>Ga0222427_100144_pt1 | contig 183464 bp, 132 predicted proteins | sample 2B20Ametagenome_FD_182890 | JGI IMG/M metagenome (GOLD analysis project Ga0222427, IMG submission 182890) | Enriched microbial communities from leaf-cutter ant dump, University of Wisconsin, Madison, United States - 2B20A (version 2) | ecosystem: Environmental > Terrestrial > Nest > Insects...
ATTTTTCAGAAAATTAACCTATCGAAGTGTTTTCTATAACTAATTTACCGTTGTAGTAAAGGTTACCATCAACGTTGTAAGCTTGGTGAGGTACGTGTACTGCACCAGTAGTTTGGCAAGTAGTCAATGAAGGAGCTACAGCTTTGTAGTGTGTTCTTCTTTTGTCTCTTCTTTGTTTAGAAGTTTTACGCTTTGGATGTGCCATTTCAGTTTTTTATTTACTATTTTAATTTTTTCAACGCTTCCCAACGTGGGTCGTCAATTTGTTCTTCTTGTTCTTCGTTTCCCGCTTGCAACTTATTCAAGGTGTCAAGCATTTGCTCGTCGCAGCTTTGTCCTGCTTGCTCGCATTTGTTAATGAAAGGTACAGCAACGGTAATGAATTCATAAATCAATTCAGAAACGTCAATGGCGGTTTCCTTTCTAGGTAAAATGATGATTTCTAAATCTTCTTCTTCACCTTCTGCCTCTTCCGCAAACTTAACAATCTGTCTTTCGTTCAGTTCAATTGGCTGATCAAAATCAGATAAACATTTGTCGCAGTTTAATTTTATCGTTCCCTCAATGTGGAAACCCAAAATTAACATGGTTTCTTGTTTGTCTAAATCTACAGTTGCCTTGAGCGCTCCATCTTTAACCAAAGAATGCTCAAATGCATCAAAAAAGCTTTTATCAATTTCGAAATCGAATTGATGCTTTCCCAATTTTAAACCGGTAAACGGGATAGAAAATTGTTTTAATGCTTTCAATTGTAACTAAATTTTAGCCTGCAAAGGTATGAATTATTTTTTGAATAGAAAATATTTTTAGAAAAATGAGAACGAGAAAATATGAAGGAAATGATGGTCGTCAAAAAACGAATTGTAAGTAAACTTTAACCAGTAGTTAATTGTTATGAAATAAAACACAAAACAACATTATGGAAAGAGTAGAATTAATAGAGCTGTTAGAGGTCATCGAACAACAGGTGAGCTCCTCTATACTAGGTGGCAGAGAGGCAGATTATGAAGAATTAGAAGCTTTAGGCTACGTCAAAATAGATAGGGACAGTGTACAATGGGCTGCGTCTATCACTCCTCAAGGCAGGGATTTTTTGAATAGGAATTAATTTTAGAGGCTTATGGACTTTAGTTTGTAGATAAGGGTTAATCCTTTATGAAATGGGCCGTCGTAGGCAATTTCTAAAGGATAATATTTTTTTAGGATGTTTTTTTCCTGGCAAACGGGATGAAATAAAGATTGAATCTTTTCGGTAACCCAATACGTTGCGGTGCTTTGTTCGTTGTTGCTTATCACTTCAAGATGATCTTCGTCTTCGAGAAATTCAATTTTATAGGTATAGATTACTTTAAAGCATTCATAGCCATTTATTATCCTCCTTTCATTCCTGAATTCCTGTAGATTTTCCTCTTTGATACTAGTATATGGAAAACAAATTGGGTCTATAGCAATAGTATCATCCTCGAAAACATCCATATAGGTGATTGTAGATTTTTGAATGTCAATGATTGAAAATTTTCGAGATTTTTGACTGCCATCTGTTTGATGACTTTTAATAGAACTGTCTTTATATAAATAGTGGTAGTCTTTTTCGTCGATAAAAATGCTGGGAGATATATAATTCCCCATTAGGGATAATATTTCAGCCGTATCTATATTGCTATTGTTATAGCCAAGTTTCTTAAAAAGATGATTAGCCAATCGTTTCTGGCTTTCTTTTAAAGATTTGACAAAAAAAGAACTATCAGGTATTACTGAAAACGATGAAAAAATAATTTCGCCATTAATTGGGCTTGTCTTGGTTTGTTGAGCGTAACATATAACTCCAGATAGAATGAGGCAAGTATAAATCAATAAGAGTTTTCTTGTCATCCCATAGGTATTAAATGTTAATTCGCATCGTCCTTTACGTCGGTAGCCGTTTCAATAATCTTGCCACCAGTTTTTAATTGATTACGTAGCATGGCTTCTTGTTCCCTGCGATTTTTGACAATATGGATGGCCGAAAATAAAGCTTCCATAAACGAGGTAGGGTCAGCTAAGTTTTTACCTGCAATGTCGTAACCTGTACCATGATCAGGTGAAGTACGTACAAACTTTAATCCAGCGGTATAATTTACGCCTGTTTCAAAGGCAATGGTTTTAAAAGGAATTAAGCCTTGGTCGTGATACATGGCTAATACTGCATCAAATTGCTTGTAGGTGCCATTGCCAAAAAAACCATCGGCAGGATATGGTCCAAAGCTGATGATTCCCTTGTCGAAAGCTTCTTGAATAGCAGGAGCAATAATTTCGGCTTCTTCGTTACCCAATAAACCATTGTCGCCGGCATGTGGATTAAGGCCCAATACAGCAATTTTTGGTTTTTCAATCCAGAAATCTTTTTTCAAGCTCTCATTGATCAGTTGTAACTTTCTTACAATTTTCTCTTTGCTAATGCTTTTGGATACATCAGCAACAGGAATATGGCCAGTAACGACACCTACACGTAAAAGATCGCTTACTAAGAACATCAATACATCATTGCTTCCGCTGCGCTCCTGAAGATACTCAGTGTGTCCAGGGAATTTAAAATCAGCAGACTGGATGTTGTTTTTATTGATGGGAGCTGTTACTAGTGCATCAATGGCGCCACGCACCAAGTCATCGGTAGCCTTTTGTAATGAAATAAAGGCATATTTTCCTCCTGTTTCGTTAGCTGTACCTAAATCTATCTTAATGTCTTCCTCCCAGCAGTTGATCATGTTGGGTTTATGAGAAGCAGCTGCCTCGGCATTGGGAATTACATTAAACATGAACTCACTTAAACGTAAAGTTTTGCGATGAAAAGAAGCTACTTTGGTATGGCCGTAAACAATTGGCGTACAGTAATCTAAGATCTTGCTTTCGGCAAGTGTTTTTAAAATTACCTCTAAACCAATGCCGTTAACGTCGCCTATACTAATACCTATCTTAACTTTGTTGCTCATGCTCATGTTTAAATTTAGCGCAAAATAAGGATTATTAAGTTTAACCACAAAGACACAGAGAACACAATGTGTTTTAATTCAAAAATTACCTGCTTGTGTACGGATAATCGTAATTCGTAAATCCTTACCTTTGACACATGAGTTTAGTTAAAGCGAAAAAACATTTAGGACAACACTTTCTAACGGATAAGAACATTGCCCAAAAAATTGTAGATGGGCTAATCCACACGGATAAATATCACCAAGTATTAGAAGTTGGACCTGGGATGGGTATTCTATCAGATATTTTATTGCAAAGGGAAGATTTGCAAACCTTTCTGATTGATATCGATGTGGAATCGTTTAACTTCCTTCGCGAAAAATATCCGCAATTGGGTAATCGACTCATTAACGGCGACTTTTTGAAACTCAGTTTTGAATCTATTTTTCCAGGTAAGTTTGCCGTTATTGGTAATTTCCCTTACAATATCTCTTCCCAGATTTTATTTAGGATTTTAGAGAACCGCCAAAACATTGTGGAAATGGTGGGTATGTTCCAAAAAGAAGTGGCCGAACGTGTGGCAGCTAAGCCTAGTACCAAAGAATACGGCATATTGAGTGTGCTTACTCAGGCCTATTACCATATAGATTATCTGTTCACTGTAAAGCCGGGAACATTTAATCCGCCGCCAAAGGTTAATTCGGGTGTAATTCGTTTATCTAAAAATAATGTAGAACAGTTGGGCTGTGATGAAAAACTATTCTGGAGAGTGGTAAAAGCAGGTTTTAATCAGCGCAGGAAAACTTTGCGAAATGCACTTTCGGTTGTAGTGTCCAAAGATAGGTTGGGTGAACATCCGTTTTACGAAAAAAGGGCAGAGCAGTTAAACGTAGCCGATTTTATTGAACTCACCAATTTTTTATCTACCAGATGATGCAACGCTAAGCTAAAAATCAACATCCTTATGGTAATGAAAACATCAATTTGCACCTTCTTAATTTCATTGCTAGGATTAGTAGGATTTGCCCAGCAAGATCAAAATCAAGCAGATTTGGACGCCTTATATCAGGCCATTCAAAAAATGCCCTCTTACAAAAAGCTATTAAAAGGTAACGCTGGTTATCAGCAATTGTATGAAGAAGTGAAAGGCAAGGTGAAGGATGCAGATGAGAAGACGACTTTTAAGGAGCTGAGCCGTTTATTGTATGCCATTAATGATAATCATTTGGGCTTTTACCGAACACCAGATTCAACCTTGAAAGCAGCCTATGTTTCCCTGCCCATCAATACAGATTCGTTAAAAATACAATTGGCTCAAAAAGGTAAAGATGAACTTGAAGGGATTTATCATTTGGGGGAGCATGATTTTGGCCTGTACACTACCGACCAACAACATTATAAAATGGTACTGCTGAAAAATGGCATTTTAATGAGTGAAATTATCAAAACACCTTATGGCGGTTATGATTGCATACAATACGCAGGTAGAAATGTGCCCTATCAATTAATTAAGAATATAAAGTTGGTTAATGGCGCACTGATAGGAACACCATTTGTGAAAACTAAGAAAAAAAGCTTTTCTGCACTTACCAAATCAACAGAGAATTTTGAATACAAACTTCTTGATCAAGATATAGGATATTTAAGGTTAAGCAACTTTGGATCTAATCATGTCAATATCAAAAAATCGGAGGAGTTTTTCAAAACCCTCAATGGTGGTTTAGCTTCCAGATGTTTAATTGTAGATTTGCGGAATAATCCGGGTGGAGGCTATAAAACTTCACAAAAATTTATCGACCTTCTTAAAAAATACAAGGGCAAAATCTTTATTCTCCAAAATGCTCAAACGGTGAGCAATGCCGAGCAAGTCATTATTGAGTTAAAAGACCAAAAAAATGTCGTAACACTTGGCGAACAGTCCAAGGGGATGATTACATTTGGCAGCAACTACGGAAAAAATGTGTTGCTTCCTAGCGGTCGCTTTACCTTTTATCCTACTGATATGAATGGCATTGATAAGGAGCTTGCCTATGAAAGCAAGGGCATTAATCCAGATGTGCTGTTAGATCCTTATAAGGGCGATTGGATTGAACAAACGCTCGAATACATTAAAAAAACGCCTTAGGCATGAGTAAAAAAATATTGATTGTTGACGATTTACATCCTGTTTTTAAAGAACGCGCTACAGCTTTGGGATATATAGTTGACGATAGACCAGAAATTACCCGAGAAGAAACGCTTGTAGCCATTGCTGATTATGAAGGCATTGCCGTAAGAACCAAATTTAGGATAGACCAAGAGCTTTTTGACGCTGCCCCAAAGCTTGAGTTTGTAGCCCGGGCAGGGGCTGGACTTGATAATATTGATATAGAAATAGCCAAACAACGAGGTATTTCACTCTTAGCTGCTAATGAAGGCAATATGGACGCCGTGGGAGAGCATGCCATTGGTTTGCTACTATCCTTAATGAACAATTTTCGCAGGGCCGATTTGCAAATCAGAAACGGTGTTTGGGATCGTGAGGGGAATAGAGGTTATGAACTAAAAGATAAAATAGTTGGTATCATTGGTTATGGCTTTATGGGGCAAAGCTTTGCCCGTAAACTATCAGGCTTTGGAGTGAATGTGTTGGCTTACGATAAGTATAAAATCAACTTTAGCGATGCTTATGCTAAAGAAGCTAGCATGGAAGAAATTGTGAAGTATAGTGACATCCTAAGCCTGCATATACCTTTAACCAAGGAAACTCGCCAAATGGTTAATGACGAATACTTTTTTCACTTTAAGAAGCCTATTTTCTTCATCAATACTGCTAGAGGAGAAATTGTAAATACGCAAGCTGTACTGAATAATATTGCCAATGATAAAATTTTAGGAGCTGGATTAGATGTGTTGGAAAATGAGAAATTTCCAAGCTTAGCGGCACAGCCATGGTATGACGCCCTGAAAACCAATGAGAAAGTAATTTTAACTCCCCATATAGGAGGTTGGACCTTCGATTCTTACCGTAAAATTTCTGAAGTTTTAGCCCAGAAATTAACGGAAATGAATAGATAATTTGCTAAATTGGCACAAACAAAACAATACAGATGGGTGTAAGTAAAGGGAGCAATCCTCAAAACTTATATCTCTCGACTCGTATCTAATTATGGCTAAGCATCATATTTACAAAACCAACTTGGTTTGGGTAGGCAACAAAGGTTCTGGTACAATGGATTACCGTTCTTACGATCGTGACTTCACGGTAGAAATAGAAGGTAAAATGCCTATACATGGTTCTTCTGATTCTGTTTTTTTGGGCGATAAATCAAAATACAATCCAGAGGATTTGCTGCTTTCCTCAGTGTCGTCTTGCCATATGCTTTGGTATTTGCATTTATGCTCTAAGAATGGCATTGTAGTGATTGAGTATACTGATAATGCCACCGGTACCATGACCGAAAACGCTGATGGTAGTGGTAAATTTACCGAGATACTATTGCAACCACAGGTGGTAATTTCAAAACCGGAGGATATTTCTTGGGCCAACTCATTGCATGCCGAAGCCAATAGAATGTGCTTTATTGCCAGTTCACTTAATTTTCCTGTAAAGCATCAGGCAAGCTGCACAGCCATAGGTAAATAAACCACGGAGCAAATAGGCTGGCAACAATTGCTGCCAGACAATCTCCTTTTTAATTTCAATTGGCCTACAGGTGTTTATGTTTTGAAAACAGTGGATAAGGGATATAGATTGATTAAACAGTAGATGTTTAAAGCACATTATGGTTGCTAAAAATTACTTGAATTTATTTGCTTTTATAGTTTAAGGCTTATATCTTCGTTTTTAACACAAGGCAAGACTATGTAGGTTAATCACCCATGTAGTCTTGTTTGTTTTTTAAGAGGATTAAAGAAAGAAATAGCGTTATGGCAGAAATTACCTATTACACTAAAGAAGGGTTAGATAAACTTAAAGAAGAATTACATCAGTTAAAAACTGAAGGCAGGGCGGCAATTGCAAAAGCCATCGCAGAGGCCCGTGATAAAGGCGATTTATCGGAAAATGCAGAGTACGATGCCGCAAAAGAAGCACAAGGCTTGCATGAAGCTAAAATTGCAAAACTGGAAACTGTTTTAGCGAACTCTAGACTGTTAGATGAATCTAAATTAGACTTGTCAAAAGTATTGGCGCTTTCTATCGTTAAAATAAAAAACATCAAAAACGGTGCTACCATGACCTATCAATTGGTAGCGGAAAGCGAAGCCGATTTAAAATCAGGGAAGATTTCTGTGAAATCACCAATTGCACAAGGCTTGTTGGGCAAATCTGTTGGCGACAAAACAGAAATTGAAGTGCCAGCTGGCAAAATCGAATTCGAAATTCTGGAAATATCTAGGTAATTTTTGTTGCGAGTTACGGGTTATGTGTTATGAGATGCGTCTTAACCTGTAACTCGCAACTCATAACATACAACTCAAATGAGTAGCATTTTCTCAAAAATAATAGCGGGAGATATTCCAGCGCATAAGGTAGCTGAAACCGAAGATTTTTTGGCTTTCTTAGACATAAGCCCTCTAATGGTTGGACATACTTTGGTAATTCCCAAAAAGGAAATTGATTACATTTTTGATGTGGATGATGAACTTTACCAAGGTTTAATGCTGTTTGCTAAGCGAGTAGCCTCAGGCATTAAAAAAGCTTATCCTTGCGATAGGATTGGTATAGCCGTAATAGGGTTGGAAGTGCCCCATGCGCATGTGCATCTCATTCCCATTAACCGAATGAATGATATGAATTTCGCTAACCCTAAATTGAAGCTTAGTCAGGAAGAGTTGGCAGAAGTAGCAGCTAAAATCAGCGCTGAGCTATAGTATATAGTATAAGATTGGAAGTAACGTAAAATTTCTTTTCGGACTCTTATCTATTTTAGCTTCTCATTGTTTTTGTGACGGTCTGCATCACGGATAGTTTTTTTCTCCAGATTTTTAGCCAGCGCTTCCTCCAGGTTAATTCCTGTTTGGTTAGCTAGGCACATCAGTACAAAAAGTACATCGGCCATCTCATCTGCCAAATCCACTTGCTCATCACTTTTCTTAAATGATTGCTCTCCATATTTACGGGCCATGATGCGGGCAACCTCGCCTACCTCTTCCATTAAAATAGCCGTATTGGTTAACTCATTGAAATAACGGATGCCGGTAGTATTAATCCAACGATCGATGATTTGTTGCGCTTCTGTAATGGTCATGAGGTAAAGATAAGGATTGGAAATTAATGAGTAATGGTTAAATATTAATGATGAACTCTCCTTAAACTAATCCCTAACTACTAATAGCTAGCTACAAGTTACAGTTAACCAAATAACCAATTAAACGATTAACCAATTACCCCTGTTTGATAAGGAGATTCTTCGCTACGCTCGGGATGAAAAATTGAACGGATGAACCAATGAACTAATCCCTCACCACTGGTTCCTAAACTTAAACCAGCATCAATATTTCCAAGGCTTCGAGCTCTAAACTAAATGAAAAATATCCCCCAAAAAATAGCTTGGTTTTAAAGGATTGCGGTAAACAGCCAAAGAACTTTTTGAAAGCATTGGTAAAATGCGTAGCATGTTTGTAACCAACTCTCTCGGCTATTTCTGTGATACGATACTGTCCTGTCAAAAGCATTTCCTTTGCCTTTTCCATTTTACAGGAAATCATATGGCCAAAAACAGTGCTTCCAAATAACAGTTTGAAATGCTTTTTCAGATACTGTTCATTGGTTCCAGCTGCCCTAGCTAACGATGAGATGGTATGAGAATCGGCAATATTATTTTCAATGAGCTCTTTTACGAAAATCATCTTCTCTACCTCCAAAGGTTTTAAGGTTGATGGAATAAGTTTTTCTTCCTCATGTTGCGCCAACTGAAGGCTAAGCAGTTCAATAATTTTGGCTTTGGTATATAGATTTTTTAAATGACCGCCGAAATCGCAGTAATTGATTTCGTTCAAGATGTTTTTCAGCTTAGGGCTGAGATAAAGATTTCTATGGAACAGCTTTCCAGTACCTTTTAGGTTATACAATGGACTACCGTAATCCTGTGGCATGTACCTATAAAAAAATGCCTCACTAAGATAAATATGTATCAAATCAACATCCCCTCTATTGGCAATTACAGTGGTTTCGCCCTTTGGTAGTGATATAATGTTATATTCCGCTTGCTTAAAAGTCTCAGGTTTCTTGTTAAACGAATTCTGAATACTACAGCTGCCTTGCATACAGCATTGGATCAACAGAATATTTTGATCTGAAGAAATATAAATGGGATGAGGGCCAATTTCTTCCGGCAGAAACTTCCTGAATAGGAACTTTTCGAATTTCAGTTCCTTTGAAAACACAGCACCCTCTGGGCCATTTGATGTAATGGTCAGGCTCAAATTAGGTGTTACTGCTTTTTCTTTTTGCGTTGCTAAATTTTCGTATGAAGTCATTTCCTAGGGTAGCGTTAGACTTATATTTGCCGCAATTTACATTTATTTAGACTTTTTCTAAATAAAAAAATGAAATTAATAGGGAAAGATGAAGCGTTTTTTACTCGCCATGTTATGGGTTTTCACCTTTAATGCTACAGCAAAAGCTCAAATAGGGACTATTTCAGGAAAAATTACCATGGAAAATAAAGAGGCTGTAGTAGGCGCCGTGGTTTTTATCAAAGCTTTAAATAAGCAAACCTTGTCTGATGAAAAAGGCCAATACGAGCTCAGCAATATTCCCTATGGCAACCATGTTTTGGAAATCGGTTCCATGGAAATTTTTTCTAAAAGGCAAACCATCACCGTAGATAAAAGTGCAAATGTCTTCAACATTGTGACCAAAGCAAAAGACAACAAAACACTTAAAGAAATAAGCATCACTGGTAAAACCGAAAAGAAAAAAATGGAAACCAGTGGTTTTGCGGTCGCCATTATCGAAACTAAAGAAGCTTCGTTAAGGAATTTGACTACCAACGAATTGTTAGATCGAAGTGTTGGGGTAAGGGTAAGGCAAAATGGAGGCGAGGGTTCTCCTATCGAATATAACCTAAATGGAATGTCGGGAAGTACCATAGGTTTATTTCTAGACGGTATTGAGATTTCTACGTATGGTTCGTCTTTCAACCTAAATAATATCCCGCCATCAATGATTGAACGTATAGAAGTTTACAAAGGGGTACTCCCCTCTCATTTGAGTGGAAATTATATTGGAGGGGCCATCAATGTCATTATGAAAAAAGATGCTTCAGCAAATAACATTACCGCTGCGGTTTCTTATGGGTCATTTAATACCTATCGGGCAGATGTTGGTGCGTTATATCGCAATCCCAAAAACGGTTTTACTACCCGTGCTTCTGGATTTTATAGTCACTCAGATAATAATTACGAAATGTGGGGAAAGTTCTCGAAGTATACTTTGCCTGGTGGCCGAATTATCAGAAACTATCGTGTAAAACGAGCTAATGATGAGTTTGAGACCATTGGTGGACGTTTTGAAGTTGGTTTTACCAATGTGAAGTGGGCTGATCAGATATTTTTAGGTTATAATATTTCAGATTCTTATAAAGAAATTCCTCATGGAGTTACCATGACGAAGCCTTACTTTGGACGCTTTAATGAATATCAAGCCCATGTTTTTAGCTTGAATTATCATAAAAAGGACTTGTTTTTTGATGGTCTTGCATTTAATGTGAACGCTGTACACAGCAGAAGAAGTACCTATTTACAAGATACCGTAAGCTTAAAGTATAATTGGGATGGTACATTGCTGGTTAAAAATGCGGAAGGCCCTCCTGAAACCTACGGCTATAGCCCGGGTAAGGGACAACAAGGAGATGCGGTAATGAGCAATATAGAACGTAAAATTTCAAATATACGTTCAAATTTAGCTTATGATATTTTCTCAGGGCATCGTGTTTCTCTAAACCACAAGTTTGAAAGATCTGATAGAAACGACCAAGATTTGTTGGACCCCGCTAGAAGTAGGTGGATTACCCAAAATGTGCTCACTACTAATATTTGGGCAATGAATTATGAATCAGAGCTTTATAATGGGAAGTTAAAGACCAATATTTTTGGAAAATATGCCATCTATCAAACTGATCAAAAATCGCCAAAAGCAGATAATGCAGGTGCTTTGGTTTATGAAAATTCTAGAACGACAAGGGATAACAAAGGTTTTGGAGGTACGCTATCCTATCAGCCAATCAATAATGGTTATTTGATTATTTCTGCCGAGAAGTCTTTCATTATGCCTACTGATCGCCATATCTATGGTGAGCCTGAAAACAATTTGCTGGCAAATCCGAATATTCTGCCGGAAATGGCCATCAACTACAATTTAGGTGCTCGTTACAACATTGTTAAATCCAGTAAGCATAAGTTTATGCTATACGGGAATATGTTCTGGCGTAATGGATACGATAAAATTATTCTACAAACTCGTGTAGACGAGGTGATAGAAGGGCGGGAAAATCAGGTGGAAGATATCCAAGTTACCCAATTTGTCAATTTATCAAAAACCCAGTCAGTGGGTTTTGAAGCAGAAATCAACTACATTTTTGATAACAAACTGAATGCGATGGTTAATTTTTCCAAATTCAATTCACTATTTAAAGTGGAAAGGGATGAAAGAGGTAACCCCCACAGTTTATATAACAAACAAGTACCGAATGAACCCTTCTTTACGGTTAATGGAAATATACAGTATCGTTTGAATGATGTTTTTCAGAAGCGCTCAAATCTCAACCTTTACTATAATGCGGGCTACGTGGCCCCGTTTAGAACCATCTGGATGGAATCGGAATGGTTTACTACGCCTACGCAATTTGCTCATGATTTAGGAGCAAGCTATCGTTTCCCAAGTGGAAAATTGGTGGCCAGTTTCGATTGTAAAAATATATTAAATGCCGAGTTGTATGACAATTTTGGTGTTCAAAAACCAGGTAGAGCTTTCTATTTCAAATTAAACTACACGATAAATAATTTTAATAAATAACAATATGAGAAATAATTTTTATAAAACAGCATTGTTAGGATCCGCATTAGCTATTGGGGCTTTAGCCGGATGTAAAAAGGGTGGAAGCTCTGAAGCTACTTCAGTTTCAGGTCCTGATGTTTGGGCCAGAAAGTTTATTACCTTAACGGCAGCATTCCCAGATGCAACAGGCACAGCAGGAAACGGTGGAACGATGGCTTTTGCAATTACACCCGAGCAGGCAATTAATCCTAATTTTGAAGTAAATGTTTTTACGGGCGGTTATGGCTTAAGGTCTCAACGTACTGCCCGTGTACAAGGGTCGGTTAATGGGAATTTCCTATATAATATCCAATATACAGGAACAGATGGTGGTATATTTAACAAATACAAGGTTGAAGGTGGAAAAAACTTTGTAGATACCCGTGAAGAGGTAGATACAGAGCCAATTTTAGGCGAGGCACCACGTTGGGTAGTAGCCGCCGAAGGAATAGGTGTGGGCGTATATGCTTCCGCAGCCATTCAGGCATCTGCTGCGGGAGCCGGAGCTGATTTTATTGATGTGAAAAGCACTGCAAAAATTGCCATACTTAGCTTAGATGATCCTAAAATTACCCGTCAAGCAGAATTTATAATCCCATTCACTGCCGAACAAACAAAAGCTGGCTATCAAATTGGGCGTATTGATATGCCAATTTTAAATAAAGCAAAAACCAAAATCTTTATTGGCTGTAATTTGACAAGAACGGATGTAACCAAAAAATCTACAGTAAATACCAATGGGACTCAAACTTGGAGTTCTGCCACCAATCAATTAGGTACTGCAACTTTAGTGGTAGATTATCCATCGTTAGCCAATCCTAAATTAATTTATTCTACCCAAAGCAGTTATGGAAATAATGGTTACCGTACTATGATACAACATATGGCTGAGGATGGTAACATTTATCAGGCAACGGGGGTTAATACAACTGGTTTTCCTCACATACTGCGTATTGGCGCATCAACCAACGAATACGATAACACTTATTTATTTGATTTAAAAACTGCTTTAGGTGCAACCAACAATGTAGCTATTAGAGCTTGGAGATATATTAAAGATGGTATTGGTTTGGTTTTATATACGGAAACAAATGTAAACGGAGGTTATTTAGCCTTAGTAGATTTAAATGCAAAAACCGCAACTAAGTTGGCAACAGATGATCAAACTAATTCTGGTTTTTCTGGGCTTACTTCCGCTCAAAATGGAGGTACAGCCTTAACTGGTACATTCAGCCAGTTCCAAAACATTGGTATTGTTGGCGATAATTTTTATGTACCCATGACCCCTAGCGGCGTTGATGGTAACTTATACATCATCAACTACAAAACTAAGCAGGTTACCAAAGGTGCTAAGTTGAAAAATCAATCAGGTAGTTTCTATTTAGGAGCTTATTAATATATTTCCACTCTCAACAAAAAATGCCCCGATTTTAACTTCGGGGCATTTTTTGTTTAATTCCATGTCAATCATCATGCGTGAAGCTAAATCACATAACTATAGGAGAAACATTGGCCCTCTGAAGGTTGATCATGTTCTTCAAAAGATTGAACGTGGTCTTTGCAAGGTCGATCATGGTCTTCAAAAGATCGATTTTGGTCTTTGGAAGGTTTAAAATGGTCTTCAGAAGGTCGATTGTGGTCTTAAAAAGATCGATTTTAGTCTTTAGAAAGTTGAAATTGGTCTTCAGAAGATTGAAATTGTACCTCAGAGGAGCAACATTAGTCCTCCAAGTATTCAATCCCTTTATTCCTTATTCTTGGTATCTATCACAATGGTTACCGGGCCATCGTTCAGTAAACTGATTTTCATATCAGCACCAAAAATGCCACAGGCTACTTCCTTGCCAATCAATTGTCCAAGTTGTTTTTTCATTTCCTCATAAAGCGGAATAGCCTTATCTGGTCGTGCGGCACGCGTAAAGCCAGGCCTGTTGCCTTTTTTGGTCGAGGCAAACAAGGTAAATTGACTGATCAATAAAATATTTCCATCAATATCAGCGAGAGATTTGTTCATCAATCCATTCTCATCACTAAAAACCCGCATATTGGCAATCTTTTGTGCTAACCATTCCAAATCTTCCTTTGTATCCGCATCTTCAATGCCCAGCAATACTAAAAAACCATTGCTAATGGCACCTGTAATTTCTCCGTCTACTTTGCAACTCGCCTCAGTTACTCTTTGTATCACTGCTCTCATACCGTACTTAATGTTAATTTTGCCTTATGAAATGCAAGTATATATTGTTTTTTGTAATTCTGTTAGTCGGCTGTCAACAAAAGAGAGCAGTAAAAACCAGTTTTTACTTTTGGAAAACCGTCTATCAAGCCAATAATGTTGAACAAAGCTATTTACGGCATTTTAATAGCGACAAACTATTTGTAAGGATTTTAGATGTAGATAGGGACATTAATGGTGGAATTAGTCCTGTAGCACCCATCAAATTTAAGGATAAAATACCTTCGGGTCTACAAATGGTGCCAGTGGTCTTTATTGTAAACGAGGTGCTCAAAGAAGTTAACTATGCGCAAATCAAAAAGCTGGCTTCCAATATTGTGCAATTTGTAGATGGCAAAGTAAAACAAGCAGGCAAGTCAAGTTATTCAGAATTACAAATAGACTGCGATTGGACGGCTACCACCAGAACCAATTATTTTCTACTGCTTGAAGAGATTAAAAAACATTTGAACGGCAAGGTCATTTCATCCACCTTACGTTTGCACCAATTAAAAAATCAAGAAAAAAGTGGTATTCCCCCAGTAGATAAAGTATTGCTCATGTGCTACAACATGGGCAATTTAAGGAAGTATGGCACGCAAAACTCCATTTTAGACGTACAAGAGCTGAAAAAATATGCAGCTAAAAACTTAGCATATTACCCTATGCCTATTGACGTAGCCCTGCCTCTGTTTTCGTGGGCAGTGGTATTTAGGAACGGAAATTATGCGGGGATTTCCAAGCGATTGAAGTTGACAAACCTACAAGAAGGGGGAGCGTTCACCAAAATGCATAATGGACTGTATCAGGCAAATACCGATCTGCCTGAATTTGGACTTTACAAAAATGATGAAATTAGATTTGAAGCAAGTAAATTTGAGGACATCAAACAGAGTACCATCTATCTGGATAAATACTTATCAGGAAAACCGCTGAATTTGTTGTTTTATCATTTAGATGAACAAACTCTAAGCAATTTTAAAATACATGAACTGGAAGAAATCACTCATATTTTGCGTTAGCTTTTTAACCGTCTTTTTTGGTGAAATTGTAGTAAACATTGCCTGTGGCGGCGAAATAGATCCTTATGACTATTACATTTCCTATTTCCATAATGATGTACAAGGGAAGGATTATAACCAGTTCAACTTTAGTGAATGGGAATATCTTTATCACGATGAAGAAAGCCTAGATGAATATGATCTGAACAGTGCCGAATGGGCGAAATATCTTAAAATTAAAAAAGAAGATGTTCACAAAGTAATGTATGAGAGCGATAGCGCTACCAATGTTCTTTTAGCAAATTTGACCAAGAAAAATCTAAAGCAATTGCCTCAGGAGCTACAACAGAATACTTTTGTAAAAGCTTTAGCTAAAAATAAGCAAGCTTTAAAATACTTTGCCTTTGCAAAAAGCTGCGAACCATTTGCCGCAGTAAGCTATGACCTTTGGAACCCAATACAAAGAGATACTGTACAAATGATGGATAAAGCAAAAGAAGCATTGGTACAGTTGTCAGAAGTAAAAAAAGACCAGTTTCTAAAACTTCGCTACGCTTACCAAGCTCTAAGAATGTATCATTATGCAGAGAATTACGAAGCTTGCAAAGCAACATATAAGCAATATGTGGAACCCATAACCTCTACCGATTTGGCAAAAGGTTGGGCCATGGCCGTGTATGCGGGATCTGTTCGTTATGGAGGCAATCCAACCGAAGCCGCTTACCTTTTCTCCAAAGTTTTTAGTACTAATCCAGAACGACGTGTACAAGCTTACAAGAACTTTCATTACACTTCTGCAGCTACCGAAGAAGTGCTTCCCTTGGCTAAAAATGATGAAGAGAAATCACATATTTGGGCCATAGCCAGCTTTGGTAATCCAGAATATGATCTTCATGCCTTGGAAAAAGTTTATGCCAGTATTCCAACCAGCTTAATGAGCGGAACTTTATTGGTAAGAGAAGTTAATAAGTTGGAAAAAAATTTGAACAGGCCCTCTGGCTTGGCAAAAAACTACTATTACGATGATGACCAACAACAAAAGGACAACATCAGAAAAGTAAATTTGCAACAACTGGAACTCACTAAAGCTTTTGCCCTAAAACTGGCAAACGAAAAGAAATACCCAGAACCAGAATTGGGTACCTTAAGTGCCGCTTATCTCAACTGGTTAAAAAATGACGACCGTGCAGCCGCTGATCTGTTAAAGCAACTTGATCCTTCGCAATTAAAACCTAGCTACAGTAATCAATACCAAATCATTAATTTATTGATCAATGCTAGGAAAATTAAGCAGCAAGGTACTTTTAATGCCAATGAATTGGTGCCTACCTTGAAATGGTTGGATGAAAAGCGCCAAGAAAGAAAATCAATTTCAGAAGATGATTATTTCGCTGGAAATAGGGAAAATAGATTTATCTCAACTACCCGAAACTTCTATCAGGAATTGTTAGCGCCAACTTATATGAAAATGGGCGACACCGCCCGTGCGGCTTTATTAATGCTCAAAGGTGATTTTATTCCTGATACCACTAAGAGCAACAATTTTTCTAACCGCATGAGCTGGACTACCCTTGAATTTTGGCAAAGCTATTTGAGTGCTACAACCTTAAAACAGTTAGAAAAAAGATTGGTGAAAACAGGAGAAGGTAGCTTCGATGCTTTTTTAAATGAGGATTTAAGGAAATTAAATCGGTCTGATTTTTATGAACTTTTTGGAACGGCTTACCTGCGTGAGCACCAATACCAAAAAGCCGTCAATTGTTTTGAAAAGCTGGCGTCGGTTCATGAATTTAAAACTCCTGAAAATTGGTATGATGACGCCACCATGTATGCCAACCCTTTCATTACTACCATTAACGATTATCCAAAACAATTTACTTCGAAAGGTCAAACCTATAACAAGAAAACCTTCGCAAAAGAAATGTTGCGTTTAGAAAAACTAATAGTTAGTGACAAAAAGAATGCTGCACAATACTACTTTAAGATGGCTAATGGCGTTTATCAAACAGGGTATTTTGGCAATTCGTGGATATTTATCAGTTATAGTTGGAGTAGCTATTCAGCTAATGAAAAACCAATATATGTGTATGATGGCGATTTCAAACTGGCAAAAACCGCTAAAGAATGGTATTTAAAAGCACGTAGCTTAAGTAAAGATGCTGAGTTTAAAGCTAAGTGTACATTTATGCTGGCTAAGTGTGAGCAAAAATTGAAAGCAAACGGCGTACTAAGCTCGTCTAGGTGGTATCATATTGATTATAATGATAGAATTAACCAATTATATCATTTAAACCGAAACAATATTTATTTTAAGGAATTAAAACAGCAATATTCAAACACTGCATATTTTAAAAAGGCAAGTAATGCTTGTAGCTATTTGAGCGATTTTATAGCGAGCAAGTAAATTTGAATAGCAGTCATTGCGAGATTCAAGTCTTTGCGTTCTTTGCGAATACTTCAAAACCTTTGCGTTAAAACAAAAAATAAACGCTAAGAAAAGAAGAGTCACGCTAAGAACGCAAAGTAATTTTTTTTAAAACCCCAAGCCTGCAGCATCATAACTAGGGCAAGCCCCTTTTTGAGAAGTGATAAAGCCAGCTAACTTCGTGGCAAAATTTAAGCAACCTGTTATTTGTTCACCAGCTAGCTTTTTAAACAGAAATGCCGCTAAAAAACTATCGCCACTACCTACGGTGTCCACTACAGCTACCTTTTCCGCCAGATAATTAATCCTTTGGTTAACATCGTAATAAGTGCCGCCACTCGCACCTTTAGTAATCAATATCTCGCTAAGCTCAAATCGGTCCATCAAGGCTGCTACTACATCTTTTTCTGCTTTAGCGGTAGTAAACCAATCCCCTAAAATCACAATTTCATTTTCGTTGAGCTTTACAAAATCAGCTTTGGCCAAAAGTGTGCTAATAGTATTCCTGTCATCATAAGGCGCTCTAAGGTTCACATCAAAAACCTTAAACTTGGCATGCTCCAATAATCGAAGTAAAGTAGTTTTGCTCACTTCATTTCTTGCCGAAAGACTACCGAAAATGAAAGCATCAGCATGGGATAGTTCTTCTTTGAAATCCTTTTGCCAAGCAATAAAATCCCAAGCTGTTGGATAGGTAATGGTATAAACCATCTCGTTATTTTCCTTTAACTCGGCAATTACCTCGCTAGTGCTTTGATCAAGGTCAATCTGGATATTTTCAGCAGGAATTTTAATGGAAGAAATAAAATCAATCAGTTCCTTGCCAGCTTCATCATCGCCAACACGACTAATGAGCGAGGCATCAACACCTAATTTTCGAAGATGATAAGCTACATTCATAGGTGCACCACCTGCTAATCGGCCAGAAGGTAAATGATCCCATAAAATTTCCCCAAAGCAAATTGCCTTTTTCACTTGATTTTGCATGCAAAACTTAGGATAAGATTTCTTGCATTTCCTTAAGTTCAGCTACCTTCTCTGCAGCCCCTAAATTCTCGTAAGCCGAAATCAAGTTTCTAAGGATGCGGCGTACAATCTCCGCATTACTGCATGGTGCATAAAAACCAGGCTGTGGCTCTAAATTAAGCTGGCGCAGAAACTGGTCTACGTCATGCTTGCCAAAAATGGCTCCTTTGTTAAAAGCGTTGATATAGAATAATACCGCATGTTCCCTATCAGGGTTACTCTCATCAATATAGCCCAGTATAAAATGCTGCGGTAAATTCACGCCAAATACAGGAATATCTAATTTTTGCGCAATGGTCGAGTAAATAATAGCCAATGAAATCTGGTTTCCTTTTTTACTTTCCAGTACTTGGTTTAAATAGGAATTTTGTGGATCGTGGTGATTTTTCGTGTTCCCACTAAAGCCAAATTGATTATAAAAAACATGGTTAATGAGTTTAATTTTCTCTATAGAACTCATTTCATATTGCAAGCCTACCCAAACCTCTCTCTTAATGTCTTCAATTTGGTTAATGATCGCCTGTTCATCCAAATCCGGGAATTGGTAACGATTAATAATGAGTGCGCCCTGTAAAAGGTCAAAGGCACCACTTTGATACCATAAATTAAGATCCTGTTTAACGCTAGTGAACTGGATAGTATGTACAATATTTTCTATCCTTTCCTGCAATAAAGTGTCTAATGATTTTTCCCATGCCAACTCGAGCGAGCTGATTGCATCGCTACCATATTCCAGTAGCTTTTCCTGTACATGCCTAAAAACCTCCTCATCAGGATCATCCAATAATTTTACCAGCGCATCTATTTCTGCAACATTTTTCATGCTATGTTACCTTTCTAATCATTGTGTGTATGTTTTCGAAAATCAGGGACTTTTCCATTTGAAAGCACAGCCCCTCCTGCCTACCGCAGGCAGGCTTTTCGTTTCAATCTTTTTCTCTCAGCCCTAAACCTCATAGGTTTACCTTGCATGATGTTGATCAACCTATGAGGTTTTACCCAACACTAAAAAGTATTTCCTCTTCAATCGGGTTTAGCTCACAAAATTACTGTTAAAAACTTTCCGTAGCATTTAAGCGGGTCAATACCTTTAAAGCTACAACGCTACTTTCTAATTAACTTTCTACTTTTAACTTTTAACTTTCTACTTTTGTTCCATGGTTCTACAATTTTTTGCCGATTATCTTAAACATCAGTTTACTGCTAAAACCCGACACGGAACACATTCGCCCTTTGTTTATCAACTGGCTGATGAGGTAATTTACGATTTTTCTGTAAAAAGTGCCTATAAAGACATAGAAGCGCAGCGAAAAAAACTTTTAGCTGACGAAAGGCTCATAACCGTCACCGATTTAGGAGCAGGCTCACATTTGAATAAAAATCGAACAAAAAAAGTTGCTCAGATTGCCAAAAATGCCTTGAAATCGCCCAGGTTAGCGCAACTGATTTACCGTATTGCGGCCAACCATCAACCAGCTAACCTGATAGAGTTAGGGACCTGTTTAGGCATTACTACTGCTTACCTATCTAAAGCGGAGCCAAGTGCTAGCGTATTAACCATAGAAGGCTGTCCACAAACGGCCGAAGTAGCCTATCAGAACTTCAAAGAGCTAAATCTGAATAATGTTGAATTGCAAGTAGGTAATTTCAACAACTTGCTGCCCAAAGCCATCGAAGAAAGAAGCCAACTTGATTTTGTTTACATTGATGGTAACCATACCAAAGAAGCTACGCTAAATTATTTTCATTGGTGCCTCCCCAAGCTTACAGAAAATAGCCTGCTTATTTTCGACGATATCTATTGGAGCGAGGGGATGAAGCAGGCTTGGGAAGAAATTAAGGCACATCCAGAAGTAACTGTAACCATTGATTTGTTTTGGATTGGTTTAGTTTATTTCAGAAAAGGGCAAGCAAAGGAGCACTTTAAGCTAAAATATTGACGATGAGCTTGGAACTAAAAAGAATACATCATATAAAAGCCGCTGAGCATTTAGGCATTAGCTTAGTTGTTGCGGTAGCGGTCTATTTTTTTTCAGCTCCATTGTTGAATAACCTTTTAAGCAGATTAATGCTTTCTTGGATTACATTCTGTATTATTCAAACCGGAATTAGCTGGTTGGTTTTTGCTAAATCGTCGGCAAGCCAAACCCGTCAGCATGCTGGTATTGAGGACGGCGGACGAGCCATTGTATCCTTAACCGTATTATTGGCAACTTTTGCAGGAATGATGGCTGTTTTTATTCTATTGGTAAAGGCCGACAATAACTCAAAGCAGTGGCTCAATGTATTGCTGGGGATGGTGGGAATGTTTCTAAGTTGGATATTGGTGCATACCAGTTATACCTCTCGCTACGCCCATCTCTATTACGATGCTAAGGCAGGTAAATTGCATAAGGGGCTGGTTTTTCCCGGTGATGAAGAGCCGGATTTTATCGACTTTGCTTACCATTCCTTCGTGATTGGGATGACTTTCCAAGTGTCGGATATTGACATTACTTCCAAACGTATGCGCCGATTGACCTTAGGCCATAGCTTAATTTCTTTTGTATTCAATACCTGCATTGTAGCCCTTACCATTAGTGCTGTAGCAGGTTTGTTTGGGTAATTATTCTCCTGGCCTATATTTTCTCTCTATGTTGGCCAATACATCCTCCTTGTAGAACAATACATCTTTAAACTCTCCTTTAGAAAACATTTCTGCTTGATCATTAAAGTGTTTTGAAGAAGGATTGCCGCTATTTCCGCCTGCTAGCACTGATTTGGCTTTTACCTTTTCACCAAATTCCACCGCACAAACAAAGCTATTGCCGCTATAACCATAACGTTTATTCGTATTAAAAGGGTTACTGCGGTACGATGGCAACTGCCCCCAAAGCGCTGATCCGTACGCTACAGGTAGACTAGGTAAACTGTCATCATATTTTTCGGTAACCTGCCCAGTAAGGCGCTGAAACCTATTGATTTCACCCCAAGGCATTTGCCATTTTCCAAAGCGTTTAGTTAAATCGTCAATAGTAGTTTTTAATGGCTGTAATAGCGTTTCTGCTTTTGCAATTTTTGCAAATTCAATGGTTTTCTGTACCTGATTTTTTTCACCCTGATTGATATATACATTTTGGATGTCCCTGTTCACTCTTTGAGCCCATTCCATAGCCAAAGTGGCTGCTATAGAAGATGTAGAAGAGTAATAATTCCATTTTTTCAATTCAGCAATAGGTTCTTTTAAGCTTGTTCGTAAGTTGTGCTCCAATGGTAACTGTTCATAAGCTTTGATCAATGCAGGCAATAAAACTTCGAAAGCAGGCAAGTAGGTGTCGTAACCCATGCTGATCACATCATTCAAGTCATATTTTTTAGGCTGATTCAATAACCGTAATGCGGCGACACCTCTAAAATTCTCTCCGTCGGGAGCCATATAACTTGGATAGGCTGATTTTTTGGGACTATTTGCACCAGCTACGGTAAATGGGGTAGAATTGCAATTCTGTAACCAACCATTTGTTGGGTTATACAAATGAACCGTTTCACTAACTGGATGAAGCCCTTGCCAAGCGGTGGCCGAAGTTGTGCCGTCCACTACCTCGCTCCAATTATAAGCGGTATCTCTTTTAGGAACAAAATTACCATGCCAGTAGGCAATGTTCCCTTTGGCGTCGGCATAAACGGTATTATTAGAAGCGTTGGCATTTAAATCCATTGCCTTTTGATAATCTTCGAAACTTTTGGATTTGGTACGGATCCAGCTTTGCAATAAGCTTTTCGGGTTTTGGTTTTGATGTTTAAGGCTAATCCACTTGCCATCTCTAATGGCCATAATGGGGCCGTTGTGCGTAAAGTAGGTTTGAAATTTTTTGGTTTGTAACAAACCGTTTTCCAAATATTTGATTTCTATGGTCTTTTTGCCAATTGGATAGAGTTTTTTATCGTAAGTGTAGTAAAGAGTTTTGTTCAGTGTGGTGATTTTCTCGGCATACATATCGGCTACATCCACATTATTGGAAGTGTGCATCCAACCACAAAATTCGTTGAAACCTTGGTAAATAAAGAACTGTCCCCAAGTAACTGCCCCATAGGTATTCAAGCCCTCTTCGCTTTGCATATGTATTTCGGGTCTAAAATAAAAGGTAGTATGCGGGTTGATGTAAAGCATGGCCTTACCCGTTTTACTAATTTTAGGCGCAAAGGCAAAACCGTTGGAGCCACTATACTGGTCTCTAATTTGAGGTAGGGAGCTGGTTGGCGAGTAATCGTTTGTGTAGAATTTTTTAAGCTCCGCAATGGTAAGATTACCAGTACTGATAGCACCTATACTACCGTCGGTCCATAAAAACGGATACCAAGGTTTAAATTTGGTAAGCAAGGCTGGTTTTATCTGGGGATTTTTATAGAGATAAAAGTTAACGCCGTCAGCGTAGGCCTCTAGTATTTTTTTTAACCAAGGTTCAGCCTTTTTATAATCGTTAATGGCCTGTGTACTATCAATGAGCAATCGAATTTGAAGATCATTGTATAAACTTTTCTCACCTTCAATTTCAGCTAAGCGCCCAAGTTTTTCAATATAGTTAAGCTCTACACGTTTAAAATCATCCTCACACTGAGCATATAGCATTCCAAAAACAGCGTCAGCATCGGTTTTACCATAAATATGAGCAATTCCCCATTTATCGCGAATAATTTCTACTTGTTGAGCCTGTTTCTCCCAATCGTTGATTTCTTTTGGGCTGGGTTTTTGAGCAAATACAGTGAAAGGTAGAAGCGATAATAACAGCAGTTTTTTCATATTCATGATAACCCGCAAATAGCGGCGAAGTTTTAAGTATTGAGATTTTAGCGTTAAGCTAATTTCAATAAAAAATACCAGAAACTTAAAACTCCTACCTTATTATTATGGCATAACGTATGTAAAAACTTTGCGTTAAAACAATTTATCGGGCACTAAAAAGATTCAGCAAAGCTAATATAGAAACCGCTTTGGCGTTTTTCATTTGGTCGTTTCTCGCCAACACCATAGTCAAGTCGCACACTTAAGCCTTTGGCAGGATCAAAAAAGTACCTGCCACCAATGCCATAATTAGGTTTGAAATTTTTAAGGTGGAAATCATCGTTGGCAAAAACTTTACCAGTCCCGCCAAAAAGTACTAATCCTAGCCTTTCCATAAACCTATATCTGAGTTCCGCCTGCGTAGCAAATAGATTTTCATCGCGATAGCGCCCGCCATAATAACCCCTCATTATTTCATCGTTACCCAGTTGAGGTAGTAAGTAGAAAGAAGTGTTCTTGCTTTGAACAGTATGATACAACGCCTGTACCCCTAAAACAATTTTAGGGCTTAACGACCAAAAGTTACGAAGGTTCACCTTGATTTGGCTTCCTGTAAAGTTTTCGCCCCCAAATATCGCTGGAGCATATTGATAGCTAATGCGTCCGAAGAAGCCTTTGGTAGGGTAGTTATTGGAGTTACGGGTATCATAACTTTGTGATAAGCCTATAAAAATAACAGAACCGCCATCCCTATCATACATGCCTTTACCTGTGTTATAAATACCTCCAGGTTCACTGTCTTTAAAACGATAATTTTCAAAACCTAGCGATAAACCTGTATAAGTATTTTTGGCAAAAGCCTTTTCCGCGTCAAACTGTACTTTGATCATACGTTGCACCAGCTTGTCCTCGTCTATATGAGAAGTATTGTTGCCAATGCCATAAAAGTTAAAAGGCATGTTCTTGAAACGCATTTCTCCTATAAAATGTAGTTCGTTGCGTTTAGTCCAAGCATCGCCACGCAAAGTAACATTGTAGGTTTTTTTGGTAGAATAAGAAGCAGCACCAAAAAAATTAGAACTACGGTTGTTGGTGTCGGCTTTATCTACATAAAAAGAATAAATACTTCCCAGACCAAATTCAAACCCGGTTTCTTGCGCATAGCCAAATACTGGTATAGGCATATAGCTAGATTTACGGGTAGTATCCTTTTCGTTAGAGAAGAGCTTTTTTAGAAACTTGCCCTGCGCAAAGCAGATATGGGCAATACAAAGGCATAAAATCGTAAGAGAGATTTTTTTCATTACCTACAAAGTAAATGAATTTCTGCGGATTAGGGTAATGGTTCAATATTAACAAATTCTAAAATGAATATAAGGATGTGATTAAACTTAATAGCGTAGTCCGGGATGCATCTCTATATTTCTATGCGGTTGTATTTTTTCGTTAATTTTTTCGGATTTACACTGCCCGGGTGCAAAGCTGCCTAAGTTAACCATATAGTACATAGCTTTAGCATCGAGGATGTCTTAGGCTATTTCCTTCCCCTAACAGAAACAAGAGGCACACATATTTGCTCAAATACTTGTAAGTTTTATAGATTTTTAAATATCATTCAAAAAAGTAATATTCTGCTTGCATAGTAAAAAGCAATTCGCTAAATTTGTTATGCAAGCATAATAAATTAATGAAGCAGAAGGAAACAGTAGATTATTTTTTAAAGGTGGTTTGGCAGAATGTTTCAAACACTTATAACCAGATAGCATCGGGGTTTGGAATTACCCAAGCCATAGGCTATGTATTGATCAATATTGAAGCTGAAGGCACTGCTGTATCGGCACTAGCAAGTTTATTGGGGGTAAAGGCCACAAGTTTGTCGAGGATGTTAAACAATATGGAAGAATCAGGGTTGATTTATAGAGAAACATCTGAGGGTGATAAACGATCGGTAAAAATTTTCTTAACGCCTTTTGGTATTGAAAAGCGTAAGCTTGCCCGCGATGTTGTGGTGTCATTTAATGAGTATCTGAACGAAAAACTAAGCGTTCGGGAGAAAGAACAATTGATCAGCACGTTAGACAAAATTAACCAGTTAACATTGGCTTATCCGCCAGCAAAGAAATAGTAATGAATAAAAGAATAACGAAAGTAGCGGTTTTAGGGTCAGGTATTATGGGATCACGTATTGCCTGCCATTTTGCTAATATTGGCGTAGAAGTTTTATTGTTGGATATTGCGCCGAAAGAGCTTACAGCCGAAGAGCAGGCCAAGGGATTAGCCTTGGAAAATAAGGCGGTTAAAAACAGAATTGTAAATACTGCCCTACAAACAGCTGTAAAAAGCAATCCATCGCCTATTTATTCCCAAAATGTATTGCAGAAAATCACCACGGGTAATTTTGAGGATGATATGTCCAAAATTGCCAATTATGATTGGGTAATGGAGGTAGTGGTAGAAAATCTTGAAATTAAAAAGAAAGTTTTTGAGCAAGTAGAGCAATATCGCAAAGCCGGAACATTAATTACCTCCAACACGTCAGGTATTCCTATCCATTTAATGGCTGAAGGAAGAAGCGATGATTTTAAAGCAAATTTCTGTGGTACGCACTTTTTTAATCCCCCACGTTATTTAAGATTACTTGAAATTATTCCTACGCCATATACTAAGCCTGAAGTGGTTGATTTTCTAATGCATTATGGCGATAAATTTCTGGGTAAAACCACGGTGTTGTGTAAGGATACCCCCGCTTTTATCGCCAACCGAGTAGGTGTATATTCGATCATGGCTTTGCTACATTCTGTAGAGAAATTAGATTTGACGGTAGAAGAAGTGGATAAGTTTACAGGGCCAGCTTTGGGCAGACCAAAATCAGCTACTTTCCGTACTTCGGACGTGGTAGGTTTGGATACCATGATCAAAGTAGCCAAAGGCTTGTACGATAATGTGCCAAATGATAAGGCGCACGACCTGTTTAAGCTACCTGCTTATGTAGAAAAAATGGCCGAAAACAATTGGCTAGGGGATAAGACCAAGCAAGGTTTTTATAAAAAAATCAAAAATGTAGAAGGTAAGAGCGAGATCTTGGCACTGGACCTTAAAACATTAGCATATAAACCGCAACAGAAAGTAAAATCGGCCACTTTGGAAATGACCAAAAACATTGAAAAGGTAGCCGATAGGATGAAGGTTTTTGCTGCGGGAAAAGATAAAGCTGGCGAATTGTTCCGCACCTCATTCTTTGGTTTGTTCGAGTATGTTTCAGACCGTATTCCTGAAATTGCCGATGAACTTTATAAAATAGATGATGCCATGCGTGCCGGTTTTGGTTGGGAGTTAGGTCCTTTCGAAGTTTGGGATGCCGTAGGCATAGCCGAAGCTATTGAAGGCATGAAGAAATATGGCCATGAGCCTGCCCCTTGGGTAAGCGAAATGCTAGCTGCTGGAAATAACTCTTTCTATAAGGTAGAAGATGGCGTAAAGAAATACTACGATATTCCTTCGAAAAGCTATAAAGCCATTCCAGGCACTTCGGATTTCATTATTCTCGAAAATCTGAAAGCCAACAACAAGGTACTTTACAAAAATGCGGCTGCATCTATTGTTGATTTGGGCGATGGCATTTTAAATGTAGAGTTCCATTCTAAAATGAATACCATTGGTGGGGATACGTTAACGGCTATCAACAAAGCGATTGACATGGCAGAAAAGGACTACCGCGGTGTGGTAATTGGTAACGACGGTGCAAACTTTTCCGCTGGTGCTAACGTGGGTATGATTTTTATGATGGCTGTGGAACAGGAATGGGATGAATTAAACATGGCAGTGAAACTGTTTCAGAATACCTCCATGCGCATTCGTTATTCTTCCATCCCTGTCGTAGTAGCGCCACATAACCTTACCTTGGGTGGTGGCTGCGAATTTAGCCTGCACGCCGATCATGTACAGCTCAGTGCCGAAACCTATATGGGTTTGGTTGAATTTGGGGTGGGTGTAATTCCTGGAGGTGGAGGAACCAAAGAGTTTGCCTTGAGAGCATCGGATGAGTTTAGCGAAGATCAGATTGTGCAAAATACCTTAAAGAACCGCTTCCTAACCATTGGTATGGCTAAAGTATCAACTTCTGCAGTAGAAGCTTATGAGCTAGGTTATTTGCAGAAAGATAAATATGCCATTACCATGAATAGAAGCCGTTTAATTGCCGACGCTAAAGCCAAGGCTATTGAACTGGCGGAAGCGGGCTATACCAAGCCTGTTCAGCGTAAAAATATTAAAGTGTTGGGTAAACAAGGCTTGGGAATTGTTTACGCCGGAGCCAACAGCATGTATTCGGGCCATTATATCTCTGAACACGATAAGAAGATTTCGGAAAAACTGGGTTATGTAATGTGCGGTGGTGACTTATCATCTCCAACCGAAGTCACCGAGCAATATCTGTTGGATTTGGAGCGCGAAGCCTTTTTATCGCTATGCGGAGAGAGAAAGACGTTGGAAAGGATACAATCGATAGTTACTAAAGGTAAGCCATTACGTAATTAGGATTGGAGTACTGAATAAGGAGCAAGGAGCAAAGAACAAAGAGCAAAGAACAAGGAATAAAGAGTTTATGCACAACTTTAGGCAACTGCAAATTTGGAAAGAAGGAATGGAGACGACCAAACAGGTTTATCTACTTTTGGAGAAATTTCCGTCTTCAGAAAAATTTGGCCTGATATCGCAAATTTCTAGATGTGCAGTTTCCGTACCTTCAAATATTGCTGAGGGTTCATCAAGGTCTTCAAATAAAGAATTTGCACATTTTTTATCGATTGCTTTAGGCTCTTTATTTGAATTGGAAACACAACTTTTGCTCGCAATAGAACTAGGGATTATTGATAGAGATGAAATGGGGTTGATAATCGAAAGCGTTATTCAACTGCAGAAGAAAATATCAGCTTTTAAAAAGACATTAAAATAATATTTATTGGTTAAGTCGCTTGGTCTTTATTCCTTGCTCCTTAATCTTTAATCCAAAATAGAATGGAAGCATACATAATAGCAGGACTTAGAACAGCGGTTGGCAAAGCACCTCGAGGTGTATTTCGTTTTACCAGAGCTGATGATTTAGCGGCTGATGTCATTAAACAATTGGTAGCGTCGGTGCCGAATTTAGATAAGGAACAAATTGATGATGTGATTGTGGGTAATGCCACTCCCGAAGCCGAGCAAGGGTTAAACATTGGTCGCATGATCAGTTTAATGAGCTTGGATACCGATAAAGTACCAGGCGTGACGGTAAACAGATACTGTGCATCAGGTTTGGAAACTATTGCCACCGCTGTAGCAAAAATTAAAGCTGGCATGGCCGATTGTATTGTGGCAGGAGGGGTAGAAGTGATGTCGGGAATGCCATTTGGAGGATGGAAGTTGGTGCCTAATCCAGAGGTAGCTAAAAATAACCCAGATTGGTATTGGGGCATGGGATTGACCGCCGAAGCCGTAGCCAAAGAATATAATGTGAGCAGAGAAGATCAAGATGAATTTGCCTACCGCTCGCACATGAAAGCCATTGAAGCCATCAAAAACGGCCATCTTAAAGCCGGTGTCGCGCCAATTACAGTAAACGAAACTTATTTGGACGATCAACTGAAAAAGAAAACCAAATCGTACGTAGTAGATACTGATGAGGGGCCACGTGCAGATACTACGTTAGATCGTTTGGCGAAATTGAAGCCTGTATTTGCCGCTGATGGTTGCATTACAGCAGGAAACTCATCACAAACTTCTGATGGTGCAGCTTTTGTACTCGTGGTTTCGGAAAAGAAAATGAAAGAACTAGGCGCTGAACCTATTGCCCGTTTGGTAAGTTATGGTGTTGCAGGTGTTCCGCCACGCATTATGGGCATTGGTCCAATAGAAGCCATTCCGAAAGCTTTGAAAATGGCCAATATGCAGCAAGATGAAATTGGATTAATTGAACTGAATGAAGCTTTCGCTTCGCAATCATTGGCTATTATCAGAACCTTAAACCTAGACCAAAATAGAATTAATGTAAATGGTGGAGCCATTGCACTAGGCCATCCATTGGGTTGTACAGGTGCCAAGTTATCGGTGCAACTGTTTAACGAAGCCAAACGTCAAAACCAAAAATACGGCATGGTCACCATGTGTGTAGGCACTGGGCAGGGCGCAGCGGGGATATTTGAGATTTTTTAGTAGCAAGATATGAGTATCGAGTATCAAGATTGGATAATTGAAAGATAGAAAGCATGCATAATTTTAAGGACTTGAAAGTTTGGCAAAAATCTATGGATTTAGCGGTAGATGTTTATCAGGCAATGTCTTTGCTGCCAATTGATGAAAAATATGGTCTTACCTCTCAAATTAAAAGATGTACAATATCGATATCATCAAATATTGCAGAAGGAGCCGGAAGAAATACTGATCTACAGTTTAAACATTTTTTAAATATTAGCCAGGGCTCCGCATTTGAGCTCGAAACCCAATTAATAATCTCGAACAGATTAGGTCTGATTAATGATGAACTTGCTAAAAATCTCATAGAACAAACCATAGAAATTCAAAAAATGATATACGCTCTAGAGCGAAAATTGATTAAAAATTAAACTTAACGAATATCAAGTTCGGCAATTAGTCTTGATACTTGATACTCGCTACTAGATACTTAAAACAATGAGCAAAACAATTAAAGGAGGAGAATTCCTGATCAAGGAAACATCTTACCATGATGTATTTATACCAGAAGAATTTGATGAAGAGCAGCAAATGATTGCACAAACCTGTCGCGATTTCCTAGCTGCTGAAGTTTATCCTAATTTGGAAAAACTGGATAGCCATGAAGATCCGGAACTGATGCCAAACTTATTGACTAAGGCAGGCGAACTGGGCATTTTGGGTGTTTCTGTGCCAGAGGAATATGGCGGTTTTGGTAAGAACTTTAATACTTCCATGTTGGTGGCCGATGTAGTTGGTGCTGGACATTCCTTTGCGGTAGCGCTTTCGGCGCATACTGGCATTGGAACCTTGCCTATTCTTTACTATGGTAACGAAGAGCAAAAAGCCAAATATATCCCCAAATTAGGTACTGGCGAATGGAAAGCCGCCTACTGTTTAACTGAACCTAACTCAGGTTCTGATGCCAACTCTGGAAAAACAAAAGCGAAGTTGAGTGAAGACGGGAAACATTACATCATTAACGGCCAAAAAATGTGGATCACCAATGGTGGTTTTGCAGATATTTTTATTGTCTTTGCCAAGATTGACGACGATGAAAATCTAACTGCTTTTATTGTGGAGCGTGATTTTGGCGGCATTACCATGAACCCTGAAGAACATAAAATGGGAATCAAAGGCTCATCTACCCGTCAAATCTTTTTTAACGACTGTCCAGTACCAGTAGAGAATATGCTGAGCGACCGTCAAAATGGGTTTAAGATTGCCGTTAACATCCTGAACATTGGTCGTATCAAGTTATCTGCTGCGGCAATAGGTGCCTCAAAAGCCACTATTAGCACCGCAGTAAACTATGCCAACGAGCGTCAGCAATTTGGAAGATCTATTTCAAAATATGGCGCAATACGCTACAAATTAGCCGAAATGGCTGCTAAAGTTTATGCGGTAGATGCAGCAAATTACCGTGCAGGTCAAAATATCGACGATACCTACGATGCCTTGGTAGCTGATGGAATGGAGCCAGCCAAAGCGAAGTTGAAATCAGTAGAGCAGTTTGCGGTAGAGTGTGCCATCTTAAAAGTTTGGGGCTCTGAAGCGCTAGATTATGTAGTAGATGAAGGCGTTCAAATTTATGGAGGAATGGGCTTTAGTGCTGATGCGCCAATGGATAGAGCTTATCGTGATGCACGTATCAACCGTATTTTTGAAGGAACGAATGAAATCAATCGCTTATTGACCGTTGATATGATGTTGAAACGTGCCATGAAGGGCGAATTGGATTTAATGACCCCTGCAACGGCTGTAGCAGCAGAATTGATGTCGATTCCTGATTTTGGAGAAGAAGACGATACCCTATTCGCTGCGGAGAAAAAATTATTACAGAACCTGAAAAAAGCTACTTTAATGGTAGCAGGTGCAGCGGTGCAAAAACTGATGATGAGTTTAAGTAAGGAGCAGGAAATTTTGATGAACATCGCAGATATGGCCAGCTATGTATATGTAGCAGAATCGGCTATGCTCCGTACGGAGAAATTGGTAAGCATGAAAGGTGAGGAAGCTTGTAAAGGTCAATTGGATATGATGCGTATCTATTTTGTAGAAGCCGTTGATGGGGTTGCCAAAGCAGGTAAGGAAGCATTGTGGGCATTTGGAGAAGGCGATGAGCTACGGATGATGTTGGTGGGTTTGAGAAGATTTACCAAAATGGAGCCGTTCAATGTAAAACAAGCCCGTCAGAATGTAGCTGTGCAGATTATCGAAGCTAATAAATATTTGTTTTAAGGTTGTATGATTTGTTGTTAAGGCTTAAGGTTTGGCAATGCCATCCTTAAGCCTTTTTTCTTATTAGAATTTCACCCCTTCAGGGTTGTTAATATGATTGTTTTGCTATTGTAATTTCATCCCTTCGGGATTTTTTATTTGTCTATAGAAATATTACTCCTTTGGAGTTTTAAAGTTCGAGTGCTATCCGTACTTCTTTTAAAAACTAGTTCCATAGCCAAAATTCCGAAGAACTGACATTATTATAGCCGATGTGATTATGGCTTAATATCGCCATGTATTCAAACCCCCGAAGGGGTGATATAGATTTACACGTTGATCATCTGTTGCAGGTTTCCAGCTGTTAACATTAAAAATACACGTTCATATAACTTTGCAGCGCATTAGCAATTTTACCAGCAAAGCCCGGTCTAGTACTATCGTTGGTTCTAACACTCGAATTAAATTCTAACTGAAAGCCGGAAATAGTACCTCCATGCCTAGAGCCATGGCGAGCAGTGTTGTATCCACCATCGAAATATTTGCCGTCAGTAAAAATTGCGGTATCGCCAGGTAATGGATAAGTATTGCTTGGAGTTACCATATAGCCTAACTGCGCATTCAGTAAGCTTCCAAAAGCGTTGGTACCCTTAATTAAACTAGTGTGGGTAATGCCATTGCCAACCATGGCCCTAATACTCGATTGACTGGTTAAATTTCCCAAGGTACTGCTGTAGGTAGCCAATTGGTATTTACTCAGCAAGTAGCCTACTTCCGTTCTCTCTGGCGTATGCACTTGCCCGTGTATGTCAATAAAAAGCCCAGAAGCGTGGTTGGCGTTGATGGTTGCTTTGGCGTCGTCAATAAATTCATGGAACTTGTCCCAAGCAGGTCCCGAGTAAATACCCCCTTGGGTAGCCACTTCACGTCGTCGGTTGGCATCAAGTTTTGAACGGTGAAGGTGGTTGATGATCAGATGAGGTCTTTTGCCGGTTTTGATGCGGATGGAATCGGCAATAGCAATGGCTAGTTCTTTCGTTTTGGTATCGGCCAGGTCAGAGAAGCTGGTGTCTGAGCTATATTGATCATAAGGCAGCGTGCCATAAGTGTAGGTCTCCGTTCGGTTTTTCATAAAAGCAGGTTTGGTTCCACCGCCGTGTGGTGCTGCAATGATCAATCTTGAATCGGCATCGCCAGCAATGTATTCAATGGCGAGAAAGCTCGATGTGCCGTTCGTTACGTTGTACTTGTAGCTTGTGCCAGGTGTGTAAGTGGTGAGTGTGGCCAATTGCGCTTCGGTACTTGAAACGAGCTTTTCGGCTTGAGCGTTTACTAAATCAGCTTCGTTCTGTTTAGTGCACGAAAAAACTGTAAGCCCCACTACAGTGGCTACAGCTAGCATTTTTAAGTTTCTTTTCATTGTTTTTATTTTAAGTTCTTATAGATGACTGATTTAAAGAGAGAAAGGACCGTTTTACGCCAAATGTTATGGAAGCTAGAACTAAGCTTATTTGTTAAATTTGGTTAAAAATTGTAGCATCGGCTTTAAAAGTTTATTTTTGCTGAATGAAGTTAAAAGCAAAGTGTTTGCTCATGTTTTTTTTGGCAGTTGTAATGCTAAGTTCATGTAGTAAAGACAATTATAATGCAGAAGAGCAAGCGAAGAAGGATGACGCCTTGATTGTTGATTTTATTGCGAAAAATAATATCCAAGCCACTAAACACAGTTCAGGCCTATATTACCAGATTATTAACCAAGGTACAGGCGCAAGTGTTACTGCTGCTTCTACCGTTGGTGTAAACTATGAAGGGAAATTGTTGAATGGAACACAGTTTGATAAATCTACGCAAACCGTAACTTTTCCTTTAACTGGTGTAATCCAAGGGTGGACTATTGGTGTACCTTTAATAAAAGTTGGCGGACGTATCAGATTGATCGTTCCTTCCACTTTGGCTTATGGCAACGATTCTCCTGGTCCGGGCATTCCTAAAAATTCAGTTTTAGATTTTACTATTGATTTGATACATGCGCAATAAAAACTTAACGTATAAAACTTTTACTTATTTAGCAGTGCTTTTTGCGGTGCTAATACTTTTTAATTCTTGTAAGAAAGAATATGAAACAACTGAAGAATTAGACAATAAAAGTATTAAAAGCTATAAAGATGCTCATCCCAATTTAGCATTTGTTGATGTTGATGGCTACAGCTATAGCATTACAGAACCAGGAACAGGCAGTGCGGTAACAAATACAGATTCAGTTTTTTATTCATATGCCTTTAAATCAACTTCAGGTACGGTTTATAATCAAACCTCTGACTTAGCAATCACTGGAACTCTTTTAGGCTATACCAGCTCATTTAAAATTGGAGGAGTAAGCTACTCGTTTAATCCTGTTAGAGAAGTTTTAGGAAAATTAAAACGTGGTGGTAAGGCAGTACTTCTTTTGCCGTCAAGAATGGCTTTTGGCAAAAATGGGTTGAGTTCTTTTGGAATAGGTTCAAACGAAATGATAGTTGTGGAGTTGGGGTTATATAGTTTTGAAAAAAGACATCAGGTTGATGCTTTCGAAACACAAACTTTTATTACCAAGAATAACCTAACATTTAATACTGATCCTTCAGGCGTTAAATACAATATTTCTACACCTGGTACTGGTGCAGATTTAATCAACTCAACTACTACTTTTGTCTGTAACTATACCGGAAGGTTTTTAGATGGAACTATTTTTGATCAAAGTAGCTCGCAAACTCTTAGATTAAGGGAATTGGTAACAGGTTGGGAAGTAATTGCTGGTAAGCTTTCTGCTGGTGGAAAGATAAGGATGATCATTCCTTCTCACTTAGGATATGGAAATACCGTAGATCCAAAGGCATTATATTATGGAAAAGACTTTCCTAGTGATAAAGTGCTAGATTTCGAGATTGAAATTGTAAGCGTAACCAAAGACTAAAATATTAAAGCCAGCAACTAGCTGGCTTTTTCATTTAATGCCTTTTTATAAACTTCCAGAACTCTTTTTCTGGCAAACTCATGCTCAACAATAGGAGGCGGCAATAAAGCACTTTTATACTCAGGAGCCCATTTCAACACGTACTCCATTTTTGGGTCAAACTTTTTAAGCTGCAATTCTGGGTTAAATACCCTAAAATAAGGCGCAGCATCGTTGCCGCTACCACAAGCCCATTGCCAGCCCCCTATGTTACTGGCTTGTTCGTAATCCAAAAGCTTTTCGGCAAAATAAGCTTCGCCCCAGCGCCAATCAATTAACAAGTGTTTACATAAGAAACTGGCCACTACCATGCGCACGCGGTTGTGCATAAAGCCTGTAGCGTTTAGTTCCCGCATGCCAGCATCTACCAAAGGATAGCCGGTTTCGCCTTTACACCAAAGCTCAAACTCTTTTTCGTTGTTGCGCCAGTTGATTTTGTCGTAATCAGGTTTAAAAGAAGTGTTAACCGTTTTGGGGAAGTGCCATAAAATCATCATATAAAACTCACGCCAAGCCAATTCAGACACCCATTTATCAGCCTTTTGGGCAAGTGCTTCAGCAACAACCTTTCTAATGCTTACCGTGCCAAAACGTAAATGTAAACCAAGCTTGGTCGTGGCATTTTTGGCAGGGTAGTCTCTGTACTTTTCATAGCCATCCAACTTGTTCTTAAAATTGATAGGCGGGAATTGGACATTACTGGGAGAAAAACCAATATCTTCTAATGAAAAAAAAAGGAACTTTTCTTGTGCAGATGATTCAGAAACTTGGTATAAATTTTTAAAGTATTTGGAGGTAGGATAAGATTTTAGGTAAAAGGAGTCAAGTTTTTGTTGCCACTGCTTGTAATAGGGGGTAAAAACAGTGTAAGGCGTACCGTCTGCTTTCTGTATTTCTGATTTTTCAAAAACCACCTGGTCTTTATAAGTATGAAAGGTAATGCCATTTTGTTTCAATAAATCGGCTATTTCCTGGTCTCTTTTTCTGGCATAAGGTTCATAATCGTGGTTGGTATAAACAGTTTGGACATTAAAGTCGTTGATGATTTCTTGCCAAGCCTGTTGTGGTGTTCCACATTTGATAAGTAGGCGAGAGCCCTTGTTTATCAGTTGCTGGTTGATCTTGGCTAATTGCTGATGGATGAAATCCACTCTGGCATCTTTTCTATTCTCTAGCCGATCTAAAATGTTGGTATCGAAGATAAAAACAAGTAACACTGGATGGCCTACTTTAAGGGCGTGGTACAGGGCGGCATGGTCTTCTAATCTTAAATCTCGTCGAAACCAGCAAATGTTAATAGGCTGCGCATTACTTTTTTTGCTCATAAATAGCGGTCAAGGCACTTTCGAGGTTCAAATATCTGAATTGAAATCCAGTATTCAAGATCTTTTGGGCAGAGGTATTATTGCTGATCAAAGGTAGGATGCTCATCTCTCCTAAAATCAGTTTTAATACAAACTTTGGAACATTGATTGGCCAAACAGGTCTATGCAGAATTTTAGCTAATGTTTTGGTGAAGGTTGTATTGGTGACTGGCGAAGGCGCTGTGGCATTATAGGCATCAAATAGCGAAGGATCTTCAACAGCTTTAATGTAGATGTTTACCAAATCGTCCATATGGATCCATGGCAACCACTGTTTACCGGTGCCTAAGGCGGCGCCTACAAAATTTTTTATCGATTTTTCAAAGGTAGCCAGGGCTCCACCTTTTTCACTCAAAACAATACCTGTCCTTAATTTCACTACCCTAATTCCTAGCGCTATGCCTCGATCTGCGGCTTTTTCCCATTCTATACAGCAATGAGCCATAAAATCATGGCCCGGTGAGCTTTCTTCATCTAAAATCTCATCCTCCCTATCTCCATAATAACCTACTCCAGAAGCAGAGATGTAACTTTCCACTGGCGCATTACTTTCTTTAATGGCTTTAAAAAGAAGCTCGGTAGATTTTACCCTGCTATCAATAATTTGTTGTTTGCGTTGCTGGTTCCATGGTTTGTCGGCAATGCCTTCTCCTGCTAAATTAATCACAGTATCAATCCCATTAAAGGCATCTTTATCAATCTGTTGTCGCTCAACATCCCACAGAAAAACTTTGATGCCTGCTTTCTTGGTAGGTTTCCTCACTAAAATACTTACCTGATGTCCTTTTGCCTGTAGCTGTGCAACCAATTCTTGACCTATTAGGCCCGTGGCACCTGCAATGAGAATGTTTTTTGCCATATCAACTAAACCCTAAATTAGGGAATTAGTTTTTGTTGGCAAGCCAATTTAGGATATAATCTGCTGTATTTTTCCAATTAGAAAGGCCTAACACAAAATGATTGTTGCCTTCAAACTCTTTGAAGTCGGTAACAGATTGCTCGTTTTTATATTTTTTATAATTGCTGTAGTTCAGCGAAGCAGGCATAATGTTGTCTGTTGAGCCTGCGACGAAAAGTAAGGGCGCATGAGCTTTCTTGAAATCAATTTTTGCCGCACTGCTTAATCCGTCTCTTGATATTCTTTTCGATTCTGGAATGACATTTTCATCATAAGCCTTTTGTTGTTCGTCCAAAGGCATACCGTTGGTAAAGGCATATTGCCATTGAGGGAACGACATTAAGAAGGTTTTATTGGCAGAAGTGAAAAACCCCAATGGCCCCCAAGTAGCTTTAAAGAAGGAAAACCTAGTGGTAATTACGCCTTGTGGCGGCACAGAGTGGATGGCCACAGCAGCTTCTGCCAAGCCACGTTGAACGAGTAGCTGGGTAATTAAACCGCCCATAGAGTGGCCTACAATAATTGGTTTTTCAGGTAAGGTTTTAATGATGCTCTCGAAATAATCTACTACTTGGCTTAGCCTTAATGAAGCAATGTTTTGATCTGGATGTTTTTGTCTCAGTTCGGCTGCGGTACCTTCTTTAAAAGGCCAAGCTGGAGCAAGGGTAGTGTAGCCTTGTTCTTCGAAATATTTTTGCCAAGCGGTCCATCCTAAGTGGCTTACAAAATTACCTGTTACAAATAGTACGGTTTTAGAGTTGATAGTTTTCATCGTTTTTTGTTTTTGTTTTAAATTGAACAAACCAAAATTCCGTACAAAAACTGTCAATAATTTTAACCCAGGTTAAAATCGTTATTTGCTTACCATTCTTTTTCTAATTCTGCTTAAAGAGGGGCCCTGGATGCCTAAATAAGAAGCAATATGATACAACGGGATATGATTGGCGAGTTGCGGATGGGCTTCGGTTAAATCTTTATAGCGTTGTTCCGGTGTGTTAAAAATAAAATCTTCCGTTCTGGTCATGGCTAGGTTAAAAGCTTTTTCCGCAATGAGCCGTCCAAAATGCTCCCATTGGTGTGATTGCTGATAAAGTTTCTCCAAATTTGCATAGCTAATATAGAGCACGCTCGCAGACGTCATCGATTCGGTATGATAATTACAAGGTGATTGGTTAACGAAACTTTTATAGGAAACGATGATTTGTTGAGGCGAAAAGAAAAAGATGTTCTTCTCCTCTCCAGTCTCTTCATTTACATAATAAGTACGAAAAATGCCATCTATGATAAATCCCAAGTTTTTGCAGACGTTTTTATATTCGTTATAAAACTCACCTTTCTGATAATTCCTTGGCTGCCAGTATGCACGTGAAAGGTCAAAGTTCTCTTCATCTATTCCTGCAAATGCCAGTAAAGCATGTTTAAGCATCACCATTTGTTCCATAGTTAAATATAGCTAAATGGAATAAATTTGATGCTGGTTTTACTTCTTTGTATATTTCTTAAAGAAATCGATGATCCCTGAACTGGCATTTTTAGGGTACTCATGTCCGCCACTATGTAAGAAAATGATGACATCATTCCCATTCTTACCGGTGTATAAAGTAGCGTTACTATCTAGTTTTATTCCTTCTTTGGTGCAGCCATTGATGTTTAATACTGCGTTGTAAGTCGCCTTTTGCATCAAAGGTTTAACCAAAGGATCGGCCTCACCCATTAAATGTAAAGCTGGTTTAGGAGTAAGAATGCTCCTTAACTTACCCGCTGCAGTGGCAGTTGGAGCAAAAGCAGCAAATTCATTAGGTCTTGTTGCCCAAAGTAAATAAGTAAAACCACCACCGTTTGAATGTCCCGTGGCATAAACTCTGCTATTGTCAATTTTATAGCCGGCTCTGAGCGTTTTGAGCATGGCATCAAAAAACTGTAAATCCCTATTGCCATTGGTTTGGTCGTTCATTACCCAACCGCTCCTTTTGCCCTCGGGGTCGGTAAGCATGCCGGGGGTATTTAATCCCTGTGGGCAAATAAAAATAGCTTCTGGCCATAGTTTTTCAAAACCTATCTTTCTATACATGTTGAGCATCGTTCCCCCATGACCATGGAAAGCAAAAATAATGGGAGTTGGTTTACTTTTAGCTAAGGCAGGAATATAAACCAAGGCTTTTCTAATTTCACCATTAATGGTCCACTCCATTGTTTTTGGGTTGCTTTCTTGAGCTATCGCAGATGATAACGAAGTAAAAATGAACAACACCAATACCTGGATTTTAAAATACTGTTTTGCTTGCATATCTCATAGAGTGGTGTTTTGCGATATTGGTTTAACATGCTAGGTAAAAAATATGCTAAAAATGCCAAAATGACTTCGAATAGCAGTTTTTACTTAAACAATAGCCAACCAAAAGCGTTAATTTTACAAGATACTTTTAGGACTATGGAGAAAGTTTTAGTTACGCGTCGCATTAGTGAAAATGCTTTGGAACTGTTAAAAAAGGAAGGCTATGAGCTAAATGTTTATACCGAAAGTAGGGACTTAACACCTGCCGAACTAATTAAAATGTGCGAAGGGCATGATGCGTTATTGAGTGTAGGTCCGAATAAAATTGATGAATATTTCCTGCGTTCGTGTAAACACCTCAAAGGCATTGCGCTAATGAGTGTAGGCTATGATAAAGTAGATATTGACGCTGCAACGAAATACAGGATACCTATTAGTAATACACCAGATGTATTGAGCGAGGCTACCGCAGACGTGGCTTTTTTATTAATGCTATCCGTGGCAAGGAAAGCTTTTTATATGCATAAAACCATTGAGCGTGGGGAATGGGGCTTTTTTGAACCCATGAAAAACCTTGGACAAGAGCTTTACGGTAAAACGCTTGGTGTATTAGGTTTGGGAAGAATAGGATTGGAGTTGGCTAAAAAGGCTAAAGCGGCCTATGGAATGAAGGTCATTTACCATAATAGGAGCAACAACCACAATGCGGAGGAATTGCTAAATGCTACGTATGTGTCATTTGATGAACTATTGAAACAAAGCGATGTACTTTCGGTACATGTCAATTTAACTGAAGAAACCACCGGCATGTTTAACCGCACTGCGTTTGAAAAGATGAAACCTAATGCCATCTTTATTAACACCGCACGTGGAGCCATCCATAATGAACAGGATTTGATTGCTGCCCTGCAGAATAAAATCATTTGGGGAGCCGGTTTAGATGTCACCAATCCAGAGCCTATGGATAAAAACAGCCCATTGTTGAATATGGAAAATGTGTGTGTACTGCCGCATATTGGCTCTGCTACAGAAGAAACCAGAGAAAAAATGGCGATCATGGCAGCTCAAAATATCATTAAAGCGTTAAAGGACGAACAAATGCCACAAGTCATTAACCCCGAGGTGTATCAAAACGGTTAGAATGACAAATAGATTTTAAATGATATAGTTAATGTTGAAAGAGCGATGATAGCCTACGTAACTAATTCCTCCCTCTTAATCTCCCTCCAAAGGGAGACATTGCTACTGCTGGTATTTACTTTGCTGCAGTTTATTAAGTTTCTGCTGTGGCTCATGTTGGGTGTCGCTATATTCCCCTCTTTGAGGGGGCAGGGATAGGAATAAAATTATTGCTAATTGTTTAGCATCCCTCCAAAGGGAGACATTGCTACTGCTGGTATTTACATTGCTGCAGTTTATTAAATTTCTGCCGCGGCTCATTTTAGGTGTCGCTATATCCCCCTCTTTGAGGGGATAGAGGGAGGAATAATATTATTGCTGATTGTTTAGCATCCCCTCCAAAGGGAGACATAGCTACTACTGCTATTTACTTTGCTGCAGTTTATTAAGTTTCTGCTGCGGCTCATGTTGGGTGTCGCTATATACCTCTCTTTGAGGGGGTAGGGGGAGGAATAAGATAATGCTTTAAATATTTGGCTAGTAAAAACTATTAAAATTTCGTTAAATTCAGGAATGAAACCTGCTGATAAACAAAATCTTTGGCATTATAATGCCAATTTGAAAAGCTTCGCTCGTGAAAATCGAAAGGAGATGACAAAAGCAGAAGCCTGTATCTGGAAATATTTACTAAGTAATAAACAGATGATGGGTTACCAATTTAAACGCCAGCGCCCAATCCTAAATTATATCGCTGATTTTTTATGTAAAGAGCTCATGCTAATTATTGAAGTAGATGGCTTGACACATCAATGGGAGGAAGTAGCGAAAAAAGATATCATAAGGCAGCACGAGCTGGAGCAAGTGGGATTCACTATTTTAAGATTTCATGACGAAGAGGTTTTAAATGATATAGTTAATGTTGAAAGAGCGATTATAGCCTATATACAAGATTATTGTAACTAATTCCTTCCTCTTAATCTCCCTCCAGAGAGAGACATTGCTACTGTTGGTATTTACTTTGCTGCAGTTTATTAAGTTTCTGCTGTGGCTCATATTAGGTGCCGCTATATCCCCCTCTTTGAGGGGGCAGGGGGAGGATTATATAATTGTTTATCTCCCTCCAAAGGGAGACATTGCTACTGCTGGTATTACCTTGCTGCAGTTTATTAAGTTTCTGCTGCGGCTCATGTTGGGTGTCGCTATATCTCCCTCTTTGAGGGGTAGGGGGAGGAATAATATTATTAGATAATTGTTTATCTCTCTCCGAAGAGGAACATGCTGACTATTCACTTATCTGCCAGCACAATTTGTTAGAGTTTGTTAAAATTTCGGAAAGCTATTCCTAAAAGTTTTATTTTTATTTCATGATTGTTTCTATAAAGAATGAGCACTTGGTTGTAGATTTTTCTACCAAAGGCGCAGAGCTGCAACGTATAACGGGAACCGATAGTGAGGTAAACTACATGTGGAGCGGCGATGCCAAATTTTGGGGCAAGTTTAGTCCAGTGTTATTCCCAATTGTAGGAGCGCTTAAAGATAATACCTATTTCTATCAGGACAATCAATATCATTTATCACGTCATGGTTTTGCCCGCGACATGGAGTTTTCCTATGAAAAATTAAATGCTACAGAAATTGTTTTTAGATCAGGACATACCGAAGAAACCTTAAAAAATTATCCTTTCGAATTTGAACTAGCTATTAAATATCGACTTCAGGGAGCTAGTCTAAAATGTACCTACCAGGTTTCAAATCCAGGTAAAGATCAACTGATTTTCTCCATTGGGGGTCATCCCGCATTTGCGGCTCCACTACACAATGAAGGTGTTTATACCGATTATTATCTGCAATTTAATGATGATGACGAGCTTACTTTTCATCATATCGTAGATAATCTCATTTCAAATGAAACAACTACTTTAAAGCTTCAGGATAAGGTTTTGCCTTTACAACATGAACTCTTTTATGAAGATGCGCTAGTTTTTAAGGGTTTAAAGAGTAATCATATCAGATTGCTCAATACCAAAAACTATAACGGACTAAACTTTCATTTCGAGAACTTCCCTTATTTTGGAATTTGGGCGGCCATAGATGCCAATTTTGTATGCTTGGAACCTTGGTGTGGCATTGCCGATGCTACAGATCATAACCAACAACTGGAAGAGAAAGAAGGGATGGAAAAACTCGAAAGCGGACAAAGCTGGGAACGAAGCTGGGAAATCTGCTGTTTTTAAATAGATGTAAAACCTTAATTTTCAACCTTTGAAATAATCAATTTGACTACCAGAAGAGATTTCCTGAAACAAGCCAGTTTATTGTCGGGCGCCACCGCATTGTCAACTGTTTTTCCAGAAGCCATTCAACGTGCGCTGGCCATTAATCCTAATCCGGGCAGTACCTTTTACGATGCTGAGCATGTTGTTTTTCTGATGCAGGAAAATCGATCGTTTGATCATATGTTTGGAGCCATGCGTGGTGTACGTGGTTTTAATGACCCTCACCCGCATATTTTGCCCAATCAAGACAAAGTATGGTTGCAACGTGATGCCAAGGGTAATACTTATACGCCTTTTCATGTAGATATTCATCAAACCAAGATCACTTGGCAAGGCGGTTTGGCACATTCATGGCCTGATCAAATTGCAGCTCGAAATGACGGGAAATACGACAAATGGATTCCCGCTAAAACCGCAATGTGCTTGGCACACTACAAGCGACAAGATTTGCCTTTCTACTATGCTATGGCAGATGCTTTTACGATTTGTGACCATCATTTTTGTTCTTCCTTAACTGGAACTACGCCTAACCGGTTATTTTTTTGGACAGGGAACGTACGCCCGCACCCCAACGATAAACAAACAAAAGCAGTGGTGAGTAACCATCAAGCGGAATCGCATAACAATCGTTTTGTTGATTGGCCTACCTTTCCAGAATTATTAGAAGACAACGGGATTGATTGGCGGGTTTATCAAAATGAAATTTGGACGGCTAAACTCCCTGCTGAGACTGACGATTGGTTGGGCAACTATGGAGACAATGCTTTAGAATATGTCAAAAGACACCAAGTCAAATTATCTGCTTATTTCAGAAAAAATGGAGACCAAACGGTAACACCAAATCTTTCGGCAGAAGAAGTACTTGAAAAGTATAACCGTTTAACACAGCGGGAGAAAAATTTAATAGACAAAGCTTTTACAACCAATGTTAACGCTGAGGATTATTTGGATTTAGTTCCTCATACCTATGTCAATGAGCAAGGTGAGAAAGAAACTTTAAATGTGCCAAAAGGCGATATTTTTCATCAGTTTAGGAAAGATGTAAAAGAAGGAAAGCTACCTACTGTTTCATGGTTAGTTGCTCCCCAACGCTTTTCAGAACATACAAGTTCGCCTTTATATGGGATTTGGTACGTGTCAGAAGCTTTAAATATTTTGACGGAGAATCCCGAAATATGGAAAAAGACCATCTTTATAGTCAATTACGATGAAAATGATGGTTATTATGACCATATGCCGCCATTCGTCGCACCCAAACCTGATACTTTGGCCAGAGGAAAAGTTTCCGAAGGTATAGATACCGCTTCTGACTACGAGTCTAACGAAGGTAGTCCTATTGGTTTAGGTTATCGAGTGCCTATGATTGTGGCCTCGCCATGGAGCAGGGGCGGATATGTAAACTCACAAGTTTTTGATCATACCAGCACCTTGATGTTTTTGGAAGATTTTCTGAAACGTAAAACGGGGAAACAGTTGAAAAGCGAGCAGATCAGTACATGGCGTAGAGCAGTTTGCGGGGATTTAACTTCGGTATTTAGACCATATAGAGGTGAAAAGCTCAAACATCCACAGGTGTTGCAACGCAATGAGGTAATTGATGGCATCCAAAAGGTAAAAAGTAAACCGCAACAGCGTATCCCGTCACCTTTAAAGGATGAAGATATTGCAAAAATCAACCAGCATCATGCTTTCGAAGACGGAGCATCGGCCCTCGTGGCCAAGCAAGAAAGAGGAACGAGACCAGCTTGTGCATTGCCTTACTATTTAAAGGTTGATGCCCGTTTAAATGAAACCAAAACAAGTGTAGTACTCGATTTTACTACAGCTCAGCAAAGCGTAGGTGCACCATTTAATGTTTCGGCCTTAAATACTTATAGCGGCGAGCAAGGACGCAACTGGTACATTGGGGTAAAGGCAAATGATAGTATTGATGACAATTGGGAAATAGATGCTTTTGCCCAAGGTCGATATGATTTATCTGTACATGGGCCAAATGGGTTTTACCGTAGGTTTATAGGTAGCAAAGCTGACCCTGATTTGTTGCTTACCGCAATGCCAGAGTTGCAGGATAATTCAAAAAGATATTCAGGGAACTTACAATTACTATTGGAAAACAAAAGTAGCCAAACTTTGGAGGTGTTTGTTTCCGAAGATGTTTACAGGGCCAATAATAAAACCATAAAGGTGGATGGTAACAGCAAAAAAATAGTGCTGCTTAACCTCAAAAAGCACAACCATTGGTATAATTTTAAGGTGACGGTAAAAGGCTACAACGATTATAAGGTACATTATGCTGGTCACATTGAAACTGGTGCCGATAGTGTTACCGATCCTTATATGGGTGGGATTTTATAGCATCTGGTTAAAAATTTTCGAAATAAGTATTCTTGTAATCAGTGCTTTATGATTTTTTTAAAATCTACGTAGGGGTGTAACTCTTTCTCGTTGTCTCATTTTTAAATAAGACATAAATGAAAGCTTTATACTTTAAAACTCAATTAGAACAAATAAAAAAAACAGCCTGTATAGGAATCGCTTCTTTAGGTTTGGTACTTCAAACCAATGCTCAAGAAGCAAAAACAACAAAGGCCCATTTCGGACTAATTTATCCACTGAGCACCAATGGTACACATGCGCCTTTGGATACCAATAACCTATCTATTCATTTATTAGCAGGCGTATCGTCGGTAGAGAAAGGTTTTTCATACGCCGGTTTAAGCAATGTAGTACGCAATGAAAGCCACGGTGTGCAGTTTGCGGGCTTCTCTAATCACATTGGAAAGGAAGCTAAAGGTGCGTTATTCGCTGGGTTTTTAAACACTTACCAGTCAGCCAAGGGTAGCCAGTTCGCTGGCTTTGCCAATTTGGCCCAAAAAAATGTTGAAGGCGCACAATTTGCAGGCTTCTTAAATACTACTGGTGGCGATATGAATGGCGTGCAGTTTGCAGGATTTGCCAACGTAGCCAAAAATGTAAAAGGGACACAGTTCGCAGGCTTTTCTAACACGGCTAAAAATATCTCGGCATCGCAATTTGCAGGTTTCATCAACGTCGCTAAAGACGTGAATGGAAGTCAGTTTGCGGGCTTCATTAACATCGCCAAAAAAGTAAAAGGTGCCCAAGTAGCGGGATTCATCAATATTGCCGAAGCCAGCGATAGTCCAATCGGAATCATCAACATCATTAAAAACGGCGAAAAAAGTATTGCTGCAACCATTGACGAAAGTCAGACGTCTATGTTAACGTTCAGGTCAGGAGGAAAAAACATGTACGGCATTATAGGCGTAGGTTACAATTTTAAAAACAAAGATGAGGTTTACGCCTTTGAAGCAGGTTTAGGTGCACATTTCTTTAAATCACAATATTTCAGGTTAAACATGGAGTTAACGCAAACGATTTTGGAAAGCTTTGAAAAAGGCGAATACTTTAAGGGTACTTTTAGGCTGTTGCCTGCAGTAAAAGTTGCGCCTTGGTTAGAAATTTTTGGAGGCCCGTCTATCAATTTTGTAAGTACCAATACAGTTGAAGGAAAGGCATTGCATCCAGAAAGTGATGACTTGGTGATTCGTACTTGGAATCGTAAGCATTCAGATTTTAAACAGTCGCTGCACATTGGTTATCAGGCGGGCTTACAGTTTGTTTTTTAAGAAGATTTACACACACAAATAAATAAACAATATGAGAACATTAGTTGCAATAGTATTTGGGTTAGCAGTCATCATCCACCTTTCGGCTTGTAAAAAAGACCGCTTAACGGCCAATGGGAATATCGTTTCCGAAACCAGAAACTTGGGACAGTTTACAGGAATCAGTTCAAGTGGCGCTACACCGGTTGAAGTAAAGTATGGAACGGAGTTTAGCGTAGTGGTTAAAGGCTCAAGCAATATTGTGCCCCACTATACCACCAGAGTAGTAAATAATGTATTGCATATTGGTTTCGAAAGGCTGAGCATTAGCAGAGATGATGTAGAAGTGATACTGACCATGCCTACTTTGAACAGCGTGGAGCTAAGTGGCAGTACAGAAGTTGAAATTGAAGGAAACTTTCCTGCAATAGCCAATTTTAAAGTATCTATTAGTGGTTCAGGAAAAGTAGAAGCGGAGACTCCTCTTCAAATAGACAATGTAAAGGTGGATATCTCTGGTTCTGGACAGGTAGATTTCGAAGAAGTGACCACCAAAACCGCTGATGCCGATATCTCTGGTAGTGGTAGTTTGAAGCTTCAGGTGCAAGATAGGATCAAAGCGAAAATAAGTGGTAGCGGCAAAATTTATTACAGAGGCAATCCGGTTGTTCAACAGGATATTAGCGGATCTGGCAAATTGATCAAGTTCTAAATTTAATTTAAGTTCTATGGCTGGCCAATCATTTTGGCAAGCTTTTGAGGCTAATTTTGGCGCCCCAAAGCTTGCCCTGGAAGACCTATACCTATTGCAAAGCAGTACCCCCAATTTAATTACCTATGCTTTGCCCTTTGTAGCGGTGTTTACCGTGCTCGAATTTGTACTTGGTAAAATCTTTAAACACGAAGATTTTACCCATGAAGAGTTGAAAGGCTCGCTGTGGGTTGGCCTAGGAAATTTGCTGGTCAATCTTTTCCTTAAGTCGGGGTTGTTTATTGGGGCGGTTTGGCTATACAATCTTTTGCCTTGGCGCATGGAATTGAGTTGGTGGAGTCTAGTGCCTTGCTTTATCATATATGATTTTTGCAGCTATTGGTCACACCGTATTTCTCATTTTAACCGTTTCTTTTGGGCTTCGCATGTGGTGCATCATTCCGCAGAACATTATAATTTAACGGTAGCTTTTAGGCAAAGTTGGGTACAGCATGTAAAAGTGGTGTTCTTTATTCCAGTGGCCTTATGTGGTTTTCACCCCATAATTTTTATGGTAGCTAGTCAATTAAGCACGCTTTATCAATTTTGGGTACATACCGAAACCATTGGCAAACTTCATCCGTGGATCGAGAAATATTTTGGAACACCATCTAACCATCGGGTGCATCACGGCAGTCAGGAAAAATATATCGATAAAAACTTTGGCGCCACCTTTATGATATGGGATCATTTGTTCGGTACCTTCCAATACGAAGAGGAAAAGCCTAAATATGGGCTGACTACTCCACTTACTGATAAAGGCAATCCTTTCGTGCTTAATTTTCATGAGTACAGGGCTATTGCTGAAGACATTAAGCAAAGCGATGGTTTAAAGGAAATGCTCTTTTTCATGTTTGCTAGCCCAGCAAAGGTTTATCGTTACAAAACCCATCATCAACCAAAAAATCATCATAAACAGGGGCTTACTCGTTTTCTTAAAGGCACTGTTCTGGCTTTATTTCTGCTTTTAGTAGCGCAATTGTTATTGGCTCAACCTCCTTTACCTGAACCAAAGTTGAAAAATTTGTTGTTCTTTTTGCAACGTACACCCGATGCCAATACGGTAGTTTACCAATTGAACCTAGAAAAAGATGGCAGTTTAAATGAAAAATATCCAGTTAAGGCCTCTTGGATAAGGTACGAGGAAAATGGTGCAGTTAAAGAGCTTTCGGGCATTGAAAAGAAATTCGCCTATGGCGTGAAATGTAAAGCTTTAGGCAATGAAGCCTACGAAGTGCGCTTGGTTTCTTACAAAAAGTTACCCATGTATTTGTTGAAGTCACCTGGTGATCAGCAATATCGTTTGTACATTAAAGATGAGGGAAAAGACCTGTTGCTAAAACGAGTTTTTGTAAAAGTAGAAGGCGGAAGTTTTTGGTTCCCCAAGGTACACTACATTGATTTATTCACCATTGATAGCGAGAACGGAGCGCAAATTTTAAAACGAATTAATTTGTTAACTAATGGTTAATTGTGTAGCTGAAATCAAACCGATATATTTGACCTATCCAAACGTGAATATAGCCGTACAAACATATAACGATGCTGCTTTTGAACAGCTTTTTAAGACCCATTACAAGGCCCTGCACAGTTATGCCAATATGTTGCTCAAAGACCTCGATGCTGCTGAAGAAGTTGTACAGTCGATGTTTTTAAAACTATGGGAAAAAAGGCACTTGCTCGATGTCCAAACTTCTGTAAAAGCATATTTATACAAATGTGTGTATAACGACAGCCTTAATCTCATCAAACATGAACAGGTTAAAAATAAATACCAAGATTTTACCCTGCACACCATGAACACTGAGCATGAGGCGGCTTCTAATAAAGTAGAACTTTCGGAGCTGCAACGACAATTGCAACATGCCTTAAATGCACTGCCAGAACAATGCCGGATTATTTTCCAAATGAGCCGTTTTGAGGAATTGAAATATAAAGAAATAGCAGAAAGGCTGGATATCTCCATTAAAACGGTGGAAAACCAAATGGGTAAAGCCCTAAAAATCTTACGTCTCAAATTGGTCGATTTTCTAATCCTGTTGTTATTAGGTTTAGGGAATTATAATGATTATTTAAATTAAGCGAAGCGATATGAATGATGAGATCTTGATAAAGTTTCTGCTTAAAGAAACCACCGCAGAGGAAGCCAAACAAATACAGGGCTGGATTGCAGAAAGCGATGAAAACGCCACTCATTATCAGCAACTGGAACGGATATGGAATGCAAGTGCTGACCTAGCTCCTGCAGACACTGTTGATGAAGAAATAGCTTGGCAGAAGTTTAAGCAACGTGTAAACGAAAAATCGGCATCGCCCGTGGTGAAAAAAATAAAACTGAATGCTGTTTGGTTACGTATAGCCGCTGTTTTTGTGTTTTGCTTTGGCGCATGGCTGGCCTATCAGCAGTTTGGTAACACTTATACAGATTTAGAAAGTAACGAACAGGTATTAAACAAGGCCTTGCCAGATGGAAGTCAATTGATTCTCAACAAAAATACTAATATCAGTTATGCCACTAACTTTAAAACCAATCGGAAAGTAGAGCTGATCAGTGGAGAGGTGTTTTTTGAAGTAGCCCATGACCGTTCTCACCCCTTTGTAATTGCCATCAACAAGGTGCAGGTTGAAGTGGTAGGTACGTCTTTCAATATCAAAAGACTGAAAGATGCTGTTGAAGTTATTGTGGAGAGCGGCATAGTGAAGGTGAACAAAGGCGGTCAGCAGTTAAAACTTACCAAAGGTGAACGTGTAATGCTGTTGGATACTGACGAAAAAATAGTGAAGGAACCAGTAGAAGACGAACTGTATAACTACTATCGTACCCAACTTTTTGTAACTAACAATACACCACTACCTAAGGTAATTAGTGTTTTGAATGAGGCTTATGGAGGCAAGGTATCATTGAGCGAAGAGGTGAAATCCTTTGGAATTTCTACTACTTTGCCTTTCAAATATTCTTTGGAAGAAAATTTAGGGACAATTTGCCGAACCTTGAATTTGAAAATGCAGCGTAACGGAGACGAGATTTTACTGTCTAAAAAGTAGAAATGAAAAGGATTCCGTTTATTTTACTGCTCTTCATTAGCGCTATTAGTGCCGCACAAACTTCTGTTGTCAACTACAACCAAAGTAACCTTGCTAAAAGAGTCACCATAGATATTAAATCTGAAAAAATTGGCTTGGTATTGCAAAAAATTGGCAAAGCCGGTGGCTTTTATTTTACTTACAATGGAGCCCTTTTTGCACGCGATAGTGTGGTGAATATTAATGTACGCAATAAGCCAGTCCGTGAAGTACTTGATGAACTTTTTGACGGTAAGGTAGATTATAAGGAAAACGATGAGTACATTATTCTACGCTATGCGGTTAACCACTTTTCCATCGAAGCAGAGAGTATTGTAACTGCCGAAAATCTTTACAGCATTACCGGGAGGGTGGTAGATGTACAAACCGGAAAAAGAGTAAAAAACGCAAGTGTATATGAAAAACGCTTGCTGCAATCGGCTCTAACAGATGAAGAAGGCTTTTTTAGTTTGAAGTTTAAGGGTGAGCATAGCGGTATCATTTTAACAGCCAGTAAGGAAACCTATCGAGATACTTCCATTATCTTTCTTTCCAGTATTGATGTAAAGCCCAAAGGCTATGATGATCCCGATAAGGAAAAAGGCACTTTCATGTCAAACATGTTAGATAATTTTAGAATTGGACGTTGGCTAACTTCATCGAAGCAGCGGATTCAAAATATGAATATCCCGAACTTTTTGACAAATATGCCCGTTCAAGCCTCTTTAACGCCAGGTTTAAGTTCAAGAGGAAGTATGAGTGGAAGCGTAGTAAATAAGTTTTCCCTTAATCTGGTGGGTGGGTATACCGCAGGCGTAAATGGTGCAGAAATGGCGGGTGTATTTAATCTCAACAAAGCCGATGTAAGGTATGCGCAAGTAGCAGGTGTATTAAATATGGTAGGTGGCAGTACTGAGGGGGTACAAATGGCCGGGGTATTTAACGTAGTGGGCAAAAATGCCAATGGGGCGCAATTTTCAGGGGTTTATAATCATGTGAAAGGAAATGTTAATGGGATACAAATGTCTACCATTAACTATGTAAATGGTTTTACCGAAGGCTTGCAACTTTCGGCAGTATCCAATACTGTAAATGGCAGTTTGCGAGGCTTTCAAATGACGGGCATATTAAACGCAGTGCGTAAAGAAACCCAAGGAATGCAACTTTCGGCCGTTGGAAACGTGGCCCTTAAAGAAATGAGGGGTCTGCAATTTTCGGGTGTCTTTAATTATGCTAAGCACAATAAAGGCCTTCAATTAAGTTTAATCAATATAGCTGATACTTCTTCAGGAGTTAGTTTGGGCTTAATTAATTTTGTAAAACATGGTTATCATAAGCTCAGTATTTCTTCAAATGATTTAATCAATGCCAATGTTTCATTTAAAAGCGGAAATGCAAATCTTTATACCATATTCATGCTAGGTAAAAACTTTGTCGATAATGAAAATATTGAAACATTTGGTTTGGGACTTGGTCATGATTTTTTTGCGGGTAGAAAACTTTCTTTCTCAACAGAGATCACTAGCCAACATCTGCACCTAGGGAGATGGGATTACGCCAATATCCTTAACAAATTCCATCTTAATTTCCAGGTGCGCTTATTTAAAGGTTTTAGTATCTATGGAGGTCCAGTATTAAATTACTACGTTACCGAAGCACCAAATGATTACGTGAGCGCAACTGGCTATAAAAGTCAAATAGCTCCATCAAACAGTAAGAAAGTTAATGGAAATAGCGCTTGGCTAGGTTGGTCGGCGGGAATTAATATCTTCTAACAGGCACCAAACCAATCTTGTAGATTATTTTTCTCTTTTCGGGAACAATTACAACTTAAAGTTGTTAAATAGAGAAAAATATTCTACATTGTAGTGCATTTGAGTTTAGAAAATAAATTTTAATTGCCGTCAACGCTCATTGGAATTTATTAACGCATCTCTCTCATTTATTTGTTTTTTTAAGCACAAATGCCGCAAAAATTTTAATTAATTGCATTTGCATTTAGCGGGTTTATTTTGCCGATAAGTCCTCATTTTTGTGCTGTTACGCTCGTTTTTGATTTACTCCTGAATGTGGATGCCATAAATGAAATGTTATGGCAGCTTCTCTACTTTCATTGCGTAGGATATTTATCCTATGTCTTATTTTTTTTGCGCTGAAATCTAGTGCGCAAAATATTAACAATTATGTTTTCAGTGCATCCTCTGGAACTTATGCAGCTGTAACAGGTACCGAGCCCGGAACAACCGCTGGTAACAATGAGAATACTTATCAAAATTTGCCTATTGGGTTTGACTTTTGGTATATGGGGCAGCGTTACGATAAGTTTTGTGCAAGCTCAAATGGTTGGATTTCACTAGGTAGTTCGGTTAGTGGCGCTATGCCGACGAATAATTTGGCGACTGGGAGTAATAGACCTATTATTGCTCCGCTATGGGACGATTTAGAAGTTTGTCCTGGTATTTTAAACCTTCTGCTTCCTGGTAAAATTAGTTATGTTACTTCCGGAACGCCAGGAAATATGGTTCTAACAGTGCAATGGTACTCCATGCGTTGGGACAAAGATTCGTATTTTCTACTTAACCTAACTTCCGTAATTACCTTCCAAGCAAAAATATATGAGAATGGAACTATTCAGTTTATTTATACTCCAGAGGGTGGAGCGGTATATAATGGTTCAGCCTCTATAGGGATTACTGGTGTCAATACCGGGGTTTACCGTTCTTTAAATGGCGTGGGTGCATCTCCAACTGCTCGTAACGATTTAGAAACAACAAATATTGCTACTAAGCCTGCGGATGGACAAACCTATACGTTTAATCCCACAGAAATTACTACAGCTCCTACTGCTTTAACCTTTTCAAATGTGGGAGCTACAGGGTTGACCTTAAATTGGAGCTATGTTTCAAGTAATGAAATAGGGTTTGCGATTTATCGGTCAAGTGGATCAGGCTATACCTATATAGGTCAAACGGCTACGGGAGTGACTACATTCAATGACACGGGGCTAACTAATGGCGTCAATTATACCTACATAGTTTATGTCATTCGAGAAAATTTGGGAGCATCCGTCTCTGGAAGTCAAGTGGCGAGTTGCCAAGGCTTTTCTTTAGCTAATATTCCTTTGGGTAGCATCACTGCTGCTTATAAACTTGACGGGAATGCCAACGATTTTTTCGTCACCAATAATGGAACTTTGCAAGGATCGCCAACAGCAACCACTAACAGGTTTAATATTGCTAATTCAGCCTATCAATTTAATGGAACTTCCCAATACGTTTCCACAGCAAATTCTTCGGTTAATCCGGGAGTGTTTACGATTTCCATTTGGTTTAAAACGAGTACAACAGGTGGAAAGTTGATTGGTTTTGGAAGTAGTCAAACCGGTGCAAGTACCAATGCTGATCGACATCTTTACATGGCCAATGATGGGCGGATTTTCTTCGGGGTAAAACCTGGGGGGACTTTTAAAACGGTTAATTCTACCGCCACTTACGCCGATGGTAACTGGCATATGGCTACGGGAGTTCTGTCTGGCAGCGGTATGATGCTTTACATCGATGGAGCTTTAGTCGTACAAGACGCAGGTACTACTACTGCCCAAAACTATACCGGTTATTGGCGCTTAGCTTATGATAATATCGATTTATGGCCTAGTACGCCCACTAACAGATATTTTACAGGAAGTTTGGATGATGCCTATATCTATTACAGGGCATTAAGTGCTGCTGAAGTGACCCAACTTTATAATGCTACCGAAGGTGCCGGAAGTACTAGCCCCGTTTGTGCCCAAACTACACTAACATTAACTGCTAATACTATTGATGGAGCGACTTATTCGTGGACTGGCCCCAATGGTTTCGCTTCCCCTTTTCAAAATCCAACCCTCATTTATTCCGATGCGGCTAAAGGTGTTTATACTGTTACTGTAAGCAGAAATGGTTGTGTCGCTACGGCATCTACCATTGTAGTGTCTATGGGTGAGGGACAATGGACAGGAAATGCCGGAAATAATTGGTCAACGGCTAATAGTTGGTGTAATGGAATTGTACCAACAGCGGCTGTTAATGTCTCTATTCCTTCAGGGAGGTCAACTTATCCTACGGTAAGCACAGATCAATCCGTTAATGATTTAGCCATAGCTACCGGGGCTTCTGTTACGGTAACCAATTCGCTTTCTGTAGCAGGTGCCGTTTCCAACAGTGGGACACTCACGGTAAGCAGTGGAAAAATGGTCTTCAATGGGACCTCAGCTCAATCTATCGCGGCTAATCTTTTCGCCAGTAACTTAATTAAAGATTTAACCATTAATAATACTGCCGGAGTTACTCTAAATGGTGCTCTGCGCTTAACGGGTTTATTAACAGTCAGTACAGGAGCCTTTAATGCCAATGGCAATCTTACTTTGGCCTCCAATGGTGCATCAACTGCTCAAGTTGGCCCCTTGGTGGCTGGTGCCTCTATTACTGGGCAGGTAAAGGTGGAACGTTATGTGCAAGGTGGAGCAGTTAGTCCGTACCGTACCTATCGGATGCTATCATCCCCGGTGTATGATAATACAACATCGTTCATCAATACGGATGTTGAGGGAAATAGAAGTGCGAAATTTTCTCAACTGATTGATAATATCATTATTAGTGGAAAAACGGGTGCTGCGGGTAATTTTGACGTTACCCATAATAACCAAGCAAGTGCGTGGACCTATAATGCCGGCTTTGTAGAAATTCCAAATATTAATACTGCGGTGAATGCCGGGAGAGGCATGTATGTTTTTTTTAGGGGAAACAGAGATAATTTCACAAGTAAGACAAATCCGCCTTTTGTGGATCCTGAAAATGTCGTGGCGGATTTTAACGGAATTCTCAATCAGCAAAACGTAACTGTAACTTTAAATTCAGGATATAATCTTGTGGGTAATCCATACGCCTCTACAATTGATTGGGATTCTGTTAATTGGGGCAGTGATAAAGTGAATATAAATAATGCCATTTGGATATGGAAGCCATCGGCTAGGGGGTATGCTACTTATATTAATGGGGTAGGCTCCTTGGGAGGAAATAGCTATATCTCTTCGGGACAATCATTTTTCGTGAGAGCTACCGCGGCAGGTTCTATTAAGTTTAAGGAAAGTATAAAGGCATCTTCCCAACAGCCTCCCATTTTGTTAATGAGTGCAGAAAGAAGGAATGATGACCTATCAGTGATGGCTACAACACAGTATACAGAAACACCTCGAAGCTTAGTGAGGATAAAAATGGTGCCTTTAGCATCCTACGGTGAAGATGAAACGGTGATTGTTTTTAAAGATGCCAGCAGTGCAGCGTATAATAATCAAGAAGATGCTTTGCATTTTGATGGTGAAGTAGTTAATGTTTCTACATTGGCTGATGGTAGTAAACTGGCTATTAATTTTATGCCTCCAATGCCCCAAACCACAGAAATTGCAATGAATGTTTCTGCAGGTGCTACAGGTAACTATTTGATGCAATTTAACTTGAATGAATACTATCAACAGCATACTTTGGTGCTAAAAGATAATTTTCTCAATCAAAGACTCCCAATTAGTCCCGACTTGGTTTATAGCTTTAATATTGATAGAGCAAATGCCCAGACATTTGGAGCCGGAAGGTTCAGTGTATTGGTTGAACCGCCCGTAACATTACCTGTAGGTATGGTGAGTTTTACCGCCAAAAAGCAAAATGAAGGAGTTCATATCATGTGGACAACTTCATATGAAACTAACAATAAGTTATTTCAACTGTACAGAGCGTCTAACGAAGGAAAATATGTGCTGATTGCGGATGTTTTGCCCAAAGGCCCTGGAAATTATACTTTTCTTGATAATAATCCATTCCCTGGCGACAATTATTATAAACTCGTTCAAATAGATATGGATGGCCAAAAAACAGAAATTGGACCTATAGCGGTGAATTTTAAGGTTGGACAGGAAAATGCGGTATTAATTTATCCAAATCCTGTGATTGATAAATTTAAAGTAAAGGTAGATGGCCTTTTAAGTGAGAGATATAAAATAAGTTTATATGATCTAGCAGGGAAAAACCTACGTGAATATTTTCTTTCCAAAACCGCATTAACCTACGGCTACGAAATAAATATTGAGGATTTAAATTCGGGATTTTTATTCATGAAAATTGAAGAAATTAACACGGGAAAAATACTTGCTGTGCATAAGGTCGTTAAAAATTAAGAATCGTACTTATAAGCTATATACTCAATGTTTTAAAGCTAAATTCGATGGGTAAATCGTGTGATAGATGGGTAATTTTTTTCGCGTTTCGGGCAATGTTTTCCAGTGGGGAAAGGTGTAGATATTCCTTTGGGGAGTAAAAATATTGGTTTTACGAGTGCTAAGCTAGATCTATAGGTTGTGGCTCGCGTTTTGACTTTTCATTAGTATAATGAAAAGACCAAACAAACTTTTATTCATCATATCTACTTTAGCTCTGTCGTTTTTAACGACCTTCTCGTTTGCTCAGGTTTATACCGCTACCAACTACTATTATAATAATTTTGATGGTGCCCAGCTTGGTGCGGGAATATCGCAAATAGGCACAAATAATGCTTTAACAGTTTCTTCTAATGGCGCAAATAGTCTGTCTACAGAAAATGGTTATTGTTTAACCACTACAAGCAATAATACACCTGGAGCTTACCAGTTTTCCTTTTTGTCTAACAATACCAATCTAAATGATGAAACTTTTGGTTGGGAATGGACATTTATCTATAAAAACAGTTCAAATACTGCTGATCAATCTGATGTGATCAGTGCAGGTCAAAATTCATGGAAATATTGGTTGTTATCTACAGGCAATTTCGCTAATCCAAATACAGGTTATTATCTAACACAAGATGGTTCAAATCTTTCATTGAGATGGAGATATGATAATGACCCATGGGGAAATAGATACAGTAGTCTGATCAGCTTTAATTTGTCGTCATTTGGAACTGGTTGGGAAAATAAAACCTATGCCATCAGATTGCAAAGATTGAAAAGACAGGGACAATATGTTTGGCATTTATTTGTAGATGAATATACTTCCACTGTAAGAGAGGCTAGAACCGAAAGAGGTGGAAATGGGGCTTATCATAGTACTTTAGGTAGTTATACCACCACAAATTCAGGGCTGCACATCAATGCCACAACGGCCGACCGTTTCAAGTTTGATGAGTTCAAGATGTATAGCATGAAGTTTGAAATTGCTGGTGCTAATGATCCTGTTTATGGAATTTCGAGTCCGCTATATAATGGACAGAAAAATGCGGTGATTTACGGCCTTAAAATGATGACCCGTGGCTTGTTTGATATTAATTCTTTGGTGTTGGATGCTTCGGTTTCTGCTAGTAGTAAAGGTTTGGATGACATCATCGAAAATCTTCGATTGTTCAAATCAAACGATGCATATTTTGGTAATGCTGATGATGCTTTGGTGACTAACATGAATGTGGAATGGAGAGCCGCACGTGTTGAATCCTTCGCTCAAAGCAGAATGTTTACTGTAGGGGCAGCAGACGGCTCTCTATTACCTGCAGCTTATTATTGCATTAAGGCTGATGTGAAAAGCAATGCGCCAAGTGGGGTAACCTTTAGCTTCACCAATGTCAATAAAATTGGCGGAGAAGATTCTCAATTGAACTATAAAAATACCTCTGGTGTGGTGAATAGTAATACTAGCTCACCAGTAATACCCAATGGAAATGTTTACGATTGGGTAGCTGCAAGCGGTTCATGGAACACACTATCGAATTGGAAATTGGCTAACGGTACCAATCCTTCTGCGCTTCCAGGCGCTAGCGACTTGGTGAGGATAGGCACCGGTCAATTAGATGCGGCACCAACCTTGTCTGCCAATACAAAAGTGGGTAATTTAATGATTACTGGCACAGCAGGTAAAGCTCCATTGATTACTGTTGATGGTGGCGCTACCCTAACGGTTGCTGGAACTTTTAAAAACGATAGAAAGTCGACTTTTTCTGGGAATGGCACTTTGGCCGTTGAAGGTAATTGGAATACTTCTGGCGGAGCTATTGATATTGCAAGTGGCAATATAGCCGTAACTTTCAGTGGTACTAAGGACCAATCGATTAAAGATGACGGCTCTGATTCAGGTAAAGGGGTATTGTTTAAAAATGTATCTATTTCGGGCGCAAGTGTAAAAACTTTAGATGGCGTAGGGAAATTCGCTATTGCTGCAAATGGTTCTATTACAATGGCTGCTAACACTATCTTGATTTCTTCAGATAACCTTACCTTAAAGGCAGATGCCTCTAGCTCAGCTTATGTAGCAGCTATCCCGGCAAGCGCCGCCATTAAGGGGCAAGTAACAGTGGAGCGTTATGTTCAAGGTGGAAGTAAAGCAATGTGGCGTACTTACAGAATGTTTTCCTCGCCAGTATATGACAACACCTCAAATTTCATCAATACTGATGTAGTGGGAAATAGAACTTATAGTTTTAAACAGTTTATTGATGATATCATTATTTCTGGTGCTGGAGGCGCTGCAAATGGCTTCGATGAAACTCCAAACAATCAAGCTGGTGCTTGGACTTATAACAATAAATACATAGAAATTCCGAATATTAATACAAACATTAATGTTGGTAGAGGAGCCTACTTATTTTATAGAGGGAGCAAAAATAACTTCGATTTAAAGGTAAGATCTCCTTTTTTAGATCCAGAGTCTATTGTGATGACTTATAAAGGAATATTGAACCAACAAAACGTTACAGTGCCTTTAACCCATGGTAGTACGACTTACAGTTTAGTAGGTAATCCTTATGCTGCCGTAGTAGATTGGAGTAAGGTCATCAAAACAGCTAATATTGGTGCAGTAGTAAGGGTTTGGAATCCTAGTTGTAGGCAGTATTCAACTTTTAATGGTTCAGATGGTGTAAACGGAGGTTCTAAATTCATTGCTCCTGGGCAATCATTTTTTGTGCAAACTACTAATAGTTCATCACCATCAATAACATTCACAGAAGCATCAAAAGTAGTTACCGGTACTCCTACAAGTACTATGTCTAGAGTAATGTCGGTAAATACAGGCAATTTTGATAAAGTGAGCTTGGCAACAGGTATAGCAACTGATAACGCTGCAACTATGGTAGAGGAAGAACCTGCTAGAATAAGAGTGCAGTTGGTTAGAAATGAAACTGAAAATGCTGATGAAACGCTTGTCGTATTAAAAAATGGTGGAGAAGCTGCTTTCTCAGGAAACGATGTGGCTAGAATGGGAGGTGAGTCAGTATTTTTATCAAGCCAATCGGCTGACGCTAAGGAGTTGGTCATTAACTATATGCCCCATATCTCGAATGTTGAGAAGGTAGCACTTACGGTGAATGCTGATAATGGCGGAGCTTACACTTTAAAATTTATTTTAACTGATGTGCCAACTGGATATGTGGTGAAATTAAAAGATAAATTTTTGAATACGCTTACCGACATTGCTAATGAAGGCACGGTTTACGCTTTAAATATTGATAAAAGCAATGCAGCTACCTTGGGCAATAATCGTTTTGAGCTGCAAGTTGTCCCCCCAACTACTCTTCCGGTAACTTTTACAGAATTCACAGGCACTAAAACAAATGCAGGAGTAGCATTGACTTGGAAAACTTCATCAGAAGTTAATAATAGCCATTTTGATTTGCAAAGAGCTAATGAAAATCAAGTGTTTACTTCCATAGGCACTGTGCTTGCTAATCAAACAGGTGTTTATAACTTTTTAGATAAATCTCCATTGGTAGGAAACAACTATTATAAATTGGTACAAGTAGATAAAGATGGAACGCCCTCAACGTATCAAAAGCTTGTTGTCGTAAAATATGAATTGAATACCGATGCTACCAACAATATGCTTATTTATCCTACAGTTGTTGAAACCAACTTTACTTTGAAATATACAGGTAGCCTTAACGCTGAACATTATACCTTAAAGATTGCTGACGTAACAGGTAAAGAAATGTACAATAAAGAAGTGGCGAAAAGCGAGATGATGAATGGTTATGTGGGAGTTTTACCTGATGCGTCTTCGGGAGTTTATTTTGCACTATTGATTGATGCAAATGGAAAAAAAGTTGCGGCTACTAAGTTGATTAAGAAATAATAGGGTTTAGCTAAAGATGCAGTTTTCTGACCAGGACCTAAGCATTATTTACCACTTTTTTACTACTCAAAAAAGTGGTAAATAATGCTTTTTAGGTATTGTGTAAGTGTTTGAAAATTTCGACTTTAGCCGAATTATTTGATTTACAGAATAATAAGGTTTTTGGTTTTATTTAAAATGATGAGCGCTAATTTTTAATGCCTATGAGTATTTTTACCAAGAGTAAGTTTTTTTTCTTGTTTTTTTTCTTGTTTAGTACTACCGCAGTGCTGGCTCAGGTCACTATTACCCGTCCAACAGGGGGGCAAAATATATCTGTAGAAAAATCTGTGGGCGGGCCACAAGAACAATTTACAGCTATTGGCGATATTGTAATTGCCGATAATGCAGCTTCTGATTTTACGGCCGGTACGGATAGGCTGATCAGGTTAAACGCCCCAACAGGCTGGCAATTTGAAGTGGGAACAGTTACAGTTAGTCATAGTGGACCAAAAATAACAGCGTCTTCAGTATATGACAATACCACAACTGGCTATCTCATTATAAGCTATACGGCAAGCGCTACGGTGGCAGCCGGAAATTCTATTACCATTTCTGGCTTAAAAGTAAAATCCATCAGCAAGGCAGTAGGTACTGCCGGGAATATTGTAAGAGCAAATATCACTAATGGTGGAGTAATTGCAGGATTTGGTACCAATGCTATAGCGGCTACTTTATCTAGGGCTGCAGGACCTTTTGCTTCATTGCAAGTGTTGTTGCCAGGGCAAACTAATTCACCGGGAACAGTTACGGGGCGTTCGAATAGCACCGTGGCTACGCAAGTTGTGGGAACATTATTAAATGTTACTGTAAATGCAGTGGATTATGCTTTTAACATCATTACTTCGGCCCCTGCCCATCAGGTATCACTAAGCACCAACAACCCCTATGCAACCTTATCTGCACCGGTAACTTTGGTGGGCGGTACAGCAAGCTTTAACGCTACTTTTTACCGCTATAGTGCAAGCACCTCAGTTAATTATACCCTTACCGCTAACGATGACACGGATAATGCCATTACAGCCGGCATTAGTTCAAATATTAGACCAACGGCTGGTGCTTTTACTAAGTTGCTGATGATAATGCCGGGAGAAACCTATGATCCAGGTTCAGCAACAGGTAAAACAGGTACAGCAACAGCTCCAACGGGTAACGTGGCCTATTCGGTAAATGTATCAGGCGTGGATCAATACTGGAATAGGGTTAGCAGTACAAATGCAGTTGCCATTTCAGCAACAGGCGTTACTAATTTTACACCTCCTGCAGCAGCAGCACTTTCTACTACAGGAAGAAATTTCAACTTAGTATTTAAAACTGTTGGCGAAACGCCTAACCTAACTGCTACTAATAATACAGATGGTACCAAAACACCTTATAGCCAGACGCTACCCGCTGTTGCTCCAGGTGCATTTGTTAAACTACAAATATTGCTTCCGGGTGAAACGGCTGTTCCTAATACCACTTCAGGTAAAACGGGTACCGTAATTGCACAGAATGTAGGCGTACCATTTGATGTTACAGTGAATGCTGTGGATGCTAATTGGAATGTTGTCAATAGCATAACAGACGAGGTGGCTATCGCCAATGCGCTTGCATCTGATGCGGATAGATCCGTATTGCCTGCTAATGCAAATTTGGTATTGGGTACGGGAACATTCAGCGTAACCTTAAGAAGATCGGCAACCAACCATCAATTAATTGCGTCGAATATTACCCAGCCTTCTATCTTGCCAAATACAAGCACGAGTTTACCGGTCAATAGAGATGCATTTGCAAAACTATTAATTACGCTTCCGGGAGAAACTTATGCGCCAGGAACAGCTACCGGCAAAACAGGTACGGCAAATCCTCATCCAGCTAGCGGTAATCTATCTGTAGTGGTTAGGGCCGTTGATGCGTATTGGAATTTGGTAAACACGGTGACCGATGTTGTGCAATTGACTACTACTGATCCAAACGGTACATTTACTAGCAATAATATAGCACTGGCAGCAGGAACCAAAACTTTCACTGCAAGATTGAGAACCGCAGGGAATATTCATACCATCACCGTAAATGATATCACTGATAATACAAAGACATCATATACTACTGATCCAATAACTGTAACAGCAGGGGCATTCACTAAATTGGTATTGGTATTGCCGGGTGAAACCGCTGTTGAAGGACTTGCAGCTGGTAAAACTGGTGTGCCTAGCAGCCAAGTTGCTGGACAACCTTTTAGTATTTTTGTTAAAGCGGTAGACGCTTATGGAAATACAGTGACTACTGTTAACGATGTGGTTACTTTTACCGCAACAAGCGATATTTATGCGCAGTTGCCACCAAATACAGCACTTGTTAACGGAACTTTAAGTTCATTTGCAACTTATCGTATTGGTAGTACTTCCAACAATAGGAGGCTAACCGTATCAGATGTTACAGACAATACCAAAACGGCTAGCCAAAGTCCTACTTTTGTAGTGAATATTGGTACTTATGCGGGATTGCTGATTGTCCTTCCGGGAGAAACTTACGTTGCAGGTTCACCAAATGGAAAAACGGGTACACCTGCCAATCAAGGAATAGGTGTTGCTTTTAATATTACAGTTAGGGCGGTAGATATCGCTTGGAATACCATTGTTGGTATTACTGATCAGGTAGGCATTACTTCTAATGATCCTTCAGCTACTTTGCCTGCAAATACAGCGCTAGCAAATGGGGTGAATACCACTATTCCTGTAAAGTTAAATTCAGCAAGTGTTTCTACCACACTTACGGCAACTAACATTACCGATGGGACTAAAACGCCATATACAACAAGTGCCATTACGGTTGTTGGCCCAAGTGCTACCACCGATTATTACAGAACTGCAGTGCTGTTGGGCGATTGGAGCAATTCTTCCAGTTGGGAAAGTTCGTCAAATAACACTACTTGGCAACCTGCTACCAGAACACCTACCAACGCTTCAAAAGGAGTATTGATCAGAAATACGCATACCATCAATATCATAGGGAATCTTACGGTCGATGATGTTTTAATAGAAAGCGGTGCGCAGGTAAATATTAATAATGGAACGCTGACCATCAACAATGGAACGGCACCAGTTGATTTTAGGGTAGAGGGGGTGTTACGAAATAACGGACGTACCATAATAAATACAACAGGTGTATTACAAATCGCTAATGCTGGTAAATATCAACATCATTTCACCACAACTTCAGGAACCATTCCAACACTTTTATGGGAAACTGGAGCCATATGTGAGGTCTCGGGTTATACTACTTTTGCAGGTACGGTAACTGGAAGCGGTCAGGCTTTCTCGGATTTTGTTTGGAATTCAACAGGACAGAGTGCAGCAAGTACACCTACTTTGGAAAACACCTTTTCTGCTAGAAATTTAACAATTGCTTCTACTGGAGCTGGAGTTTTAAATGTTGGTGCTGCTACCGTTAGTGGTAATTATACTCAAACAGCAGGAACATTTATCGTTAACCAAAGTTTAAATGTTAGCGGTAATTTCGCTCTCAATGGAGGAACTTTTACTCCTGGGACTAATGCTGTTACTTTTGATGGCTCATCTGCTCAAAATTTATCAACGGTTTCTACACTTTTGCTTCCTAATGTAACCTTTAGCAATGGCGGTACAAAAACATTAACTTCAGGTAGTTTTGCCATTCCATCAACAGGCGTATTGACAGTGAATTCTGGTGCCAATTTAAATGCAAATGGCAGGTTAACGTTGATGTCAAATGCAACAAGTTCAGCAAGGATTGCAAATATCCCTTCGGGGGCATCTATTACTGGAAATGTGAAGGTTGAAAGATTTATCACTGGAGGTAATAAAGATATGTACAGGACTTACAGGATGCTGTCGTCACCAATTTATGATAATGGTAATGCTTCAAATAGAACCTATAGTTTTGCTCAGTTTATCGATGACATGATTATTTCTGGTGCTGGTGGCTCAGCTAACGGTTTCGATCAAACTTCTAATAACCAAGCTAGCGCTTGGACCTACAATGCTAATGCCTCTCAGCCATATGTTCCATTGCCAAGCATTAATACTTCTGTTTCGGTGGGGCAAGGTGCTTATCTTTTCTATCGTGGCGACAGGTCCAATTTTACCAATAAAACTACCCCTCCTTTTGTAGACCCAGAAAGTATTGTGATGACGTTTGAAGGAGTGTTAAATCAAAGGGATGTAAACGTTCCGCTTAATAGTGGATATAATTTAGTAGGTAATCCTTATGCATCTAGTATCGATTGGAATTCGGCAGGTATCATAAAAAGCAGCTTACTTAACGACGTGATTAGAGTTTGGAATCCAGCTAGTAGAACTTATACCACTTACGATGGCTCCATTGGTGTTCCAGCAGGAGTGGCGAGTAATATTATCCCAGCTGGTCAAGGCTTTTTCATTCAATCTAATGCTGCAGGTAGTTTGACTTTTACAGAAGATGCCAAAGTGGGCAGCCAAGCACCAGCTTTGTTAATGTCTACTCCTAACGAAGAAAGGTTTGCATTGCAAAAATTATCGGTAGCGCCAGGTTCAAACTTTACTTCAGCTACACCACGTGCTGAATTAAGAATGACACTCAAGAATCAAGTTACTCAATTTGAGGAAGAAACAGCGGTAGTATTCCAATCTGGAAAATCAGTACAATATAATGCATCTGAAGATGTTTCTTATATCAAAGAATCCAAAGAGCAAAAAGTATTCTTGTCTAGTTTTTCAAGTGATAACAGGAGATTGGTCATTAACTACATGCCTGAAATCAGTGAAAATTCTTTAGTTAAGTTTGATATTGATAAATTGAATGGAAACGGTAACTATCAACTTCAGGTAAAATATAAAGATGTACCAACTGGATATTTGGTAAAACTTCATGATAACCTTTTGGGAACTTCAACCAACATGCAAAATGGTGGTGTGCATACTTTTAGTATAGACGTGAATAATGCGGCAAGTTTTGGTGCTGATAGATTTAGCGTTTCTTTCGAAAATCCTAATGTACTACCAGTAACCTACGCTTCTTTTAATGTGGCTAAAGTTAATCAAGGTGTAACCGTAAAATGGAGTACTTTGATCGAAGCAGGCAATAGTAAATTTGTGGTCGAAAGAGCGGGAGATGATCGTCGTTATATTGCACTTCATACAGAGCTGGCAAAGGGCAATAACTCAAACTACTCTTTTATAGATAAAACTCCGTTAATTGGAAACAACTATTATCGATTAATACAAATAGACAATAACGGTACGGAAAATCCAACCCAGCCACAAGTGATTAATTATACAGGGGAAGTTAATGGAACACTGGATATTGTTGGTGTTTTCCCTAACCCGGTAGTTTCAAGTTTTACTATTAAATATAATGGTAGCTTAAAAGATAGCCAGCAAACTTTAAAAATTGTAAATGCAACAGGACAAGTACTGTTAAGCAAGACCATTGCCAAAGCCAATTTATTGGAAGGGCAAGAGCTTAATATTGCTAATTATGCATCAGGACTTTACCTTGTAGAGGTTTATGAAAACGGAAATCAACGTGTAGGGCAAACCAAATTGGTTAAGCAATAATTAATACAAGTACTAAATAAAAAAGGGAATGCCATTCGGCATTCCCTTTTTTATTAGCTCTAACAATTTAGCCTCGTTATATCACAATGATTTTTTCCGTATAAACCTTATCACCTATTTTAATACTTAGGATGTAAGTACCTGCTGCCAGTCTAGATACATCTATCTGGTTAATCAGTATTCCAGTATTTATCCCTTTGTTTTGCTCATAAACCTTTTGTCCAATAATATTTGCAATACTTAGTGTTACGCTCTTTGCTTCCATTAATTCAAAAGCTACTGTCAAGTTTTTTGAAGCAGGCACTGGAAATACCTTGAGCTTGATTTCATTATCGTCTTTTTCATTAGGTAAATACAGAAATTCGTTTGAAAAAGTACTACAGTTACTTCCAAGTTCTGCTGAAACCTGATAATTTCCAGGTAAAGTTGGTTGATAAATTTGTGAAGTAGCACCATCAATCTTGTTCCCATTTAAATACCATTGATTGCCAATAGCAGCGCTTGAAACTAAATTATTCCCAGTTTTGCTAATGCTTACAGTCGTTAATGGAACTTCTACTCTTTGATCAGCCAAGCAACCAAATGCTTTAATTTTGAGATCATAAAAATAGTAGTAAAATGATCCTGGACTGCTTACATCATTTCCTATAATATTGAATACATCAAGATGCGAACTTAATGGATAGATAGAACGGGGTACGGTATTGTTCCTGAAAATAGTTGCGCCATCTTCGTAATCTGTATGAATACTGTAGTTCCCCGCCGTTGGAAATTTAAGATTTAAAGTATAAACCTGCCCTTGGTCCGTTAGATCATCTTCGGAATTTCCCGCAATTGGAGTACTTCTAGTTGCTGTTACCTTAATGGTACTGCTTGAAATCTCCATGCCTTGGCTGTTTTTAACATAAAACCTAATAGTTCCCGAGTGGCCAATATACAGCCGTGCACTTTCCAAAATAGCCAGAGCAAAAGTACGTACAAGCACGCCACCACTGGTTTGTAGATAAGAACCCCCACCCAATCTGGTTTCATATTTGTTTTTTGGGCCAAAGGTGCTGTTATATTCATTTAAACCAGCATAAAATTTTCCATTACTTGGAGCAGTAATAGTACTAATATTGTTTCCATAAGCAAATGGTGTAGCGTCATTGGCGTCTTTATACCAATAAATAATACCATCACCATTGCCCGTTAATTGATATTGTTTACTATCACTACAATAAAATGCGGTTTGGTTGTTTACGCCACTAGGAAGGCTAATTTGTGCTATTCTACTACTTTCGTCATTGGTAGAAATGGGGTCGGTAGTTAAACTGGTTTTGGCAGTAATGGTATAGGTTTTACCATTTTCTGTTGCATAAAATCCTGGTAAGGTAAATTCTCTTTCTTCCGAAGGTTTAATATGATTTAAAAAAGTACCATTAAGTGTGGTTACGGTGGTGCTCCCGTCTTTTATGGTAACGGTAACTGGAACGTTGGAAATGTCTTGCGTGCCAAAATTACGGATAACTACACTAACCGTTTGCTGTGGATTGGCACAGTTGGTAAGCGATTCTTTAATCGTGGTAATGCCAACATCAGTAGTTAAATTAAGGAATTTTATCCTGTAATCTTGTGTTTCCCCTTTTTGATAACTGCCACAAGGTAGAACAGTAGCTGCGTCATTGGTTTCATTGAGAACTATTCTCAGTAATGAAAAATTGTTAATGTTTACAGTTGAAGGTATCGTAATATTTGCAGTAAATAATCCTGTAGCGCTAATCACGTTACTAGTAGCTACGAGTTCATCTGCATCATTGAAGTCACCATCGCTGTTCCAATCGATAAATACTTTGGCGACCTTATTGAAATTTGCGCCGCAGGTGCCTAACGACAAATTTAAGGCATAGGTTTTGGCTTTTTCCAGCTCAATGGTTTGCTGAGTGAAATCTTGGTAAGATGTACAACCTGCTGATGCTGTATAGTTGATATTGGAAAAACTAAAACTATTTATTTTCGAATCATTAGATGATAGCGGGCCAGAACTGCAATAAGGGTTACCTCCAACGCCTGTTACCACTATAGAATATGCTTGCGAACCTCTTTGTAAAGTGCCTTTATGGTTGATGGTGATGGTGTAAGTTTTACCGGGAACAGCATTTGTAATATATACCTGCTCTACATTATCTCTAAAATTATCGCCTTTTGTAGCTGCGGCCGATGGATTTGCGGGGTTTAGAATCCAAGGAGAAAATGTATCTGTTCCATCGCTAGCTCTCATGTCTAAATCATTCACTAGCCTTAATGTAGGGTTGTTAAGTGCATTGGCAACAGGGATAATATCAATTTCAGGGTCTGTCCAACAAATAGTTGCGATTAATGGCCCATCGCCAGAGGCTACTACATTGAAAGTTTCGCTACCGCCTTGCGATAATGCACGTTCGGCAATTAAGCTTTTGGCACCATTATTTAAAATTGCCCTTGCGGCACTCTCAGTATTCATTAAACCCCATCCAAAAATATAGTCTGGACCAGGAGCAGTACCCGCCTCGCTTGCAGTACCTATGGTTAAACCCTTTAAGGTAGATGCCCGCATAAAGGCATTATTTTTTTGGTAGTAAAGCTCTTGCAATAACGCTAACGATCCGGTAACACTTGGTGCCGACATTGAAGTGCCTGAAAGAGCGGTATATGATTGGTTGCTGGCATTGCTTGTGGATGTGAGACCTACCCCGTCGGCAGCAATATCAGGCTTGATCCTTCCATCATCAGTTGGTCCCCATGCGCTAAAAGAAGCAATGGTAATGTCACTTGGTGTTACCGTACCATAAGGCAACGGATTTACTGCCGCAACAGTCATAATATTTTTGGCAACGGAATAGGTACCTAATATATCATAGCCGTCATTGTTGGAGATGCCTGCAGGGCGTGGTCCTGCATTTACCAAACTGCCACTGGCATTAAACCTATAATAAGTAGTGCCAATAGGAGGCCCATTGTCATTACGATAATTCCCAGCCGATTTAACAGGTAAATAGAAAGGTGCATTGTAGCAAATTCTGTCCCATTCTTTAGCGTCACTATCGTAGTATCCAAATTTATAATCTTCATTTGCTCCGGCTTGTCCTCTAAATTCCCATCTATTTGGGATAGCGTTCGTATTTTCATACCAACCAGCGATCACACCATACGAGTGGTTGGAAAGGAGTAGGGAAGCCGCATAATTGGACATTTCCGAATTGTCGTTATTAAAATCAAAAGAAAGAAGCTTTGGCAATCCAAAAGCCATTCCTTTAGCATTTGGATTTTTACCAGCAGCGATCATTGTTCCCGCAACGTGTGTGGCGTGCGTTGAAGTGGTGCTAACACCATCTTTTACTTCTACTCTGTTATTCTCAAACTCGGTGTGCGAAGTTAAAACGGCACCACCATCCCAAATGGCAACTTTATCAATAGGCATAGTGCTTCCACTTAAATTAAGCCCTAAAGAGCCGCCGGTATAAAGCATATTGGTGTTGATGGTTGCTGCGGAAATGGAATTGTTCTCCGTAATTTTATATAAAGGCATCCCAAAGCCATCAACACCATGGAGGGTGAATACCTTTCCTTCTTTAGTGATACCAAATGTTTCCCAATTCTTTTCTAATGCTAAAGAAAATGCTTTGGTTAACTTTGAGCTTTCTATTTTTTCTAATGCGATGGAGTTTTCCTTTAAGAACGCGGTATTTGTTTGGTTGCGCTGATTAGCTTGGGAGTATGAATAAAGCGGTAAGTAACATAATATACTGATATAAGAAAAGAGCGACAATCCTATTTTGAGGCTGCGGGGCATAATTTTATTAAATCTAAATAAATGATTATTTTTAAGTCACAATTTTAAGCATAATTAGATGACTTCCATTAAAAATATAGCAATTTTATGTGTGGTGTTCTTGTTTGTGAGCTGTACATTACAAAATACTGGCAAGCTTAATATTAAGCAGGGAGTGTATGGTCATGTTTATTGGCTTGAAGGTAATATGATGCCTTCTCCGGGTGAACCTAATGCTAATGGAGGAAAGCCTATTGAAAAGCAAATCAATATCTATAAAATAGTTTCATTTAAAGATGTAGAAGGGCAAGCACCTTTGTTTACTAAAATTAATGCTGAGTTGGTGAAAACTATAAAATCTAACTCCCAAGGATTTTATCAATGCGAATTGCCGCCCGGAAAATATTCAATTTTCACTGTGGAAGAAAAGGACAGTTTTTTCGCTAATAATTTTAATGCTGAAGGAGAGATCAATACGGTTGAAATTGTAGCTGGACAAAGGATCAAGCTAAATATTAATGTAAATTATAAAGCAGCTTATTAATGCATATGATTAAGCGTTGGTAATAAACTGATTTTTAGAGTTGTAAAGAGTATTTTTTGTCAGAAAAATTCTTTTTTTCAATTAAAAAAATCTATAATTGCAGACGTATTTATATAGATAGCATATTTCGGCTAATTCATAATTTTAGTATTTGTGGGGTATAATATAACGAGAACAATTTACAAGGCTTTTTTTTTAGTTGTTTTGGCAGTTTCTGTGAGTAATTATGCAATAGCTCAAGAGGCATCAGATGAGAGTCTTCCTGATACTCCGTTTCCTGATGATGTAGATCCCGACGACAATGCTCCAATAGATGGTGGCGCAGGTATTTTGATTGCCGCAGGTGTAGCCTATGGAGTGAAAAAAGTTTACGATAAGCGTAAACAAAATAAAGAATCAGAAGCCGCTTAGCATGCTAACCGGCTTTTTCCAATATTCCTTCTCTTTTTAAGATATATTCAAAGATACCTTCTATTGGTTTTTGTAATGTCTTGCCAATTTTAAGGTTGTTTTCTGCAAATACAGCTCGTAGTTCTTCTTGGTAGTAATAGCTGATGGAACCTACAAAGTTACATTCTAAAGTCTTGTAGTTCTTATAATCTCTAACGTTAGAATCTATAAACTCTTGGAAGCCGTCTCTTAAGGTTTTCTGGATGAAAGGGTGTTGCCTATGGTGAACCATGAATCTACTGAAAGTAGCAAGGTATGAATTAGGGAAAGGCTTTTGGTAAATGTTTTCGACAGCGATGTCCTTGGTGATTTGGAAAGTTTCCTCAAAAATCTCCCTCAAATCGGCTGGCATGGTTTTGTGCAGAAAGGAAATCAACATTTTTTTGCCAAAATACGTTCCAGAACCTTCATCTCCTAGAATATAACCTAATCCATGTTTGCCATTGTAAACGTTTTGACCATCGTAATAAGCAATGTTTGAACCTGTTCCCAAAATACAGGCTAAACCTTTTTTGTCGCCGCAGGTAGCATAAGCAGAACCTAGTAAATCATGGTCTACACTTATGAAAGCATTTTTGAAAAACGAAGAGAGACCATTGGAGATGATCTCGTGTTTATCAGGATTTAAACAACCAGCACCAAAAAAGTAAACTTCTTTAACCTGACTGGCAATAGCCGAAATATCTTTGTTTTTAGAAAGTATCTTTACCACATCTTGGGCATTTGCAAAATAAGGATTAATTCCCTGTGTGCTGAATGAAAGTGTTTCGCTTGGGCTGTAGGCCATCCAGTCTGTTTTGGACGAGCCGCTATCTGCAACTAAAATCATGCACTAAAATAAAAAATTATTGCAAATTTAATGTACCGCTAATCTGTTTTAAATAGATTTCCGACAATTTTGCTTGATATTTAATTTCTAGATATCTATTGTTGGCATCAATAGCATTTCTTTGGGCTTCTCTTAGTTCCAGCGGTGTAATATTTCCAAGTCTGTATTTTTCTAGAGTAATATCTAAATTTTGATTGGCTAAATCCACATTTCCCTGCTCTAATTTTACCAATTCTAAAAAGGTGGTATAGTTTTGATAAGCTTCGGTAAGTTGTGCGGTTAGGTTTTGCTTGGTTTGGTCAACCTGCGTTTTGGCGGTATTGATATTTACCTTAGCGTTGCGTTCGTTCTGGCGCTGTAAAAAGCCATTAAAGATATTGATACTGGCTGTTAATCCATAGCTAAAACCGCGAGCTCTAAACTGGGTGTTAAATCCCGTAGGAGATTCACTTTTATTAAAATCATAACCGCTGTTGAGGCTAATTTGTGGATAGCGATTTCCTTGGACCTGTTTCAAATTTAGTTCCGCCACTCGTTGATTAAGGATGGCACTTTGTAAGGCGGGATTTAGTTGCTCCAGTTGAGCAGCTAAAGTGGTGTAATTGAGATTAGCGTCAATGTCAAAAATATTATCTACCGAAAACTTTGTATTGACATCTCTCGCCAAAAGCCTGTTTAAAGCAACCATATAATTGTTCAGGAGATTTTTCTGTTGAAGATAAGTGGAGGTATCGGTATTGTAATCCACTTGTGCGGCTACCACATCGAGTTTTGAACCACGACCTATTTTCAATTTACTATCTGCGATGCGTAAACGTAGGGCCGAAACATCAATAGTACTATCAGCTGCCACTACCAACTGTTGTTGTTTAGCAATGTTGTAATAGGCCGTAAGCACTTCGGTAATGGTAGTAAGTATTTGGGTATTTAAATTCTTCTCGCCTTGCTCTTCCAGGGTCTTTAAACGTTCGCGGTTGGCAAACATGCTAAAGCCGTCAAATACGGTCCAGTTTATTCCTAAGCCATAACCCATATTGCTGTTTCTTGCGCCGTTAATTCTTCTTTCGGTGCCACTAGCTTGGGTTTGTACGGTATTCTGTCTACTGCCGCCTGTAGAAAAGTCGCCAGTAACTACGGGTAGCATGCCCGCATTGCCTAAATTGGAATTGTTTTTGGCAATTTCTATTTCGTTTTTAACTAATTTGATATCGTAGTTATTCTGTAGAGCAATGCTGATCGCATTTTGTAAAGTCAGTTTCTCTTGGGCAAAAACCGACGAAACACTACATAAGCAAATCGTGAGCGCTGTATATATGTATGCTTTGATTTTCATTATTCCTATTAATTTTTTGGTTTTTCATCATCGGCCAATGCCGCTGCCAGCGACTGCTTAAGGTCTTTATTTTCCTTGTGTTCTTTTGACCAAAGAGAATAGATAGCAGGAATTACAAAAAGTGTTAGTATTAATGAGAAAAGTGTACCACCAATGATTACCGTTCCCATACTCATACGGCTTTTTGCCGCTGCACCTAAGGCCATGGCAATAGGTAATGCACCAATGGCAATGGCTAAACTGGTCATTAAAATTGGACGTAGCCTCGAAACAGCAGCCTCTCTAATGGCTTCCTGTACAGGTTTTCCCTGCTCCTTAAGCTGGTTGGCAAATTCAACAATTAAAATACCATTTTTGGTTACCAAACCAATTAACATAATGGTGCCAATTTGACTAAAGATGTTCCAACTCTGCCCGCAAAGCCATAGGGATAAAAATGCCCCCGCAACAGCCATTGGTACGGTTAGGATAATGATAATTGGGTCCTTAAAGCTTTCAAATTGCGCTGCTAAGATCAAATAAACGAGCAATAGTGCCAGTCCAAAAGCAAACATGGTATTGGAAGAGCTTTCTTTGAAATCTCTAGACTCGCCACTAAGATCCGTGGTGAAGCTTTCGTCAAGTACTTTGGCTGCAATCCTGTCCATAGCTTCAATACCATCACCAATGCTTCTGCCCGGGGCCAATCCTGCAGAAACAGTAGCCGAAATAAACCTGTTGTTACGATACAATTGTGGAGGGCTACTTTCTTCCTTGGCAGTTACCAAATTGTCAAGCTGAATCAATTGACCCTTATTGTTTCTTACATATACTGAGCTCAAATCAAGCGGGTCTTTTCTGTTGCTCACATCAAACTGTCCAATTACCTGATATTGTTTGCCGTTCATGAAAAAGTAAGAGAAACGTTGTCCACTTAAACCAAGCTGTAAGGTCTGTGCAATATCCACAATAGAAACACCTAGATTTTTGGCTTTGTCTCTGTCAATGGTCAGGTTAATTTCTGGCTTATTAAATTTAAGGTTTACATCAGATGTAGTGAAAGTCGGATCTTGCGATACTTCTTCCATAAATAAAGGCACTTTCTCACGTAATTTTTCGAAATTCTGCGCCTGAATAATATAACTTATAGGCAAGCCACCTCTTCGGCCTACCGAAATGGTAGGTTGTTGGGTAACGGTGACTTTCCCTTCGGTATATTTACGGGTAATTTTAGTAAGCTGTTCGGCAATTTCTTTCTGACTTCTTTCTCTTTCTCCCGGATCAATTAAACCCATTCTTACAAAGCCTGAGTTGGTAGAGCCAGCACCACCAAAGCCTGGAGAGGTAATGGTAATGTTCACATTCTTTTCTGGAACAGAATCCAAAACCATTTGGTTGATTTTCATCATGAACCTATCTGTATAAGCAAAAGACGTACCTTCGGGAGTACTAACACTCATGTTAATAGCGCTTCGGTCATCGTAGGGAGCGGTTTCTTTTGGTAATACTTTCCAAAAAAGGAAAATTAACCCCGCACAAACCAAAATTATTGGGCCTGCCAACCACCTACGTTTTAGGAATTTCTCTAAGTTAGTTTGGTAGCCCTCATTTAACTTGATGAAATAAGGTTCGGTTAAACGATAAAATTTAGAAGGTTTATGTCCGCCTTTTTTCATCAAATAGGCATTTAACATTGGGGTTAACGTAAGCGATACAAAAGCCGAAATTAATACCGCTGCACCGATGGTGACCCCAAATTCCCGGAACAATCGGCCTACGAAACCCTGTAGGAATATCACTGGAAGGAATACCGCTGCTAAAGTGATGGAAATAGAAATTACGGCAAAGAAAATCTCATTAGAGCCCTTGATGGCTGCTTCGATAGGTGATAAGCCTTCTTCTACCTTTTTGAAGATATTTTCCGTAACCACAATCCCATCATCAACTACTAAACCTGTAGCCAAAACGATGGCTAACAATGTCAGTACGTTAATGGAGAAACCAAAAATGTACATGATGAAAAAGGTAGCAATTAAGGAAACGGGAATATCTATCAAAGGCCTAAAGGCAATGCCCCAGTCCCTAAAGAAAAGGTAGATGATCAAAATAACCAATACCAACGAAATTAAAATGGTTTCGGCCACTTCGGTTACGGATCTTTTAATAAACTGTGTGGTGTCAAGTGAAACTTTAAGTTTAATGTCGCTTGGCATATCAGCCTGTAGCTTGTCAAATCTTTTATAGAACTCCTTGCTGATATCTAGATAGTTGGCTCCTGGTTGTGGAATTACCCCAACAGCAACCATCGGTTTCCCAGATTCACGAAGTACGGTTTCCTCGTTTTCTGAACCAATTTCGGCCACGGCCACATCTTGAAGTTTTACAACACTGCTACTATCCGCTTTGATGATCAAGTTGTTGAACTGCTCGGCATTGGTAAGTTTCCCAAGCGTTTTTACGGTGAGTTCGGTAGAAGCGCCTGTTAACTTTCCCGAAGGAAGCTCTACGTTTTCCCGGTCGAGCGCAGTAACAATATCCTGAGATGTAAGGCCATAAGAAGCTAATTTGGTAGGGTCAATCCTAATACGCATCGCATATTTACGTTGCCCCTGTATCTGCATGCTACTTACGCCTGGTATAGTTTGTATCCTGTCGGCAATTACATTTTCTGCAAAATCACTTAAATCCGTTACGCCACGTTTATCGCTTTGTATCGTCATGGAAATGATGGCATCCGAATTGGCATCGGCCTTACTTACAATTGGCAATCCATCAATATCTTTCGGTAAGTTTCTGGCAGCCTGGGATACCTTGTCACGAACGTCGTTGGCCGCTACATCTATATCTTTCCCTAGGTTAAATTCAACGGTAATGTTACTTGTACCTTGATTACTTGAAGAAGTAATGTTCCTAATGCCGTCAATCGAATTGATAGATTTTTCTAAGGGTTCGGTGATTTGCGATTCGATAATATCTGAATTGGCCCCAGGATATGAGGTTCGTACAGAGATGATCGAAGGGTCAATAGAAGGATATTCTCTAACGCCCAGGAAGTTGTAGCCAATGACGCCAAAAAGAATAATGATGAGATTCATCACAATGGCCAAAACCGGCCTTTTGATACTGGTGGTTGATATACTCATACTACTTTTTGGCTATTTTAACTTTCACGTCAGCATCTGGTTTTAGCGCCATAGCACCGGTAGTGAGCACGGTATCACCAACATTAATACCTGAAAGCACCAAAATCTTGTCGGCCGTTCTGGTACCCGTTTCAATTGGAACTTGTTGAGCCTTTCCATTTTTTGAAATGTAAACCACTTTGCCTTTGAGGACAGGGATTACTGCTTCTGTTGGAATCAATATCGCATCCTTAATGGTAGACAAAGCTAGTTTTACTTTAGCAAATGAACCCGGAAGTAATTCGCCACTTGCATTTGGTGCCAAAGCTTTAATTTGTAATGTTCTGGTAGTTTGGTTAATGCCCGGTTCTATGGCAAATACCTTTCCTGAAAAAGTTTTATTACTACCATCAATGGTAAATGAGATACCGCTATTCGATTTTAGCTGTGATACATATTTCTCGGGAATAGAGAAGGTGATTTTTACTGGGTTGGTGCTTAACAAATTCGCAATGGTGGTACTAGGGGTAATGTATTCGCCCATGGAAATATTACGTAAACCTACTTTACCACTAAAAGGCGCTACAATAGTAGTTTTAGCAAGCTGAGCTCTGATCAGTTGTACTTGCGATTTTAAAGCCTGTAACTCTGCTAAGGAAGTATCGTATTCTTCTTGACTAATGGCCCCTTTTTCCAAAAGCTGCTTAGCTCTATTTTCGTTACTCGCCGATAGGTTTTGTCGTGTTAGGGCCTCCCTTAGTTGAGCCTGTATATCTCTATCGTTTATTTTTACCAAGGCAGTGCCTTTACTCACATTACTTCCCTCTTTAAAATAGATTCCAGTAACTAAACCTGCTACTTCGCTTCTAAGCGTTACTGCTTCATTGGCTTCAATGCTGCCGGTAATATCTAAATTGCTAGAAAAATCGCTGGTAGCTACCACAATCCCATCCACATTCAATGATGCTCCTCCTTTGCCTTTTCCACCTTTTCCTGGGCCTGCTCCGCTGGGACCTCCACCTTCAATTTTTTTGTTTTCAGTAATTCTGTAATAAACTAAATAGGCAAGTCCGAGTGCCAGTACAAGATAGAATATATACCTTTTTTTCATCTTAATAGTTTGTATCCGGTCTAGAAATTTTAAATGGTTAAATCTTCGTCAGTTTAAGTAGCCAAGCTCGAAAATTGCGAAGTGAATACAAACAAAAATATCTATTTGTTTTACCATTATTAAGATGTACTAACTATGTTACAGCACATTGAGGATAAACATTGAGGAAAGCAGTTTTAAATTCTATTTTTGTGCAAATACCCTTGGTGCTTTAAGGCTTAATGTGTGCCTGTTACCAAGAAAAATGTAAATTAAAGAACCATATTGCAAAGCAGCTTGGTTTCTTACTATTGTTGAACAATTAAAATTAAATGAAAAAAATCCTAGGAGCAGCATTGTTGCTAACGTTAACCATGGCAGCTAAATCGCAAGTTAAAATTGGCTTTGAGGTATCTTTTAAAGAGCCGCAAGCGCACTATGCAGAAGTGGAAATGAACATGTCGGGCATTGCCGCAAAAGATTATGTAGATTTAAAGATGCCTGTATGGACACCAGGTTCTTATTTGGTGCGTGAATTTGGTAAAAATGTAGAAAGCTTTACCGCTACGGTTAACGGTAAGCCCGCGAAAGTACAAAAGGTAACCAAAAATACCTGGAGGGTTTTTAATGCCAAAGCGGCTGCGCTTAAGGTAAATTATAGAGTTTATGCTTTTGAAATTTCGGTACGTACGGCATTTATAGACGAATCGCATGCTTTTCTTTCATCAGCCGGTATTTTCATGTATCCTGCCGGAATGATCAAAAATCCAAGTACGGTAAAAATTGTGCCTTTTGGCAAGTGGGATAAAGTGAGTACAGGGTTAGAACCTGTAGCTGGACAGAAATTCACTTACCATGCATCGGATTTCGACATCCTATTTGATAGCCCGATAGAAGTTGGTAATCAGGATATTTTTGAATTTACTGCTTCGGGCGTAAAGCATGAAGTGGCTATGTATGGTGGCGGTAATTATGATAAAGAGCGTTTAAAAGTAGATATGGCTAAGATTGTAGAGCAGGGAACAGCAATTTTTGGCGAAAATCCTAATAAACACTACACCTTTATTGTCCACAACTATGCACAAGGCGGCGGTGGTTTAGAGCATTTGAACTCGACGGTGTTGGGTGCAAGCAGAAATGGATACGGTACCGAAAGAGGTTACAAAGGTTTCCTTTCATTGGTAGCTCACGAATATTTCCACTTATGGAACGTGAAAAGACTTCGTCCAATTGCTTTGGGACCGTTTGACTATGACAATGAAAATTATACCACTAATCTTTGGACTGCAGAAGGATTTACTTCGTACTACGAAAATAAATTGCTAATTAGATCAGGAGCAACCAATCAAACTACTTTCTTAAATGATCTTATTGGTGGCTTGGGCACTGTAATTAATACCCCTGGTGCTAAAGTGCAATCAGCTTCTTCATCTAGTTTTGATGCTTGGATCATTGGTTACCGTCCTAATGAAAACTCAAAAAACAACTCTATATCTTACTACAGTAAAGGTGAGGTCATTGGTTTGTTGATAGATTTAGAAATTGCCAACGCCACCAAAGGTGCTAAAAGCTTAGATGACGTGATGAAGGCAATGTACGAGCAAGGAAAAGTTCAGAAAAGAGGTTATACCGATGCTGAATTTAAAGCAATGGTAGAGAAAATCAGCGGAATAAGCTTCACTAATTTCTGGGCAAAATATATTGATGGTGTGGATGATATTGACTTCGAGAAGTTTTTTGCCTATGCAGGAATAGATGCAAAAGCCGAAATAGCCTCTCCAAATAAACCTTATACTGGAGCAACACTGTCGGTTACCAGAAGTGTAAATGTTAGTGGTGTATCTAGAAATTCACCAGCTTGGGTTCAAGGATTAAATGTTAACGACGAAATTTTGGCTTTAGATGGTTCAAGCATCAATGAAGAAATGCGTAACATCAAATTGCCAAATCCAGGGCTTACTTTGGAAGCCTTGCCAACTATTGCCAAAAAACAGGTAGGTGATGTAGTAGAGGTAACAGTGAAACGTGACGGGATGGAAAAGAAAATTTCTTTAACCTTAAAAGAAAGCCCTAGCATACGTATTAAAGCTAGCTATAATGATAATGCTACTGCGCAGCAACTGGCAGTAAGAAAACGCTGGATGGGCGTTTAAGCTTATCTTGTAATAAAAAAGGCGGTCACTGACCGCCTTTTTTGTTTTTTAAATTGTTTGGTTTCGATTAGAAAGTAAATCTGAAACCAAAACCAAATCTTCCTGCTTCAAATTCTGAATTGTCGCCAATCCAAGCAGTTGGTCTCCAGTCAAAACCCATTTGGATAGGTGCTCCAGGAATTTTAAAATCCAAACCAGCTTGTGGGATCAATAAAAAGTTAGTTTGATCATAGCCACTAACACTGAAAAAGTTGATGCCTGGTCCACCACCTACAAACCATTTCAATCCAGGGGCACCGTTAATAGCGCCATGGTATTGATAAAAAGCTTGTAAACGAACACTGTTTCCACCAAATAAAACTTCAGCTTGTCCAGCACCTTTGCTATTGAAAAAATGTTTGATAGAAGGACCTACCAAGGTAGAACCGTTGCCAAATTCAAGACCTAGACCCAAGGCCGTCTTGTAATTTTGTGCATTTGCATTAGATAGGTTCGTAGCAAAAAGGGCAACGCCAGCAAAAATAGTAAAAAGTAATTTTTTCATAAAAATGTTAATTGTTGTTTAATGTATAACAGCACGCATAGCAACTTTTGTGCCCTTTGTGTATTTAAAACAACAATAACGCAGTTTTTTTGTTTTCTCAGAAAGTCAATGTCATGCAAAATAATTATGCTTGCATAGTATAAACTTCATTTAAAAACCCTAAATTAGGATGTTCTACAGCCGCAAAAGGCTGTTTTTCAGGATTAGCCAATATAAATTTCAAGAGTATGTCAATTTCAGTAACCAGAGTTTTCGACCTCCTAAAATATAATCAAGAAAAATTTTCTAAAGATGAATTCATTAGTGGTAAAATAAACGGCGAGTGGCGTAAATATAGTACACAAAAATTTTGTGAACTGACGGACCATGTAAGTAGGGGGCTAACTACTTTAGGAATAGATAAGGGAGCTAGAGTGGCTATTATGTCTCCCAACAGGCCCGAGTGGAACATTTGTGACTACGCTATTTTGCAATTGGGTGCATACCAAATACCGCTATACCCCACCTTGGCTGAACACGATATTAAATTTATTATAGAAGATGCTGAAATTACGGTAATTTTTGTAGCTGATGATCAACTTTACGACAAGGTAAAGAAGGTGATTGCCGAAGTAAAGCATGAGGTAAAGGTTTATAGTTTTAACAAAGTTGATGGAGCCGCTTGCTGGGAAGAATTGGTTGAAATTGGAAAGCAGAATGAACACGTAGATTTGGAGCAGTACAGGGCAGCGGTTAGCCCAGATGATATTTTGACCATTATCTACACCTCAGGGACTACAGGAACTCCAAAAGGGGTGATGCTTACCCACGATAATTTAGTGCAGAACTTTAAAATGTCGGCGGTACTTTTACCTCCAAACGTAACGCATGCGCTAAGCTTCCTCCCTCTTTCACATATTTTCGAGAGGATGATCCACTACCTTTATGTTTATTTGAATATAGCGGTTTACTACGCGGAAAGTATGGATACTATTGTGACCGACATACAATTTGTGAAACCAAGCGGTTTTTCAACGGTCCCTAGGCTTCTAGAAAAAGTCTATGATAAAATAGTGGAAAAAGGAAAGGCGCTAACAGGAATTAAGAAAATGATTTTCTTTTGGTCGTTAGGCTTAGCTGAACAATATGATACTGATAAAGGTTGGTGGTATACTTTTAAATTGGGCATAGCCAGAAAATTGGTCTTTAAAAAATGGCAAGAAGCTTTAGGAGGAAATATTCAGGTCATTATTTCAGGCGGTGCAGCTTTGAATCCTCGTTTGGCAAAAGTGTTTTGGGCGGCGGGCTTACCCGTTTTTGAAGGTTATGGACTTACAGAAACTTCGCCAGTAATATCGGTAAATCATTTTGATGCCATTAAATTTGGCTCGGTTGGTAAACCTATTGAAGGCGTACAGGTAAAAATTGCCGAAGACGGAGAAATATTAGTAAAAGGCCATAATGTAATGAAGGGCTACTACAACAGACCTGATTTAACCAGTGAAAATATAGATGCTGATGGATGGTTTCATACAGGTGATATAGGGGAGCTTACAGATGGCTATTTAAAAATTACTGATAGGAAAAAGGAAATGTTTAAAACTGCGGGCGGTAAATACGTAGCTCCGCAAATGGTGGAGAACAAAATTAAAGAAGCACCGCTCATTGAGCAGATCATGGTGTTAGGTGAAAACAGAAAGTTCCCTGCTGCTTTAGTTGTGCCAAATTTTGAAACATTGAAGGGGTGGTGTAAAGTGAAGGGAATTGAGTATGGCAATAACGAAACTATGATAGAGAACAAAGAGGTGATTGAGAAATTCCGAAAGCTGATTGATGAAGCTAACAAGGAATTTGGTAAATGGGAGCAAGTAAAACAATTTGCTCTACTACCTAAAGAATGGAGTATTGATGGAGGTGAATTAACGCCAAAATTAAGCTTGAAACGAAAAGTGATTTTGGAAAAGAATAAAGAAATTATAGAGAAAATATATAAAGATGCAGAAAACTATCATCCAGAAACCAAATAGGGGGATTAAAATGGGCAAATGGCTGGCAATGGCCTTATTATTAAGTTTTAGCCAAGCAAATGCTCAGGTAGAAAAAGATGTAAAAGCATTTGAGTTCCTTTCAAATGCTGATTCGAAAAAATCCGGAAAGGCTCTCGAGTTTAAAAAAGGTGCCGTAGTGTCGGCTCATCCAGAGGCTACAGCAGTAGGGGTAGAAATCCTTAAAAAAGGAGGAAATGCCGTAGATGCTACAGTAGCCGTAAAATTTGCTTTAGCAGTAGTGTACCCAAATGCTGGAAATATTGGTGGCGGTGGTTTTTTAATTTATCGATCCGCTAAGGGAGAGCTTAACTCTATGGATTTTAGAGAAAAGGCTCCGGCATTAGCTTCAAAAGACATGTATTTGGATGCCAATGGGAATGCTATATCTGAAAAGAGTAAAGAGGGTCATTTAGCAGCAGGTGTGCCAGGTACGGTTGCGGGAATGGTAGAACTGCACAAAAAATACGGCAAACTGAAATGGGCCGATTTGGTTGAACCTGCTTATCAATTAGCCATTAATGGATTTAAAATTACTAAGCAACAAGCAAACGAACTTAATAGATTACAGAATAAATTTAAGCAGTTTAATCCTTTGGGCACCGTGTTCATTAAACAAGATGGTGAATGGGCAGCAGGAGATTTGCTTGTACAGACGGAATTAGCCAACACCATGAAATTGATTCGCGATAAAGGTAGAGCAGGCTTTTATGAGGGTGAAGTGGCTGATTATATTGTTGAAGAAATGAAAAGAGGCGGAGGGTTGATTTCTAAAGAAGACCTGAAAAATTATCATGCCGCTTGGAGAACTCCAGTTATTGGAGGTTACAGAGGATATAAAGTGATAACCATGCCGCCAACATCAAGCGGGGGTATCGCCTTGGTGCAGTTATTACAGTCGGTAGAGGCATTTCCACTTTCCAAATGGGGACACAATGCAGATTCGACCATACAAGTAATGGTAGAAGCAGAGAGAAGGGTTTATGCGGATCGGGCTAAACACTTGGGAGACCCTGATTTTTGGAAAGTCCCTCAAAAGCAGTTGTTAGAACCAGCGTATAATAAAGAACGTATGGCCAACTTCAATTGGGAAAAGGCAACACCGAGTAGCGAAATCCAAGCCGGAGAATTTGGCAGAAAGGAAAGCGAACAGACTACACATTTTTCGGTAGTAGATAAAGACGGTAACGCCATTTCATTAACTACTACGATCAATACTTCCTACGGAAATTATGTAGTGGTAAAAGGAGCTGGTTTTTTCCTAAATAACGAAATGGATGATTTTTCGGTGAAGCCAGGAACACCAAATTATTTTGGATTGGTAGGTTATGAAGCTAACGCTATTGCACCAAACAAAAGGATGTTAAGTTCGATGACCCCAACCATTTTAGAAAAGGACGGTAAACTAGCAATGGTAGTTGGAACTCCCGGAGGTTCTACAATTATGACTTCTGTTTTCCAAACGATTATAAATGTAATTGATTTTGGAATGAATATGCAAGAAGCTGTAAATGCTAAGAAATTCCACCATCAATGGTTGCCGGATAGAGTAGATATAGAACCCAATGCATTAACCCCTGAAGCCCAGCAAAAATTGGAAGCAAAAGGTTATACTTTTTATAAACGTGGTAGTATTGGAAGAGTAGATGCTATTTTGGTGACTAAAAAAGGGATTTACCAAACTGGTGCCGACCCAAGAGGCGATGACACCGCCGGTGGATGGTAAAATAAAATTATAATGTAATACTAAGCGAGGTTAACTGATGTTGATCTCGCTTTTTTATATATACAGGTTTAGGTTAATTAAACCCGACTGACAGCGATACTCAATTCCCCGAGTTTATGAAGAGGGATTGAGTTTAGCAAAAGGCGGGAATACATTTGCCAAGAAATACTGCCATTGTTTTTCAAAAAGATAAAATTTTAGCCCCATGGTAGGCATTGTACCACATTGCTGAATTTATTTCCGCCTTTGTACAAAACCAAACCATTTCCGTACAATAGTGAACCCTTCGAATATTTGATGCCTCTAGTTTTGTCATGACCATTATAAAACCAAACGTGTATGAGAAAACTTTACTTAAAAACATTAGGCATTTTATGTTTATGCTTATTTACTTATCAAGCTAACGCCCAAACCACCTATTATGTTAAAACTGATGGAGCGGGCACTCCAGTTACAGCCACTAGTTGGGCAACTGCTTCTAGCGATTTGCAGGGTGTCATTAATGCTGCCCAGCCTGGAGATAAAATTTTTGTAGCAAAAGGTACTTATGTGCCCAATAGCCTTGTTAATACTGCTGATGCCATTACCACCAAAGATTATGCTTTCGTTCTTAAAAATGGTGTGAATGTGTATGGTGGGTTTGCAGGCACCGAAACTAATGAGGCAGATCGTGTCGCTGGCAACGAAACCATTTTGAGCGGTGATTTGAATGGAAATGATTTAGATGAAAATCATCCAAGTACCACACCAGATAAATATATGACAGTTAATAAAACAGATAATGTTTATCACGTTGTGCTGGCCATAGGATTAACTCAAGTGACCATTTTTGATGGATTCACAGTGACGAAAGGAGATGCATCTGCCAATACCGCATCAATCGTAACAGTAAGCACTAAAAGTATAGACAGAAGGCTTGGGGGAGGTATTTATATTTTAGATTCTGGTACTGGTTTTAAAATTTCTAATGTTAAAACAACCATTAATAGGTCAAATGGAGACGGAGATACTTCAGGAGGTGGTGGTTCAGGCTTCTACATTAATAATAGTAGCCCAACGATTGAAAATTGTGAAATTACCAAATCCTTTAACATGAATGCAACGCCTAAAACTGGAGGCTATGGTTACGGGCTGGGCATGTCGATAATGTCTTCTAGTAATCCAACAATAACAAGTACCTTTTTCTCTGAAAATTTTGGTGGATATGGAGCTGCTGTGGCTGTAAATGGGAGTAATCCTACCTTCACAAACTGTACTTTCAAATTAAATCGGAGCAATGGACGAGGCGGTGCGGTAGATATACGTACAGCCTCCCCAACATTTATTGGTTGCCTATTTTCGGAAAATATCTCTGCCGGCAGTGGCGGCGGTGCCGTTTATAATTATACTGGAAGAGGGTCTTTTTTAAACTGTATTTTTTACAAAAATAGCACAGGTACCACCAATGGTGCCGCTTATGGATCACAAAGCAATAGCTATGGTGCTGTTTTTATCAACAATACCTTTTACGATAACAGAAATACCTATGGAGGTGCTTCAACTAATTTCTCTGCTGGTGTATATGTTTCTACCGTAGGGTCCAGCGCAACATACCCAGATAAAAAGACCTATTTGTATAACAATATATTCTTTAATAACACGACTAGTAATGCCACTAACACACCAGATTTATATGCGGCTGACGCTACATTGCTTGGTGCTGTTAATAACAATATTGTTCAGCAAAGCGCATATTCGCTGGCCAGTCAAGGTAATTTGAACAATGTTAATCCTCTTTTTATTAGCACAACTCCTGGTCATTTAGCCTTTTTGGCGCCGCAAAATACAAGCCCCGCTAAGGATGCGGGCAATGATAGCTATAATGCTAGCACGGTTGATATTAATGGTAGGAACCGTAAAAATGGAACTATTGATATTGGTGCTGTCGAGTATTATACTGTTCTACCAGTATCATTTACCAGTTTTACTGCAAAAGTAGTGAACAGTGGCGTGCAACTTAACTGGAAAGTGGCTTCTGAGATTAACAATAAGCAATATATCATTAGTCGCAGTAGCGATGGCCAAAAATTTAGCATGATCACAAAAGTACAAGGTGCAGGCACCAGTAATACTTCTTTAAGTTATGCTTATAGAGACCAAACTGTTGTAGAGGGTAACTATTACTACAAATTAGAGCAGGAAGATTTAAATGGGGATATTCATTACCTCGCAACCCAAGCTGTTAAAGTAGGATTATCTACAAATCATATTGATGTTTATCCTAATCCTGTTAAGACTAATACAACTGTTGCTTTACCTATGGGTACTTATCACAAATATAGCGTAATTGCTTTGCAGGGGACTACATTGCTTAACGGTAACATCGGCGATACTGATACCCAGGTAAATCTTGATTTGTCAAAATTGTCGACGGGCACCTATATCGTTAAATTAATGGGAAGTAGCGGCAATAAGTCGGTAAGACTAATTAAGCTATAAGATTCAAAGCATGAATCCTCGCGAAATCTAAAAATTGTGAGGATTCATACTTTCTTATTCTTCTTTAATTTGTAGTATTTTTCAAAAATATTTTCGCTAACCTGCATATTGGCATAAAATAAATGCCTAGTTTTCTCGTTTATTTAGTTGTCCTTTTTTAAAAGTGTATAGCAAACCACACACTTTTTTCTTCTCCCTAACTTTTTTGTGACTGTCGTTAAGTTTTTGTACATCAGTGATTTATAATTTATTTTCTAATTAAAGACTGGGAATTGGTACAGCTATTGACCAAGGTTTGGCATCTAACAGATACTTATAAAGTCAATATTATGAAACTAAATTTCTTAAAAATTTTTCCAGTAGCATTAGCTGGATTATTTATTGGTAACAGTGCCCAAGCACAAGAAACTTCGGGCCAAAAACCATCTCTTAGAACTTGGTCAATTGGTGTAAATGCCGGTGCCTTAACTGGGGTTTCTCCTTTGGGTGGTCAAAATGACTTCTCAAACTGGAAAACTAGCTTCGGTTACGGTTTATATATCAAAAAGCAAATTAGCCCTGCCTTCGCATTACGTTTAGATGGAGTTAGGGGTAAAGTGCGTGGCGACAATTCTGAGCCTTTTAATGATGGTACAGTAAACACGAGCCCAATTGCTTCTTACAGCACCGACCTTAAGTATTCGGCTAGTTTAAGCGCTCAGGTAAACATGGTTAACTGGAGCATGTTTAATCAGCACAACAACGCCACGCTTTACGCTATGGCGGGTGGTGGTTTAGTAAACTACGAGCCGACTACGGTGGCTACTGGTTCTAGTACCGAAGTTACCAGGCCAACAGTTAACAAAATGATTGTTCCTGTAGGTGTTGGTGCAAAATTCCGCTTATCAGAAGGCATTAACTTCGACTTAGGTTGGACAATCAACTTTGTTGATGGCGATGAGTTTGATGGTTATGCAAGAGGTAGCAACGACAAATATAACTACGGTTATGCAGGTTTAGAGTTTGCACTAGGTAAAGGAAAACAATTAGCTTTCTTTAGCCCAACAGCCGCTACTTATGAAGAGGCTTTGGCTGCTAAAAACACTGCAAATGCACTTAAATCTGATTTAGACGCTCAAAAAGCTGAAAATGCAAAACTACGTTCAGAAATGAATGACTTGTTGAAAGACAGCGATGGTGACGGTGTAGCTGATAAATTGGATAAATGTCCTAATACTCCAGCTGGTACTGTAGTTGACGGTGCAGGTTGCCCTATTAAAGTTCCTGCTCCAGTAGTTACTGAAAAAGTAATTGTTACTGAAGCTGACCGTAAAGTAGTAAGAGACGCTATTGCCAACCTTGAGTTCGACTTAGGTAAAGCAACTATCCGTTCTAAATCTTACACTACACTAAATAGAGTAGCTGCTTTATTGGTTGAGAAAAACTTTAGCTTGAAATTAGCAGGACACACTGATAACACTGGTTCAAGAGAATTGAATATGCGTTTATCAAAAGAAAGAGCAGAATCTGTGAAAGCTTACTTGGTTTCTCAAGGTGCTAATGCTTCACGTATCGAAGCTACAGGTTACGGTCCTGACCAACCAATTGCGACCAATAAAACTGCTGCAGGTCGTCAGCAAAATAGAAGGGTAGAGTTTACACTTTACTAGAAAATACAAAAGCTACCTGTGAAACAAAAGCGGCCCGAGTGATTATTCGGGCCGCTTTATTTTTTATTCATTTTCTACTATTTACATTCGGTAGGTGCAAATTCAAATTTGCCTCTTTCGAAATTAATAGGTTTATCTTTTGCAAAATATGACCTGCCCATCGTAGTTTCTATCACACCAACACCCATTTTCAAATTGCTGCCTTGTTTAAGAAAGGCCAAAGGATTTGAAAACTCTGTAGGATTTTGGCCGGTTTTGAAAGTATAGTCTACAAATAAGGTATCACCTTTAAACTCGCCTCTAACAATACCATCGTTATGTGGTTTTTCTTTATAATGGATTACTAAGTTACCTTCTACTTTTGTACTGTCAATAATGTTGATGTTCATGGTAGCACTATCTCCTTCAAAAACAGAAGCATAACATTGCTTTACCGTATCTACTACAGTTTTACTGGTATTTTCGTCCGTTTGTTTGTTGCTGTTTTGACTACAGCTGTAGGCCATGGGCAATGCTAAAATGGCCCATGCAAAGTTTTTAAGTTTCATTTTCATCATTTTATAATTTTACGTTAATAAACTCTATTCCCAATAGAAATGTTTAGTTCTATTGATTTGATGATAGCGAAAAACGCTTTCCATAAAAAAACTCTAAATCTTTTTCTGCTACCAATAAACAGTGTATAAAATGGTTACTATAGCAATCACTAATAAAGCTCCTATGGTAAAAGCTCTATTGGTTTTAAACATACTTGGGTCTATTTCTAATCCACTAGTCACTGGTTTCCTCTTATTTTCAATCACCGAAATAATGTACATGCCAATTACACAAAGTAGAAATACGATGGCCATTCTATCGATAAATGGAATTTCATAAACGCCATTGGCATTAGGCACTGAAAAATTGATGCTCGACAAGAAAGAAAGATCCATAAAATCAGGAGAGAACTTAAGGATTACCGAGAACACAAAACCGCCGATGGTGGCAAACAATGCCGCATTTGAGGTGGTCTTTTTCCAAAAGAAGCCTAAAATAAACATGGCAAAAATACCCGGAGATACAAAACCCGTGTATTCCTGTATGTACTGGAAGCCTTGCTTCCCTTCTCCCATTAAGGCATCGCCAACTACTAAGGCTAGGCCAGTACCTAAAAGCATAGATACTAGAACAGCAAGTTTTCCAATGCCTACCAATTTCTTCTCTGAGGCGTCTTTATTGATGGCTTTTTTGTAAATATCTAAAGTGAAAATCGTGGCAATACTATTGGCCTTTCCTGCTAAAGAGGCCACAATGGCAGCGGTAAGTGCCGCGAAAGAAAGCCCTTTAAGTCCTACAGGGAGTAAAGTTAAAAGTGCTGGATATGCTTTGTTTGGATCCTGCGCCCCCGAAGAGGTCAATAAGCTATCGGCGCTAATGTCGCCCATGTTATTTTTAATAATGTAGTAAACGGCAATACCTGGAATTACAACGATGATAGGCATCAAAAGTTTAAGGAAAGCGGCAAACAAAAGTCCGTTTCTAGCCGTAGGTAACGATGCGCCCAAGGCACGTTGGGTAATGTATTGGTTACAGCCCCAATAGCTTAAATTGGCAATCCACATCCCGCCAATCAAAACACTAATACCTGGCAAATCCATGTAATTTGGATTATCCGGTTTAAAGATGAGGTGGAAATGTTCAGATGCGCCGTTATGCAAATTGGTGAAGCCATTTAAAACGCCTTTTCCTTCGGAAATAATATCCAAAGCTAAATAAGTAGCAACCAAGCCCCCCAAAACCAATACAAATACTTGAATCACGTCGGTATAGCCAATCACCTTCATCCCTCCAAGGGTAATGATAATAGCAAAAGCTGCGAGTAACACAATACATAGGGTAATATTAAGACCAGAAATACCACTAATGGCTACAGCTCCTAAATATAAGATAGACATGAGATTAACCACAATATATAGCATTAACCAAAAGATGGCCATGATCATTCCCACCGTACCATTATAGCGTTGGTTGAGGAATTGTGGCATGGTGAAAATCTTATTTTTAAGATACACCGGCATAAAGAAAACAGCCACGACGATGAGCGTAACGGCGGCCATCCATTCATAAGCGGCAATAGCCAAGCCCATTTTAAATCCGGAGCCACTCATGCCGATAAACTGCTCGGCTGAAATGTTGGAAGCGATAAGTGAAGCACCAATTGCCCACCAAGTTAGGGAACCTTCTGCAAGAAAATAGTCTTTTGAATCGGAAGTGGCAGATTTCTTTTTGTAATAGATGTATAATCCGTAACCGGCTACCACCACAAAGTAAACAAGGAATACGATGTAATCCTTGATATCGAGTAAATTACTGTTCATTTAGTATGAGTTAATTGGCTATTTACTCAGCAATTTACAAAATCAATGTGGCAAACGTTAAATTTTTTGTCTGTTATTCTAAAAATAGGTCTTCGTCGTCAGTTAGGCTAAGCTGAATACTGTCGTTGCCAGAAATACCTTCTATAGAACCTCGGATATGAGCAGCATTTAACAGCACTTTGTCCAATTGTTTTTCTCTGGCTTTCCATAGTTTTTCCATGGCATCGCGTTCACGTTGTATCGATAGTTTCATGCTCATAAATCCTTCCCTAATGGCTTTCCACTGCTCAGAAAATTCATTACTGGTCAAGTAGTCGTACAACATATGCATTTTATCACCTTTGTTTTCCTGTGATTTTGCGGCATTAAACAAGCGCAAAATGCCATCACGTAAAACAGCTGCCAAAGCTTGCACCTCACTAAAAGTACAAATCCAAATGCCATCTTTTAAACCGAAACAACTCATGTCTTTTGGCATATTTTGCGTAACTAAAACGGCAATTTCGGCACCTTGGCTACGCATGTCGGTTTTAAGTTTTTCTATCCAATCGTTGGCAAAAGCCGTAGTACGTTTGCTTTCGTAAATAATATGTCCACATTCTTGGCCAAAGTTATTTCTTACCGTTTGGATACAATCAGCACCGCGTACACCTTTGCCTACTTCCTGTACCAAATCAAAAGGAAACGAGTTGCGTAGCAATTCCTCCAAAGCTAGTTCTTGAATTTCACCCTGTAATTGCATTGAGCCCTGTTCCGCTTTACGCTTCATTTCCTCCGCCAGTTTTTTCTGATCTTCTAGCTGCTTATCTTTTTCCGCCAGTTTCATTTTAAAATCAAGCTCGGCCTGTTGCAAACGTTGGTTTTCAATATTCCTAATGTCTACCGCCATCTTTTCGCGTTCCTCAGTAAGTTTTTTCTGTATGGCTAGATCTAGTTCTTCCTCTTTGCGTTTTAACTCATTAGCCATCTGCATATATTCCAGCTCTTTTTGACGGGCTGTTTTTAGCTTTTCTTCGTTTTCCTTGTTGGCCTCATCCAGTAATTTCAGCCTATTTTCGAAATCGGCACTAATTGACTTGCGTAAGTTTTCAGAAACACTGGCCTGCAAAGCTTCTTTTTCTTTTGTCAAGCGCTGTTCAAAAGCTTGCTCTTGTAATTTCTTTTGGTTTTCAAAAGCCTCTTCCTGTTGTTTTTTCGAGTTTTCAATGGCGTCCAGTTTTTTGCGATACTCATCTTCCTTTTGCTTGGTAAAGGATTGCATTTTCTCTCGCAAATCTTTTTTATACTCTTCAACCATTACTTCTTCCAAAGGAAATGAATGATTACAGCTAGGACACTTGATTTCTGTTGACATAATATAATTTATTGTTTCGGAAAAAGAGTATCAAAATTAAGCATTGTTAGCCACACATGCATAGGTATATTTTTTTGAAAGCTAAAAATGACGTAACACCATTGAAATCGCTTTATATCACCATTTTTTTATTTAGCGGTGCATCTGTGGCTAATTACTACCCGAATACGTAGTTTTGTACATCCAACCAATTCAAATGTTCAGCCGTATTTTAAATGCTTATAAAACCTCGTTTTCTGGCTTAAGCCGACAAACTTGGATCCTTAGTCTGGTAATTTTAGTGAATCGTTGTGGCTTTATGGCCGTTCCCTTCATGGGGTTATATGTAACACAGGCTTTGCATCGTTCTGAATCGGATGCAGGGATTATTATTTCATTATTTGGATTTGGATCAATTGCCGGTGCGGCAGCGGGGGGCAAGCTGACGGATATGATTGGTTTCAGACCAGTGCAGATCATTGCGGCTTTATTAGGGGGAACATTCTTTCTGTTCTTTGCAATGGTTGAAGATTTTACTTCGCTTTGCGTATTAGCAGTAGTGATCAGCTTTTTTTCGGAAGCCTTTAGGCCAGCCAATTATGCGGCCATTGCTTCTTACGCAGCAAAGGGAACGGAAACACGGTCATATTCATTAAATCGTTTAGCTACCAATATTGGTTGGGCGGTTGGAGTAAGCATGGGTGGTATCATCGCATCGTTTAACTATCAACTACTTTTTATAGTTGATGGTGGTGTGAGTGTATTGGTTGCCGTGGCCATATTCTTTTTACTCCCTTCCAAAAAGCTCCATCATAAAACAGCGCAGGAAAAAGCTGAAATGAATGTAAGAAAGCCTTGGAAAGATGTGCTTTTTGTGAAATTTCTTATTCTTTCGGCTATGTTTAGCACCTGTTTCTTTTTGATGTTTAGGGTAGTGCCGGTTTTTTATAAAGAAGTTTGGCATTTAAATGAGGCGCTGATTGGGTTTATCCTTGGTATCAACGGAGTAGTCATTGCCCTAACAGAAATGGTGATGATCAGTAAAATAGAGAACAAAAGATCTCCTATTTATTATATTGTGATGGGAGTAATTATCGTCGCTTTTTCATTTGCCGTTTTACTGCTGCCTAAATTTATTCCATTAGTACTCGCAATACTTAGTATTTTGTTGTTCACCTTTGGCGAAATGTTTTCACTGCCTTTCTTTAATACCTTTGTGGTGAAACGTAGCAACGATTATAATCGCGGCCTTTATGCTGCTGGTTATACGTTAAGTTGGTCGGTAGCGCAAGTGGTAGGTCCTACTAGCGGTTTTTATATTGCCGAAAAATTTGGTTACAATACGCTTTGGATTTCTGTAACAGCATTGCTTGTTGTTTGTGCCTATTTTTTCAGTAAATTAAAATTCACCGAAGAATAAAAAATAAATCTTTTTAAAACCTTTTGTGTTAAGGCTTGTTTAACCTCTAACAAAATCAGTGTTAAACCGAATTATAGACTATTTAAATTAGCCACATGAAAAAGCGGATCCATGTTTTAGAAGATGACAAAGACATTGCTTTCATTATTGAATTTTTATTGAAAGATGAAGGTTACGAAATTCAGGTATCATCCACCTTTAAAGAATTAAAAGAAAAACTTAAAGATTCTATTCCAGATTTGTTTATCCTGGATGTAATGCTACCAGATGGAAATGGCATTGATATCTGCAGAGATTTAAAAACAGATGTGTTTACCAAACATATTCCGGTCATTGTAATGTCGGCTAACGTACGTAGTAAAGAATTGAGCGAGAGCGTAAGCCCTGATGACTATATTAGCAAACCTTTTGACCTCGACTATATTGAGAATAGGATCAAGAGATTAATTGGCGAGAAGAAAGTAGCTTGATAAAAAATCTTAATCAGACCTCATACTCAAAAACCTGTCAGAATGTGTTTCTAGGCAGGTTTTTTTATGCTTGTATTATTTCTGACAAATGGATGATATGAGAAATTAAAAGTGTTTATACCTTTGTTTAACGGTGTTAAATAATTTATACACCATAACACATGGGAAGTAAAGAAAGAATACAGCGTCAAAAAGAGGATACCCGAAAAGGTATCTTGGCCGCTGCTTTACAGATTGTGAAACAAGAAGGTTGGGCTGCATTAAGTATGCGGAAAATTGCGGATGTAATTGAATATACAGCTCCAATCATCTACGAATACTTTCCAAACAAAGAAGGAATCTTATTAGAATTAACCCGACAAGGTTATATCAACCTAGGATTAAAAGTGAAAGAAGCTAGAGATAGCAAAACAAATCCAGAAGACCAACTAGAAGCCATGTGGTTAGCCTATTGGGATTTTGCCTTTGAAGAAAAGGAGTTTTATCAACTGATGTATGGTGTACAGGTAAATTGTTGTGAGTTGTACAAAAAAATGCCCGAAGCCGAATACACCACCGATTTGTTTTATGATGCTATTGAAAAATTGCTCGAGCAACCTGTATCAGAAGATACTTCTTGTTTGAAATACTATACTTTTTGGTCATTGATCCACGGTTTAATATCTATCAACCTTGTTCAAAAAGGTGCTAACGATGAGATTAACCAGCAGATTTTAAGAAGCGCAATCAAAGCGATCATTAAGACCATTAACGACTAAAAAATTTTTTTCATCTCCTATTTAACGGTGTTAAATTAATTATTAACGTAAAATAAAACCATAAAAATCCCCAATAACATGAATCATATATACAAACATCGCCCTCAATTTAACAGTGTTAAATTACTTAACGAATGGATAATTCTATTTATCATTACTGTTGTGCTGTTTCTTACAAGTTGTACCGCAAAACCAGAGCAAATGGCTGCTGCAGCGCCACCTATATTACCTGTAACTACCGTAACTACTGGTGAGCAAGAAACTTTTGTAGATTATCCAGCAACCATACAAGGAACTACCGACGTTGAGATAAGACCGCAAATTGCAGGTACTATTGACCGAATTTATGTAAATGAAGGTCAGTTGGTAAGCAAAGGCCAGTTATTGTTCCAAATTTCTGAACTCCCATTTAAGGCACAGTTGAATAATGCCAAAGCGGCATTACAGGCTGCCCAGGCTGCGGTATTAAATGCCCAGTTAGAAATTGATAAACTAAGTCCTTTGGTGCAGAGTAAAGTAGTGTCAGATTTTCAGTTGAAAACTGCAAAAACAACTTATCAAATTGCATTGGCAAATGTAGAGCAAGCTAAGGCAAGTGTAAATAGCGCCCAAATTAATTTAGGTTATACACAAATTAAGGCACCAAGTGCCGGTTATATTGGTCGGTTGCCCAAAAAACAAGGAAGTTTAGTTTCACCTGCGGATCCTGAGGCACTTACTGAACTGTCTGATGTTAACCAGATTTATGCTTATTTCTCCCTTTCGGAAACTGATTTTATCAATTTCAACGCTAAGTACGAAGGAAATTCTGTAGCAGATAGAATTAACCATTTGCCTGCAGTATCATTGGTATTGGCAGATCAAAGTTTGTATGCTGTAAAGGGAAAAATAGACATGATCAATGGTCAGTTTGATAAAACTACAGGTGCCATCACTTTGAGAGCCGTTTTTGCCAACTCAAAAGGCCTACTAAGATCCGGAAATACCGGTAAAATTAGACTAGGGCTATCTCACGACAATACCATATTGGTTCCACAGTCTGCCACGGTAGAAATGCAGGATAAAATCTTTGTTTTCGCTCTTGGGAAAGGTAATAAAGTGAGCAAAGTGGCTATTGCTGTCGATGGAAAATCAGGAACGAACTATTTGATTAAAGACGGTTTAAAATCAGGAGATCAGATTGTTCTAAGTGGTTTAGACAAACTTCAAGATGGGCAACTTATTCAACCAGAGAAAAAAACGGAGAAAATAGCCCAATTAATTTCTAAAAAATAACAATAAGAAAATGTTTAAAATATTCATACAAAGACCAGTACTGGCTACGGTAATCTCCATTTTATTGGTGATACTCGGGGTACTTGGTTTAACTAAATTGCCGCTCCAACAGTTTCCAGACATTGCGCCGCCATCGGTTTTGGTCACTGCGGTGTACCCAGGAGCTAACGCTGAGACTGTTTTGCGCTCAGTGGCACCATCTATAGAAGAATCGATCAATGGGGTAGAGAACATGACCTACATGAGCTCAACGGCCAGTAACGACGGCTCATTGGCCATCACCGTTTTCTTTAAATTAGGAACTGATCCCGATCAGGCAGCAGTAAATGTTCAAAACAGGGTGGCTCAGGCTACCAGTCAATTACCTGCCGAAGTGGTGCAGCAAGGTATCACCACTGCTAAACAGCAAAATAGCTTTATCATGGCTATTGGGATGTTTACCGAAGATGAGTCGAAATATGACCAAACGTTTGTAGCCAACTATGCACAGATCAATATCATTCCAGAAATCAAAAGGATTCCTGGGGTAGGTGCAGCCAGTATTTTTGGCGGCGTAAAAGATTATTCGATGCGTGTTTGGTTAAATCCAACACAAATGGCTACTTATAAAGTGACCCCTAACGAAGTAATGGCTGCCATTCAAGATAAAAGTTTGGAAGCCGCGCCAGGTAAATTTGGCGAACGAAGCAAGGAGGTTTTTGAATACGTAGTTAAATACAAAGGCAAATTAACTAAACCAGAAGAATATGAAAATATTGCTATCAGAACAAATACAGATGGTTCTATACTCCGTTTAAAAGATGTTGCTAGGATAGAACTTGGTGCCTATTCCTACAACAGTTTAACCCGCTTAAACGGTCAAAAAGGAGTAGTTATTGGCGTAATTCAGTTAGCTGGATCTAACTCCAACGAAATACAGATTGCGATTAATAAACTAATGGAAAAGGCGGCGAAAGATTTTCCAAAAGGAATTAAACACAATATTTTTTACAGTACCAAAGTTGCACTAGATCAATCAATCGATCAGGTAATCCATACTTTGATTGAAGCTTTTATTTTAGTTTTTATAGTTGTATTTATCTTCCTTCAAGATTTTAGATCGACGTTAATTCCAGCTATTGCAGTGCCTGTGGCCATTTTAGGCACGTTTTTCTTTATGCAATTGTTTGGATTTTCTATCAATTTGCTAACCTTATTCGCTTTAATTCTGGCCATTGGTATTGTGGTTGATGATGCCATTGTAGTGGTGGAGGCAGTGCATGCCAAAATGGAACACAAACATTTACCCCCTAAAACAGCTACCCACGAGGCCATGAGCGAAATTACAGGGGCAATTATTTCCATTACCCTGGTGATGGCTGCGGTATTTTTACCTGTTGGTTTTATGGAAGGCTCTACTGGTTTGTTTTATCGCCAGTTTGCTTTTACCATGGCCATTGCAATTGTTATTTCTGCGGTAAATGCCCTAACCCTAAGTCCAGCATTGGCGGCTTTGTTCTTAAAAGATAATCACGTCGCTTCTAAAGAGAATGGATTGTCCGTAAAAAAAGGGTTTAAGGAAAAATTCTTCAGCGGTTTTAATAGCAGCTTTAATGCCATGACTAATCGCTACATAGGAAGTCTTAGATTTTTGGTAAAAAATAGATGGTTAAGTTTAGGCGGTTTGGCAGTGATTACTGCAGTGACCATTTGGCTGGTTAAAACTACGCCATCGGGTTTTATCCCAACAGAAGACCAAGGGTTTATTGCCATTTCGGTATCAACACCGTCAGGTACTTCGTTAGATGGAACTCAGAAAGTAATGACCGAGGCTGAAAATATGCTCAAGAAATTAGATGCCTCTAGATTTGTAACTGCTATTTCTGGTTTTAACTTACTGACCAATTCAACCAGTCCATCGGCAGCGGTAGTTTTCGTGTTGCTTAAACCTACCGAAGAAAGGGGCAAAGTGAAAAATATAGACGAAATTATGGGCCAGGTACAAGGGCAATTGGCTGGCATATCTGGAGGTAGCTTCTTTGTATTTAGTTTCCCTACGGTTCCAGGCTTTAGTAATGTAGAAGCTTTAGACTTGGTTTTGCAAGATAAAACCGGCGGTAAGTTAGATAAGTTTAGTGGGGTTTCGCAGAACTTTATTGGAGAGCTGATGAAACAACCTGCCATCGCCGTAGCCTTTACTAGTTTTAAAGCGGATTACCCACAGCTAGAATTAGATGTTAACCAAGAAAAAGCAGATCAGTTAGGCGTAAATGTGAAAGATATTTTACAGACCATGCAAGCTTATTTCGGTAGTGCTCAAGCTTCTGATTTTAATCGATTTGGTAAATATTATCGGGTAATTGTACAGGCCGATATTGCAGATCGAGCTGATCCTGCATCTATCGATAGGGTGTTTGTGAAAAACAAAACTGGCGAGATGGTGCCAATCAATACCTTAGTGACTTTGCGCCGTATTTACGGGTCAGAAACCGCATCAAGGTATAATTTGTTCAACTCTATCTCTGTAAATGCTATTCCAAAACCAGGCTTTAGTTCCGGTGATGCCATTAAAGCGATTGAAGAAGTGGCTGCTAAACATTTGCCAGCTGGTTATAGTTATGAGTTCTCTGGCCAAACTAGGGAAGAGATCTCTTCTGGCGGACAATCAGCAGTGATTTTTATCCTGTGTTTAGTATTTGTGTACTTTTTGTTGGCAGCCCAATACGAAAGCTATTTACTGCCTTTAGGTGTAATACTTTCCATTCCGGTAGGCATATTTGGGGTGTTTGTAGCCATCGGTTTTACTGGAATAGCCAATAATATTTATGTACAGGTAGCTTTGGTAATGTTGATTGGTTTACTTGCTAAAAATGCCATCTTAATTATTGAATTTGCCGCACAAAGAAGAAGAGCTGGAAAACCCTTGTTGGCAGCAGCATTAGAAGCTGCAAAATTAAGGTTACGTCCAATCATCATGACTTCATTAGCGTTTGTGGTAGGGTTAATCCCTATGATGTTTGCTTCTGGGCCATCAGCTCAAGGTAACCACAGTATCAGTATAGGAGCAGCAGGGGGGATGGTTTCCGGGGTAATTTTAGGTTTGTTTATCATTCCTGTACTCTTTATCATCTTCCAATATTTACAAGAAAAAGTTACAGGTGCGCCGTTGGCCGAAATCAATGCAAAACATCACCACCCACATCAGGAAATCAATTTAAGAGTACCAGAACATGAGAACATTCATATATAGTTTTTTAGTCATCCTACTTGGCAGCTATGGTTGTAGCATCCCAAGAAATGTGATCAATCCCATACGGGATACACCCTCGCAATACAGAGGATCAGCTCAAACAGATACCACGAGTATCGGTAATCTGTTGGTGAAAGATTTTTTTGCCGCACCAACAGTAAAACAATTGATAGACAGCGCCATTGAACGAAATATCGATTTGCAAATTGCCATGAAAAATATCGATGCTGCCAATTTGTTATTAAAACGGGCAAGAATGGGAAATATTCCCCAATTAAATCTGCAAGTAACGGCCAGTTCAAGCCGACCTTCCGACAATAGTTTGAATGGCCTCAGCACTTCGCAGTTTTTGAAAACTACCCATATTGAAGACTACAATGCTAACTTGGCTTTGAGCTGGGAAGCTGACATATGGGGGAAAATCAGCAAGCAAAAAGAAGCGTCGTATGCCACTTACCTACAGAGCGAAGAAGCAAAGAAGGCCGTTCAGACCCGTATTGTAGCGACCGTAGCTACTGGTTTTTATCGTTTACTACTATTAGATGAGCAGTTAAATATTGCCAAAAGAAATTTGGCACTTAGCGATAGCACTTTTAAAATGGTAAGCAAGCAGTTTGAGGTTGGGCAGGTTACTTCATTGGCTGTGCAACAAACCGAGGCACAATTGCTTAAAGCCAGCCAACTTATTCCACAAATCACTCAGGAAATTAGTATTCAGGAGAATGCTCTGAGCGAATTAACGGGCAGGTATCCAACGGCAATAGAGCGCTCAGAAACTTTAACCCGCTTGGAGATACCAACACAATTGGCAGTTGGTGTACCTTCGGTAATGTTGGCCACCAGACCAGATGTGAAAAGTATGGAGCTTGGTTTGAAAATAGCCAATGCCAAAGTTGGTGTGGCCAATGCTAGCTTGTATCCAAGCTTAACTATTTCAGCAAGTGCAGGGGTTAACTCTTTTAAAGCCAGTAATTGGTTTAATATTCCTGCCTCGTTGTTTGGAATTGTTGGAGGAGGCATTACCCAGCCCATTTTCAATAGAAGAGAACTAAAAACTCAATTTGAGTTGGCAAAAGTAGAAAGAGAAAAATCGGTATTATTATTTAGACAAACGGTGATACAGGCAGTGGTTGAGGTTTCTAATGAACAATCTAGATTGGAAAATCTAAAAAAAGAATACAGTATTGCCCAAAATAGAATAAAGACTTTAAGATTGGCAGTGCAAAATGCTGATTTATTATTTAGCAGGGGAATGGCCAATTATTTAGAAGTAATTACTGCGCAATCGAATCTGTTGCAAGGCGAGCTTGATTTAGCAAGTTTGAAAACAGCGCAGTTAAATGCTAGTGTAGAATTGTATAGAGCTTTGGGTGGAGGCTGGCAATAACTCACAGCATGATGGTCCCATTTCATGACAAGTTCCTGTAATGGTTGACTTAAAAGCAGCGGCCTGTAACGGTCGCTGCTTTTTTTGTGAAGGCTTTAGCGTTCATTTGAGCGTCATTCCCGCGTATGCGGGGACTTTAAGGCGGTAGCAAAACGTAAATAGCATTACGATTGTCAGTGTAGCTGGTAATGACGGAACCTATACTGGTAGTGATGAAATCTGTAAAGGCGGCAAAATTAAGAACTAAATAACCTAAGGGAAACCATTTTTTGTGTTCCAAGTTTGTCAAGTTTGGTCCATAATATGCCATGGAGGTACGTGCAACGTTGATAATGATAATAAAACAAACTATCTTGCCGTTTTTTAATTCTGTAACTTATTATAAACACAAATGAATACAAACCAAATTAAAAGATTAGTTGCCTTAGCATTGTTGGCGACAGGCCCTTTTATAGCATCTGCCCAATCGCAAAAGAAAAATTGGTATAATCTAGACCTTAAAGTGGATAGCGTTTTTGGAATCAGCACAGAAAAAGCATATAATGAACTTCTAAAAGGTAAAAAATCTACCACGGTAATTGTTGGTATTTTAGATAGTGGCGTTGATGGTGTGCACGAAGATTTAAAATCTGTAATGTGGGTGAACAAAAAAGAAAAAGCTGGTAATGGGAAGGATGACGACAAAAATGGTTATATCGATGACGTTAACGGTTGGAGTTTCTTAGGTGGAAAAAATGGAAACATTAACCAGGAAACTTTAGAGCTTACTCGTTTGGTTCGCCGTGATGCTGCTCGTTTTGCGAATGTAACCGAAGAAAACGTTTCCGCTAATGACAGACCAGCTTTTGAAGCTTATCTAGCTAGAAAAAAGGAAATGGAAAAGGGCTTGGCAGATGCTAAAGCGAATTTAGATGGCTATACTGGCTTAAAAAATGGCGTAGAAAGCATCGTGAAAAAATTGGGTAAAGAAAACCCTACTTTGGAAGATGTAAAAGGCTTTACTCCCGAAGGACAGTCTGAAAGTAATGCTAAAAATGCCTTGCTTAGAGCTTTGGCCAATACTGATTATAAAACTTTTTACGAAACTAGGGTAAAAGCTGGTTACGAACATTTTTATGATCAGGTTAACTATAACTACAATTTATCTTTTGATCCACGCAGTATTGTTGGTGATGATGAAAACAATAGTACTGAGCGTATTTATGGTAATGCCGATTCTAAAGGCCCAGATCCATCACATGGTACTCACGTAGCGGGTATTGTAGGTGCTGATAGAAAAAATACCATTGGTATTAACGGTGTTGCCGACAATGTATTAATCATGGCTGTGCGTAACGTACCTAATGGCGACGAACGTGATAAAGACGTGGCAAATGCTATCCGTTATGCGGTAGATAATGGTGCAAAGGTTTTGAATATGAGTTTTGGTAAGGCTTACTCGTCAGATAAGAAAGTGGTTGATGATGCAGTAAAATATGCGGTAAGTAAAGACGTATTATTGGTACATGCAGCAGGTAACGACAATAAAAACCTTGATGCAGAGAACAATTTTCCAACCAATAAATATGAGGATGGTACTTATGCGGATAGCTGGATTACCGTTGGTGCATCAACTCCATATAACGATCGTAGGCTTAAAGCTAGTTTCTCAAACTACGGTAAAACTACAGTAGACGTGTTTGCACCGGGTTTTGGTATTTATTCTACTTATCCAGATCAAAAATATCAGGATAACAACGGCACCAGTATGGCTTCGCCAGTGGTAGCTGGTTTAGCGGCTTTAATTCGTTCTTACTATCCAAAGTTGAAAGCTACTCAGGTAAAGGAAATCATCATGAAGTCTGTAGAAAAAGCAGATGCTTTGAAAGATATTTCAGTTACTGGTGGTGTAGTAAATGCGTATAACGCGTTAAAATTGGCTGCAACTTACTAGTTAAGGATAAAGTTAAAAGGCAAAGGCCTGAAAATAAAAAAGCCCTGCACGTGCAGGGCTTTTTTATTTTGTTATTCCGAGTATAGCGAGGAATCTATTTGTATGCATAGTTTTCATACCATGTTGATCCTCTAATTGTACAAAGTCTTTTAATTTGTTAAATTTCTCTTTTCGCTGTGCTTCACTCGAAATGATGTACTACCTGTTTATAAGCTAATGCACATATATCAGTATACCTAGGTAATTTGTCTTGGTGCCGAGCTTTTGTCACTTAGTTGCCAAGGCTTGGTAAATTTCTGCGTAGAGTAATCCACTGCCACCTCCATAGTGTTTTACTACCGCACTACTTGCCTTCAGTTTCTCCAGGTGTAGCTTTAAAATATCTTCCTGTGCCTGTGTAATGCCTGAACCAATTAAGATGACCTCAAAGGTTTTAGCATAGCAATTTCCCATCGCATCATTCAACGACAAAGCTATTGTAGCATGCCAGTCTTCTACCTTGTCAATTAGCCGTGCAATGGTAGCAGCAATAGGTTCGTTAGTGCAAACAATTAAAATATTGATCATTGCTTTATGGTATAGCCACATATGCACAGATTTTTTGTCTGTGCATATGTGGCTAATTTAAAATGTGATTAAAACTTCATTGGAACTTCCATGATTAAAAATTCTGCATCGGTGCTTGCCGAAATTTCAAATTTGTCGGTATCCCAAATCCCAAAACCATCTCTGGTATGAACATCTTGGCCGTCAATTTTAATGCTTCCATTTAGTACGAAAATATAAGCACCATTTCCTTCTTTGTTTAATTGATAGGTTTTTGCAGTATTTGCATCAAACCTGCCCATGTTAAACCAAGCATCTTGATAAATCCAAACCCCAGCATCATCCGCATTCGGCGATAAAACCTGTACAAATTCATTTCTGGTATCTCTGTCTATGGTAATTTGGTCGTAACGAGGTTCTACGTTCCTTTGATTTGGAAATACCCATATCTGTAAAAACTTAGCGGGATTTTTGCCATCAGGGTTGTATTCAGAATGGTATACTCCAGTACCTGCGCTCATTACTTGTATCTCACCAGCTTTAATGGTAGCGGTATTCCCCAAGCTATCTTTGTGTTGTAGTTCACCTTCCAATGGAATTGAAATAATTTCCATATTGTCATGTGGGTGTTCACCAAATCCCATTCCACCGGTTACAAAGTCATCATTCAATACTCTTAATGCCCCAAAATGGATGCGGTCTGGATTATAATATCCAGCAAAGCTGAAAGAGTGAAAGCTTTTTAACCAGCCATGATCTGCTGCTCCGCGAGTGTTGGCGGTGTGTAATACGGTTTGTGCCATTGTTTTTTCTCCTTTGTTGATACAAATTTACGCCGCATTTTTTTGCCATTTCTTGATATAGGATAAGAAAGTAGTGCGCTGTTAATGAAGTATTTTCTATTTTTAGGCACTAATGCAATTGTTGATGTTCAAGAAACTGCCTGTTCTCCTTCATTTACATTTATTGCTGGCGTTGGGCATTGCTTTGCCCTGTGCCGCTCAATATCAGAAACTATCGCATGTTCCTTATAACCAGAAGGTATACATTATTGATACCCTTTATGGGAAATTGATTGCAAATAAGGATACCAGCCAAACTCATGCTTTTTTGCGTAAAATGGAAGCCTATGGACTTCAACAGCAGGATAGGGAAATGGTGCTGGAGGTAGAGCTTTTCAAGGCCTATTATTATTCGTATTGGACCTTTAACCATCCACATGATTTAGTGCTAAAGAAATTAAAGGCCATCGCCGAAAAAGGCAGAAAAGAAAATTATCTGCACATAGAGGCAAGGGCGCTCAGGGTAATAGGAGAATTTTATTGGCGGCGTGTGGGCAATTACGAACTGGCAACGGAATATTACCTGCGGTTGGATAAACTGCTTGCCAAGACCAATGCTGTCGATTTTCCAAATATGGCCGAATACTATTATCTGATAGGCGAGCTGTTTTATTTTTTTAAGGATTATGATACAGCAAAGGACTATATGCAAAAGGCGCTATCAATCGCTACAACTGATTTTAATTGGAAAGCTATATGGTCGGCCAATAATACGATGGGTTTATGTTACCGACAGTTAGGTAAATTGGATAGTGCTGATGTATTTTTTAATAAAGCGATTCAGTCAAAGTATGTTGGAAGTGATGATGTAAGATATAGCATTTCACAAGGAAATATTGGTTACAATTATTATTTAAGAGGGAATTATGCCTCGGCTATTCCTTTGATGGAGCATGATGCCAAAAAAGCGGTAACTGAATTGGATTGGCGCCTAGCAGCAGGGGCTGCGGTCCCGTTGGCAGATATTTATATCAAACAAAAGAAATATGATATTGCTTGGAAGTGGATTGAAAATGCCGAGTATTATTTAAAGAAATCTTTTGACCGCTCTTTGGAATTGATGGACCGCTTTTATTCGGTTAAAAGTGCTTGGTATTTAGCTAAAGGTAATGCCGTATTGGCTAATAAATATCTCGATTCGGCCATGCGAGCTAAGGACGAGGAAGAAAAAAGAGTGAGCGCCTTACAGCTTTTACGGGTTCAACAGAAGGAGCATAGCCAAAAGTTATATGCCGAACGTAGGGAATTTTTAGTAAAGGAAAACTCTAAAAACAAGCAACTGTTTGCGTTGCTGTTTGTTGCTTTATGCTTAGTGGCCGCAAGCCTTTTAATTTATTATTTACAGCGTAGGAAACGGTTGAAGATAGAAGCCGCAAAAGATGCCAAGTTGAAACTGGCTAGTAAAGAATTGGAATTAGCGAAGCAACAATTGGAAAAGTTTGCTCAAACGATTGCTCATAACAGTAGGGTAATTGAAGATATGCAAGCGGCGCAAGAAAGTAATCAAAGTGAAGCGGTGGAGTTCGTGAAGAAAAAAGCCATTATTACAGACGAAAGTTGGGACGATTTCCAGCAATCATTTGAAAAGGTACATCCTACATATATTCGGAGATTGAAGGAAAAGGTTACGGGAGTAACCCTCGCCGAAACCAAGATGGTAGTGTTGAGCAAATTGAGATTATCTAAGCAGGAAATGGCCCATGCTTTAGGCGTTTCGCCACAATCATTACGCGTAACTTGGCATCGGCTACGCAAAAAAACAGGCAATGACGAAATCCAATTGGAAGATTTTGTAGACCAAATTTAATTGAACATCGCCAATGGCATCAATTCTTAATCATCTTCAAAACGGCACTTCTTTCATTTCCAGTAAATCTTAGTAAATAAATACCTTTTGGGAGCTTATCCATGATGATTACTTTTTCTGTTTCCGTAGGATTTAATGCGATACTTTGAAGAATTTTACCTGAAATGTCTGATAAAGTGATGTTTTTGTATCTGCCAGTGGCAAAAAGAACATTTGCTTTTTCTATCACTGGATTTGGATAAAGCAAAATATCTTCGTGGTTAAGACTAAAATTCAGTGTTCTAATTCCGAGCTCTTCTATTTTGCCGTCTTTATCTTTCTGTATCAATTTATAGTAGTTGTTGCCATTTAATGGTTTGCGATCATACCATGTATAGCTGTTTTTTGCATCGGTGGTACCTTTTCCTACTACTGTTGCGATGCTTACAAAGTTTTGGTCGTTTGTTTTACGGAGAATTTCAAATCCTGCGTTATCTTTTTCAGAAGCAGTTTCCCAAGTCAACACGGCTGCATTGTTGTCCTTTTTGATTTGAAATGATAGTAGTGTTACTGGTAAAGTTCCTGCGGTTTCAAAGGCACCTAAGTCAATATTCGCTTCTCTCAGGCGAGGGTTCCCGGCTAAGTCGGTATCTGAAAGCAGATTTCCTCCTTCATTAGTATAGAGTAGATTATTACCTGCGTTAATGGCAGGGCTGTTATTTTGTAGGGTATAGTCGTTGTTGGCGATATCGGTAAAAACAGGATTCGCATCAATGTTATTCCCGCCATCAATTCCTGTTGCAGCAATCCACGCAGTACTGCCGCCACTTCCCTGCACCAAACTGTTTTGCACTATTGGTGTTGAATTATTGATATCCCTCTCTATGTTAGATGGCAGGTTGTTGGTTGTTTTTTTGTTGCCCGATATAATGCAGTTGTAAAATTTAGGGCTTGAGCTTGATTGCGACCAAGTATACATGGCGCCACCATAAGATGAAGCATAATTATCAGTAATGGTTGCATTTACAAATGTTGGAGAGGCATTGAGGCAAAGCATTCCCCCGCCTATTGGAGCAGTATTTTTAATAATAAGTCCACTTAATGTCTTAGGTGTAGAACCACCGCTGGCGTACATACCGCCACCTTCTGCGGTAGCAGTGTTGTAAATTAAGTTGAACAAGCTTAGCCTTGGTGCTGAATTCCAGTAATAAACGCCACCACCATATCTGGCTTTGTTGCCAAAAAGGGTAACATTATTAAATTTAGATGAGGTGTTTGCACTGTACAGGCCTGCGCCACTGTCTCGCCAAATTACTACGCCAACGGTTATGTTGCTTGGGCCATTCGCATCTCCACCCGTAATGATAAAGCCATCTAAAACAGCGGTGCCCAATGCCCCGCTTGCAATGGTTACATGGTAAGTGTTGTCGCCGTTTATTACAGTGCTTAGGTTGTCCACGGTTATGTCGTTGTTATCTATGTCGCCACTTAATACACTGCGCTGTTGAGGATTTCTGTCGTTAATACTGGTTTCTGTTCCTGTAAAACCTCCATATATTTTTACATTGCTAACCAAGCGAAATGCATTGTTGCGACCATCGGCCTTGCCAAAATTAATACCATCTTCGGGACTATAAAGAGGTTTGTAAACACCATTAGCTACCCAAATTTGTTGTATAGCCGTGTTTGTGCTTGCGGCCACAAGAGCATCGGCAAGTTGAGGTAAGGCGTTTGCCCAACTGTCGCCTGTTTTATTGCTGGTTACCGTCACATTTTGGTTTACATAGATAATGCCATTGGTTGGGGTAATGGCTGGTGTGCTTAAATATTCGAAAGCGCCTATATCCATGTTGGTGTTATTTAATCTCGAGTTGCCAGCAAGGTCCTTGTCTGTGGCCAAATTGCCACCTGCGTTAGTGTACAGAGTATTGCTGGCACCGTTTATTGCAGGACTGGTGGCTTGCAAACGATAGTTTCCGCCACTTGGGTTGACAAATAATGGATCAACATCAATATTGTTGCCGCCATTGGTCCCGTAGGCAGTATTCCAAGCGGCACTGCCTCCACTGCCCTCTATCAAGCTGTTTTTATAAGTAGGCAGGGCACCAACTTCTGCCCTTATACCATTTTTAATAATACTATTGTTGATGGCTAAAGGAGAATCGTATGAATAAACGGCATGGGTTCCGGTGTTATCACTTATTGTTACATTTACCAATACTGCTGAGGCCATTGAGCAATATATAGCTCCGCCTGGATGAGGGTTAGATATCTGATTATTGGTAATCATCACATTCATTAATTGTGGGATGCCACCCCCATGTATATGTAGCCCTCCTCCGCTTCCTGCTTTGTTACTACTGATGTTAACATTGGAAATAATGGGAGAAGACGTAAAGCAATAAATGCCAGCCCCGGCAGCCCTCATATAATCAATAGATGATGCAGCATTGCCGATGATATTTAAATTATTCAGTTTGGGAGAAGAAGTTTCGTGGTATATCCCAGCACCAGAGGCTTTGCTAATTGTTCTGCCATTTACGGTAATTACATCATTGTTGCTGCCATAGGCATAGCCACCGGTAATCGTAAATCCATCTAACACTGCGCTGCCTACGTTACCAGAGGAAATCACCACATGGTAAGCATTTTCGGTGTTTCCTCCGCTCACCCGCCCGGCGGTGTTAAAAGTATCATCTCCATTGAAATCGCCACTTAAAACGGTTCCTTCGGCACGTCCGCCGAGGGCATTAAATATTGGCCGCTGGTCTATGGCAGTTTCCGTACCATTAAAGCCTCCATATAGTTGTACATTATTTACCATTACAAAGGCATTGTTTTTTTCGGTGGTGCTTGGTCCGCTTAAGTCGGAGGCGTGATATAAAGGTTTGTAAATACCATTGGCTACCCAAATTTGCTGAATTCCAGTGCTGGTTTTAGCTGCTCGGAGGGCATCGGCCAATTCACCCAAGGCATTGCTCCAAGAACTGCCATTGCCCGTGCTTCCCTTTTTTACATAAACAACGCCGTTTGCATCGGGCATGGTTGCAAAATGGTAGGAACTTTCGTAGGCGCCAATATCAATAACACTTCCAATTAAGCGTAAACTTCCATTTAGATCTTTATCTGTGTGGATGTTGCCTATGTATAGGCTATTGTCGCCTGCTCCAATGGCAGGGCTTATTGATGTCAGGGTTAAATCGTCATCGTCTGTGCCAAATGTATTATCGGTTCCCTTGGCATTGGTAAACTTTGGGTTCAGATTTTGATAGGAGCCATTAATGTTATAGCCTGCTCCGGGATATTGCAAAATGCAATTGCTCAATACATACTTCCCAAGGGACTCTTTCAGGTTGTCGTTTCCGGCAAAGCCTGCATCTTTCCAGATAATGGAATTGTTAATCTGGATTTCAACTGTACTGCTTGATGTGGTATGAATGGCTTGACCATTACTATTGGGTGCGCTATTGGCCGAAAACGTGCTGCTGTTGATGGTTGCTGAGGAATTAGTATTGTACATGCCGCCACCCAGGTTGCTTGCGTTGTTGCCCGAGAATAAGCTATTGTTGATTGCAGGTGATGAAGAACTGCCATTAAACATACCACCACCGCTTTGTGCGTTGTTGCTCAAAAAACGACTGAAGCCAATTGTAGGAGAAGAGGAAGCGTTGTGTATGCCTGCTCCATTGGTTGCTATATTGTTGGAAAATGTACTGTTGTTAATACTAGATGATGAAGAAGAATTGTACATACCACCCCCATTGGTGGCTCTATTGCCCCAAAAAGTACAATTGTTAATGCTTGGTGAAGAAGAGATGTTAAGCATGCCACCTCCAAAGCCCCTATTAACCAATGTTCCATTAATGTTAATGGCAGTGCTGCCATTTGCATTACCGTTCAGTATGGTAAAGCCATCGAATGTGGCAATGCCGATGTTTCCTGAGCTTACGACCACATGGTAGGCATTATCAGTATTGCTGTTTAGTGTCCCAATATCGCCGTTGAGCATGCTTGTATTTCCGGCAATATTACGTTGGCTTGTAGTAGTTTCTATACCTGCAAAACCACCATATACCTTTACATTATCCACTAGCAAAAATGCTTTGTCGCGAGGATCGATAGGATTAGCGTTAAAGTTTTGCCCGTCTTCCGGTGTGTATAGTGGTCTGTAAGTACCGCTTGCCACCCAGATTTGCTGTATGGCTGGATTGCTTTTGGCCGCTTTAAGTGCATCGGCCAACTCGCCAATGGCATTGCTCCATGTGTTGCCATTCCCAATACTTCCTTTTTTAACATAAAGAATACCATTGGCATCAGGTGTTTGGGCAAAGCCGAGGTACGTTGAGATAATAAAAAAGATAGTAAGAGTAGTCGTTTTGATTTTCATAATACTGAACTGTTTGTTCATAAAAATGATTAAAAATGGCACTTAAGATATCTAAAACCTAATTTTAGGCGTTACAGAAGCGTTACAGTTTTATTGAGAATAGAAATTCTGGGTTTTATTTTGGAGGCTGTTTAATTTCTTTTTTATAAAGCACAGTGTCATGTTGGGCTTCCCGAATAATCGGGACAAGTTGTTGAAACATCATTTAAAAGTAGTCTTCAACAGGCTCAGACTGATGAGTGAAAGCTCGGCCGAACTTTAAATAGTTTCTAAAATCCTGACGCTAGTTTTACAACATGAAATAGCTAACTTAATAACTTTGCCAAACCAAATAGATAACTTAGTAACATGATTAACAGGGCTACTTACCAAGCGGCGCAAATTGTTGCAGCTACCATTGAAACGCATTTTGCTACCCACTTGGCTCAAGCTAGTGCGAAGGGCGAAATTGATTTGGCGCCCCAACCACCCGCCCGTGTGATAGAAGCCATTTTAGATGCTGCTTTTTGGAGTAGTTTAAGGAAGGAGGAAGGCCATTCGCCTAAGATATCCATTGCTTTTTTACCTCCAGAACAAGCGGTAAAACCGTTACTTTTTAAGCAAAATTTGCCTTTAAATCCTAATGTGTTGACTAAGCTTGCACCTGGTGTAGAACGAGGAGGTATTCACATTGGGGTGTGGCATGATGGTTATGATCTCTACATTTGGGGGACCACCTTGAACATTCCGAATTACTGTTTTGTGGTAGATGTTTCGGAGCCAGCTTTGTTGGTGGTGAAACACCGCAGAATATATGGTTTTGGTAAGTTTACCAATGTGGCGGTGCTCAAAGGCGACCAAATTAAAATCATTAACGAAAGTGCACCCAAAAAAGGAGAATGCCCTAATATATTGTTGTCGTTATTGGATTTAACGGCCGACAGTTATTGGAATGATTCGGCAAATATCCTTATCCAGTTATCAGTGTCGATGCGGGCACATGGGAGGGGCGGGGCAGTATTAGTCGTGCCTCAAAATACCAGCGATTGGGAAAGTTCAGTAATTCATCCCATTAGCTATGCTTTAACTCCATCGTTTAAAGGTTTGGCAGATTTAGTGAAGAAGGAAAGAGGGGATGCTAGCGAAATATTTTGGCAAACCGCGTTGAAAAGGGAAGTTGACCATTTGGCGGGACTTACCGCGGTAGATGGAGCAACGATCATTACCGATGAATATGAATTATTGGCTTTTGGCGCGAAGACTGGAAGGGCTAACAGTAGCGAACATATCCATCAAATTTCATTTTCGGAACCTATCAATAATGGTGAAGCCATCATTGTGCATCCAGCTAAAATAGGGGGGACTAGACACCTGTCGGCTGCGCAATTTATTTTCGACCAACGAAACGCATTGGCGCTAGTTGCTTCGCAAGACGGTCACTTTACTGTGTTTAGCTGGTCAAAATCTTTGAATATGGTGCAAGCTCAACGCATAGACGCACTACTGTTGTAATTTATAGGCCAAATATAGCGAAGGCGATGGTGCCTAATAGCATCACAACTATGGCAATGCGGTCGGCTATCACTCTTTCTCTGTAAGTAGAGGATTTAACTACTCTCTTCTCTTTAGCTTTGTAAAATGCGGCTGCGGCCGAATGTAAGTTTGCTATCATGACTACTCCTCCTTGTTGTGATATGATAAACAAACACTAGGCCAATTTGTGTGGAAAAGTGGATAACTATTGTTTTTTATTTGTCTGATTTTTTTGTTTCGCAAAAAGATATAAATTCAGGTGGAGGCCAATCCACCTGAATTTGGTTTTTAGTGATTTAATAAATAGCCTTTAAAGCCTGCAAAATCGGTTTTTAGTATATCAGCTTGCTTAGGCCTTCCTGCTAGTTCTTCTACTGAGCTTGGGATTTCGATTTTAGCAGCTAACAATGGTGGAAAAATATCTGGGAATTTACAAGCATGTGCTGTGGATAAAAATACCGCAGCGGTCTCATCTCCAGTTTGTTGTCTAAATTTCTCTACAGCTAAATAGGCAATGGCCGTGTGCGGACAAGCAATGTAATCGTATTTTTCTGCAATTTCTTTGATGCCTTTTAGTGTCTCTTCATCAGTAAAACGGTAAGCGCTTACCACTTCTTTTAAGACTGCAGTATCTTGTTTAAACAAATCCATAATGCGTACCCAGTTGCTAGGTGCCCCAACATCCATGGCATTGGCATAAGTTTGAATAGAGGGTTTGGTTTCGTAAACACCCGTTTCCAAGAAACGTGGAACGGTGTCGTTTACATTAGTGGCGGCGATAAATTGTTTTACGGGCAGACCCATTTTGTAAGCTAGCAAGCCTGCGCCAATGTTACCAAAGTTTCCACTAGGCACAGAAAAGACAACATCCTTCCACCCTTTTCGCTTCAATTGCGCATAGGCATTGAAATAATAGAAAGTTTGAGGGATTAACCTAGAGATATTGATGGAGTTGGCTGAGGTTAGGCGGAATTTCTTGTTCAATTCCTCGTCGGCAAAAGCTTGCTTCACCAACGCCTGACAATCGTCAAAAGTGCCCTCTATTTCTATTGCTCTAATATTTTGGCCCAATGTGGTTAGTTGCTGTTCTTGTATAGGACTTACTTTTCCTTTGGGATAAAGAATAGTCACTCTTGTATTTGGAACACCTAAAAAACCCAAGGCAACGGCGCCTCCAGTATCACCCGAAGTAGCCACTAAAACATCTAATAATTGCTCGCCATCTTTGAGATAATAACTCATTACACGGCTCATGAAACGGGCACCGAAATCTTTAAATGCCAGCGAGGGTCCATGGAAAAGCTCTAACACAAAAGTGTTGTTGTCCAATGGAACGGCAGGAGCATCAAAATTGGCAGCTTCTTCTACCAGAGCTTTTAAGTCATCAGCTGGGATTTCATCTTTTAGCAAAGCTGAGGATACTTCATAAGCAATTTCTGTAAGGGAATATTTTTCAATGTTATCGATGAAAGAAGATGGGAGTTGAGGAATTACCTCAGGCATGTACAGTCCTTTATCTAAAGGCATGCTGTTAAAAACGGCTTCTTTAAAGGAAACACGTAAATCTTTATTGTTGGTTGAATAGAATTGCATTGGTTATGGGTTGTGGGTTATGAGTGATGTGTTACGAGTTGTTGGTTTATAGATTTAGTCCTGTAACTCATAACACAAAACCCGTAACAATTTTTACAATGTTTTAGGTCCTTCTGTATTTACCTCTGATACGTAAGCTTGGCTTTTAATGTTGATTTGGTGCAAGTGCATTTGCTGTGCTTTGGTAATCAATTTTGCACTTTCTTCATCTTTAGTTAGGGCAAAAACCGATGGACCAGAACCAGAAATACCAAAGCCCACGGCACCGTTTTCCATGGCTAACTTACGTAGTACTTCAAAATCGGGAATGAGGATAGAACGTGTAGGCTCCACCAGCACATCTTTCATGCTGCGGCCAACCAAATCCAAATCGTTTAAAAATAATCCACTCACCAATCCTGCAACATTTCCCCATTGGGTAACGGCATCTTTTAATTGTACTTTTGCACGAATCATTTGACGGGCGTCTTTGGTAGGTACATCTACCTCTGGATAAACAATGGCGGCGTACATGCCTTGAGGTACTGGTAGCGAAATGACATCTAAGGGTTCATAGCTACGTACCAAAACAAAGCCACCCATAATAGCTGGGGCAACATTGTCGGCGTGTCCATAACCACAGGCAATTTCTTCGCCTTTCATGGCGAAAGGAACTAGTTCTTTTGCGGTAAGTAAATTGCCCATTAATTGGTTAATGGCGTAAAGTCCTGCTACGGTACTGGCAGAGCTAGAGCCCAAACCACTACCAATAGGCATTTTTTTGTGAAGTTCTATTTCTACGCCAACATCTTCTCTGCCGATATGCGCTAGATAATGTTTTACCGAAGCACTAACCGTGTTTTTATCGCTGTTTAATGGAAGTTTTCCATCATCGCCGGTAATTTTAAGTAAACGAACGCCAGGTTCTTCTACCAAACGCATCACTACCTCATCGCCTGGGGCATTTACAGCAAAGCCAAGTACATCAAAGCCGCAAACTACGTTGGCTACTGTTGCGGGAGCAAAAACTTTAATTTCTGTTCCAAGAGCCGCTGTAGGTGGGTTATCTATTTTAAGTTCTTTTATCATTTTTATTTTATCATTTTATCATTCAGAGCGCATCGAAGAATCTTATGAGATTCCTCCCATCTTCGGAATGACAGTATGCTTAATTTGTAAGATTGCTTCGTTCCTCGCAATGACGGTTCTGCGGTGATTATGGCGTGGCTACGTTAATAATATCTGCAAATACACCTGCAGCAGTCACTTCTGCACCTGCGCCAGGTCCTTTTACTACCATTGGACGGAACTTATACCTGTCGGTCACAAAGGAAATGATGTTGTCGGCGCCAGATAGGGCGTAAAACGGATGCTCTTCGCCCACCATTTGCAGGCTGATTTCGACTTTGCCATCTTCCAATTTTCCGATATAGCGCAATACTTTTTTCTCGCTTTCCGCAGTGTTTTTCAAGTTTTCAAAATAGGCGGCGTTGTTTTTAAGCTCTTCGTAGAAAGCTTCCACCGTTTCTGCTTTTAAACAAGCTTCAGGTAAAATATTGTCGATTTTAACATCCGATGCTTCTAAAGGATAACCTGCATCTCTGGCTAAAATCAGCATTTTGCGCATGAAATCTTTGCCGTTTAAATCGTCTCGTGGATCAGGTTCAGTATAGCCTAAATCTTGGGCTTCTTTTACGATATCATAAAATGCAGTATCACCTTTAAAGCTGTTAAAGATGAAGGAGATAGTTCCTGATAGGATAGCTTCTATTCTGTCAATTCTATCACCACTCATCATCAAGTTTTTCAAAGTGCCGATAATCGGTAAGCCAGCACCCACGTTAGTTTCGTAATAAAAATCTACACCATGTTTTTTAGCGGTATCTTTAAAGACCTTGTATTGTGCAAACTCCGCAGAGTTGCCTTTTTTATTACAAGCCACAATGGACACACTGCTTTCGAACACTTGCTTATAAAAAGGAATTGGGGCTTCGCTTGCCGTATTGTCTACAAAAACACTGTTTGCCAGGTTTAACGATTGCATTTTGGTTACGAACTCTGATAGGTTAGCTTGTTCACCTTTTTCTTCCAAAACCTGTTCCCATTGGTCAAGGTCGATACCATTAGCGTCAAACACCATTTTTCGGGTATTGGCAATACCCACAACTTTTACTTGTAAATCATTTTTTTCCGCTAGGAATTGGCTTTGTGCCTTAATTTGATTGAAAAGTGTTTTGCCAATGTTTCCTGTCCCCAAACAGTACACGTTTAGAGTGCGTTTTAAGTCGGTATAAAAAGCGTCATGTACGGCGTTTAGGGACTTGGCCAAGTCATCTTTATTGATGATTACCGAAATGTTATACTCCGACGAACCTTGTGCAATGGCTCTAACATTAATCCCGTTACGACCTAGCGCATTGAACAATCTGCCACTCATGCCAGGTGTACGTTTCATGTTTTCGCCAACAATGGCCAATACGGCTAAATCACCTTCTACTTCTGGGTAAGCTAGTTTTCCTGCGGCCAATTCTAGTTCAAATTCTTTGTTAATGAGCGTAACGGCTTTGGCCGCATCTGGCGGATTAACCGCAAAGGTAATGCTGTGTTCCGAAGAAGACTGGGTAATTAAAATCACATTGATCTGCTCTCTTGAAAGTAAAGAGAACAAACGCCCGCTAAAACCTGCTTTGCCTACCATACCACTACCGCTCAAATTGATGATGCTAATGTGGTTGATAGAGGAAATGCCTTTGATGGGTAAATCTGAAGGTTTAATATTACTGCGAATGAAAGTGCCAGGAAATTCAGGCTCGAAGGTGTTTTTAATCACCAACGGAATTTTCTTAGCAAAGGCCGGTACCATGGTAGGTGGATAAATGACCTTAGCGCCGAAATAGCTTAACTCCATGGCTTCGATATAGCTCAGTTCATCCAATGAAAAGGCTTTTTTAACGATGCGAGGATCGGCGGTCATCATGCCGTTTACATCTGTCCATATTTCAATTTCTTCCACGTTTAAGGCTGCTCCCCAAATGGCGGCGGTGTAATCGGAACCACCGCGGCCCAAAGTGGTTATTTTGCCATCTTTGGTGCTGGCAATAAATCCAGTAACAAATAGCACTTTATCACTGTGCTGCTCGTGAAATTCACAAATTAATGAGTCTGTTAAGGCAAAATCTACACGTGCATTGCCAAAGTTATGATCGGTTTTAATTAACTGAGAACCGTTTACAAACAATGAATTGTCGAAATATTGTGTGGCGATGTGGCTCACCATCATGTTGGAGCATCTTTCGCCAAAGCTCACAATGTAATCTTTAGTGCGTAAGCTCAATTCTTTTAAGCTGGCTACGGCCTGTAAGGCATCTTCCAATTCATTGAAAAGGATTTTTAGCTTAGTTAGAATTGGGTTTTGCGCTGCTGCTGGCAATAAGGTTTTAACAACTTCGAAATGTTTTTTTTCGATGCCGCTAAGCTGTTCCTGATAGTTTTCACCTTTTTCGGCCAAGTCTGCCATTTCCAGAAGAAGATTGGTTACCCCGCTCATGGCCGATAATACAACTACCGGATTGGCATGTTTTCTTTCTTCTTGTACTAGCTTTAGCAGTGTTTTAATGTTTTCGGTGGTACCTACGGATGTACCGCCAAATTTGAGGACTTTCATTCGTTTATTTTATTAGTTTTCAGTGGTTAAAAAAAAGGCGCTCCCGAGTTATCGGGAGCGCCTTTTTGTGTTTTTTATGTTTTTCAATTTTACACAACATTACTGCTCCCGATAGCTTTTGCCTCCGGTAATAATAATGGTGGTAATAATTGAAGAGTTATAAATCATTTCTTATTTATAGGTGTATTTTGTACACTGCAAATAAGGATATTATTTTTTATAAATGCAAATGTTTTTGGTGAATTTTTTAATTTTTTTATTTGTGTGTTATGAAATTGATTGAATAGTTGCCGTAATTTTGATAAAAATTTAAAATATCTAGTGCTGTGCTAGTGTTTTTTCAAAACAAACGCTATTGTCTATCCCTTCATATTGTCCATAGTTTGGTATGATTTGATAACCATTTTTCTGATAAAGTGCTACGGCATCGGGTTGGCGTTTGCCGGTTTCGAGTATGCATTTGTGAAAGTTCATTTCGTATGCCCATTTTTCGAGCTCCTGTAAAAGCATGCTGGCTGCACCTTTCCCTCGGTAATTGGGTTGGGTAAACATCCGTTTAACTTCCATAGTGTCCTTGGCAAACGCTTTTATCGCTCCGCAGGAAACGGCTATATCATGGTCGTAAACCAATATGACGTGGTTAATTTTGTCGATTTTATTGTATTGGGCGTAAAAACCATGTTCTTCGCCATCTATTTTGGCTAATTCGGCATCTAATAATTGAACTAAGGCAATAAAATCGGGGTCTGAGGAATTGGTTCTTTTAATGGAAAAGGTCATGGTTGAGATCTATGATTCAAATATAGCTTAAAGTACTAAACTTCGTAGGTCTTAGAGAGACCTACGAAGTTGCTGGTTGCTTGTTAATAAACCTCGCAGGTTTTTAAAACCTGTGAGGTTTGGAGAACTTTGTCAATCTTTAAACGTGTTAGGTTGGTAAGATTGACAAAGTTGAAGTGGATAAGTGTGTGCTAAACCCGATAGGAGTGTCTGCCTGCAGTAGGCAGGAAATACTTTTTATGGCACTTTTGTTCATAATTCGTGTCACGCTGAGCTTGTCGAAGCGTTTTTTGCTTCATAATCCTTCGACAGGCTCAGGATGACAAACATGCTGGATAGATTTAGCGGGTTTTAGGATTCCTCGTTCCTCTGAATGGCAACTATTGACAAAAGATTGCCTGCCTGCGGTAGGCAGGTAGCGCATAGCGGGGCTACGGCAGTCGATTGGCTGGGGTTTTCATTTTCTAATGATTGGCCTACTATAAAAAATATTTAAAATAAAACTTAGCCAGTTTCTTAGTACTTTTGGCCGGTAAAAAATAGCAACCAAATATATTGATGAACCTGTCTGCCGAATAGATGAAGGCTCATCGCAACTCAAAATAGATAAAGAATAAATGAAAAACACCGCTTTAACCGAGAAACACATTTCGTTGGGCGCCAAGATGGTTCCTTTTGCAGGTTATAACATGCCTGTGCAATATGAAGGTATAAATGCAGAACACGCTACTGTACGTAATGCAGTGGGCGTTTTTGATGTGAGCCACATGGGCGAATTTATCCTTAAAGGTGAAAATGCCTTGGATTTAATTCAGCGTGTGACCAGCAACGATGCTTCGAAACTTTATGATGGCAAAATCCAATATTCGTGTTTGCCAAACGAAACAGGTGGTATTGTAGACGACCTTTTGGTTTATCGTATTGATGAAAAAACCTACATGTTGGTGGTAAATGCTTCGAACATTGAAAAAGATTGGAATTGGATTCAAAAGTTCAACGATAAAGATGTAGAGATGCATAACATTTCTGATCAAACGTCGCTATTGGCGGTTCAGGGCCCTAAAGCTGCGGATGCTTTACAGTCGTTAACGGAGATTGACTTGGCTTCTATGGAGTATTATACTTTCAAAAAAGGCAAATTTGCCGGTATTGATAATGTACTGGTTTCGGCAACGGGTTATACTGGTGCGGGTGGATTTGAGATTTATTTCGAAAATCAATATGCAGAACAAATTTGGGAAGCTATTTTTAAAGCAGGTGCGGAGTTTGGTATTAAGCCAATTGGTTTGGGTGCACGTGATACACTGCGTTTGGAAATGGGCTTCTGTTTGTATGGTAACGATATTGATGATACCACTTCGCCAATTGAAGCTGGCTTAGGCTGGGTAACCAAGTTTACGAAAGAGTTTACCAACTCGGCAGCTTTACTTGCTCAAAAAGAAGCCGGAGTAAGCCGTAAATTGGTAGGTTTTGAAATGATTGATAGAGGTATTCCTCGTCATGATTACTTAGTTGTTGATGCTGATGGTAATCAAATTGGTAAAGTAACTTCAGGTACGCAATCGCCATCTTTGCAAAAAGCAATTGGTATTGCTTATGTGGCTAAGGAATTTGCCAAAGAAGGCACCGAAATCTTTATCGACATTAGAAATAATAAAGTAAAAGCTCAAGTAGTTAAATTTCCTTTTCTTAAAAAATAAGGTTACGAGTTAGGGGTTGTGAGTTGCGAGGCTAAGCTTTATATCTCATAACCCCCTAACTCATCACTTATAACCCATTCCAATGCCCAAAATTGAAGTTTGTTTAACACCTGCACTGCTTGATCTATATGCTATTGAAAATAGTATTGTGGTAGTGATTGATATTTTAAGAGCAACTTCTTCTATCACCTATGGTATCGAAAATGGTGCCGAAGCAATTATTCCTGTAATGAATGTAGAGGATTGTTTGGCTTATGCGGATAAAGGTTATTTATTGGCGGCCGAACGCAATGGGGAAGTGGTAGCGGGTTATGATTTTGGGAACTCGCCTTTTTCATATACTGCCGAAAAGGTAGCAGGCAAAACTATTGTATTGACCACCACCAACGGAACCAAGGCCATGCATTTGGCTCAGGAAAGAGCTGACCAAGTCATTGTGGGCTCTTTTTTGAATCTTTCTGCTGTTTGTGAATATCTTAAAAATGAAAATAAAGATGTTTTGTTACTATGTGCTGGCTGGAAAGACAATTTCAATTTAGAAGATACTTTGTTTGCAGGAGCTGTAGTAGAACAGCTTCAAAATGATTTTGTAGTTAGTGATGATTCAAGTGTGGCGGCCTTGGATATATACCAGCTCGCCAAAGGCGATTTACGAGGGTATCTCCAAAAATCTTCACACAACCATCGTTTAATCAAGCTGAATATAGAGGAGGACGTTCGTTTCTGCTTAAAGCTTGATGTTTGTAAATCTATTCCCGTGTTACGAGGCGAAATGCTGATGGCTTTAGCATAAACTTCTCTTTTTCTTTCCGATTTCTTATTTTCCTTGATGTTTTGAGGTTTTTGTAAAACGAATGTTACTTAACATGTCGTTAAACTTCTCTAAACAATAAAGTTCTAACTTGCATAAAGGAAATAAATCGAAATCAAATAAAACTAAATGAACGGTAGAAGGGAATTTTTACGAAAGTCATTGTTGCTGTCTGGAGCTGCTGGCTTAGCCAATACAATGCCACTATCCATCCAAAAAGCATTAGCTATAAATCCGAAAGATGGAAGTACTTTTTACGACGCAGAACACGTAGTGATTCTGATGCAAGAGAACCGCTCCTTTGACCATACTTTCGGTAGTTTGCAAGGGGTTAGAGGATTCAATGACCCTCGAGCCATTACCTTGCCCGACCAAAAGCCGGTGTGGTTCCAAACCGATGCTTTAGGTAAAACCTATGCTCCCTTTCGTTTAAATATCAAAGATACCAAAGTGACTTGGATGGGCTCGCTGCCGCATTCCAGAGCTAGCCAAGTGGACGCCTATAACCAAGGGAAATACGATAAATGGTTGTTAGCCAAAAAATCGGGGAATAAGCAATATGCCCACATGCCCTTAACCATGGGCTATTACACTCGTGAAGATTTGCCTTTTTATTACGCCATGGCCGATGCTTTCACGGTATGCGACCATAACTTTTGCTCGGCCATGACGAGTACCACACCTAATCGTTCTTTCTTTTGGACTGGAAAAATCAGTAACGAAGAAAATGGATTGCCAAAAGCCAATATCCGGAACGACAATTTTGCCTACGGTAAGCACACTTGGAAAACATTTCCAGAGCTGTTACAGGAAAATCAGGTGAGCTGGAAATTTTACCAGAACGAAACCAGTTGTGGAGGTGGTTTTAAGGGTGAAGAGCGTTCTTGGTTGGCCAACTTCGGCTGTAATTTGTTGGAATTCTTTAAAGCTTACAATGTTAAGTTCAAGGATAAATATGTAGAGAACCTGAAAAAACAGGTAGAAACCTTGCCGGTAGAAATTACCAAATTGCAGGAAGAAAGTCCATCGAGCGAAGAAGCAGCCAAAAAGATTGCGAAAAGCGTTGCAGATAAAACAACCGCTTTGGAAAATGCTACGACTGAACTGAACCAATGGGGCGAAGCTAATTTTGCAAAACTAAGCGCTGAGCAAAAGGAGCTATTTAATCGAGCCTTTGTAGTGAACAAAGGGGATAAAAACTACCGACAAATAGCAACATTAAAACATCAGGATAATGGTGTGGAAAGGGAGTTAGTAGTACCAAAAGGCGATATCCTTTATCAGTTTAGAAAAGATGTGAACGAAGGCAAATTGCCAACGGTATCGTGGTTGGCGGGGCCGCAAAACTTTTCAGATCACCCCAGTGCACCATGGTATGGTTCATGGCTCATTTCCGAAATTATGGATATCCTAACCAAAAATCCTGAGGTTTGGAAAAAGACCATTTTTATAGTGACTTACGATGAAAACGACGGTTATTACGACCACGTAGTGCCGTTTTCGATTCCAGATTATACCAAGCCAGATACGGGAAAGGTTTCTATAGGCATAGATACCGAGGTTGAGCAAGTACGTTTAGCACACGAAGTGGCACATGGTGTTCCGCAAAAGCAAGCTAGGGAAGCTGCTATAGGTTTAGGCTTTAGGGTACCCATGTTGGTGGCTTCGCCATGGAGCAGAGGCGGGAAAGTATGTTCAGAAGTTTTCGACCACACTTCTACACTGCAATTTTTGGAAAGTTTCCTTAACAAGAAGTATAGAAAAAATATCAAAATAGATAACATCAGTGCTTGGCGACGTACCATTTGTGGCGATTTAACCTCTGTTTTTGAGCCTTTTAGTGCCGCTAAAGAAAATCTGCCTTTTCAAGATAGAAATGAATTTATCTCGATTATCCACAACGCTAAGTTTAAAAAAGAACCTGGCAATTTTACAGAATTGGATGCTGCAGCGATTGCGAAAGTGAAGCTTGAAACCAAGTTTGATAATCTGATGGCGCCTCAGGAAAAAGGGGTTAGAAAGGCCGTAGCTTTGCCTTATCAATTAGAGGCAATAGGTGGCTTGAGCGCAGACAAAAAATCATTTACCATTAAAATGCAAGCAGGTAATCAAGCTTTTGCCGACCGTTCTGCAGGTGCGCCTTTCAATGTATATTCTCCCTCAAATTATAAAGCAGATAAAACAGTCGAAGTAGGCAGAAATTGGTCTTTTGCGGTTAAGGCAGGCGATGAAATCAGCTATCAATGGCCATTGCAAAAATTCGATGAAGGAAAATATCATTTGAGGTTGCACGGGCCGAATGGCTTTTTCAGATGTTTTGTAGGTGATGCCAACGACCCATTGAAAGTAACCTTTGCTACAGAGTTAAATAGGCTGACCAAAAAGCCTACTGGGAAGGTAGTTTTGGAACTGACTAACACTTCGAACAAGCAGGTAATAGTGCAGGTTAATGATAAATCTTATCAACAAGCTCCAGTAAAAAAGGAATTGCCTGCAGGAGCCAAAGGTACATTATCAATTGATGTTGCTACGAGCCATCATTGGTACGACTTTGAAGTGAAAGTACAAGGTAATGACTCGTTTTATCAGCAATTTGCCGGTCACATAGAAACTGGGAACACTAGTTTTACCGATCCGTTAATGGGTAGGGTTTGAGGCACTAAACTATCTGGGGATTCTCATTTGAACAAGAAGCTGTTGAAAGCTTTCACTATCTCTGATGGTTTTCAACGTTTCTTCATGAGCTAGCCAGTAAATCGTTTCTGCTTTTCTGGTATCAAAAGTATTGATTTCGCCCATTCCTTTGGGTTCGATCATTAAATTGCAGAACCTCGATTTCCGCTCCATATCGTGGTTAATGGACATGATGGCTGCTCTTTGCATTAATCGGGTGATGCCAACAATCTTATCCACAGGTTTTAAGTGGTTGCAGGTTGAGCCGATGATATAATCGCTATTATTTAAAAGTGGTTCCACAGGAAAATTATTCAGCACACCTCCATCTACATGCATTTGATCGTGAATCATGATAGGTTTAAACACGCCAGGAATGCAGCATGAGGCATGAATAGCTCTAATTAATGGCCCTTTGGTAAAATAAGCCACGTTACCTTCGCTAAAATTAGTGGTGCAAATGGTTAATGGAGTCTTTAAATCTTCAATATGTGCAGGCAGGTATTCCTTAAAAATATCTCCAGTTCTTTCTATGTTTACCAAGCCCAAAGAACCCAATGCAGGTCTTACAAATTTAATTAAACGGGTTTTCATGAAAATGTTGAAAGCCTCTTCGGGGTCAATGCCAGCTGCATAAAAAGCGCCAGCAATTGAACCTGCACTAGTACCTACAATATGGTCAAATTTAATTCCTGTTTTCTTTAGGGCACTCAGCACGCCTAAATGAGCAATGCCTCTTATTCCGCCTCCACTTAATACAATGCCAACTTTCATGTGTGTTAATTCGATTTTATAATTAGCTCATCATCACTTCAGCTAATTACTGAATAGGTTTAGGTTTATATTTTGATTTAGCTAAAATGGTTTGCGCATCGGTATTGGCCATCAGCTGTTGCAAGGTTACATTTGGATTTTCTTTCATGTATTTCCTTACAATTTGCCAACCAGTCCATACGCCTAATTTGGGCGCCGATTCATTATTTTCTCCTAAGCCCGGAGTAAATGGCCCTTCGCTTAGGTACACCTGTATTTTTGGGTAATCTGTTTCGTATAGCAAGTTACTTTCCAAGTAAAACGCCCAAAGTTCAGTCTCGAAACTTTTGCACCAATCTAGCTGTTTTTGGGTATAACCAATTTTAAGGCTATCCGGTGTTCCCTCAGGCATAATTTGGTCCATAAAATACAATATTTTGCCGTTGTAAACCATTTTTGCCAATAAGCTACGGTCTTCATCTCTTTCCTTAAAAAGATTTTCTCTTACATAATATTCACTTACGCGGGGCACTATATATTCGGGAGTAAATCGCTTCGAGATATAAAGGGGAATGCTGTTAACCAGGGCGCCGTAAAATTTACTATCCTTACCCAAAAACATGTCCAGCCCTATGCCAACATAATCATCGCCAATTGGGGTTTGATACGCAAATCCCGATAGGAAACCTATGAAACGCGGCATTGGTGCTTTTGGGTAATAATATTTGATGTATTTGAACGCTTGGGTAAGGTCGGCTTCAACTTTGCTGAGGTTAGGGAAAACACTATCTACTTCTTTATTCAAATCGGTATAGGCTTTGTCCTCATAAACACCTTTGAGCACTTCAAGACTGGTAAAGTTATCATTGCCCACCATTTTGTAAATGAAATCTTCGTAAAATGCGCCATACTTTTTGTGCAATAGACTATCTGTTAATTTGATATCTTTTCCTTTGCCCTGATAAAGGTCTTTGTCAAACCTTTCAATTTTAATGGAAAGGTCAATTTTACTGACGTCGGGTTTGTTGCTCGTGGTGCACGAAAAAAATAGGGCGGTGCACAAAAAAAATAAATAACTTTGGCGAAGTTTCAATGCTTGTGTCATTGCTAACAAATATATAAACTACAAATAGGAAACCATCATCATTTATAAAATCATGATGGACACCTAACAATTTAAAAACAACAAATCGTTGCTCATGAAAAAAACACTTTTAGCTCTTCTGTTTGTAATTGCCACTTCGCAAGTTTTTGCACAAGTGAGATTAGGTCTTACTGCACATCCGAACTTTGGTTTTCTGAAGATAGAGAACGGAAAAGGTAATGGAGTAAGTACAGGGTTTAGTTACGGCTTAATGAGTGATTTCGAATTTGCCGAAAACTATTGCTTTGCTACAGGTTTAACCGTAACCACTATTAATGGTAAGGGAACCATCCTAAACTATGCACCTTATCATATGGTTTCTAGTTCTACTAATGCCGAATACGACGTAAAATTTAAAATGCAATACATTGAAGTTCCACTATCTATCAAGTTGAAAACAGATGAACAAAACGATATGAGATGGTACGGACAATTTGGTTTAACTGCTGATATCCGTATTGGAGCAAGGCAAGATGTGAAGAACAGCAGCAATGCTGTGATGGCTGACGACGCTAAAGCAACTGATTTTACTAAATTTTTAAGAGCGGGAATGATTATTGGCGGTGGAATGGAGTATCGTTTAAGTGGAAAAACTAGCTTGATGACTGGCTTGACTTATAACAACGGATTAACCAATATTGCAAAAAATAACCAATCCATTCGCAATCATTATGTTGGCCTTAATATTGGTGTTTTCTTTTAGCCAGCCATAAAAATCTAATGAAATCAAACAAGCCTTGATAAAGGCTTGTTTTTTATATTTATAGCACAAATACATACAATGAAAATCGCACTAGCACAGCTCAATTACCACATTGGGAATTTCGAAAGTAATACGAAAAAAATCATTGCAAATATCGCTGCAGCAAAAGCCAAGGGCGCTGATGTGGTGGTTTTTGCAGAGCTGGCTATCAGCGGTTATCCACCCCGCGACTTTCTGGAGTATGAAGATTTTATCTCGCTTTGCGAAAAAGCGGCACAAGAAATAGCCGAACACTGTAAAGATATTGCTTGCATTGTTGGCCTGCCTATTAAAAATCCGGTTATTGAAGGCAAGGATTTGTTCAATGCTGCTTATTTTATTGCCGATGGAAAGGTGAAACAAGTGGTTAAAAAAGCCTTGTTGCCTACATATGATGTGTTCGACGAGTATCGCTATTTCGAACCGAATACGGCATTTGATTGTGTAGAATTTAAAGGTAAAAAAATTGCACTTACCATTTGCGAAGACCTTTGGAATATTAATGATAATCCGTTGTATGTTTCTTGCCCAATGGATGAATTGGTGAAACAGCAGCCTGATTTAATGATCAACATTGCCGCTTCACCTTTTGATTATGGTCATGACGAAGATCGTATCAAAATCTTAGCGGATAATGCCAAAAAATATCAATTGCCTTTGTTTTACGTGAACCAAGTAGGGGCGCAAACCGAAATTATTTTTGACGGTGGTTCGTTGGTTTTTGATCAGGAAGGCGCACTAAAAGCCGAAATGAAATATTTTGAAGAAGACCTTCAGCTATTTGATTTGGACGAAGTGCAGAACGTAAAAAACAAATATCCTGCTGTAGAACGTGTTTCTGATATTGAGCAAATACATGATGCATTAATTTTGGGCATTAAGGATTACTTTGCCAAATCGGGATTTAAAAAGGCCGTGTTAGGATTGTCTGGCGGAATTGATTCGGCAGTAGTTTGCGCTTTGGCCTGTAAGGCATTGGGCGCTGAAAATGTAATGGCAGTATTGATGCCTTCTAAATATTCTACCGATCATTCTATTAAAGATGCCTTGGATTTGGTGAATAATATAGGTTGCCAACACGAAATTATCCCCATTGCAGCAGCTGCTGATGCTTTTGACAGCATGTTGGCCAAACCTTTTGAGGGATTGCCTTTCAACTTGGCCGAAGAAAATATCCAAGCTCGTTGCCGTGGTATTGTGGTGATGGCGATGTCCAATAAATTTGGATATATTTTATTGAATACTTCGAACAAAAGTGAGTGTGCAGTTGGTTACGGGACGCTGTATGGCGATATGTGTGGTGCCATTAGCGTGATTGGTGATGTGTACAAAACACAGGTATTTAACTTGGCCAGATATATTAATAAAGATCGCGAAATTATTCCTGTAAATACGATTGTAAAACCGCCTTCGGCTGAATTACGCCCTGACCAAAAGGATTCTGATTCGTTACCAGAATACGATATTTTAGACCAAATTCTCTACCAGCATATTGAACTCAAAAAAGGTTCCCGAGAAATTATTGCACAAGGTTTTGAAGAAACTTTGGTGAAACGAATCCTACGCATGGTGAATCTTGCCGAATTTAAACGTTACCAAACACCACCTATTTTAAGGGTTTCGCCAAAAGCTTTCGGGATGGGCCGCCGTATGCCAATTGTGGGCAAGTATATGGACTAGGTCACTTTTTTACGGTAACAGACTTGCGAAGTTTTATAAGTACAATAGTTTACCATATTCTTGTTTCATTTCTTTTTTGGAGGCGCAATTGCAGTGCTGCTATTCAACTGTAGTCCCGCTTTCCGTTATGATCTTTTTGTTTTGATTTGTCATCCTGAACGTTAATGAGTATCTATAGATAGTGCAGCTCAGAAGTAGATTCCTCGTTCCTCGGAATGACAGCTAAACCAAACAAAAAGTATTTACACTTCAATCGGGGCTATTTAAACCAAGCCTGTATAAAACACCAAATTATCGCCCTTGCTTAGCGCTTATTAAAAAACTTACTTAATGCTCGTCATTGCGAGGAACGAAGCAATCTTAAAACGACAGTTTTTAACCAATTTGTGTAGTGGTGTTGGTAGATAAACCCGACAGGAGCGAACACGTAGCCCAAGTTTACGCAGGGCGAAGTAAAGCGGATGGCGGGGCTAACATAAAATAGCAGCACAGGCATTGCTTTTCTAAAAAGTGAGCTGTTTCCTTTTTAATCTTAAGAAGTAGTTTGTTAAATACCTTTCTGTAAATGCAGATTATGCTGTAGGTTCTTGACGATCTGCCAACTGCTTTTCCTCCTTTTTTGCCAGCAAAGTTTGTAATAGGAGCAGTCCAATACCAGTCATGATGGAAACATCGGCTAGGTTAAAAATGCCAGTTTTAAAAAGCACAAAATCCATGTGTAGGAAGTCGGTTACCGAACCGTATACAATTCTGTCGTAGATATTGCCAATGCCACCACCAATCAAAAAGCAGACACCTATTTGCATTAACCGAGGTAGATTACGGTTGCTATATAGAAACCATAGGCCATAAGCTAATACTAAAATTGGCATTACCGTTAACAAGGCTACTCTGACAAAATCTGGCAAATTGCTTCCTGCACTTAAGAAAGCGCCCGTGTTTTCTACTTTGGTTAAGGTAAAGCGGTCTTTGATGATGCTGATTTGCTCGTAAGGCTCTATGTTTTTTCTGGCAATCACTTTCGAAACTTGATCGCAGCCCAAGTTGAGCGCTACAATCACTAAAAGGAAAGCGAATTTGATAGATTTTTTTTGGTTAATCATTTCTTATTGGATAGGGTCAACCACAGATGCACAAATGATTTTATCTGTGGTTATCATATTATTTCAAAAACCACTTTTTTACCAGGATAAATCCTGCTGCTAATAACGCTAAAATAGTGCTAATAATTGCCACTACATCGCCATGTTTTACATAAAATGTGATATTGTCATTCAGGTTGATGTCGGCTTTTAATGCGGTACGCGTCCACCATTTAGATTGTTTGATCACGTCGCCACGTTGATTGATGAAACCTGAAATGCCGGTGTTTGCAGAACGCACTACATATCTTCTGGTTTCAATGGAGCGTAGCTTGGCATACAATAAATGTTGATCTTTTCCAGAGGTGTTGCCCCACCAGCCATCATTGGTAATGATCGCAATAAATTGAGCCCCATTTTTTACTGCCCCTGCTATCCAGTCGCCCCAAATAGATTCATAGCAAATCACTGGAGCAACACCAATGCCACTATAGGCATAAAAAACACCAGGTTCTTCTTGCCAGCCATATCCTCCTGTGCTGCCACCAAGCTGTGCAAAAACAGGAACCAGAAACGAAAATACCTTGGGAAATGGCAATTTCTCTACTCCAGGCACTAACTTTGATTTGTGATAAAAAGCAACGTTAGCTGAATTTTCGATTTGCACCGCTGCATTATAGTTGTCGTAAAAACCTCCATTGGGGTTTTCCTTCGCAGAAAGCGTCTTTTTATCGTTATAAAACTTTACACTCTCAATACCCGTTATCAGTGTTCCATTTTTGTATTTCGATAGAAATTGTTGCGCTAATAAAAAGTTATTGTCGGTTCTTATTCGGTCTTCATCTGCATATTTTGGAATAGCGGTTTCAGGCCATATAAAATATTCGGTATTGGTTTGTCCAACGGAATCCGAAAGATGGGTTAAAATTTGCATTTGTTCTGCAGCCGAAGTCGCACCGTATTTTTCGTACGGATCAATGTTTGGCTGAACGGTTACCACATTTACTGGAACGCTTTTTTCCTCGTAGTTTTTATACTGATAGATCGAATATCCGATAGGTAAAATCAAAAGTAGCACCCAAATTCCTGCCAAGTGATATTGCTTTTGGTTTTTGATTTTAAGGTAAGCTTCAAGTGCTAAAATGTTGCTGAGCAAAATCCATAGTGAACCACCGTAAACACCTGTAAACTCATACCATTGCACAATTTGGTGCATGCCTGCTAAACCATTTCCCAAGGTCATCCATGGAAAAGCCAGATCCCAGGTTTGGTGCAGGTATTCCATGCTGATGTAGAAAGCAATTAGGCCTGCGTATGCAATAGGTTTGTTGGTGTATAGGCTTAGTCTATAATACATCCAAACGGCGAAAGTCATCAGTAATGCTCCCAATCCGTATGGAATTAATGACACCAATAGGGAAACAATAGTGCCTACAAAGCCTGAATTTACCGCATTAATGGAATTAAATACCCAATAAATGCAAGCGGTATTCCAAATTAAGAAGGTTAGCCCCGTAGTGAGGAATATTTTTTTGCCAATTTTTTTTGCAGTGCTTGTTTTGATATCGTCAATAGCGATCAATAGCGGAACCAATCCCACAAAAAGTAGTGGCGCTAACCAGTTGTGCGGCGGCCATGCCAACCACATGAGAAATGCGCTCACTAACGCGAGCAGAGTTGTTTTTTTTGTCATTTGCAATTATATTCCTATTGCGGTAAGTAGTGTTCGTCATTTCGACGAAGAATGAGGAGAATCTAGCGGAATATTATATCGTTAGATTTCTCACTACACCTTGTTTCGTATCGAAATGACGGCGGCGGCGATAAACTACATGCTATCTAAAATTGCAGCTTTTTTGTGTTCGTATTCCTCACGGGTAATCAACTGCTTATCATATAAAGTTTTTAGCTTGATGAGCTTTTGCTCAATTTCATCTTCCTTGCTGGTTTCAGCAACCGTAGTTTCAGGAATGACGATGGCTTCTTCAATAGGTAAATCAATTACCTGTGTTGGAGCTGAGGTAGGAATGTTAAACGACGATGCTGAAGCTCTATTTTCTTCCAACTTTTGCTGTCTTAACATCTCTTTATATTCTTCCAATTGTTGATTTGCCGCTTGGTGTAGCTTGCGCACCTGAGTTTTAGGAATAAAATCCGTCACAATGTTTTCTCCTGATTGCGGTACGCAAATGAATTTAGAACCTAACAAACCTTCTTTAAACGATACTTCTTTAATGTTTTTCCAAGAAATATCCTTGAAGTTCATGGTTAAGCCCAAGTTGCTTGGTGAGCAGTAGAATATCCTTTTATTGCTTATGGCAATACAGTCAGGTAAAATGTTTACAGCTGGTTTTTTCTGTACGGCCAGATATAAAATTTCCTCGCCATTGGTTAATAAATCGTTTAGCTTACCTGCTACTTTTTCTACAGCCTTCGGGTCTTGCTCGTCGGCTAAAAATCTATCTATGTTAATCATTCTCTTCTTTTGTTGAATATTTGTTTTTATGCTTTGTTCCTTCTTTTTTTTCGGTAGTTCCGCCCACACAAATTACGAATTCTCCCTTTAAAATATTGTTCTCGAAATGTGATTTTACTTCTAATACAGTACCACGTACATTTTCCTCATATACCTTGCTGAGTTCTCTGCTTACGGAAACAGGCCTATCTTCACCAAAAAACGCTGCAAATTCGCTTAATGTTTTTAAGAGTCGATGCGGGCTTTCGTAAAAAATCATAGTCCTTTCTTCCAAAGCCAATTGCTTTAATCTGGTTTGTCGTCCTTTTTTTACGGGTAAAAATCCTTCGAAAACAAATTGGTCATTTGGTAAGCCCGAATTCACCAATGCGGGTACAAAAGCGGTTGCGCCGGGTAAACAAGTAACTGCAATTTCTTGTTTAATTGCTTCGCGGACCAAGAAAAAACCAGGGTCAGATATAGCAGGCGTCCCCGCATCGGAGATCAATGCAATGTTTTGACCTTCCTTTAGGAACTTGATGATTTCGGCAGTTGCCTTATGTTCGTTATGCTGATGGTGGGCAAATACCCGTTTATCAATGCCAAAATGTTTCAGCAAAGGAGCACTGGTGCGGGTATCTTCTGCCAAAATTAAATCTACCTCTTTTAAGATGCGTATGGCTCTAAAAGTCATGTCTTCTAGGTTGCCAATGGGTGTAGGTACGATGTAAAGCTTTCCTTCCATGTTGCCAGTTTCGGGTTACGGGTTGCGAGACTGAGTTAGCATTATAAAAACATACAACTCATAACAGATAACACGTAACTCTTATTATCTTTGTGAAAAAATAAAATAATGCTGCAAGTTAACTATATCCGCGAAAATAGAGAGAAAGTTTTAGAGCGATTAGGCGTTCGTCATTTTAAACAGGTTGAATTGGTAGATCAAATCATCTCCGTTGACGAGGAGCGTCGTTCCACTCAAGTTTCGTTGGATAACTTGTTAGCAGAAGCAAACACTGCCGCCAAACAAATTGGCGAATTGATGCGCAATGGCAAAAAAGAAGAAGCAGAAGTAATCAAAGCCAATACGGCATCTCACAAAGAGAATATCAAAGTATTGAACGAAAAGCTTAATGAGTTAGAAGAAAAGCAACAGTCATTAATTGTACAGTTGCCTAATTTGCCGTACCATTTGGTAAAAGCAGGTAGCAGTGCTGATGATAATGAGGTGGTTTTAACACATGGTGAGCCATCGGCTTTGCCAGAAGGAGCATTGCCACATTGGGAGTTGGCCGCTAAATACGACATCATTGATTTTGAATTGGGCACTAAAATAACAGGCGCTGGTTTTCCAGTTTATAAAGGAAAAGGAGCGAGGTTACAACGTGCTTTGATCAATTTCTTTTTAGATCACGCCACTGCTGCTGGCTACAAAGAAATGCAAGTGCCTCACTTGGTGAATGCGGCTTCGGGTTTTGGTACTGGACAGCTGCCTGATAAAGAGGGACAGATGTACCACGTAGGGGTAGATGATTTGTATTTGATTCCTACGGCTGAGGTGCCTGTGACCAATTTGTACCGTGATGTGATTTTGAAAGAAGAGGATCTTCCGATTAAAAACACGGGTTATACACCATGTTTCCGCAGAGAAGCGGGGTCATACGGTGCCCACGTACGTGGCTTGAACCGCTTACACCAATTTGATAAGGTAGAAGTAGTGCAAATTACCCATCCTGATAAATCTTACGAAACTTTGGAAGATATGAGCCAATATGTACAATCGTTATTGCAACAATTGGGTTTACATTATCGTGTATTGCGTTTGTGCGGCGGCGATATGGGCTTTACTTCGGCCATGACTTATGACATGGAGGTTTGGAGTGCTGCGCAACAGCGTTGGTTAGAAGTTTCTTCAGTTTCTAACTTTGAAACTTATCAGAGTAACCGCTTAAAATTGAGGTTTAAAGGAAAAGAAGGTAAAACCCAATTAGCACACACGTTAAATGGAAGTGCTTTGGCTTTACCCCGTATTGTGGCTTCAATTTTGGAAAACTATCAAACAGCCAATGGCATTGTAATTCCAGAAGTATTGAGGAAATATACAGGTTTCGATATTATTGACTAACTATTGTTGTCATCATAGACTGAACTTATTAAAAGTTATATCATCCTTGCCATCTCATATGTGCAAGGATTTTTTATGCAAAAAAAGCCGGAATATTCCGGCTTTTAATAAGTTATACTCAAATCTTATAGAATAAGAATTAATAATAGGATAATGATAATAATTGCCCCAACAGATAGGTAAACACCGCCACCTATGGCTCTGGCTTTTTTCTTCATTTCCTTAAGCTCCTTGCGTAGCTCTTTACGTTCTTCTTTGCTAAGCTTTGATTTGTCCATGGCTTTAATTTCTTCCACTCTGGACGTAATCCTGTTCAGCTCTAACCGTTGCTCTGGTGTAAGTTCCGTTTTAGGTTTATCTTTTGCGGCAAGGGCTACATTTAAGTTAAATGTTAATGCCATCAATAACATTAATGGATAGATAATTTTTTTCATGCGATTTAGTTTCTAGTACAAGCTATAAACAACTCATGTTCAAAAAAGTTTCTATCACAAATCCTAATTACTAGAATTAAAGGATAATGATAAGCAGCAATAGGATAATGATGATTGCGCCTAAAGAAAGTGTAATGTTTTGGCTTAGAAAATCTGAGCGCTTTTTCAACTCTTTTACTTCTTTTCTAAGGGCTTTTCTTTCTGCTTTGGTTAAGGTTGATTTATCAATCGCCTTGATTTCTTCAACACGCTTAGTGATATATTCAAGCTCTGCTTTTTGCTCGAGCGTTAACTCTGTTTTGGGCTTGTCTTCAATTGCGGGAGTGGCATTAACGGTAGTAGTGAGCGTAAAAAGGAACAGAAATAAGTAAATCAGTTTTTTCATGTATGTATCAATTATGAATAAAAAAAGAACCTATCAACCATTACGCTGATAGGTTCACAAAATTATTAAAAATAAATTACTTAATCTCGAAAACGGTGTTTACGGTGAAGCTCAATTTGATCTTTTTAAAGTCAATTTCTGGAGCTGCACCAGCATCCATCGACATTTCGGCTTTCATTGCATAGTTTCTGTATTGAGGAACCATCATACCGCCGTTGTCGCCTACATCTTGGATGTCTAAAACATTACCTAATTTATCTCCTAAAGCTTCAACCATGTAAGTAGCTTTATCTTTTGCTGCTAGTAAGGCTTTCACTTTTAGCTCTTTTTTCAAGCTTTCTATCTTGCTGTAATCATAACTTTCTACGTACGTGTTAGTAATTCCTTTTGCATCAACTCCTTCTAAAATCAAATTGAACTTGTTCAAGTCGCTCACTTTTAAGCGATATTGTTTGCTGGCCAAAAAGTCTGGATTTTTTTTCTTCTCAGTTTGATAGTTCCAGCTGCTTAAGTTGTTAATGGTTAAATTCTCCTTAGCAATTCCGGCTTTTTGTACTGCATTAAAAAGTTGTGTTTCCAAAGTGGTAATGTCTACTTTTTTCTTGCTGCTGCCATCTTTCAAATATTCTTTTAAAGAGATATTGATGTAGATGATGTCTGGCGTAACCTCAGTTTCGGCAGTTCCGGTAACGGTAATTTTTCTTCTTAGATCAGCTTGTTGAGCTAATGCGTTAAAAGTAGATAATGTAGTGAAAGCTAATAAAGCTATTGCAAATAATCGTTTCATAATTTCAAATTTTTGTGTGTTTATAAGTCAGATGTAAATATCGGAGCAAATCCATAAACAATTTTTCTCCTTTAAGCCAAAATTGAGCCAAACATCAAAAAATGAGGGAATTATTTTTTTATTTTTTTGAAAAGAAGTTTCACCGCTAATAGGAAAAGGTAGCCCCACCCGCCTACCGCAGGCAGGCTTTCCGCTTTATTTTCCCAATTTTACATCGGGACCATGTTCGCTTTAATCGGGTTTAAGTGATAAGATCCTGTTAGAAAAGGTAATCAATTTTCTAAAAAAGTAATGCTGCCTACTATGTGCCTATATGGTTATATTTTTCTATGATAACTATCTTTAGTTAGATTCGGGAAGTTCTTAAATGAACCACATAGACACATCGTAACTTACCTATTTGCTTAATTTTTTAATTTGTGTCAGTTCTAGCTTTCTAAATTCTACCTCACTACCTTCGGCCTGTAGCGCAATCTGTCCTTTAGTTGTGGTACAATTGTACCCATCATTTACCAAAATGCCATTTACCCAAACTCTTACCTTGTCTTTTAGACATTCAATCCTCATGGTATTCCATTCGCCCAAAGGCTTTTCTGAGCCATCGGTTAAGTTTTTAATCCTTCTTTCTTTTCCTGCACTAGCGCCCCATTTCTCTTTTGGGCCGCGTCGTTCTTCCATATTGGGTACGGTGATGTCTTCCTCTATGCACCAAAAATCGCCGGCATCTTGATGTTGCATTTGCACTTCCAATGATTTCGGAAACATTTTATATAATGCTCTTGGAGTAGAGGCATGAACTAAAACGCCGCAATTTCCAGGCTTTCCAGCAAAGCGATACTCTACATCTAATCGGTAATTGGAAAAAATAGAATCGGTGATCAAATGTCCCTTTGGATTGCCCATACTTACTAATTTCCCATCACGGATAATGAAAGAGGCGGCGGTGTCAGGGTTTTTATCTTTTGCTGGGACATCTACATGCCAACCTTTTAAGTCTTTACCATTGAATAAACTAATGGTTTTTTGTGCATTTGCGATATAATTAAAACTAATGAAGAGTAGGCAGATTAAAAGGGTTCGTTTGCTATACATAATGATTTGGTCTTTTATCAAATGTAAGCAAATGCTTTAATTATTTTCGTTATTGTAAGGGATGAAATAATCCTATAACTATCGCATTAAGATTGCTTCGTGCCTCGCAATGACGATACTATCTTAGTTTTTGCAGAGGCTTGCGTTATAACGTTATTTCGACCTTGCGGAGACCGCGCAGCAGCTGCAAAGTAAATTGTAAATCAGCGAAGCTAAATCTTTGAACTATTTAGTCTAAGCAAATCCAAAGATTTAACTTCGTTGAGCTTCGGTTCTCGACTACACTGCGTTCCGCTCGAAATGACAATGCCAAAAAAAATCCTCACAACAATTTGTTGTAAGGATTTTATAATCAAAACGGAAATCTAAAATTGTAACTCTACAATCGTCAATCCTTAGTCTTCTACGGTTTCATTATTAATACCTATCTCGTCTTTCACTTCTTCCTTAAAGTAGGTTTTTTGGAAAATCAAGATGGTGATGACACCCACGGAAATGGCTGCATCGGCTAGGTTAAACACTGGTCTAAAAAACTCGAAAGGTTCGCCGCCCCAAATTGGAAACCAGGTAGGGAACGTACCTTTTAAGATTGGAAAGTAAAGCATGTCAACCACTCGACCATGAAATAGTGTTTCATAGCCATAAATCAAGCCATAAAAAACAGAGTCGATGATATTGCCTAAAGCTCCCGCGAATATTAAAGCCACATTTAAAATTAAACCACGGTGGTATTTACGTTGAATCAGGTAATGAAGTCCATAACCAATACCGCCCACTGCAATGATCCTAAATAGGGAGAGTGCCAGTTTGCCGAACTCGCCGCCGAACTCTAGGCCAAAGGCCATTCCATTGTTTTCTGTAAAATGGATAATGAACCAATCGCCTAAAATCTTATACTCTTGCCCTAAATACATGTTGGTTTTTATCCAAGTTTTCGAAACTTGGTCAACCAGAAGCACGATAAATATTAAAAGTAAGGGTTTTGTATAGCCTTTCATTAACCTTGTTTCAATTTAGCTTCCATGCTTAGCGTAGCGTGAGGTACTGCACGTAAACGTTCCTTTTGTATTAACTTGCCAGTTTCTCTACAAATGCCATAAGTTTTGTTCTCAATACGCACCAATGCTGCTTCTAAGTTATCAATGAACTTACGTTGACGTGCCGCCAACTGATTGATTTGTTCTTTTTCTAAGGTAGCAGAACCATCTTCCAGGGTTTTATAAGCACCAGAAGTATCTTCTGTGCCATTAGAATTTGGATTGCTTAATGATGAAGTTAACGATTGTAACTCTTCCCTAGAGCTTTTCAATTTCTCTAAAATCAGCTCTTTAAATTCCTGTAATTCGCTATCAGAATAACGTGTTTTCTCAGTTTTTTCCATATGGTTATATTTTGGCAATCAAAATTTCAAGTTCAACATCTTCAATTACAATTTTGTTTCCGTTAAGCGGTTTTTCCGACAATATTATATCGTTGGCCAAAATTTCGGTGCAAATGTAATGCTTGTTTTGTAATACGGCAGGCGTAATCAGGTTATCCTGTTGTAAACTTACGGTTATCCTATCGGTTACTTCAAAATCCATTTCTTTGCGCAGGTTTTGTACTCTATTTACCAGCTCGCGGGACAAACCTTCTTGTTTAAGCTCAGTAGTGATGTTAACATCCAATGCTACCGTTAAACTGCCCATGTTTGTAACCTGCCAGCCTGGAATGTCTTCGGCAATAATCTCTACATCTGATAAAAGTATTGAGTAACTAGTATTAGGTATTGAGTATGTGCCTTCTTTTTCAAATTTGGCAAGTTCTTCTTGGCTCATGTTGTTGATGACCTCAGTCACCATTTTCATATCCTTTCCTACTTTTGCTCCTAAAGCCTTGAAGTTTGGTTTTACCTTTTTCTTGATGAAACCTGCGGCGTCGGTAATATAGGAAATTTCTTTAATATTGGTTTCTGACAGGATAAGGTCTTTCACCAATTCGACTTTATCTTTAAAGTTATCATCTAAAATTGGAATGAGTACTTTAGCCAATGGCTGACGTACATTGATACCCATTTTCTTACGTAACGATAACACCATTGACGAAATGTTTTGCGCCAATTCCATACGCTCGTTCAAAGCATTGTCCACTAACGATAAATCGGCCTCTGGCAAAATGGTTAAATGCACTGATTCTGATTTGGCGGCAGCAGGTAAAATTTCTGTTAGGTTTTGATACAACCAGTCGGAGAAGAAAGGTGCTATTGGCGACATTAACTGTGCGATATTAACCAAACAGGTATATAATGTTTCGTAAGCTGCTTTTTTATCTTCGGTCATTTCACCTTTCCAGAAACGACGGCGCGATAAACGGATGTACCAGTTACTTAAGTGCTCATCCACAAAATTCTGGATAGCTCTCGCAGCCTTGGTAGGCTCGTAAGTGTTGTAAGCTTCATCAACTTCTGCAATTAAATTTTGCAATAGCGATAAAATCCAACGATCTAATTCACTGCGTTGTGCCACAGGAGTTTGATTGTTTAAATCAATCTCGAACTTGTCGATATTGGCATATAGTGCGAAGAAAGAATAGGTGTTGTACAAGGTTCCAAAGAACTTACGACGTACTTCATCTAATCCTTCTAGGTTAAATTTCAAGTTATCCCAAGGTGATGCATTGCTGATCATGTACCAACGGGTAGCATCGGCACTGTAGGTTTCAATGGTACTAAATGGATCAACAGCGTTGCCTAAACGTTTAGACATTTTGTTGCCGTTTTTATCTAGCACCAATCCGTTTGATACTACATTTTTAAAGGCAATACCAGGATTGTTTACACGCTCGTTGATGGCTTTAATTTCATCGCTGGTTTCACTTAGCATTACTGCAATGGCATGTAAGGTAAAGAACCAACCACGGGTTTGGTCAACGCCCTCTGCAATAAAATCTGCAGGATAAGCATTTTCAAATTCTTCCTTGTTTTCAAAAGGAAAATGCCATTGTGCATAAGGCATGGCACCACTATCAAACCAAACGTCAATCAGGTCGGTTTCGCGGGTCATTTTCTCTCCTTTTGAGGAAACTAAAAATACATCATCTACATAAGGGCGGTGCATGTCTTTTAGCTCGAAACCAGCAGGCATTAAGCCAACTTCGATAGCTTTTGCAATTTCGTTGTTCAACTCCTCCACAGAACCGATACATTTTTCTTCCAAACCATCGGCAGTGCGCCAAATAGGTAGAGGTGTTCCCCAATAACGGGAGCGAGAAAGGTTCCAGTCTACTAAGTTTTCTAACCAATTACCAAAACGACCAGTACCGGTAGCTTCTGGCTTCCAGTTGATGGTTTTGTTTAACTCAGCCATTTTTTCTTTAACGGCAGTGGTTTTGATAAACCAGCTATCTAATGGATAGTAAAGTACGGGTTTGTCAGTTCTCCAGCAATGAGGATAGCTGTGTACATATTTTTCTACCTTAAAGGCCTTGTTTTCTTCTTTTAAGCGGATGGCAATTTCTACATCTACCGATTTTTCTGGAGCTTGACCTTCAGTGTAATATTCATTCTTTACGTACTTGCCACCAAATTCGCCTAATGACGCTACAAACTTACCTTGTAAATCAACTAGGGGAACGGGGTTGCCTTTGTCGTCCAAAATCAACAAAGGAGGAACTTCAGGACTAGCTTGTTTCGCTACGCGAGCATCATCCGCACCAAAAGTAGGAGCGGTGTGAACAATACCAGTACCATCTTCGGTGGTTACAAAATCGCCACTGATTACGCGGAAAGCATTCTCCGCATTTTGGTAAGGCGTAGCTAACGGTAAAAGTTGTTCGTATTTAATATTTACCAAGTCAGCACCAACAAATTCAGCTAAGATTTGATAAGGGATTTTCTTGTCTTCGGCTTTGTAGTTAGCAAAAGCTGTTTCATCTTCTGCTGGGAAGAATTTCCCTCCAAATTGTTTGCCTACCAAAGGTTTTGCCAATATTACGTTAATTGGCTCGAAAGTGTACTGGTTAAAAGTTTTAACTAATACATAGTCGATTTTTGGGCCAACGGTTAAAGCGGTATTACTAGGCAAGGTCCAAGGAGTAGTGGTCCAAGCCAAGAAATGGATATCACCAAAACCTTGTAAAAATGAAGGTAAGGTTTCGGCAATAGCTTTAAATTGTGCTACAATTGTCGTATCACTCACATCGCGGTAAGTGCCTGGTTGGTTAAGCTCGTGTGAGCTTAAACCTGTGCCTGCTGCTGGCGAGTAGGGTTGGATGGTGTAGCCTTTGTATAAAAAGCCCTTATTGTAAAGCTGTTTTAAAATCCACCATAAGGTTTCTATATAATCGTTCTTGTAGGTTACGTAAGGATTTTGCAAATCAACCCAGTAGCCCATTTTTTCGGTAAGATCGTTCCAAACGTCGGTATAGCGCATTACCTCTTCTTTACAAGCGGCATTGTATTCATCTACCGAAATTTTCTTTCCGATATCTTCTTTAACGATTCCTAATTTTTTCTCTACAGCAAGTTCTATGGGAAGACCATGGGTATCCCATCCACCTTTGCGTTTAACTTGATATCCTTTTAGGGTTTTATAACGACAGAAAATATCTTTAATCGCACGAGCCATTACGTGGTGAATACCAGGCATTCCGTTTGCCGATGGTGGTCCCTCGTAAAAAGTAAAAGGTTTTGATTTTGGTCTGCTGTCAATACTTTTATCAAAGATATTTTGTGCTTTCCAAAACGCTAGTATTTCTTCTCCTATTTTAGCTAGTTCTAATTGTTTAAATTCCCTATACATCAATCAAGTATCTCAAAAATTAAAGGTTGCAAAGTTAAGATTTTAGAATGAATAATGGTAGTTTTGAGGCTGAAATAGTTTTATGGATAAATTTCTAAAAAGAGGGCTTGTTTGTATGTTCGGGGCGGTATTGTTCATGCCTGCGGCGCTGTTATTGAAAGATAGTAGCGAAAATGCAACTTTAGGCGTACTTTTTTTAAGCATGATTTTAGAACTTATTGGGCTCATCTTTGTTGTTATAAGCATATTGAAACAAAGAAGAGTGAGAAACCAATAAGTTATGATTAAAAATCTGAAGCTGACTAAAGCTATTGTAGCAATAGCTTTGGGTATTACGGCACTTATTGCCGCCAAAATCATGGAAGCTTATAAGGTAAGTGGAAGCCAAGTAGTGTTAGCCATTTCAGGAATACTATTTATTGCTGGAGCATTGATTTTTATCTACCCGATATTGTTTGCTACAAAAGCAGATAAGGATGGCAAGCATGTAGAACTTAAGCCCGCGGCTAAAGAACCAATTACTGAGGAGATTGCTTCCTAAGTGATGTCCATTTTTCTTTGGTCATTTCAAATTTCAGTTCATTTTTCCCATGAGTACCGTTTGGTGTCCAGCCTGCGGTTTGGTAAAATGATGCCGCTCTGGTATGAGGCGATGTGCCAAGCCAAACGTATGTTTGCTGTTGTTCAAAATACCAGTCTAACATGATGTCATGTAATTTCTTGCCAATGCCTTTCCCTTCAAATGCGGGATGGACAAATAAGGCCCAAATGTTGTTGTCCTTTAAATCGGCAATGGCGAATCCAACAATTTGATTATCAATTTCACAAATCCAACCCTTACCTCTAGAAAATAGATATTCTTCACAGTCACTGTTTGTAACTAAATTTGGGTCAGAGAGCGTATTTTCCTTTACCGCATTCCTTACGATTTGGATTTGAGGAATGTCATCGATTTTGGCTTCTCTGAAAGTCATTTGTTGTAGGTTTAAATTTGAGACCTATAAGGTTTTTAAAACCTTATAGGTCTTAACTTGATAAGTTTAAATAAAAAAATCTTAATGGTCGTCCAAATTTTCTAAATTCTTTGCTACTTCGGCTTCAGATAGTTTTTTACGCTTTTTGTTCTTGTCTAACCAAAGCATTAAAGTAGGCAATAAGGTAAGGTTAAAAACCAAAGCGACAATTAAGGTAATAGACAACAGGAAACCTAAAATTACCGTGCCTCCAAAAGTGGACGCGGTAAAAATACCAAAGCCAAAAAATAGGATTAAGGCAATATGGGTCATGCTAACGCCCGTTTCGGTAATGGTGTCGGTAATTACTTTGCTAACACTATAATTGGTCAAGTTTAACTCCTGCTGATATCTTGTTAAAAAGTAAATGGTCTGATCCGAAGCTAATCCAAAAGCAATGGTGAAAATTAGGATGGTGGATGGTTTTAATGGAATGCCAAAGAATCCCATGAGCCCTGCCGTAATAATCAAAGGAACCACGTTAGGTAATAATGATATAAACATAATCCCCAAGCTTCTAAACTGAGCTAAGCGTAGCAAGGAAATTAGCACAATAGCCAGGCCAATACTTTCAAATAAATGTTCAAGTAGATAATCAGTCCCCTTAGAAAAAATAATGCTAGAGCCTGTTAAGGTTACATTAAAACGTTTGGGCGAAAGAATAGAATCTACCTTTGGTTTAAGCTCTTCTAGGATTTTATCGAGGCGTTTAGAACCAATATCTGCCATCTGAAAACTAACACGAGCGGTTTGTTTGTCTTTGTCTATAAAATTAGTAAGCATATTGCCATCGCCCTTTCCGGAATTGGCCGCATAAATCAGTATGAAATTCTTTTCAAAATCTGAAGGTAAACGATAAAAAGAAGTGTCGCCGTTGTAAAATACCTGAGTGGCATATTTTAAGCCAGTATTTAGGGAAATGGAACGTGAAAACTCTGGGTAGGCGGCAATCATCTGTTCCAATTTGTCAATCTTATTGAGCGTTGAAAGGCTTAAAATGCCATTTTTGCGCTTGGTATCTACGCTGATTTCTAATGGTAAAATCCCCTCGAAATTCTTTTCGAAAAATTTCAGGTCGGTCAATATTTTCGAACTTTTAGGTAGGTCATCTACTACGTAGCCATTTACGTTAATGCGGTAAACGCCAATTAAAGAAATAAGGGTTAAAACAATGGTGACGATGTAGATCGTAGTGCTTTTATGTTGCACCAATTTGTCAGTTTTGGCTAATAACCTGTCTAGGAAATTTGGCTCGTGTACTCCTTGGATTTTGTTTTTTGGAGCAGGTAGGTAGCTAAAAATAGCAGGAATCAAACACAAGCTCATTAACCAAGTAAACATTACATTTAATGCCGCTACACTTCCAAATTGCATCAACAGCTCACTTCCCGTAAAGTAAAGTACACCAAAGCCAATGGCAGCAGTAATGTTGGCAATTAAGGTGGTTACCGAAATTCTCTCTACAGTAACGCTCCATGCTTTCTGTTTATCGCCATGTTTTTTAAGCTCGTTGTGGTATTTATTTAACAATAAAATGCTATTCGGGATACCAATAATTACAATGAGTGGCGGAATTAATCCTGTTAGAATAGTGATTTCATAGCCGAACAATACCAGAGTGCCCACGCTCCAAATCACACCCATAATTACGACCAATACTGGGAAAAATACGGCTGAGAAACTACGGAAGAAGATCACCAATATCAAAGCGGAAACTAGGATAGATAGGCCTAAGAAAAGCACAAATTCGTTAGAAATGAGCTTGCTAGTGGCTGTTCTGATATAAGGCAGTCCCGATAAATGGACCTCTATGCCTTCGCTCTTGCCAAAAGCTAGAGCTTTTTCTTCTATTTCCTTCAGGATAGGATTTCTTGCTGCTGAGTTGAGGATTTTCTGGTCGAAAGTAACTGCCATTAAGGTGGCATTGGTTTCGGTATGGTATAAAAGTCCCTTGTAAAAAGGTAGCTGGTTTAACTTGCTTTTTAGCGAGTCCATTTCCGCATCAGTAGTGATTACCTTGCCTGGAAGTGGTTTAACAGTGAACCTTTGGTTCATGGTATCTTTCTCCAGTTCAAAAAACTTGCCGATGGAAAGTACACCTTTAATACCTTTAAGTTGCTGTAGCTCGTTAGAAAGCTTTGCCCATTTATTATAGGTGTCTTTTTGGAAGATTTTTGGGTCTTTAATGCCGATAACTACAATGCTCCCGTCCTCTCCAAACTGCTTTTTAAAAGCATTGTATTTAATGAAAACCGAATCGGTAAGAGGCAAAATTTTACTTCCTGCATAGGAAAGCTTAATGTTTTTGGCCTGCCAGCCCATAAAAATGGTAATGGCAATAAATAAAAGGATAAGGAGAACGCGATTTTTTAAAATAGCATTAGATAGTTTTACCCACATATAGAATTATAAAAAAATGTAAAGAACGCATAAAAATGACGGATTACAAAATAAACGGGCTATTTATGCAGTATCTTATCTATACCAACAGGGGCTTTGCTATAATGTTGTTTAAAAAATGAAGTAACTTTAAATTTCATAAGCTCGAATTTGATGAATAGGTTTTTGAAGAGTTTTAAGTTTGCGGCTAAAGGGGTGTTTTATACAATTACTACACAACCCAATTTTATATTCCATTTATTTGCTGGATTGCTTGTGGTTTTGGCTGGCTGGTATTTTGATGTATCAAAAGAAGAGTGGCTAGCTATTGTAATTTGCATTGGATTGGTGATGGTCACTGAGCTAATTAATACCGCCATTGAGGTTTTGGTTGATTGGTTATCGCCAGAATTTAATGTGAAAGCAGGTTTAGTGAAGGATATTGCCGCTGGAGCAGTTTTGGTAGCCGCTTTAGTGGCATTAATGATTGCATTGATTATTTTCGTTCCCAAAATATTTTAAATGCTGCATAAAACCCGAGGCATAGTGTTGAGAGTGACTACCTATAGTGAGAGCAGTGTGGTAGTGCAAATGTTTACCGAGAAATTTGGCATACAATCCTACCTGATTAATGGTGTGAAAAAGCCAAAGGCTAAAATTCCGATGAATATCTTGCAACCACTTCATTTGTTGGAGATGGTGGTTTACTACAAACAAAACACGCAGATACAGAGAATTTCAGAAGCGAGGCCTGTGCCCATTTTCAAAAGTATTCCTTATGATGTCATTAAAAATACCATTGTTCAATTTTTAAATGAGGTGCTCTATAAAAGTATAAGGCAGCAACATGTAGATGAGCATTTGTTCGAATACCTTTATCATGCCATTAGTTGGTTTGATGAGGCCGAAGAACTTAGTGTGAATTTTCATTTATCATTTTTGATGAAATTGACCCGATTCTTAGGTTTTGCTCCGCAGGTTCAGGCTAGGGCAGACCAAAAGTATTTCGATTTACAGGAAGGAGGTTTTACTTCGGTGGCTCCAATACATCCCTATTTTATTGCAAATGTCGACGGGAATGCTTTGATGCAGCTTTTAAATACACCTTTTGAAAAAATCAATGAAATTAAATTTTCGAACGCATACAGGCGTGTTATTTTGGATAAAATACTGATTTACTATCAATTGCATACGGCGTCTTTCGGGCAAGTGAAGTCGCATCAAATACTGGAAGAAGTACTTTCCTAAAAAAAATAAAAAAAGAATTGCAATGAAATAATATAACGCTATATTTGCAGTCCCAAACGGAATTGGAGGATTAGCTCAGCTGGTTCGGAACATCCCGAATAACATCGGGAGGGTCACTGGTTCGATTGGGAACATAATGGAGGATTAGCTCAGCTGGTTCAGAGCACCTGCCTTACAAGCAGGGGGTCACTGGTTCGAACCCAGTATCCTCCACCAAAAAGTTTACAGGATAGTAAACAATTTCAAATAAAAACTCAAAGGATTAGCTCAGCTGGTTCAGAACATCCCGACTTATATCGGGAGGTTCACTGGAATTTGAAATGTAATTGAAGAAAATGGAGGATTAGCTCAGCTGGTTCAGAGCACCTGCCTTACAAGCAGGGGGTCACTGGTTCGAACCCAGTATCCTCCACATCAGGCCTTATTAGCTTTGCTAGTGAGGCTTTTTGTTTTTAGCGCATTTGAAGCGATAGCAGGGTTGCTTTCAGCTGGTTCATGGCACCCCGATTTACTATCGGGAGTGTCACTGGTTCGAACCCAGTATCCTCCACATCAGGCCTTATTAGCTTTGCTAGTGAGGCTTTTTGTTTTTAGCGCATTTGAAGCGGTGGCAGGGTTGCTTTCAGCTGGTTCATGGCATCCCGATTTACTATCGGGAGTGTCACTGGTTCGAACCCAGTATCCTCCACATCAGGCCTTATTAGCTTTGCTAGTGAGGCTTTTTGTTTTTAGCGCATTTGAAGCGGTGGCAGGGTTGCTTTCAGCTGGTTCATGGCATCCCGATTTACTATCGGGAGTGTCACTGGTTCGAACCCAGTATCCTCCACATCAGACCTTATCAGTTTTACTGGTGAGGCTTTTTGTTTTTTACTGTCTTTTGCTATCTTGAGGGTATGTTCTATACCTATGTCATTTATTCCGCTTCCCGCGACCGTTATTATGTTGGCTCAACCTCAAACTTACAGGAACGTTTATTGAAGCATAATGCAAATCATAAAGGTTTTACAGGCAAAGCTGGCGATTGGAAAATTGTTCACTCGGAAGAGTTTGCTTCAAAAACGGAGGCTCTTACGAGAGAGAAGCAAATCAAATCATGGAAGAGCCGCAAGATGATAGAGAAACTTTTTGTTAAGTAGGTTTATAACCAGTATCAAGTTGGATACCCCATCAGATCAGCGATTTGAGCACCGGTCTGATGAGGAGCTAAAACGGATGGTTATTTTTTGAGAAATTTTAACACAGATTTACTCGCTCCCGTTTTGAACTGAAGGAAATAAACATTGGACGCTATATTGCTAATTTTTATAGTTGTAATGGAAGTTCCTAGAGCAGCTTTTGAGGATACTACCAGCTTGCCGGTCGAATCGAAAATATCAATGACGGAATTGCCGTCTGCAACTGGATGGATTAGATTAATCGTTTCGCTGGTAGGGTTGGGATAGATGGACAATTTCAATTCGGAGGAGTTGTTGATAACCCTGATGCCGCTGTAATCAAATTTTCCATCCCTATCTAACTGCTTGAGGCGATAGTATGAAGTTGAGGGCAGAGGTGCATAATCGTAGAATGAATAATTGTTCGTACCTCTGGTGTTTTTTGATAAGGTTCGGCCGATAGACTTGAAATTAACACCATCTAAACTTCTTTCAATCATAAAACTTTCAGTGTTCACTTCATTCTCGGTAGTCCAGCTGAGGAATACTTCTTTTGAAAATTGGGTGCCTTTTAGTTTTGCATCAAAAGAAATGAAATTTAGTGGTAAGGTAGCGCTATTTTGGAGTGCGAATGTTCCAAAACTAGTCATACCTAATATTTCAGCCTGTAGGAATCCGGAAAGATCAGGCCCTGTAACGGTGGTATTTCCCACTGAACTCCAAGTTGCACCATCTAATTTGATCAATGAAACACCTTGGAAAGGATTGAATCCATTACCATGATCGGCTGTTTTCCAATTCAATTTAAGATTGGCAATTGCTCCAGGACCATCAGTACTGATTTCCCATTTTTTGTTTACAATCTGTGTACTCGATGTTGGGACATCAAAGTTATCGGAAATCCTAACAGAAAAATTGGTTGCTACACCCGTATTATTTATCGTTACAAAATTTGGCGAGGCTGCCGATTGCAGCCCTAATGGAAAGGTAATATCTTGGTTATCTACTTTTCTGATCAGGGTTCCATTGCCTGCTACTTTAAAGTAATTGCTTCCCGTTGCTATTAAGGTTGTTTTTGTAGCGTCAATGATGCCATTATTGTTTAGGTTGATAGAGACATTACCATTGTTTGATGCTGAAGGAGCAGCATTTATGAGGTCCAGTCCAGCGCCTAGTTTTAGTAAACCATTCACATTTAAGGTAACATTGGACGCTGCATTGTTAGCAAAAGGTATGACATAAGAAGTTACTGTTGACTCGCTTAAATCTAAAGTGCCATCTATGTTGTAAGTATAACTTCCTGCTTGATTGGTTACCATGTTGGCTCCTACGTGAAAGAAACCGGATGGGTTTGCTATTTTAACCGTTTTTTGTGGATTAATGGTCATCGTAAAGTTTTCTGCAGCAACACTTGCTGAACTATTGGTGTAGGCTGTAAATGGTGCAGTAGCATCCGTAACAGTTACATCTTGGTCTATTTCTATGGTAACGTTTTTGGTATTGCCCTGCAATGCCCTTAATCTTGCAACCCTACATATGCCTGTACCCGTTAATTTGAAGCCAAGTGCTACCCCCGACGTTTCTAAGATCAATGCTCCGCCTATCCCTTCTTCTGTTCCGCCAATACGCCCATTATTCAAAATGGTAACACTTGCAGTTCCTGCATGTCCCATTCTTAAATATACCGTGGTTTCTCCGGCATCTCTTACCGAACGTAGCACTGCTTGCTGTTCGACTGTAAGTGCATTGCAGCTTGTACTGGCAGCGATAGTCACCGTGTGGCCTTCTCGTACCGTATAGTTTCTGGTACTGACTACCGAGGTGGCTGGCACCCAGTTTCCACCACTATAGGTTTCCCAGGTAGAGATATCGCCCCAGTTTCCAGATTTAACGGAACGATAATCGCCTGTATTCTGCGCTCTTGCATAGGCAAAAAAGAAAAAGGCGAGTAAAAGAGTAATTGTTCTTTTCATATTTAAGTTTTTGTTTGATGGATCAGTTTTTAAGAAATATGATGTTTTGCTGTATCGAGTTATTTTTGAAAACAAGCAAGTAGCTTCCTTGGGGCAAACGGGATATATTTATGGCACTATTAGCTTGGTTGATCAAAGGATGGTAACGGGATAGGATTTTCCCTGTCATATCGGTAATGGTGATGGTTGATCCAGCTGAGGCGGCAGAGTGCTGAACATTGATCTGGTGGTTAGCTGGATTAGGATAAACCATAAATGAGTTTCTTTCATTGGAAGCTTTTTTTGGTGTTGGCCATGCTTTCAAAGCTAATGTGCCTTCAATGCTTCCAATGGTAATTGAATTACTATAATGGATTATTTCCGAATCGTTATTTCTGCTACTTCCTATTTTGTAATAAACAGCACTAGTAACAGAAAAGATATCCTCGAAACTATAATTCGTTTTGTTGATGTCGGAGGCTATATTCTTTATCTTGGTGAACGTAAGACCATCTGTTGAGCGGTACAAAGCAAAATCTGATTGATCGTTTGCCCAGTTGATTTGGAAATCAATCTTTACGGTATCTCCATTATTTATTCTGCTTCCAGTAATGCTTGTGAAGACTGTCTGTTGGTCCGAAGGAGGAATGCCGTTGATGTATTTTTCAAGGAAAGTATAACCGTCGGTATCAAAAGCATTAGGGTTTACACTGGTTGAATCTGCGGTATGGCCATTCTGCATTGCCTCCCACCAATTGGGCAGACCATCATTGTCGCTGTCGTCAGGATAGGCGGTAGTATGGAGTGTTGGCCATCCACCAACGGTATATTGGCTATCGATCATTCCAGATGGGGAAACCATCCCAGAAACAGAAAAGCTAGGGTCACCAAATGTTGCGATTCCGGTTTGTACCTCTTTTACAATACGCCTGTCTACGGTATCTCGCTTAGGTAAAGAAGCACCCGCATGGTTGAGCACATCAGTATAGGCATCGGTAGCACTTTGCATGTTGATGGCAGTGTGCATGAAAGGAGTGTTTACTTTTATCGAATCTAAGCTGATGCCAGCGGCAATATCCACACCCAACCAATTATCTGCCGTAACATCGGCAAAACCATTAACATAATTGCCGGTAATGTAAAACTTGCCATGTGAAATAGTGGTGCTGTTGCTATAACTCAGTAGACGTTTCTTTCTTGAAGTCCCGACCGTAGCCGGTCCGCTTTTGTAATAATTGTTCACCATGTTCTGATGCCCGCCTATTCCGCCATAAGTGCCACCGTACCAATTGAAAATAACGTTGTTTCGGAAGTCCACATACTCAAGGTCTGGTTGATTGTTGTTTTCGCTGCCAGAGAACCTAGGGTTTCTATTACTATGACTGGCTAATAGGTTATGGTGGAAGGAACTGTTTTGGCCACCCCATATTCCACCGTAACCGTGTGCAGTAGGTTTTGGATGTGCGGCCATGTATAAACTTTCGCTGAGGATACTCCATTGCAAGGTGAAATCTGCTACAGCATAAAAAGATGCGGCTTCATCAGTGGACCAGCTAAGTGAGCAATGATCTACAATAATGTTTCGATAAGGGTTCTGTATCGGCGTACCAAAAGCATTGTACATGGCGTCTACCGCTTTTGTGGAATCTCCTGGCTTGGTAATTACATCGCCTGGTCTTGATCTCAAATATCTGACGATGACATTGTTGGCGCTAATGCTTAATCCATAGTTGGCCAAGCAAATCCCTCCTCCTGGTGCCGTTTGGCCAGCAATTGTAATTCCGTCCTTTTGTATCACTATAGGGCTTTCGAGAAAGATAGTTCCCGAAATTTTAAATAATACAGTTCTGTTGCCTTCACTTACGGCGTCTCTTAAACTTCCCGCTCCTGCATCATTTAAGTTAGTAACATAGTAAATCTGTCCGCCGCGTGCCCCAGTCGCATTTCGCCCACCACCTTCGGCACCGGGAAAAGCGATTTGGGCCATCACCTTGGTTTGTATTTTCAACCTCGTATTTTTAGAGACCAAATATTTATCACTAATGGCAGAGGTTGTCCAAGGATATACCCTTAGGTAAAAAGATTTCCCAAAGGGAACTGGAATATTTAAGTCTTGGAACAGGTGTTCGATGGGCGTAGAACCAGATGCAAGCGCAACAGCTGAGGCCAAATTGCTGAAATTAATACCGTCTACAGACCATGCAATGTTGGCTCGTGCGTAGGCAGATGAATTGAAACTTAAAGGAACACTAATTTCTTTAACAATTGCGTCATGAGCAGCTGTAGGTGTGATTTTATATTCGATAAATCTGTTTGCATTGGCCGTAGTTTCGGCAGGCCAAGATTTTGAAGGCGGTAATGTTCGTTGTCCTCCATTGCTGGAAACATAATTTTGGATATCGAGATTTTGTAATCTTTGGTTACTTGCCGCTATATGACCATTTGTGGTAGCGGTTTGATCTGCTGTTAGTGCCCAAGTTGCTTGTGGAGAAATGCTGGTATTTCCATTTATTTTTACGTTACTAGCTACTAAATACTTGCTGGGAATAATAGCGGTGGTCCATGGATAGAGGCGTAGATACAAAGTATCTCCCTGGTGAATGTTGATATTTAGATTGTCAAAGGTATAGGCAGTAGGAGTAGCGCTTGAGTTTAATTTAATGGTGCCAGCGATGGGAGTGAAATTGATTTTATCTGTAGACCATGCAAGGTTAGCTCTGCCTGCTGCCGAACCATTGAAGCTTAATGAAGCTTCAATTTTATTAACGTTAAGTGTTTGCCCTGAATTGGGAGCAATTGTATACTGCATATATCTACTCGTATTTGCAGCACTTTCGGCAGGCCAGCTATTACCTATGGGAATGGTTCTTTGACCTCCGCTAATGTAGTCGACATGTTGGAGTGCCGATAAGAACTGACTATTGGCGTTAACGGCGCCGAAAACATTTACATTCTGATTGCCTGTAAGCGCCCAAGTGGCTATGGCATTTTGTGCCTTCACTGTACAATAGGACAGCATAATCATTGTGAGGATACTTAAAATTCTTTTCATAATTGATAATTTTCATATTGATGAACTGAATTGTTGGCGCAATAAGGCTCTTCTTCGATTTTCAAAATCGAAAAGTATGTGCTAAAAGTTTTCGGTACGGTAGCTTATGCCGCCTAGTTTTCTGTGGTTATTTTCTTACTTTAATTTTGGATTGGTGTCTAATACCGACTGGGGCAGAGGAAATAGTTCGCTATGGTTTGGCTGAAACATCTGCGCTACGTTGTTTACCCAAGTATCGGTAAGGGCAATGATCCAGTTCACTCTAGTAAAGCCAGTAGGGGCAGGACTAGGCGTAGGTTTATACAAAGAGTGGCTCCAAATTACTTCTGTTGAAGATGGTTTATAGTACATGTATTGAGGTAGGTTATTGTAGGGTGCCTGTCTAAGTCTCATTTTGGTAAGCTTTGCCCGAACCTCGGTAATTTTCTTGCCCAATAGATTCCATCTGATCAAGTCGTATTTTCTGATGCCTTCACCTCCAAATTCGAAATAACGTTCGTTCACAATAGCGGTATGGAAAGCATCGTGAGTGGTTGGAATTGTTCCAATTAGAGATTCGTTGCCTCCAAAACCTCTTTTTCTTACTTCCTTTAAAGCAGCAATGGCATCAGGTGTAGGATTTTTGTTGAGTGCGTTGTCTGCTTCGGCAAACATTAATAGCACATCAGAAAATCTGATCAAAGGCCAGTTCAATCCTGTGGCTTGCGTAGCAGAACTTAATCTGGGGCTGATCCAATCTGAACGGAATTTTCCACTGGTCATGTTGAGTAGTGGTTGTACGGTCTTGTAATATTCCGGACTATTGTAGTAGGGTGCTGCGGTTACATCTCTTCTCACATCTAGAGAGTCAAAGTCATAGAAGTAGGTAGGAATAATCCTCGTTTGGCCATTGCCTAGCAAAGCAGTATTGCCTGGGACATAAAATCGTGGTCCATCATAATAGCCAATATTGCTATCTGTTTCCCTTTGCATCGCCACTTCAAATAAGACCTCGCCAAAGGGATCTATTTTATAGGAAGCTATACCATCTTTAAAGACAGCTTTAAAACTCGGATTGAGTGTATGTTGATCGCGGCGTTGCATTAGATCGAAACATTCGTCTCTGGCAATCTTGTAGAATTTCAATGAATCTGCTCGCTGTTCCATCATTTTTGGAGATCTCCTTAGCGAATATCCAGCCCTGAACATGGCCAGTTTTGCTCGTAGGGCTTTCACTGCCCCTTTGGTAATCCGTTCGTCTGAAACAACTTCTGTTCGCCATGGTACCAGGCTGCTTGCCAGCTCAAGATCATTGATCAGTCGGTTGTAAATGGTATCCCTATCTGTTCTCGGTAGAAATAGATCTGGCTGATCTATGGAAGGTTCAAAAGGAGCTGGGATATCTCCCCAATTTCTGATCAATTCAAAATAAAACTGAGCCCTTAGGGTAAGTGCTTCGCCATGTAATCTTTTCAACTGTTTTTTCTCTTCTTCCGAGCCATTTTGGTATAAGGCCATGCCAGGAATGTTCTTGATACAGATATTTGCTCTTTCTATACCCGCATACAGTTGTTCGAAAGGTAATGTCAATTGCGCATTGGTAGATTGTACGTTGTATCTAGATAAATCCCTTGAACTATTGTCGGGTGCGGTAGTATTTAATACGCCCACCATCTCATCGTTATCGTAGGGATAGATGAGGCTTAACCTGCTGCCGTATGCCTGCAGTCCCGCAAGCCTGTCGTAGGCACCTAGTACTGCACTTGTGGCATTAGGCACGGTACTGAATACATAACGTTCATCAAATGCTGATGGTGGAGTTAGGTCTAAGTATTTTTTACAGGCTGAAACCGTGAGTATTAGTAAACCGCCTATTGCTAATAAATAATGCTTGAAATATTGTCTTTTCATTATGTTTCTAGTTTATAATGATAGGTTAAATCCGAAAACAAATGTTTTGCTGCGAGGGTAGGCGGAATAATCGACACCTGGCGTAACCGGTACCGATCGTCTGGCGTTTACCTCTGGGTCATAGCCTGAATAGTTGGTAAATACTGCTAAGTTGTTTACCGTGCCATATATTCTTAACCTGTTGATTTTGAATTTATTTGTGAGTACGGAAGGAAGTGTGTAGCCTAAGGTGATATTGTTGATCCTTAGGAAAGAACCGTCCTCTATTGCCCATGAAGTTGGATACCATGCACCAGTTCCGCTAATAGGGATCCACATAGAGGCATTTTTATTGATTTCTGACAATACGCTTGGAGGGGCTCCCTCCACAAATTGCTGCCCGCCAACGGTTACTACCCTTTGTATGAGTTGGCCATTTTGATCGATGGTTTTCCATCTGTTGGTTACCATATTCAAAGCATTGGAGTAAGAACTATACGCGTTGGTGAACTCAATTTTATTGGCGTTATAGACGTCGTTGCCGTAGACAAAGTTTACGAAAATGCTCAGGTCGAAATTTTTGTAGGCGAACTGTTGGTTAAGACCACCGCTAAATTTAGGATTTGCATTTCCGATAATGGTCTTGTCGTTATCATCAATAACGTTGTTGCCGTCCAAATCTTTCAATTTCATCCAACCAGGTTGTGCAATGCCAATAGCACCCGAAACATCGGCAACGCCGCTTTTAAGTGTATATCTAGAAGTTGCTGCATCATAGTTGAAATCATTGGTGGTATAAAATCCATCAGATACGTAACCGTACATGGTACCCACAGGCTGTCCTACTTTTACAATATAGTCTGCTGGTTGTCCCGAAATGCCAAATCCCGAATTTTGGAGATAAGAATTTTGTCTTTCAGATAGTTTTTCAATCTTATTCCTGTTAAATGCGATGTTAAAATTTGCATTCCACGTAAAGTTCTTGTTCTTAATTGGTACAGCATTTAACTGGAATTCGAACCCTTTGTTGGAAGTATTTCCGACATTTTGGAGTTGTGTTACGTAACCAGAGGTAGACGGAATGGGTACATTGATAAGTAGATCGTTTACTTTGTTATGATAGGCATCAACGGTAAGTTGTATCCTCTCCTTCAAAATTGAAACATCTAAGCCTATATTTCTAGAAATGGTGGTTTCCCAAATCAGATTTTTGTTTGCCAGATCAGTGACTACAAATCCTGGGACTAATTGTTCGTTAAGACCATACCTTGCACTTGCGCTAAAAGTATTCTGGAATAGATAGTCGTTGATCCTGTCGTTGCCAGATGAACCATAGCTTAAACGAAGTTTCATGTCTGATATTAATGGAATATTTTTCATGAAATCTTCTTGAGATATTCTCCAAGCCAATGAACCTGAAGGGAAGTAACCCCATCTCTTATCATCTGCAAACCTTGAAGACGCATCCGCTCTCAAACTAAATGTTGCCAGATATTTCCCTTTGTAGGAATAATTGGTTCTTTGGAAAAAAGAAACGCTCCTTGTTTCAGATTGGAATGTTAGTGGATAAAGTACGGGTGTGGTCAATAAAGTACCCAGGTTCAACTGGCCCAATGCTTTATCTGCCGTAATACCTGCTGGGAAATTTTTTAATTGTATTTCTTGGCTTTTATTTTTGATGGTATAGAATTCATTTCCTAATATCACGTCTAGCTTGTGGGATTGTGATCCTTTGAGATTGTAGGTTAGTACATTGGAAATATTTAGATTGTCCCTGTCATTGTCAATTACACCTACCATTGGAAGCCTTGCACCTAAGGTTCTTGCTCGAGAAGTGATCCCGTCTTCGAAAATTTGGGTGTTTTGCATGTTATAGTTGATCCCAGCGGTAGATCTGAATGAAAAGTTCTTGTTAAATGTGTAATTCAGGTAAGCATTAAGGTTGGTGATTTTAGTTTCTCTGTTTCTATATTGGGCATTGCTTAATGCTACGGGATTGATGATGCCTATGGCATTGCCTGTATTGGTATCTTCATAATAGCTTTCATCAATTTCATCCTCTGCTAAGTTACCTATGTTGAAAGGGCGGTATTTGATGGTGTGACGTAGCATATTGTAAGTTGTTGAGCCAGCATCAGAAGTGCCTGCACCCAAAACATTCTGTTTGGTATATCTTACATTGAAGCCTACTCGGAGGGCATTACTTACCCTGTGGTCGAATTTGAAGTTGACCAATTTTCTGTCAAAACCAGAGTTTAACATAATCCCATCCTCGTTGTTGCTCGTTAAGCTTAGGTTGTAGGTGGTTAATTTGGTTCCGCCTACTATGCTTACATTATGTGTTTGCATAAAGGCGTGATTTCCGAAGGTTTTTTCCTGCCAGTCTATTGCTGGAGTGCTTTTGTATTGATCTAGCTTATCCCATGTGCCATAAGTATTTTCAAAGGCTGTTTCTGTGTTGCTCAAGCCTCTTGAACGTTCGTATTGACGTATCACAAAATCATAAGGGCTCATCACTTCTAGCTTGTTGGCTAGGCTTTTCACACCCAATATGTTATTGTAGTTGACTTGGGTTTTCATCTCTTTACCTCCTTTGGTAGTGATAATTACTACGCCATTTGCACCCCTAGCACCGTAAATAGAAGTTGCCGAGGCATCTTTCAGCACATCTACCGATGCAATATCTTGTGGCGATAGTCCGGTTAAACCATCTTCAACTTGAATTCCATCAATAATATATAAAGGCTCATTACTTTGCGTAATGGATCCACCTCCGCGGATGGTGATTTTTACGTCGGCTCCTGGAGCTCCTTCCGAAGTGGTAACCTGTACCCCAGCTAAACGGCCAGTAAGTGCTTCGGCAGCAGAATTGACAGGAATATCTTTAAGTTGTTTTTCATTAATGGAAGATACGGATCCCGTCAAGTCTTTACGTTCTACGGTAGCATAGCCAATGGCTACTACTTCGCTTAATTGTAGGGATTCTTCTACCAAGTAAAAATTGATCGTAGTTTGTCCTGTTACTAGAATTTCTTGTGGAATGAACCCCACGTATTTTACAACCAAAATCTTATTAGCAGAGGATAAAGGCAGGTTTAGCGAATAACTTCCATCTTTGTCGGTCTGTGTGCCTACGTTGCTACCTTTTAAATTGATGCTCGCCCCAATCAAAGGTTTACCGCTTTCTTTTCCTAGTACCTTTCCTTGTATACGTGTTTGGGCCTTTGCTACCATTGTGCTGCCTATGATCATCAAAATCGTAAGCTTCAACAGTCTTATCGTTGCCCAGGTCTCAAGGTTTTTATAGTTGATGTTAAATACCTTCATGAATAATAGTTTTGGTTAGTTGTTGCCGGGGTGGTCTCCCGTTAAGCTTGGCGCTTAAACAAGATTACATTTTTATGATGAACAAACCCATCAAATGACGGGAAAAATCAATGGAAGCGTTCTCGACAACGTTACCGTAGATTTTTAGGCGTTTAAATAGGCGTATGCTTTTTAGTGTACCCCAACAATCCGATATTTATAAACCAAATTAGTTTTTAAAACCTTAATCGAGTTGTTAATGAAAAAGATGAGTAAAATATTTTCAGCTGCTTTGTGCCTATTGGTTTGTTGTTCCTTTGTTTTCCAAAAGGACAAGATTACGTTATATACCATCGGTGATTCGACCATGAGCAAAGCCAATACCTCTGATAATTACCCAGGTAGGGGCTGGGTGCAAATGATCGATACTTTTTTTAATAGTGAAATAAATGTAGTAAATCAGGGAGCAAGTGGCCGTAGTTCCAAATCTTATAGAGACGAAGGACATTGGAACAAAGTTATTAGCCGTGTTAAAGAAGGAGATTACGTTTTTATCCAGTTTGGGCATAACGATGCTAAACCAGATTCTCTTCGTCATACTTCTCCACAAACTACTTTTAAGGAAAACCTGAGAAATTACGTTCGCGAAGTGCAGGCAAAAAAAGCAAACCCTATTCTATTCACTTCTATCGTTAGAAGAAGTTTTGACGATAAAGGTAAATTGATAGATACCCATGGAGAATATGTTACCGTGGTTAGGGACTTGGCCAAAGAGATGGGCGTTCCCCTGATCGATCTTAATAAGAAGACTGCCGAACTGGTAGAAGCGATGGGACCAGAAGAATCCAAAAAACTATATATGTATGTTGATGCCGGCGTAACCCCTAAGCTTCCCAAAGGTAAAAAGGATGACACACATTTGTGTGAAGCGGGTGCTCTAAAGGTGGCCGAATTGACCGTAAAGGGATTACGTGAGATCAATAGTCCACTGGCTAAATATTTGGTGTTATGAGATTAACTTACAGGAATATAGTTGGGGTATTTGCAATTGCAATAGCCCTATTGGCTTTTAAATGGCCTGAGGGAAAAATAACCATACATTCCATAGGCGATTCAACCATGTGCAATTTTGACGATAGTTATCTCAACAAGTTTGGAGGAGAAGGCTATCCGATAAGGGGCTGGATGCAGATGATGCCTACATTTGTTAAACCATCGGTAACCATCAATAATGCAGCAAAAAGTGGTAGGAGTTCCAAAAGTTTTAGAGATGAAGGTTGGTGGGATAAGGTAAAACCACAGATAAAACCTGGAGATTACGTGTTTATCATGTTTGGTGGCAATGACCAAAAAACAGATAGTTTACGACATACAGACCCTTGGACAAGCTATAAGCAAAATATGGCAAGCTATGTGAAAGAAACAAGAGCTTTGGGAGCCAAACCTATTTTGTTCACTTCACTTGTAAGAAGAAAATTTGATAAGAATGGTAAATTGGTGGATACTTATGGAGAATACATCTTGACCGTGAGGGCATTGGCGAAAGAATTAGATGCTCCGATGATTGATTTGTATCAATTGAGTGGAGATTTGGTTCAGAAGTATGGTCCCGAAGCGTCAAAAAAACTGTTTCTGTACATAGCACCTGGGCGTTTCAGTAAATTACCTGAAGGTAAAAAAGACGATAGCCATTTGTGTGCATACGGTGCCGAAAAAGTAGCAGAGCTAGCAGTAAATGAAATTAAAAAACAAAAATTGGATATTGCCTCCTACTTCAAATAAGTTGGTATGGATATCGAACCTATTGGGTTGTTAAAATACTTGCAGAAGCAGCGGGCATCAGCAAGTCTCCTTCGATAACTTCTCCGCTTAATGTTTTCCATTTGCCTTTTGGCAGTGTAATCGTTTGCGAAATTTTGGAAGAAGGGTTGACGATTACCAATCCCTTACTGAATTTCCTTGTCCATAAACCATTTGATTCCTTTACTGCAGCGGCAATCGCTTTACCAATATCGGTATCCATTTCTTTACGATAGAAATAATGATGATAAATGGCGTTGTCGGTATAGCTGCACATTGCCAAAAGGCTCTTTGGACCTCTGCTCAACAGATAACTGCCAATCACGTAAGATACTTGGTCTTCGGGCCAGTCTTCAGCTTTCTCGCCCTTCATTTGGTTGATGGAGATATATCCCCTATGCTGGGCAACTTTATTGATAATGGCAATGGCTTCTTCCCACTTTTTATTGGTTACCTTAATTCCTTTATGTGCAAAGCCATTCTCGTCTAACCAAGCATCTACCGCATCAATGGTTTTAATGATCGCGTTTTCTGGCGCTGTAGTCGCTTTTATATTGGCTACAACAGCCACGCCTAGTGGGTTCAGTTTTTGCTTTAGGAACTGCATCCAGGCAATCATGTTTTCTTGAAATACAGCGTCATTCTTCTTTCCTGTATAAAGCGTTATCCATTCAGTTCCTTTAAATCTGCCCACAGCTTTTGGCCAATTCCCTAAATCTACATTGTCCATGGCCACCATTTTATAACCGGCATTAACCGCTGGCATAATAAATTTTTGTAGGTAAAAATCTCTTACTTCTGGGTTAGAAACATCTAATGGGACCAGCCCGCCATAGCTGTATACGTAACCATAGGCAGGTGTTTTTTTATCTTCTTGATACATGACCCAATCAGGATGGTTTTCTTGATACCACTTCAGGTCTAGCTTTCTATCAGGATTACGAATGGAGGGGAAATACTTGCTACCCGATACACCTTCTGGTTGTTGAGCCGTACGGGATCCCCAAATGTAGTATACCTTGTTCTTGGACTGTTGGTAAAGCGACTTATCAGCTATTTTATTATCAAAAATCTGTGCTAGAGGCAACCCATTTTCTGGTATCCCTGAAGAAAGAAACAAGGTTTGTGCAAGGCTGGCTTTTGACAGGATGATAATAAGGATTAAAAACAGTGTGGACTTTTTCATTTTAATGACGTTGCTGATCTGAAGATAAAAAAGGGATGGATTGCACATTTATTCCAATTGGATAACAGCTGATAAAAGCAATAAGCACTTAAATATTTAAATAGAGCCCGACAGCGAAGCTCTATTTAAATAATCTCCTGTAAAAATAGGAATTAAGCTTCTTTTTCCTCTACTACAGATGAAAGTAGGCTGGCAGAGGCTTTGTCCAAATAGAAACTGCAGTCGGTATGTTGCTGTAGTATGCTGGCAGGGAATAAATTACTAACAGACTGCTCTAAGCTATCTTTTACCGCCTGTGCTTTCCTTGCATCGGGTACTGAACAAATAATGTGTTTAGATTTCATGATCTGTTTTACCGACATGCTGATGGCCTGTTTAGGAACTTCTTCTAGTGAAGTGAACCAGCCTTCTCCAAATTGTTGGTTACGGCATTTTTCATCTAGATCCACAATCAAGTAAGGTTCTTCAGTATCAAAATCTGCTGGTGGATCGTTAAATGCAAGGTGGCCATTTTCTCCTATACCAACCAAGGCAACATCAATGGGACGGGCTAGGATAGAGGATTTAAGTTTACTGATTTCTTCCTTTGGATCAGTTTCCCCATCAATAAGGTAAACTTCTTTCAGTGGTTTTACTTTAGCCAAGAAACGTTCTTTCAAATATTTTCTAAAGCTGGCCGGCTCACTGATAGGTAAACCGATGTATTCATCTAAATGAAACATAACAACTTTACTCCAGTCAATATCTTCTTTAATTAATTGATTGAGGGTTTCAAATTGGCTTGTGCCTGTTGCAAGTATAATGTTTGCCTGTCCATTTTTGTTGATGGTTTCCCTTATCAAATTGGCCGCAAATCTTCCTGCAACCTCGCCTAAACTAAGCGGGTTTTCAGAAATCGTGATTTTCATGAATGAATTATTTGAGTTAAAAAAAATTAAAATGTTGAGTTGTTTCCTCTTTTGGGCGAAACTCCCGTATTGGCACCAGCAAGTAATTTTACATCAACTGGTTGATTGGTTTTCCATTTGCCCCTTGTGAAGTCGGGAACATCAATGGAGTTGGACCTATTGGCTACAGACTTTTCGCTTAATGGGCCTAGTGCACTCCATAATGCACTATCATACACATCAATATCGAATGGGATACCGTTGCGTAGGCAGTCGATGGTTCGCCAATCCATGATGAAATCCATGCCGCCATGCCCACCAAATTTCTTAGCTACGTCGCCTATTTTCTTCGAAATTTCATGCTTGTATTTTTGTTCCAATGCCTTAAATTCTGCTTCATTGGCCCACTCGTGGCCCACTGCAATTTTTTCTGGAAGTGGAAATCCCTGTGCCGTTGCTTTGGTACCACTTACCAGATGTATACGAGAGTAAGGCCTTGGAGAGGTAACATCATGCTGGATCATGATAGATTTGCCATTCTGGGTTTTGATGATACTGGTATTCATATTTCCCCTGAATGATTTGTTTGCATAAGGCTGATAGGTAGGGTCTTTCTCAGCTAGTTCTTTGGCTCGTTTGCCCATCATAAAGTCATTTGAAGACAGAGAAACCAAATAATCCATTTTATCCCCCCGATTGAGGTTCATGATTTGGCTTACTGGGCCCAAACCATGCGTTGGGTATAAATTTCCGTTGCGGAAATTTTCTTTTAATCTCCAGAAATCGTAGTATTTGTCCTTTGAGAAATTACCTTCCATTAAGTCATGTAAGTAGGCGCCTTCACAATGTACAATCTCTCCAAAGAAGTCCTGCCTGGCCATATTCAAGGTCAACAGCTCGAAAAAACCATAGCAGCAATTTTCCAGCATCATACAATGCTTTTTAGTCCTTTCTGAAGTTTCTACCAATTCCCAGCAACCCTCTATGGTAGTGGCCGCAGGAACTTCTACACATACGTGCTTACCATGGTTCATTGCATATACCGACATGGGGGTATGCAGGTGCCAAGGAGTAGAAATGTAAATCAGATCAATATCATCCCTTTCACACATCTTCTTCCACTCATTCTCTCTATCTGTATATAAGGTAGGCTGGTGCGGACTACCCTTAAGTTTCTGTTTGGCAGCATTTGCTTTTTCCGACCTAAGGTCACAAAGGCCTTTGATCTCAACGTTTTCAATGTGCGAAATCCTAAAAACAGCTGCAGCACCTCTATTTCCAAGACCGATAAATCCTACTCTTACGGTATCTAGTTTCGGGGCAGCATAACCAGACATATTAAAACCATCACCACTTAAAATAGGCTGCGTGTTAGGGCTTGTATCTAAATCGATAGGACCGGTAAAACTTTGTAAAAAACCTGCTCCGGCAATACTTGCTCCCGCTAATCCAGTTAGTTTTAAAAATTCTCTACGATTATTCTTCATGTCTATATACTTATAAGCCTATAATGGGTTGACTGTTATGAAAAAAGTTAATGGTTAAATCTGTTACTGTTTACCAAATGTATTAAATACAGAGTTACGTTAACACCCATTTAAAGGAATAATTAGCGAGAACGTTACCGAGAGCGTTTTCGAAAATAGCGAATGGGTTTGTCCCTAAATTTCGGCCGAAAATTTAATGGAAATGGATTTAACGGGAAGGGATTGTCTGTTGATTTTTTTGCTGACGAAGTGATGCGAAAGCTCAAATTGGCCTAAACCTTAGAGGTTGATTCCCTAATAATTAGCTTGCCTGGAAAAATAACTTCTTCGGGGTGGAAGTGTTTTTTTGAAATATGTTTCAGTAGCAGCTCACAGCTTTTTTTCCCTATTTCCAAAGCAGGCTCAGCAATAGTGGTTAAAGACGGGGAAATGATTTCGGACGATGGATCGTTGGTAAAGCCCAATACTCCAATTTCCTTCCCAATTTTGATTCCCTTGCTTTTTAGAGTTAGCATGGCACCAATAGCCTTTCGGTCATTGGCAGCAAATATAGCATCGGGCCTATTTTTGCACTTCAATAGTTGTTCAACATCGCTTTTTCCATCTTCTTGGGAAAAGCCAGAATGTATGATCCAGTCTTCGCTTATTGGAAGATGGTGTTTAGAAAGGGCATCTTTATACCCCTTTAACCTATTTTGTGTAAAAGTAAGACTTGCTGGTCCCGCAATATGTGCAATTTTTTTGTAACCGTTGGAAATCAGGTGCTCTACGCCTTCAAATGCACCATTATAATCGTCCTGCATTACTTTGGAAGTTTCGATATGATTGGCTACGCGATCAAAAAATACTACGGGTATGCCATTGTTGATGACCTCTTCGAAATGATCGGATGCATCTGAATTAGAGGCTATAGAAACCAAAAGCCCGTCTAAACTTGTGATAGGTAGGTTTTTGATGATATCTAGTTCACGTTCCGGCGAATCATTGGTAACGTACAGCACAATGGTATATCCACTTTGGTAGGCAATCTCTTGTATACCGGTAATTACGGTCGAAAAATAATAATTGGTAATAAAAGGTAAAATAACGGCGATGTTATGGCTACTGCCTTTGGCAAGTCCTGTGGCATTAAAATTGGGCTTGTAATTTAACTTGGCAGCCATTTCCAGCACTTTTTCCCTTGTTTCCACATTTACATCATAAGTATCCCTTAACGCTCTTGATACCGTAGATACTGATATATTTAGCTCGCGGGCGATATCTTTTATGGTAATGAAATGCTTCATGTATTTTGGTTGTGGAAAGGTTGTAGGTGTGAAAATATCAAATTCTAGTGGCATTGGCAAGTTGATGACAGATAATGAAGGTGCCGTTATCTGTAACAAATGTATGTGGGTTTGGAATTAGCCCCATTTTGTAACCTGTGGTAATTTCGAGAACGTTTCCGCTATTTTAGATCCACAAAAAGGAATTCAGGCAGATGGAAATCTATAAATTAGTTTCATAATTAAATAGAATCGCCATGTCAAGAATGTTATTTACAAGAAGAAGATTTCTTTCTGCCGGAACTTTGGCCCTTTCAGGAGCGGCCTTATCCTACGCGGGACTAACTTCTTCTTTTGCTGCTGCAAATAAGGAAGTGATTAGAGTTGGTGTTATTGGCACGGGTACGCGAGGTACAGGTTTGGCCAAGTTGATCAAGAGTTTGGAGGGGATTACGGTTACCGCCTATTGTGATATATTGGATGTGAATGCGGAAAAGATAAAAGCGCATATCTCCACAAAGGCAAAGCGATACAGCGATTATAGAAAACTATTGGAAGACAAAGAGGTGGATGCCGTGATCATTGCCACGCCTTTGTATCTGCATTATGTAATGGCCAAAGATGCCCTATCGGCAGGAAAACATGTTTATGTAGAAAAGTCAATGACCTACGATATTCCACAGGCTTTAGATTTGGAGAGGCGAGTAAATAGCGCTGGCTTGGTTTTTCAGGTCGGGCATCAGTATCGATATTTTGGCTTATACCATAGTGTGAAAAAAGCTATTGATGAAGGGTGGTTGGGCAAGGTAACTCATTTTGAATGCCAGTACCATCGTAATTCCGACTGGAGGTTTCCAGTGGTGGATAAGGGTACGGAACGTATCGTAAACTGGAGAATGTATAAAGAATATTCGGGTGGACTCATGGCCGAGTTGTGTGGACATCAGCTGGATATTGTAAACTGGATGACAAATGCGCATCCTGAACGAGTAGTAGGTATGGGAGGAATCAATTATTGGAATGATGGAAGAGAAACCTATGATAACGTAAGAGCCGTTTTTGAGTACCCGAATGGTGTAAAAGCCAATGTGTCTTCGATTTTATCTAATGCCTACCATGGTTATGAAATCAGAGTGTTGGGATCAAAGGCTACTTTACAGATAGAAAGGGACGAGGCCTTTATTTATGCTGAGGCCATTAAAAAACAAACTGGCGTTGTAGATGGCGTCACTGGTGCTACCTTGCTAAATGCCACTCAAGGCAAGGCCACGAAATTGGAATTTGCTTATCAGGATGAAGCAAAAAGAGATCCTTCTTCCTACGCTTTGTTGGATTTTGCCACTTGTATCAGAGAAAACAAAAAGCCATTTGCGGATGTGAAAAGTGGTAAATACGGCGCCATTGCGGTGCATATGGCTAACATGGCGATGGACAAGGGAGATGTGCAGTATTGGCAAAAGAGCTATGGCGGTTAATAAACATCGCCATAGGCTTCTTTATGAATGATGACAGCGTTTCTTTAAGCTCGATAAACGATATTACCATTTACAATAGTGGTATCGATATTGATATCATCATCGAAAATAACCAGATCTGCATCCTTGCCAACAGTTACGCTGCCTTTGCTATCGGATATCCCCATGATTTTTGCGGGTGTTGCCGTAGCCATTTTAACGGCTTCCGTTAAAGGTACCTCAGCCTGTTGTACCATTGTTCTTACCAACCGGTCAAAAGTAGCTACACTTCCAGCGAAAGAGGTACGGTCTGGTAATTTTGCCACCCCGTCTTCAATGATCACTTTTAAGCCAGTATTAATGTTGCCCAATATGCTTTCTCCTTCGGGCATTCCGGCACCACGCATGGCATCAGTAATCAATGCAATCCTATCTGGGCCCTTAATTTTATAGATTAATTTTAGAAGTGGTGCTGGAAGGTGGACACCATCTGCAATGATCTCTACGTCCATTGCATCTATTAAATAACCAGCTTCTACCACTCCCGCATACCTATAGGCATTTCTTCTGGTTACTCCCGACATGGAGGAGTAGAAGTGGGTAGCGAGGGTATAGCCATTTTCAAAGGCTTCCAAAGCTTCTTCGTAGATGGCATCGGTATGAGCAATGGCTGCTAAAATTCCTTTTGATTTCAGGTAGCGACCAAATTCCATTGCACCCTCTAGTTCTGGGGCGGCACTCCATCTTGCAATGTGTTTCGAATGGGCAATTACCGCTTCATATTCTTCAGGATCTGGATTTCGGATGTACCTTGGATCTTGGGCACCTCTTTGGCTCAGGGCGAAATAAGGCCCCTCTAGGTGCATTCCAATGAATTGGGCACCTTTTGAGTTTTTAAGGTTTGCTTTTTCGTAGTCTTCTAAGGTTTTTAACAAATCTGCCCTTTCACTGGTCAGTGTAGTAGGGGAAAGAGAGGTGGTGCCATACCTTGCATGCGCTTCGGCCACTTTCAGGAAAGCTTCAACACTACCGTCCATAAAATCGTGGCCACCTCCACCATGCACATGGATATCTATAAAACCAGGCGAAAGATACTTCCCTTCTGCATCAATACTGTCCGCTTCGGGAGCATCAATATTTCCTTGGCTAACTTCCTTTATTTTTCCTTCATCTATCAGCACGCTGCCCAACTTAAGAATTCTATAAGGAGTGATGATGTTAGCGTTATGTATTTTGATTTGCTTTTTCATTTATGTTGAATTCAGTGGTTAGATAGACCATTTTCTTACGCGATAACCCTTAACTGCATAAAATACAAGGAAAAGATAACATGGCAGCAATACCCAATATGCTTGCCTTAAATCGTATAAATCTGCAAAGTGGCCATATAATAAAGGCATAATGGCGTTGCCACATAAACCCATGATCATGATAGAGGCTCCAAGTTTTGTAAAGCGTCCCAAACCCTCCAGTGCCAACGGCCAAATACCCGCCCATATCAGAGAATTTGCCAGTCCAAGTAAAACTACAAACCAAATGGATATATCTGCAGTGTGGCCGAAAACAGTAATATTTCCTTTGCTAAATAAGATCAAGAGGGTGAACACCGTGCCCATTAATGTACATGCTCTTAGGGCGGTAATTTGGCTAAAGAAGCGAGGAATACAAACGATTCCGATACAGTATCCGGTAATTGTTGCCGCAAGTGTATAGGAAGGGAATACTTTGGCCTCCATTAGTTGAATGTGCATGGAACCGGCATAGCCTATAATGGTATCAATGGCAATAACCTGGGTGCCAACATGTAGAAAAATGGCAATAGCACCCAAAATAAGGTGCGGAAATTGAAAGATACTTGTTTTGCCCGAATTGTTTTCGGCTACCTCTTGGCTTTCATGTTCGGTATTGATTTCTGGAAGTGGTGAGTAGTAAACAAATAAACCTAGCCCAACTAATATTGCACCCACTACAGTATAGGGGAGAATTACCCGTCTGATAAGTTCATTTAGTACGACGTTTCTTTCCTCTGGTGACATTAACGGAATTTGTTTGAACAGTTCCGAGTCGGTAGATTTTAGGATGACGGCCGCAAAAAGTAAGGGTGCTAAAATACCAGCACCTTTGTTGCAAATTCCCATAATGCTAATACGCTGTGCTGCCCTTTCTTTTGGCCCCAGAACTGTAATGTACGGATTTGCTGCGGTTTGTAGGATTGCTAGTCCAGCACCTATTGAAAACAAGCCAATCAAAAATATTTCGTAAGTTCTAGTGTAGGCTGCAGGTATAAAGATAAAGGCACCAACGGCCATGGTCCAGAACCCTACCATCATCCCTTTCTTAAATCCTACGGATTTTAGGAGGTAGGAAGAAGGAACAGACATCACAAAATAAGAGATATAAAATGCAAAAGCGACCAGGTACGATTGAAAATTGGTCAGTTCACAAGCTATTTTAAAATAGGGAATGAGTATGGCATTTACCCAAGAAACAAATCCAAAAATGAAAAATAATAGACCTATGATAAATATGGATATAATAGTATCTCTTTTACTGAGCGAGCCTACTTCTACGGTGTTGATGTCTTTCTTCATAAATGATCAATGCGTCCTGTGCGGATAATGGTTAGTATCTGGTTATAAATGTTGAACTAGGCTAAGCTATTTATTTTTTTATGCTTTAACTGAAATATTCCGATAGAAAATGAGCGGTAGCGTTCTCGGTAACGCTTGCATAAATAAAATGGCCGATATGCTAACTCTCCAAAGGATTAATTAATAGAATTGCATATTAATCAAAGGAAAATCTTCTAAAATTATTAAGGAGGAATAATGAAATTAAGTAGGTCAACATTTGCGGAGATAGCGGGTTCAGTCGAGTTGCCAGGCCCCGAAGTTTTTAATTTGCCGGAGAAGGTACTTCAGTTTGGTACCGGTGTACTGTTACGCGGCTTGCCCGATCATTATATTGATCAAGCGAATAAACAAGGGGTTTTTAATGGCAGAATTGTAGTCGTTAAGTCAACCGATAAGGGAGATACGAAGGACTTTGAGGAGCAAAATTCCCTATACACTTTATGCGTAAGAGGGATAGAGAACGGCAAAAAAGTGCACGAGGATATCGTAAATGCTTCTGTGAGCCGAGTATTGAATGCAAATGAGCAGTGGGAGACTATCTTGGATTTTGCGGCGAGTTCTTCTTTAGAGCTCATTATTTCCAATACCACCGAAGCTGGAATAGCATTTGTTGATGAGAATGTATTGGTTTCACCTCCGATTTCCTTTCCGGGTAAGTTGGTGTCGGTATTATACCATCGTTTTAAAATGTATAATGGTGCCAGGGATAAGGGCCTGGTCATCATTCCTACGGAGCTGATTCCAGACAATGGAGATAAGCTTAAGGAAATTGTTCTGAAATTAGCAGTAAGCAATAAGCTGCCTTCTCCTTTTTTAGACTGGCTGGGGGAATGCAATACTTTCTGTAATTCTTTGGTTGATCGTATTGTTCCAGGTAAACCAGACGAAGAAACACTTCAGGCACAAAAAGACGCATTGGGATATGAGGACAGCTTGCTGATCATGGCCGAAGCCTATAGTTTATGGGTGATACAGGGGGATGAAAAAATCAAAAGTAAACTAACTTTTGCCACGGTAGATAAGAGCGTGATCATCACACCTGACATTGATCTGCATAGGGAACTAAAATTACGATTACTAAACGGAACCCATACACTTAGTTGTGCTGTTGCTTTTTTAGCAGGTTTTGAAACCGTGAAACAGGCAATGGAAGATGAAAACATGGAGGCCTTTATTGCTGGTTTGATGAAGTCAGAAATAGCTTCGGCCATTCCCTATCAAGTGCCTACCGATGCAGCAATTGATTTTTCCGATAAAGTGCTAGATCGTTTCAGAAATCCTCATATTAAACACCAATGGTTGAGTATTTCGATGAACTATACGTCAAAACTGAAGACCAGAGTGGTGCCTTTATTGAAAAGATATGCCGAACTATTTCAGAAAGCGCCAGAACTGATGGCATTTGGATTTGCCAGTTATATCCGTTTTATAAAAGCTGAAAAAATTGATGACCTTTACTATGGCAAAATTAATGGAACCAAGTATTTGATCAACGACGATAAAATTGAACATATCTATCAACTGTTCCTAAATAATGAAGGAAATATTGTTCAGGCAATATTGAAGGATACCGCTTTATGGGATACGGATCTATCGATGTTGCCAGGTTTTGAAGCATTGGTAAATGGGTTTTACTTGACAATGGCCAATGCCGATACCAGTGTTAAGGAACAATTAATGAACATCATCGAAAATAAGATAGACGCATTGTAATGACACAGAAAATATTAAAAGTACATCCCTCAGATAATGTATTTGTAGCATTGGTAGATTTGGGAAGAGGAGAACAAGTTCAATACAAGGATGAGGTTTATGTCGTACTTGATGATGTACAGGCCAAACATAAGTTCCTTGCACAAGATTTGAAAAAGGGAGCGGAAGTTATCATGTATGGCGTTTTGGTAGGTAAGGTAGTGCAGGATTTGCAGAGAGGGAATTTATTGACCACCCAAAATATAAAACATGCGGTTTTAGGTTTCGAAACACAGCAAAGACAACTGCAATGGAATAAACCAGACGTAAGTGCTTGGCAAGATAGAAGTTTTATGGGCTTTCATCGTGAAGATGGTAGCGTAGGCACCAGTAACTACTGGTTGGTTATCCCTTTGGTGTTCTGTGAAAACAGAAATATAGATGTTTTACAGGAAACTTTGGTGGAAGCTCTGGGGTATAAACGACAAAATAATTACCAATCGCAAGCAGATCAGTTGATAAAGATGTACACCGCTGGTGCAAAGTCAGAGGACTTGTTACAAGCGGAGGTGTTTGTTGAGGAAAAGGACATCAAATCAAAACGGGTTTTTCCAAATGTTGATGGGATCAAGTTTTTGAAACATGATGGTGGCTGTGGCGGAATTAGACAAGACGCAGAAACTTTGTGCGGTTTACTAGCCGGTTATATTACGCATGCTAATGTGGCTGGAGCAACCGTGCTAAGCTTGGGCTGTCAGAACGCCCAAGTTTCGATCCTGGAGAAAGAAATAGTGAAAAGAGACCCTAATTTTTCCAAACCATTTTATGTGTTGGAACAGCAAAAGATAGGCACAGAGTCTGATATGATGAGTTTGGCATTGAAACAGACCTTGGCCGGTTTGGCAAAAGCTGATGAATGCGAAAGAAAACCGGCGCCGTTAAGCAAACTGGTGATTGGTTTAGAATGTGGCGGCTCTGATGGCTTTTCGGGCATTTCTGCAAATCCAGCAATTGGTTATACTTCCGATCTGTTGGTTGCCATGGGTGGAACGGTAATTTTGGCCGAATTCCCAGAGCTATGTGGTGTAGAACAAAGCTTGAGCGATAGGTGCGTAACTATAGAGGAAGCAGAAAAATTTGCTTTACTTATGAAAACCTATGAAAAACGTGCCATAGAATCGGGCTCTGGTTTCGACATGAACCCTTCTCCTGGTAATATTAGGGATGGCCTCATTACTGATGCGATAAAATCTGCTGGAGCAGCAAAAAAAGGTGGTATTTCGCCAATAGTTGAAGTATTGGACTACCCTGAAAAGGTTACAAAACAAGGGCTAAATCTATTGTGTACCCCAGGTAACGATGTGGAAAGTACCACTGCCGAAGTGGGCTCTGGCGCTAATATTGTGCTGTTTACAACGGGCTTGGGTACACCCACTGGAAACCCTATTGTACCAGTGGTAAAGTTAAGTAGCAATAATGCGCTCTACCATAAAATGCCAGATATTATTGACTTCAATACTGGTGGGATCATCGATGGTAAAGAAACAATTGAGCAAGTTGGAGAAAGGATTTTAGAGTATGTGATCAAAGTTGCTAGCGGTGAAGTTGAGGTTAGTGCAGTTCGCCATGGGCAGGATGATTTTATTCCATGGAAAAGAGGGGTTAGTTTATAATTTAGATGAAATTTAACTAGATATTTCGCTAATTATTTAGCTGTTGGTATTTTAGTGAAGTTGATGGTTTTTTTCACACTCTTTAGCAACCTCGCAATGCGTAAAATTAGCTTATACTTATTCCCTTTGCTGCTGTTTTTGGGTGCTGCACCAGCTATAAAAACATTCCGTATCAGCGGTAAAGCCCAAGGAACTAGCTATCATATTACCTATTATGAAAAAGATAGTATTATTTCAAAAACGGATATCGAAAACCTGCTTAAGGAACTGGACAATTCTCTTTCCATTTACCAACCAAACTCGCTCATAAGTCAGTTTAACAACTCGGCAAAAGGTCTTAAAGTCGATAGACATTTACGTAAGGTGGTACAAGAATCTTTGTCGGTATATAAAGAAACCAATGGTATTTTTGATATCACGAGTTATCCGATTTTAGCCGCTTGGGGATTTGGCACCGAGAAGGTTGTGGGGTTTCCAGATTCTGCAAGGATTGATAATTTGATGCTTTGTGTAGGTTCCGATAAGATTCTTCTACAGAATGATTTTTTGGAAAAAACTGTTCCGTGCATAAAATTGGATGTAAACGGCATTGCCCAAGGGTATAGCGTAGATGTATTGGCCAATTTTTTAGAAAGCAAAAGGATAGATTGCTATATGGTTGAGATTGGAGGCGAAATAAAGGTAAAAGGTAAAAAACCTGATGGAACTCACATGAAAGTTGGGATTGAGGGTCCAGCAACAGATAATAGGGATGAGCCTTTTGTAAGAAGGATTGTCACCCTCAAAAAAGGGGCAATCACTACGGCTGGAAATTATCGTAAATATATCGAGAAAGAAAGCAAGCGCATTTCTCATCTCATTGATGCGAGGACTGGCTATCCAATAGAGAATGAAATGATCAGTGTTACTGTTGTGGCAAAAAATGCTATTACTGCAGATGGTTACGATACCCCACTTATGGGAATGAACCTAAAAGAAGCGCTAGCTTTTATGACGAAACATCCGGATATGCAAGCTTACTTTATCTATCGCAAGTCAAACGGTGCTGTAGCTGATACTGCTACAGTAGGGTTTTATCCCCTTTTTGATGACTTAAAAAATTATACAGATTGATTGCTGCTTGTCATTTACTTAGCTTTATCTCCCAATTTAGTATTGTAAGTCTTTTTTATATTTTTAATGTATTTGAAACGACGGAAAGGTCACTTTCAGCTGGTTCATAACATCCCGATCTATTATCGGGAGGGTCATTGGTTCAACTTAGTATTCCCGAATTAAGCTTGTTTTCTATTTAGTACCCTTCGCGTGGTGCTATTATAATTCTTTGAATTTATAAGTTCAATTTGCCAAGTATTCAACTTGAATAGCAAACCTTGTTGGTCTCCACTTTTAATTATCTTTTCTTTTTATAAATTTAGATTATGAAATATAAATTCTTGCTTGGGTTAATGTTAATCTGCTTTCAATTGGGTGCGCAGCAACACAAAAATTATCAGCAAAAAATTAATGGGACCAAACTCGCGTTCGATATGCAGGCTATACCCGCAGGCGAATTTTCCATGGGGAGCAAGAATGGTAATGCAGACGAACTTCCGGTTCATAAAGTAAAGCTAGATGCATTTTGGATGAGCAAACTAGAAGTGACTTGGGATATTTTCGAACCATTTCTATATAAAGACTACGAGAAAAGCAACAGCACAAATGTATCGGCAGAAATTGATGCAGTTACCCGTCCAACTAAACCATATTTAGATATGACCTTTGGTATGGGAAAACAAAATTATCCGGCACTCGCTATGACTCAATACAGTGCCATACAGTTTTGTAAATGGTTGTATGTGCGTACAGGTGTTTTTTATCGGTTGCCTACAGAAGCAGAATGGGAATATGCATGTAGAGCAGGTACCGATACAGAATTTAGCTTCGGTAACGACGAGAAAAGATTGGGGGAATTTGCTTGGTACAAAAATAACAGTGATAAAAAAACACAGCAAGTCGGGCTAAAAAAGCCTAACGCGTGGGGTTTGCATGATATGCACGGCAATGTAGCGGAGTGGACCTATGACCAATATTCTGCAGATTTTTATGCTAGTTCGGAAAACGCGAAGAACCCGGTAGCAATTGCAGATAAATTATATCCGTTGGTTGTACGCGGGGGTTCTTATGAAGATAATGCCAAATACCTTCGTTCTGCTGCAAGGGCAACATCAGATCCTGCTTGGAAACAAATCGATCCTCAAATCCCGAAAAGCAATTGGTGGTTTCCAGAAGCGCCATTTATTGGAATAAGATTGGTTAGGCCACTAATACAGCCAACTAAAGAGCAGATAGATGCTTATTATGATAAACTACCAATCAAGGATTTTTAAGAAAACTAAACCAAAAACATATAAATAATTATGACTAATACTAAGGATATGCAAAAGGAGCGCAGAAAATTTATTAAATCTTCCGCTCTTATAGCAGGAGGAATGATGATGAGTGGATATTCGTGGGCAGGAGTTAACTCTTCCGTTGATGACACCATTAAAGTTGCGCTAATTGGTTGTGGAGATAGGGGTACAGGAGCTGCTTTTCAAGCCTTAAACACTAAATCTAATATTAAGCTTGTGGCATTGGCCGATGCATTTCAAGATCGCTTAGATAATAGTTATAAGTTGTTGTCGGAAAAATTTAAAGACAAAGTCGATGTCCCTAAAGAACGTCAGTTTGTGGGTTTTGATGCTTATGAGAAAGCAATTGCCGTAGCTGATGTTGTTTTATTGGTAACACCTCCGGGCTTTAGGCCAATGCATTTTGAAGAAGCCGTGAAGCAAGGCAAGCATGTGTTTATGGAAAAACCGGTTGCGGTAGATTCTCCAGGTATTCGTAGGGTTTTAGCTGCCGCAGAAATTGCCAAACAGAAAAAACTAAATGTAGTTGTTGGGTTGCAACGTAGGTATCAAACTAATTATAGAGAAACAGTTAAAAGGATAGAAGATGGTACTATTGGCGATATTGTTTCAGGACAAGTTTACTGGAATAGCGGCGGTGTTTGGGTAAGGCCTCGTACCGATAAACAAACCGAAATGGAATACCAAATGCGTAACTGGTATTATTTTAATTGGTTGTGTGGCGATCATATCGTAGAGCAGCACGTGCATAACATTGATATCGCCAACTGGGTTAAAAACGCATATCCGGTTTCTGTACAAGGTACAGGAAGCAGGGCTTGGCGAACAGGCAAGGATTATGGCGAAATTTATGATAATCATGCTGTAGAACTAAAATATGCAGATGGATCAGTTATTTACAGTCAATGTCGCCATTTTGAAGGCACGCAAAACAGAGTTGATGAAACTTTCCAGGGCACAAAAGGTAAAGTTTATTTGTCGGCCAATAATTCTGGGATTTTATGGGACCATCAAGGTAAAGAAATATATAACCACGATAGAAAAGGTAATGCAAATCCTTACCAAACAGAGCATGACGAGTTATTTGCGGCAATTTCAAAAAGAGAATATAAATTTTGGGACGCTGAGCGGGCAGCAAAAAGTTGCTTAACAGCGATCATTGGTCGTTATGCAACCTACTCTGGCCAGATCATTAAATGGGATGATGCGTTAAAAGCCGAAAACAGCTTGTTCCCAGATAAATTAGCGTGGGATGCCTTGCCAAAATCATTACCAGATGCCAATGGGCTTTATGCCATAGCTAGACCAGGTAAAAGTAAAGTACTTTAATGGTATCTAATTTAAAATATTCGGTATTCTTATTTTCCATTTTTTTAATGGCGCTAGGTCAAGATTCACCTATGCGAGAATTTAAAATTAGTGGGCTAGCGCAAGGAACAACATATTCTGCCAGCTATTTTGCAAAAGATAGCTTGGTTACCAAAGCACAAATCGATAGCATTTTAAATGTTATCGATTTGTCTATGTCTTTATACAAGGCAAATTCTACCATTAGCCAGTTTAACGCAAATAAAAAAGTCAAAATCAAAGTTGACGAACACATGGCTGCCGTTTTAGACAAATCATTTCAAATCAATAAAGAAACAGATGGATTGTTTGATATTACCATTCAACCATTAATGCGCCTTTGGGGATTTTATAGAGAGCAGGGTCAAAATTATCCGCCAGATACTACTAGAATTAGTGCTTTTTTGAATGGTACAACAGGTATGGATAAAATTAAATTCCATAAGCACTGGCTAAGTAAAAAAAATAATCATGTAGAAATTGATTTAAATGGAATTGCGCAAGGCTATTCTGTAGATGTGGTTGCCGATTTTATGCAGGCGAAAGGTGTTGCAAGTTATGTTTTTGAGCTAGGTGGTGAAATTAGAGCAAAAGGGCCAAAGCCAGATGGTAGCGCTATTAAAATTGGTATTGAAGGCCCAAGTACAGATAATTTTGAAGAGGCAAATTTTAAACATCGGGTTTCTTTTACAGAAGGTGCAATTACAACTTCAGGTAGTTACAGGAAATACATTGTTTATAATGGTAAAAATTATGGACATATCATCAACCCAAAAACGGGATATCCAATAAACAATGGCATCATTAGCGTTACGGTTTTCACCAAAAAAGCAATAGATGCAGATGGTTATGATAATACGCTAATGCTAATGTCTGTAGAAAAAGCACTCGAATTTGTAAAGGCTAAAAAAGATTTGGAGCCATATATAATCTATAAAAAGGCAGATGGGGCAGTCGCAGATACTTTAACATCGGGGTTTAAAAAGATGCTTGTCTTTCCAAAATAGTTTAATGAACCTTACTTAACTTACAAGGTTAAGTTTGTGTTTCGAAAGTGAAAAATTGAGCCTTCAAGTCATAAAAAAGGCGCCAACAGATACTGGCGTCTTTTTTATCATGTTTCATATATTATTTAGCTTTCCTAGTCGTGCTAATATTAGGTAAAAATGCCGTGATTAATCCTATCAATGGCAAGTAAGCACAAATTGAAAATACATAGTTGATACTTGTTTTATCTGCCAAGTTGCCAATTAATGCCGAACCAAGACCGCCCATCCCAAAAGCAAAACCAAAGAAAAGACCTGCTACCAATCCTACTTTTCCAGGGATAAGCTCTTGCGCATATACCAAAATCGCTGAAAATGCCGAAGCTAAAATCATCCCGATAGGAACAATTAAAACGCCTGTCCAAAATAAGTTGGCATGTGGTAACATTAAAGCGAAAGGGGCGGCGCCCAAAATAGATACCCATATCACATATTTACGGCCAATTTTATCGCCAATTGGTCCTCCAAGTAAAGTTCCTGCCGCTACCGAAAACAAGAATACAAATAAATAGATCTGTGAGGTTTGTACCGAGACATGGAATTTGTCAATCAAGTAAAAAGTAAAGTAGCTGGTTAAGCTAGCCATATAAAAGTATTTCGAGAAAATAAGTACCAATAAAATCACAATGGCAGTAATTACTCTCGTTTTTGAAAGATTGTGTTGCTCTGCGGTTGCGGTTGCTTTTTTGGCTTCGCGATTTAAAACGTAATTTTTATACCAATTACCAACATAGCTAAGCACCATAATGGCCAATAACGCAATTACCGAAAACCAAATAACGCTGAACTGTCCTTTCGGAACAATGATCCATGCTGCCAGCAAAGGGCCAATAGAACTGCCAGCGTTACCGCCTAATTGAAAAACCGATTGTGCTAGACCTTTTTTTCCGCCAGATGCGGCATGCGCCATTCTGGATGCTTCAGGGTGGAAAATGGAAGAACCGGTGCCCACCAAGGCCACAGAGAATAAAATCAGATGGAAGCTGTTTGATAATGAAAGGGTAATGAGCCCTACTAAAGTAAAGCCCATGCCAATTGCCAAGGAGTAAGGTTGAGGCTTTTTATCAGTATACAAACCTACAAAGGGCTGAAAAAGCGAGGCCGCCAGCTGAAAAGTAAGTGTAATCAATCCAATTTGAGAAAAGGTAAGATGGTAAGAATTTTTAACCAGCGGATAAATAGCCGGAATTAAAGATTGTATAGTATCATTAAGTAGGTGTGAAAAGCTTAGCGCAAATAAGATGGGGAATACAGTTGCGTTTGTTTTACTAAAATCAGAAGGGTTTGCGTTCATAAAAAAGAGATTTTAAACAAAGCTACATATTTTTATTAGAGGTAATTGTTTAATCGTTAAACTGTTTAACTGTGTTTCATTTAAAGTCTTTTGAGCCAAATCGCAAATCGTAAACTTAAAATCGTAAATCATTTGTATTTTTGCGCCGAAAACAAAATGAATATAAAATGAGTACTAACAGAGGACCAATATCGAAATTCATGGAGACCAATTATCTCCATTTTAACGCTGCGGCTATGATGGATGCGGCTAAAGGTTACGAAACGCATCTAGACGAAGGTGGTAAAATGATGATCACCCTTGCTGGAGCAATGAGTACCGCAGAGTTGGGTATCTCTTTGGCAGAAATGATTAGACAAGACAAAGTTTCTATCATTTCTTGTACAGGAGCTAACTTAGAAGAGGATATTATGAACCTTGTTGCTCATTCACACTATAAAAGGGTGCCTAACTACCGCGATTTAAGTCCGCAAGACGAGTGGGATTTGTTAGAAAACCACTATAACCGCGTTACGGATACTTGTATCCCAGAAGAAGAAGCTTTCCGTCGTCTACAAAAGCATATCCACGCCATCTGGAAAGATGCTGACGATAAAGGCGAACGTTATTTTCCACATGAATACATGTACAAAATGTTGTTAAGTGGCGTATTGGAACAGTATTACGAAATTGACCCTAAAAACTCTTGGATGTTAGCCGCGGCTGAGAAAAATTTGCCAATTGTGGTTCCAGGATGGGAAGATAGCACTATGGGTAATATCTTCGCTTCGTATGTGATCAAGAACGAATTTAAAGCTACTACTATGAAAAGTGGTATTGAGTATATGGCTTGGTTGGCAGATTGGTACGTGAAAAATTCTGATGGGAAAGGTGTGGGCTTCTTCCAAATTGGTGGAGGTATTGCCGGCGATTTCCCGATTTGCGTAGTGCCAATGCTTTATCAGGATATGGAGATGGAAAATATTCCATTTTGGAGTTATTTCTGTCAGATTTCGGACTCAACTACTTCCTATGGTTCTTACTCTGGAGCAGTTCCAAATGAGAAGATTACCTGGGGTAAACTAGATATCAATACCCCTAAATTTATTGTTGAAAGTGATGCAACAATTGTAGCACCGTTAATATTCGCTTGGATATTAAAACAATAAATTAAAATCCAAATATCAGGGTGTAAAAGTAACCCAAACTAGATCAGCGATTTCAAAAAAAATCGCTGATTTATTTAGCTCCAGTGGCTAAAAAGGCAATAGTTTAGAATGATTATAAATTGTATTTCACTGTCATTAATATGTCATTGGTATCCTAATAAAGATTACTTTTGTCCAATTATTTCTGAGAGGTAAATCATCATTCATCACTTAGATTAAAAATTTTATTTCAAAATAAAGCATAAAATACTCATTATGAGGAATATCTCATTCGGACTTAAAAAATTTAGAAAAGCAACATTCGTATTAGCTGCACTATCTTTTTTAACTGTAACTGTATCGAAAGCGCAAGATGTTGTTGAGGGAAGAACGTTATTTAAGTCGAAGTGTGCTTCATGTCACGCCTTAGATCACGATGGTACTGGCCCGGCTTTAACTCCAAAAGTTAATGAACTGGAAGAGTCATTTTTGATTCCGTGGATCAGAAACAACGTTGAATTAAGAGCTTCAGGTAACAAACAAGCTATCGAGGCAGCTAAATTCTCTCCATCGGAGATGACTGCTTTCCCTACTTTGACTGATGATCAAATTAAAAACATCATCGCTTATGCAAAAGCAGGAGAGCCTAAAAAGGAAGCTGCAGCAGGTGCTGGTGAAGTTAAAGATGAAGGTGCTTCAAGCCTTTCAATTGCTGGTGTGATCGCTATTATTGTTCTGGCTATCGTTGTTTTGGTAGTGTTGGGCAGAGCAGTTAAAATGCTTGAGCGTTTAATCCTAGAAAAACAAGGAATTGTTGTAACAGACGAGGATAATGTTTCTTTAGCTACTGGCTTAAAAGGATTATTCAAAAACAAGAAATTTGTTTTCTTCTCAGTATTATGCTTGGTAATCGTATTAGGTTCATTCGGTTGGATGGGTATGTGGGAAACTGGTGTTCACACTGGTTATCAGCCAACTCAGCCAATTAAATTCTCACACGAATTACACGCTGGTATCAATCAAATTGACTGTCAATACTGTCACACTGGTGCATTCAAATCTAAAAACTCAACTATTCCTTCTTTGAACGTTTGTATGAACTGTCATAAAAACGTACAGGCAAGAACTGATGATGGTTTGATTTCTCCAGAAATCCAAAAAATCTATAACGCTTTGGGCTATAACCCAGATACTCAAACTTACGACAAGACTAAAGAAAAGCCAATTGAGTGGGTACGTGTACACAACTTGCCAGATTTCGCTTACTTTAACCACTCTCAACACGTAGTAGTAGGTGAAGAAGCTATTCGTAAAGAAGCAGGTTTGAAGCCAACTGATCCAGTTTGTTTCGCTTGTCACGGTCCTGTTAACACCATGGAAGAAGTTTACCAATATTCTCCACTAACCATGAAATGGTGTATTAACTGTCACAAAGAGGCTGACATTTCTAACAAGAAAAACGATGCGTTTTATGCTAACGTAATTGCTGCTCACGAAAAGATCAAAAAAGGTGAGAAAATTACCCCAGCATTGTTAGGTGGTTTAGAGTGTGGTAAGTGCCATTATTAATAAATAGAGTTTTAGTTAAGAACGTTCGATAAACAGTAATATAGCTTAAATGGAAAGCAACAAAAAATACTGGAAAGGTTTGGAGGAGTTGAATAAAACTCCCGAGTTTGTTGAGAACAACAAAAGCGAATTTGCCGAGCCGCTTCCAATAGAAGATGTTTTAAGTGAAGCAGGACTAAGTACCGTTACCCCACGCCGTGACTTTTTAAAAGCCTTAGGTTTTGGTTTAGGTGCGGTAACCTTGGCAGCTTGTCAAAAAGCACCGGTACACAAGTCAATCCCTTATTTGGTTAGACCAGAGGAGGTAACTCCAGGTATCCCTAACTATTATGTTTCTACTTTTAAAGGAAACAGCGTAATGGTGAAGACAGTGGTAGGTCGCCCAATTAAAGTTGAAGTTAACCGCAATGCTGGTTTGTTCAGCAGAGGAACTGATGCGCAAGCTCAGGCTTCAGTTTTAGATTTGTACGATGTTTCTAAACTAAAAAATCCTTTGTTAAAAAAGGATGAAACCACTTGGGCTGATTTGGATAAATTCGTTAAAGGCGAGTTGAACAAAGTTCAAGCATCAGGTAAACAAATCCGTATTGTTGCTAGCTCTTTAAACAGCCCATCGGCTAAAGCAGTGGTAACTGAGTTTACAGCAAAATATCCTACTACTAAATTGGTTCAATATGATCCAGTTTCTTACACAGGTATCATCAAAGCTAACGAAAACAGCTTTGGTAAGGCAGTATTACCTAAATACAATTTCGAAAAAGCAGATTTGATCGTAAGCTTTGCAGCTGATTTCTTGGGAACTTGGATCAGTGGCGAAGAATTTACGGCTCAATATACTTCTAATAGAGATTACAAATCTTTAGAGAAGAAAAAAATGTCTCGTCACTTCCAATTTGAAGCTGGTATGAGTTTAACAGGTACCAACGCTGATACTCGTATTGCTTTAAAGCTATCGGAAGAAGGACCTGCATTAATTGCGTTATACAATGCGATTACAGGAGCTAGCTTGCCAGGTGCAGGTTTGCCAGACAATGCCAACGCTGATAAAGCCATTAAATTAGTCGCTAAAGAATTATTACAAAACAAAGGTAAAGCCGTTGTAGTAGCGGGTTCTAACGATGTTTCTGTTCAAACTTTAGTAAATGCCATTAACGTTGCTATTGGTAGTTACGGTACTACTATCGATTTAGATAACCCTTGTAAACGTTACGAAGGTAACGATGCAGAATTTGCATTGTTAGTTGACGAAATGAACAAAGGTGAAGTAGGTGCGGTGTTCTTCTTGAATTCAAACCCTGCTTACGATGCCATCAACACTAAAGCCTTCACTGAAGGCTTAGCAAAGGTTGGTTTAAAAGTTTCTTTCTCAGATAGAGAAGATGAAACTGCCGATCTTTCTGATGTAGTAGCTATTACACCTAACTATTTAGAAGCTTGGGGCGATGCTAATACCTACGAAGGTTTTTACAGCATTGTTCAGCCAACCATTAATCCAGTATTCAACTCTCGCCAGGCAGAGCAAAGTTTATTAACTTGGGCTGATGCTCCAGTACAAGATTACTACCAATACGTACGTAATTACTGGGAGAAAAACATATTACCTGCAGCAGGTAAAACATGGAAAGATGTATTACAAACAGGTGTTGTCATCAACGCTGCTAGACCAGCAGGAAGTTATGGTTTCACTTTATCTTTAGATGCAGTAGCAGCGGCTATCGTAGCGAGCAGCAAAGCATTGAAGAAAGATATCGAGCTTCAAATCTTTGAAAGTGTTCCTATGCGTGATGGTAAACAAGCTAACAACGCATTCTTACAAGAGTTCCCTGATCCAGTAACTAAAGTAACCTGGGATAACAGTTTAGCCTTAAATCCTAAACAAGCAGAGAAACTAGGTTGCAAGGAATTTGATGTGGTAACGATCAAAGGTGAAAATGGTTATTCGGTTGATTTGCCTGTGTTGTTCCAACCGGGACAAGCAATGGGTACGGCTTCAGTAGCTTTAGGTTACGGACGTACCAAAGCTGGTAAAGCTGGTAACAACGTAGGTAAAAACGCATTTCCATTTGTAACATATACTAATGGTACCTTAAAGTATGCTACTACAGCTACTTTAACCGCTACTGGTGCTTGGTCTGAATTAGCTCAAACACAAACTCACTATTCTTTCGAAGGTAGAAATATCGTTCGTGAAGCTAGTTTCAAAGACTTCTTAAAAGATCCAGCTGCCGGTTCAGGTAACCACCACAAACATAAGGTATACGATTTGTGGACTACAGATAAGCACGAAATGTTGGGTAACAACTGGGTAATGGCAATCGATTTGAATGCTTGTACTGGTTGTGGATCATGTATCGTAGCCTGTAACGTAGAAAACAACATCCCAGTGGTAGGTAAAGACGAGGTTCGCCGTCGTCGTGAAATGCACTGGTTACGTATCGACCGTTACTATAGCTTTAACGATGAGCAACATGGTGCGGTAACTAAAGAGAAAGAAATTGCTCATTTAGATAACCTAGAAAATGTTTCTGTAGTGCACCAACCAATGTTGTGTCAACATTGCGACCATGCACCTTGTGAAACTGTATGTCCGGTATTGGCAACGGTACACTCATCAGACGGTTTGAACCACATGGCTTACAACCGTTGTGTAGGTACTCGTTACTGTGCAAACAACTGTCCATACAAAGTACGTCGTTTCAACTGGTTTAACTACTGGAACGATTCACGTTTCGATAACTACTTGAACAACGAGTTTACACAATTAGTATTGAATCCAGATGTTACTACTCGTTCAAGAGGTGTAATGGAGAAATGCTCGATGTGTATCCAACGTATCCAAGCTGGTAAATTAACTGCCAAAATTGAAAAACGTGCATTGAAAGATGGCGATATCAAAATGGCTTGTCAAGAAGCATGTTCTGCAAACGCAATTATCTTCGGTGATAAAAACGATCCAAACTCGGAAGTTTCAAAAGCCTTACGTAGCGAGCGTACTTACTACGTACTAGAAGAGATCAACGTTGAGCCAGGTATTGGTTACATGACAAAAATTAGAAACATAGATTCAGAAACAAAAGAAGTACATGCGTAAGCTATTACTTACAGCAATATAGAATATGGCAGGACATAACGAATCAATTTTAAGGGAACCTTTAATTACCGGAAAGGACATCACGTATGCCCAAATTACGGAAGAGATCTTATCTCCGGTAGAAAATAAACCTAACAAGGCTTGGTGGATTGGATTTATCCTTGCACTATGTGGAGCTACCTTATGGGTAGTTTCAGTAGGCTATACCTTCTGGTTTGGTATTGGTTCTTGGGGTTTAAATAAAACAGTAGGTTGGGCTTGGGATATCACCGGTTTCGTATGGTGGGTAGGTATTGGTCACGCTGGAACACTAATCTCCGCAGTATTATTACTTTTCCGTCAGAACTGGCGTAACTCCATCAACCGTTCGGCAGAGGCGATGACAATTTTCGCTGTAATTTGTGCCGCTACATACGTTGTATCACACATGGGTCGTCCATGGTTAGCATATTGGGTACTTCCTTTGCCAAACCAATTCGGTTCACTTTGGGTTAACTTTAACTCGCCACTAGTGTGGGATATGTTTGCAATCTCAACCTATTTCTCGGTATCATTATTATTCTGGTACACAGGTTTATTGCCAGATATTGCTACCATTAGAGATAGAGCAACAGGTGTTCGCAAAAAAATATATACTATTTTCTCATTCGGCTGGTCAGGTAGCGTTAAAACTTGGCAACGTTTTGAGGCGGTATCATTAATTTTAGCAGGTATTTCAACGCCACTAGTACTTTCGGTACACACCATCGTATCTATGGACTTTGCAACTTCGGTAATTCCGGGATGGCATACTACCATTTTCCCTCCTTACTTCGTTGCTGGTGCGATCTTCTCGGGCTTTGCCATGGTATTAACCTTATTATTGGTTGTACGTAAGGTTTTAGGTTTGGAGAACTATATCACCATGTTCCATATCGAATCAATGAACAAAATCATCATCTTAACAGGTTCGATTGTAGGTGTGGCTTACTTAACAGAGTTATTCATTGCTTGGTACTCAGGTTCACAATACGAGCTATACGCTTTCCAAAACCGTATCGCTGGTCCGTTTGCTTGGTCATACTGGTTAATGATGACTTGTAACGTTATTTCTCCGCAGTTACTATGGTTCAAGAAAATCCGTACCAACATTGCAGCAACTTGGGTATTATCCATTGTAGTAAACATTGGTATGTGGTTCGAACGTTTCGTAATTATCGTAACTTCATTGCACCGCGATTACCTTCCTTCAAGCTGGACCATGTTCTCTCCAACTTGGGTAGATGTGGGCGTGTTTGTAGGTTCAATTGGTGTATTCTTTACTTTGTTCCTATTGTTCTTAAGAGTTTTACCTTCAATTGCAATTGCAGAGGTTAAAATGATCTTGAAGAGCTCAAGTGAGCAATCTAAGATGAAATTGATTAAGGAAGGAAACTTAGATAAAGAGCAAGTACAAGAGTACATTGAATCTTTAGAGAAATTTGATAGTGTTAAACAAGAAGAATACGCAAAAATATAACAATGAGTAATATCAAATATATTTTAGGCAGCTTTGGTGATCCTGATGAGATGCTAACCGGCATCAAGAAATTGCAGGAGAACAACATCTCTATATACGATGTTTACACCCCTATGCCTATTCACGGTATCGAAGCGAAATTGGGAGTTAAAAGATCTAGATTGGATATTGCCGCTTTCTTTTTCGGAATTACAGGTACAATAACCATGCTTACTGGAGTTTATTTAGCTACTGTGGTAGATTGGCCAGTAAACATTGGTGGTAAAACGCACTTTGCATTGCCAGATTTTATTCCAATTACATTTGAGTTAACCATCCTATTCTGTGCATTTGGTTTAGTAGGCTCATATTATGCCTCAACCCATTTGTTTCCAGGAAGAGCACCAAGAGTAATGGATTTACGTGCAACTGACGATCGTTTTGTCATTGCTATTGATGCCAAACAAAATACAGAACACGAAAAAATTGATGAACTTTTAAAAGGTGCAGGCGCTTTAGAAGTTAAGCATAATGAAAGGAAGTATATTAGCTATGAAT
>Ga0222427_100146_pt1 | contig 180664 bp, 210 predicted proteins | sample 2B20Ametagenome_FD_182890 | JGI IMG/M metagenome (GOLD analysis project Ga0222427, IMG submission 182890) | Enriched microbial communities from leaf-cutter ant dump, University of Wisconsin, Madison, United States - 2B20A (version 2) | ecosystem: Environmental > Terrestrial > Nest > Insects...
GCCGACCTTCAGCGTGCCGTCCTTGGACTTGGCGCCGAATTCCTTCAGCGGAACGCGACCTTCAACCTTGAGGCCGACGTCGACGATGGCGACGTCCTTTTCGATCGCGGTAACGATGCCCTTGGCGACATAGCCTTCGGCGAGATCGTTAGCGGCGAAGGATTCCTGCAGAAGGGCTGCGAAATCTTCGCGCGTGGGGTTTGCTTGAGACATTGAAACTCCTGATGTGCCAAAGGCACGGGCGCCGGGGGTTAGCGTTGGTGATGAACGAGGCTCCATCCGCTACCCTTGGGCAGCAAATCCGGCGCGGGGACAGGCTTCGCTCTTATGTTGCGCAACACCGGACGGAAAACCGCTTGCGCACTTTTCCTGGCGTTACTGGTGCTTAAGCGCGGCGTCGATGAACGACTTTGCCGCGGAAAACGCCGCCTCTATACTCATTTCCGAGGTGTCGAGCAAGTGCGCATCGTCAGCGGGCTTCAGCGGACTGTCCGCCCGGCCCATGTCGCGCTCGTCGCGGCGGCGGATATCCTCGAGGATCGTCCCGTAATCGGCCACCCCGCCGCCGGCGACGATCTCGTCGTAACGGCGCCTGGCGCGCACTTCGGCCGAGGCCGTGACATAGAGCTTCACCGGCGCATCCGGGCAGACGACCGTGCCGATATCGCGCCCGTCGAGCACCGTGCCCGGCTCGCGCACAGCAAAGCCCCGCTGCGCCTCGACCAGCGCCCGGCGCACCGAGGGCATGACCGCGATCTTCGAGGCCGCCTCGCCGATGGCGTGGGCCGACAGCACGGCGCGATCGAGCCCACCGAGGTCGAGGTTCTTCGCCACATCGGCCGCGACCGCCTCGTCGTCGAGCGGCAGGCCACGATCCAGCAGGGCCTTCGCCGTCGCCCGGTAGGTCAGCCCCGTATCGAGGTGATGAAAGCCATACTCCTCCGCGATGCGGCGGGAGAGCGTGCCCTTGCCGGCGGCGGCGGGACCGTCGATGGCGATTGTGAAGGTCATCAGGCCGCCTTCGTGTCGTGAAGCTCGATCTTGGCGCCGAGGCCGGTCATCAGGTCCATGAACTCCGGGAAGCTGGTGGCGATCATCGTCGCGTCGTCGACCGTCACCGGGTTTTCCGAGACGAGGCCCATGACGAGGAAGCTCATGGCGATGCGATGGTCGAGATAGGTCGCGACGGCCGCGCCCGCGGCATTGCCGAGGCCCTTGCCGTCCGGGCGGCCGTGCACGACGAGCGAGGCTTCGCCCTCCTCGCAATCGACGCCGTTCAGCTTGAGGCCATTGGCGACGGCCGAGAGGCGGTCGCTTTCCTTGACGCGCAGCTCTTCCAGGCCGTTCATGACGGTCGTGCCTTCGGCGAAGGCGGCCGCGACGGCGAGGACCGGATATTCGTCGATCATCGACGGCGCGCGGTCTTCCGGCACCGTGACGCCCTTGAGCGCCGAGGAGCGCACGCGCAGGTCCGCCATGTCCTCGCCGCCGGCAAGGCGCGCATTCAGGATCTCGATATCCGCGCCCATTTCCTGAAGCGTCAGGATGAGGCCGGTGCGGGTCGGGTTCATCAGCACATTAAGAATGGTGACGTCGGAACCCGGCACGAGAAGTGCCGCCACCAGCGGGAAGGCTGTCGAGGACGGGTCGCCCGGGACGTCGATGACCTGGCCGGTGAGCTTGCCGCGGCCTTCGAGCCGGATGGTGCGCACGCCGTCGGCATCGGTATCAACCGTCAGGTTCGCGCCAAAACCCTGCAGCATCTTTTCCGTATGGTCGCGCGTCATGATCGGCTCGATGACGGTGGTGATGCCGGGCGTGTTGAGGCCGGCGAGCAGCACCGCGGACTTCACCTGGGCCGAGGCCATCGGCACGCGATAGGTGATCGGCGTCGGCGTCTTCGGCCCACGCAGCGTCACCGGCAGGCGGTCACCCTCGGCGGAAATGACCTGCACGCCCATCTCGCGCAGCGGGTTGAGCACGCGGCCCATCGGGCGCTTGGTCAGCGAGGCATCGCCGATGAAGGTGCTGTCGAAATCATAGACGCCGACCAGGCCCATGGTCAGGCGGCAACCCGTGCCGGCATTGCCGAAATCGAGCGGCGCCTCGGGCGCCAGCAGCGCGCCATTGCCGACGCCGTCGATGATCCAGGTGTCGCCCTCCTTGCGGATCTTCGCGCCCATGGCCTGCATGGCCTTGCCCGTATTGATGACGTCCTCGCCTTCGAGCAGGCCCGTGATGCGCGTCTGGCCGCTCGCAAGCCCGCCGAACATGAAGGAACGGTGCGAAATCGACTTGTCGCCGGGAATACGGACGGTTCCGGAAAGGCCGGAGGATTTGCGGGCGGTTGCGGGCCGTGCAGTGGCGCCGTGCGACATGGGCGTCTTCCTTGTATGATCACGGGTTCCAGGCGGGATCGCCCGGGAAAGTGCGGGCTTGCTATCACAAAGGATTCAAAGCGTCATCATCCTGCCCGAAAACATTCGGCAGAAAGGTCCCGGCCCCTCCCGCGAAGTTTGGCTTTGACAGGATAGCCCAAGACGATTAAGGGGACCGGCTAATCATTTTCCCCTTCAACGCGCCGGAAACACCGGCCCCGCCGGCAAGAAAAACGGCACCTGAGAGGCTTTGACAGTGGCAAAACCGGAACTCGGCACCAAACGCATCGACCCGGAAACGGGCAAGAAGTTCTACGACCTGAACCGCGACCCGATCGTCTCGCCCTATACGGGCAAGACCTATCCCCTCTCTTTCTTCGAGGAAACCTCGGCCGCGGCCGTTCTCGAAAAGGATGAGGAAGAGGACGTCAACGAAGTCGATACCGAGAACACGGAAGTCGAACTCGTCTCGCTCGAGGACGCCGACGAGGATGCGGCCGGCGGCGACGACCTGCCGGACCTCGGCGACGACGACGTGGAGATCGACGGCGACGACGACGACACGTTCCTGGAGCAGGACGAAGATGACGACGATGACGACATGAGCGACCTCATCGGCGTCACCGGCGACGAAGACGAAGCCTAAGACCTTGATAATCCGGCCGGTTTCAAAAAAATCGGCCGGATTTCATTTTTCGGCTTGCCATCTCCGAAACCCGGAAGTAATAAGCCGCCACACCGAACGGCAACGCCGCTTCGGTTCCCGGAAACCGGCCTTGCCGGACCCGTTATGGGGCTATAGCTCAGCTGGGAGAGCGCTTGCATGGCATGCAAGAGGTCAGCGGTTCGATCCCGCTTAGCTCCACCAAAATTTCCTGATATTACGGCACGTTATCAATTCGCGAACTTCGCTGCATGCTGCTTTCTGGCCGCCGGCGGAGCTTGCAAAGCGCATCGGCACGACGCAACAGCCGTCGCCCGGCTTGACGGCGGCGTTTCTCCGCCCCTCTCTATTTTGCGCCGGCATGTCGGGGCCACGGGAGCCCGGTTCGGAATCAATGTGTAATACCTTGACTCCCGCCACAGGCTCTCCAGGCATCACGGCTGCTCGCGCATGCCGGGGGTCGCCTCGCGCTGGTCGGCATCTTCCAGGTCGGTTTTCACGATGAAGGTGTCGTTGTGCTGGCGGGCGGCTTCGCGAAGTGCTGCGAGGTTCGGCTCGTCGTCGCCGCCGATCTCGCCGTCGCCATGGTCGATTTCATGCTCCGCCTGCAGCCAATGGTCGTCCGGCTTGCCTTCGGGCGAGCCTTCCTGCTGCCAGAGTTCGTAGGCGCGTCTGCGGATGCGGTCTTCCCGGTTCTCGGTCATGGATGTGCTCCCTTCCATTCGCTCCGCAGGAACGGATGAACCGGCCTGAAAGTTCCCGTCTTGCGCTCTTCAGGAACCGCGAATAAGCATGGCGTGCTGCGCATTTCAGGGGAAAATGCCGGGCTTGTCGGGGGACTTCATGAGCTTTACGGAAACGACGACCACCTCCTGGTTTTCCCGGCTGAAGGAGGCGCTGATCAAGATCGTGGTCGGCTTCATCCTGCTTGCCGCCTGCATCTGGCTTCTCTTCTGGAACGAGGGCCGCTCGGTGAAGACCTACAGGGCCCTCGTCGAGGGGGCCGGGCTCGTCGTTTCCCTCGACAATGGCAGCGTCGATCCGGCCAATGACGGCAGACTCGTGCATGTTTCCGGGCCGGTGAAGCCGGTCGGCGTGCCGCAGGACGATATGTTCGGCATCTCCGCCGAGGGCGCGGCCGGCCTCGAGCGCATCGTCGAGATGTATCAATGGGCCGAGAGCTCGCAGTCCGAGACGCACAAGCAGCTCGGCGGCAGCGAGGAAACCGTCACCACCTATTCCTACCGCAAGGAATGGAGCCGCGACGAGATCAGCTCCGGCAGCTTCCGCCAGCCGGGCCACGACAACCCGCGGAAGCCGGTCGCGGATGCGCGCTTCTCCGTTCCCTCGGCGACGATCGGTGCCTTCAGCATCGAGGGCCGCGCGGTCGCCCGCCTCGGCGAGGAGCGCATCGTGCCGCTCGGCGCGGCCGAGGCGAGCCGGCTCGGCGAGGCCGTTTCGCTCGGCAAGCCCGTCTCGGTGGTGGCCGGCGCGGCCGTCTTCTCGCTCAACCCGCAGGATCCGCAGATCGGCGATATCCGCATCCGCTTCGAACGCTCGGATATTTCCGAGGCGAGCTTCGTCGGTGCGCAGCACGGAACCAGCCTCGTTCCCTACAAGACGACGAACGGGCGCGAGCTCTTCCTCAGCGAGGCCGGTATTTCCGACGCGGCCGCCATGTTCGACGCGGCGCAAAGCGAGAACACGATCATCACCTGGGCGGTGCGCATCGGCGGGCTGGTCGGGCTCCTCGTCGGCTTCGCTTTCATCCTCTCCATCTTCGGCGTGATCGCCGACATCGTGCCCTTCGTCGGTTCCATCGTGCGCTTCGGTACCACGGCGATAGCGCTCATCCTCACCCTGCTCGTCGGGCCCGCGGTCATCGCCATCGCGTGGATCGCCTATCGCCCGCTCGTCGCCATCGCGGTTCTTGCCGCCGGCATTGCGCTTGCCGCCGGCATCCTCTATCTGCGGCGCGGCAAGGGGGCGGCCGCGGCAACCGCACCCGCATGAGAGGATGAGCAGGATGGGCGTGACGTGACCTTCTACATTTCGAAGATCTTCTGGCTTCTCGCCCAGCCGCTTTCCCTCACCTTCACGCTGCTCGTCATCGGCCTTGCCGCGGGCTGGCTGGGCTGGCGGCGCATCGGGGCGCTGGCGGGGACGATCGCTGCGCTCCTTCTCTTCGTGACGCTCTTCACCTCGACCGGCGCTGTGCTCCTGCAGGTACTGGAGGACCGCATTCCGCGCGCCGAGCTTGCCAGCGAGGGGCCTTCCTGCATCGTCACGCTCGGCGGCGGGTTCGAATCGGAGATCATCGCGGCGCGCGGCGGCTTCGAGATGACGCAGGCCGGCGACCGCTTCGTCGAAACGCTGCGGCTGGCGCGGGAATTTCCCGAAGCGCGCATCCTGATTTCCGGGGGCGACGGATCGTTCAGCGGGGCCTATGAGGGTGACGCCGTGGTCGGCACGCGCTTCTTCGAGACGTTCGGCGTGCCGGCGACGCGGCTGATCCGCGAGGAGGACTCCCGCGACACGTTCGAGAACGCCGCCAATACCGAGGCGCTGCTTGCCGCGAACAATCTCGAAAACTGCCTGCTGGTGACGTCAGCCTTCCACATGCCGCGGTCGGTCGGCCTCTTCCGCAAGCTCGGCCTTGCCGTGCAGCCCTGGCCGACGGATTACCGCACGACCGGGCGGGCGAGCCTCGGGCTCGATTTCTCCCAGCCATCGGCCAACAGCCAGCTCATGACGACGGCGCTGCGCGAATGGACGGGGCTGCTCTTCTATTACCTCGCAGGCCGCACGCATACGCTGCTTCCGCAATAGGTCACTTCTTCGAGATCGTCTCGAAGCGGGTGTTCCGCACGCGAATGGTCATGATGCAATAGTCGTCGTCGCTCCGGCCGCAGCTTGCCGCATTGGCCTTGAGCTCCAGCACCATGTTGCCGAAGCGCTTTTTCATCTCGTAGCCGTAGAGATCGGCCGTGGCGGCGAGGAAATAGCCGCCTTCGGCCACGCGGATGTAGAATTCGTGCGGGCAGCCGACATTGCCGCACAGGCCGCCCGGCACGCCATCGCAGTTGACGGCCCCGAGATTGAAGATCGCATCCTTCTGCCGGTCGTTGTTGAAATCGACGTTCTCGGCGAAGTCCTCGCCATAGACGGCCGTCTTGCAACGCTTGGCGACCTCCGCCTGAAGGGCGGCCATGGCATCCGGCACGATCTCGGCCGCGCGAACGGGCGTGGCGGCCGCAACGAGCGCGGCGCAGAGGAGCGCGAGGAAACTCATGCGGATGGCCATCTCTCAAACCTTTCCATGGCGGGCGATTCGGTCATTATGCAGCCGGGTGCGGCATGCGGGGTGATTCTTCCGCGCGCACCTTTGCAGTCGGCGATTCCGGACGCACCTTGCCGGAACAGCTTTAGGCAGCAAAGCTGTCGCGAGGCTTGGCCTGCCGGGGGCCCGGCGAATAAGGGGGAAGACGTGACGATCCTTGAACTGCTCGATTATACGGGCGTTGCCGTCTTCGCCGCGACGGGCGCGCTTTCGGCCTCGCGCAAGCAGCTCGACATTATCGGCTTCCTGTTCCTCGCCGCTGCGACCGGCATCGGCGGCGGCACGTTCCGCGACGTCATCCTCGGGATACCCGTCTTCTGGGTGGTGAACCCGACCTATCTCATCGTCTGCGTGACGGTGGCGCTGGTCGTCTTCGTGCTCGCGCACCGCATCGAGTCGCGCTACCGGCTGCTGCTCTGGCTCGATGCCATGGGCGTCTCGGCCTATTGCGTGATGGGCGCGGCGAAGGGCTATGCGGCCACCGGCTCGCCGACCGTCGCCATCACCACCGGCGTGCTGACCGCAAGCTTCGGCGGCATCATCCGCGACCTCCTCGCCAACGAACCCTCGGTACTGTTGCGGCCGGAGGTCTATATTACGGCCGCGCTGATCGGCGCCGCGGCCTTCACGGGGGCCACCGTCGCGGGCGCGCCGCTGTGGGTCGCCTCGGCGATCGGCATGGGCGCCGCCTTCATCGTTCGCGGCGGGGCCCTGCGCTTCGGCTGGCGCTTTCCGGTCTACAAGCCCCGGCCGGGGCGGCATCCGGACGATGTCATGTGAGACGGATCAGGCCTTGCGCGGGCGCAGGCGGATGATCACGTCGACATGCGCGATCTCCATGCCCTCGGGCGGCTCCGGCAGGTTGCCGATCTCGATATTGCTCACCGGGATGTCGAGAACGCGGTTCTCGCCCTCCACGAAGAAATGGTGATGGTCCGAGATATTGGTGTCGAAATAGGTCTTCGCGCTTTCCACCGCCAGGACGCGGATAAGGCCGGCCTCGGTGAACTGGTGCAGCGTGTTGTAGACCGTCGCCAGCGAGACCGGCACGCCGGCCGTGACGGCTTCCTCGTGCAGTTCCTCCACCGTCAGGTGGCGGTCGCCCTTGGCGAACAGCAGGTCGGCAAGGGCCACGCGCTGGCGCGTCGGGCGCAGGCCGGAATGGCGCAGGCGCTCTTCGATGGGCAACTCGTGTGCATGCGTCATGGGCGAGTGATCCGCTTGTCTGGCCTCGAACAACAATCTTGAGCTTTCGATATAACTTTAGCGCCGCCGGGATTCAATAGGATTACAATGCCCAATGGGCGCGCAACATGCGGAAAACCGGGGCCTTGGCCCCGCCCAAGGCAATTTGCGCTGGCTGTCACCGCACGCATCATGTATGCGGACTGCTGAATTAACGTCTCGCCCAAAACGGGTGCGGCGACAAAACGGGAGGGATCGGGCGCTTTAAATTCCGCCTCGCCTCCTCTAAATCTAGCGCTGAACAAGCGTATACAGACCGGGGATGAGACATTCGATGACGACCAGGCAATCCAGCTACAACTATGAGGAAATCCTGTCCTGCGGCCGCGGCGAGCTTTTCGGCCCGGGCAATGCGCAGCTTCCTCTGCCGCCGATGCTGATGGTCCACCGCATCACCGACATTTCCGAGACGGGCGGCGCCTTCGACAAGGGCTATATCCGCGCCGAATACGACGTGAAGCCCGACGACTGGTACTTCCCCTGTCACTTCCAGGGCAACCCGATCATGCCCGGCTGCCTCGGCCTCGACGGCATGTGGCAGCTCACCGGCTTCTTCCTCGGCTGGCTCGGCGAGCCCGGCCGCGGGATGGCGCTCTCCACCGGCGAGGTGAAGTTCAAGGGCATGGTCCGGCCGGACACCAAGCTTTTGGAATACGGTATCGACTTCAAGCGCGTCATGCGCGGCCGCCTCGTGCTCGGCACGGCGGACGGCTGGCTGAAGGCCGACGGCGAGACCATCTACCAGGCGACCGACCTGCGCGTCGGCCTGTCGAAGGACAAGGAAGCCTGAGGCGGAAAGCCTCGGGGGCGGCGCGCCGCCCCCGCCACGAGACGTTCAAGAAAAGGTCAGGAATATGAGACGGGTAGTTGTCACGGGTCTGGGGATCGTATCCTCCATCGGGAACAATGCGGACGAAGTGACGGCATCGCTGCGCGATGCGCGCTCGGGCATCAGCTTCAGCCAGGACTTCGCCGACCACGGCTTCAAGTGCCAGGTCTGGGGCTCGCCGAACATCGACACGACCGACCTCGTCGACCGCCGCGCGGCCCGCTTCCTCTCGCAGGGCGGGGCATGGAACCATGTCGCGATGAAGCAGGCCATCGCCGATTCCGGTCTCGAAGAGTCCGACTATTCTGCCAATCCGCGCGCCGGCATCATCATGGGTTCGGGCGGTCCGTCCACCCGCACGCTGATCGAGGCGGCCGAGATCACCATCAAGAACAACTCGCCCAAGCGCATCGGCCCGTTCGCCGTACCGAAGGCGATGTCCTCCACGGCCTCGGCGACGCTCGCCACCTGGTTCAAGATCCACGGCGTCAACTATTCCATCTCGTCGGCCTGCTCGACCTCGGCGCACTGCATCGGCAATGCCGCGGAGATGATCCAGTGGGGCAAGCAGGACATCATGTTCGCCGGCGGCCATGAGGACCTCGACTGGACCATGTCGAACCTCTTCGACGCCATGGGCGCCATGTCCTCCAAATACAACGACACGCCGTCCACCGCCTCGCGCGCCTATGACGTCAGCCGCGACGGCTTCGTCATCGCCGGCGGCGCGGGCGTCCTCGTCCTCGAGGAGCTGGAGCATGCCAAGGCCCGCGGCGCGAAGATCTATGCCGAGATCGTCGGCTACGGCGCGACCTCCGACGGCTACGACATGGTGGCCCCGTCGGGCGAAGGCGCGATCCGCTGCATGCGCCAGGCGCTTGCCACGGTGAAGGGCGACGTCGACTACATCAACACGCACGGCACCTCGACGCCCGTCGGCGACTCGAAGGAGATCGGCGCGATCCGCGAAGTCTTCGGCGACAAGATCCCGCACATCCAGTCGACCAAGTCGCTGACCGGCCATTCGCTGGGCGCGGCCGGCGTGCAGGAATCGATCTACGGCCTCCTGATGATGCAGGCCGGCTTCATCGGCGAAAGCGCGCATATCACCGAACTGGACCCCGAATTCGACGGCGTTCCGATCGTGCGCAAGCGCATCGACAATGCGAAGATCGACACGGTTCTCTCCAATTCCTTCGGTTTCGGCGGCACGAACGCCACGCTGGTCTTCCAGCGTCACAACGGATGATACGCATGACGGGGATCATGAACGGCAAGCGCGGCCTCATCATGGGGGTCGCGAACAATCACTCCATCGCCTGGGGCATCGCCCAGAAGCTGGCCGGCGCCGGCGCGGAACTGGCCTTCACCTACCAGGGCGAAGCGCTCGGAAAGCGCGTCAAGCCGCTCGCCGCCGAGCTCGGCTCGGATTTCGTCATTCCCTGCGACGTCGAGGATATCGCCTCGGTGGACGCGACGATCGACGCGATCAAGGAAAAGTGGGGCAAGCTCGACTTCGTCGTGCACGCCATCGGCTTCTCCGACAAGAACGAGCTGAAGGGCCTCTATGCCGATACCTCGCGCGAGAATTTCTCGCGCACCATGGTCATCTCCTGTTTCTCCTTCACGGAGATCGCCAAGCGCGCGGCAGGCCTGATGACCGACGGCGGCGCGATGCTGACGCTGACCTATGGCGGCTCGGTGCGTGTCATGCCGAACTACAACGTCATGGGCGTCGCCAAGGCCGCGCTGGAAGCCTCCGTGCGCTACCTTGCCGGCGACTACGGCCCGCAGGGCATCCGCGTCAACGCGATCTCCGCCGGCCCGATCCGCACGCTGGCCGGCGCCGGGATTTCCGATGCCCGCGCGATGCTCTCCTGGCAGCAGAAGAACGCCCCGCTCCGCCGCACCGTCACCATCGAGGACGTCGGCAATTCGGCGCTCTATCTCCTCTCCGACATGGCAAGCGGTGTTACCGGCGAGATCCACTATGTGGACGCCGGCTACAACATCACATCCATGCCGACGCTGGAGCGGCTGGCGAAAGCGGACAGCGAGTAAGACACACACGGCGCGAAGATCTCCTTCGCGCCGTTTTTCTTTGGGCTCAGTCGAACACGACCGGCACAAGCGACAGCACCAGCAGCAGCGCCATGGCTCTGTTGAACAGTTTCAGGCTGCGCTCCCCTGTCATGAAGCGGCCCGCGCCGACACCGATGCCGGCCCAGGCCAGCGTACTCACCAGCGTCGCGCCGCCGAAGATGACGGCGAAGGCGGATGGGATCGCAAAGTCGCCTGCGACGCCCCCGCCATAAGTCACCACAGCGCCAGCGACCATCACCCAGAGCTTCGGATTGACGAGCTGCAGCAATGCGCCTTCGACGAAGGTGAAGGGCCGCTGCCGGCTGCTCCCGGACGAGAGACCGACCGGAGCCGTCGCGATGCGCCAGGCAAGCCAGAGCAGATAGGCGATCCCGATCCATTTCAGCGCCAGATGCACGCGCGGGTCCGAAACGACCGCGCCGCCAGCCGCCGCCACAGTGAAGATGATGACCGCCATGCCGATGCCCATGCCTATTGCGACCGGGAGGGTGCGACGGAAGCCGTAGTTGGCGCCCGATGCCGTCACCATCGTATTGTTCGGCCCCGGCGTGCCCGCCATAGCGAAGGCAAAGCCCGACGCCGCCGCTATCCAAGCCCAATCCATCCTGCCCTCCTCGTCGAGATATCGGCAGCCTATGCCACCCCATGCGCAACGGGGTTGCGAAGATGCCAGCAATGGACAAGAATTTGGCATTCAATGCCGCTGGATGGCTTGAACGTTTGTGAGGATTTCAATGCAGCTCGACGAGATCGACCGCCGTATCCTGCGCGAGCTGCAACAGGATGGCCGCCTGCAGAATGTCGAGCTTGCAAGGCGGGTCGGCCTGTCGCCCTCCCCTTGCCTGCGCCGGGTGAAGCTATTGGAAGAGGCCGGTGTCATCGACCGCTATGTCGCGGTCGTGGATCAGGCGAAGATGGGACTGCAGCTTTCCATGTTCGCGCGCATCTCCCTGACGGCGCAGGATGCCGAGACGATCGACCACTTCATCGCCGCCATGAAGCGGCTGCCGGAGGTGGTGGAGTGCTATATCATGCTCGGCGAGAGCGACGCGCTGCTGCGCGTCGTCGTCTCCGATTTCGAGGACTACCGCCGCTTCCAGTCGACGCATCTGACGCGCAGGAACGGCATCCAGACCGTCAAGACGGATGTGCCGAGCGAGACGATCAAGCAGAGCTTCGCGCTGCCGCTGTGAAGCTCAGCGCTTGCCCCACAGTACCTTGAAGCGGGCATTGCGGCAGAGCTCGCCGCTTTCCTTGAAGGCGTCCTTCAGCACCGGCTCGTAGGGCAGGCCGCGGTTGGCGACCATCAGAAGGCGACCGCCGATCTTCAGCGACTTCGCCGCCATGCGGATCATTCCCGCGCCGAGCGAATGGTCGGCGGCGTGGCCTTCATGGAAGGGGGGGTTCATGACGATAAGGTCGTAGTGGTCGCGCGGCGTCTCGGCCGTCAGGTCGAACCAGTAGTAGCGCGCGGGGATGTTCGGGCAGTTCTCCGCCATGTTCTCCTTGGCGGCTTCCAGCGCCTCGTAATGCGCCTCGAAGAGGTCGATTCCCTTCACCTGCGGCGCGCGGCCGCCGAGCATGACGGAGAGATAGCCCCAGCCCGCGCCGAAATCGGCGGCATGGCCGTTGAAATCCTCAGGGATGCGGGTGGCGAGCAGTTCGGAGCCGTCGTCGATGCGGTCATGCGAGAACATGCCGGGCGCGGCCGTGAAGCGACCGACGATGCGCACCGGCCTGGCCGCGAGCTTGGCGATGGCACCCGCGGGGTCTTCCGGACGGGCGAACCAGATGGCGAGGCCGTGGTATTTCGGCATGGAATCGCCCGTCAGGCCAAGCTGGTCGAGGCGCTTGCGCATGGACTGGACGCCGTCTTCCTTGCCGCCGGCAACGACGATCAGGCCACCCGTGCGCACGCGGCGCAGGGCTTCGGCGATACGGTTCTCGTTCTCGCCTTTGTGTTTGGTCATCAGGATGAGCGCGCCGTCGAAATCCTCGCCCTCGATGACGGGCTTGACCGGCGCGCGCACGGCTTCCAGCCCGCGATAGAGCGAGCGCAGCGGCTGCACCGCCTCAAGGGACGCGCCAAAGCCTTCCGGCGGGCGCTGGCCGGCTTCCGCGCCGAGGAAGAGGTAGCGTTCCCCCTCAGCCGGCAGGCCGAGCGTGCCGGAGGCGAAGGGATGGAACAGGGTTTTCAGGGCGTCGCGGGTCATGGTCGGCTTTCGGCGGATGAGTGGTCAACTAAAAAGAAAAGGGGCGCGGAACGTGCCGCTCCGCGCCCCCTTCATGCATTGGTGTCCGATTACTCGGCGGCTTCGCCGTCGCCCTTCTTGTCGGCGACGATTTCCTTGCCGGTCGCCTGGTCGACGACCTTCATGGAGAGGCGGACCTTGCCGCGCTCGTCGAAGCCCATCAGCTTGACCCAGACCTTGTCGCCTTCCTTGACGACGTCGGAGGTCTTGGCAACGCGCTCCTGAGCGAGCTGCGAGATGTGCACGAGGCCGTCGCGCGGGCCGAAGAAGTTGACGAAGGCGCCGAAGTCGGCGGTCTTGACGACCGTGCCTTCGTAGATCATGCCGACTTCCGGTTCCGCGACGATGGAGTGGATCCACTTGCGGGCCGCTTCGATCTCCTTGCCGGACGAGGAGGCGATCTTGATCGTGCCGTCGTCTTCGATGTTGATCTTGGCGCCGGTCTTCTCGACGATTTCGCGGATGACCTTGCCGCCCGTGCCGATGACTTCACGGATCTTGTCGACCGGGATGTTCATGACTTCGATGCGCGGGGCGAATTCGCCGAGCTGGCCGCGGCTCTCGGTAATGGCATTGGCCATTTCGCCGAGGATGTGCTTGCGGCCGCCCTGTGCCTGGGCGAGAGCGACCTTCATGATCTCCTCGGTGATGCCGGCGATCTTGATGTCCATCTGCAGCGAGGTGATGCCGTCGGCGGTGCCGGCGACCTTGAAGTCCATGTCGCCGAGGTGGTCTTCGTCACCCAGGATGTCGGAGAGAACCGCATAGCGGTCGCCTTCGAGGATAAGACCCATGGCGATGCCGGCAACCGGCTTTGCCAGCGGAACGCCGGCGTCCATCAGGGCGAGCGAGGTGCCGCAGACGGTGGCCATCGAGGACGAGCCGTTCGACTCGGTGATCTCGGAGACGACGCGCAGCGTGTAAGGGAACTGTTCCGCCGTCGGCAGCATCGGGCGGATAGCACGCCAGGCGAGCTTGCCGTGGCCGATTTCACGGCGGCCCGGGGAGCCCATGCGGCCCGTTTCACCGACCGAGTAGGGCGGGAAGTTGTAGTGCAGCAGGAAGCGTTCCTTGTACATGCCGGTCAAGCTGTCGACATACTGCTCGTCCTCACCGGTGCCGAGCGTGGCGACGACGATCGCCTGCGTCTCGCCGCGGGTGAAGAGGGCCGAGCCGTGCGTGCGCGGCAGGATGCCGACTTCCGAGACGATCGGACGAACGGTTTCGAGGTCGCGGCCGTCGATGCGGCTCTTGGTGTCGAGGATGTTCCAGCGGACGATCTTGGCCTGCAGGTGCTTGAAGACGGCGCCGATGACTTCTGCGCTGTACTTCGGCTCGACGCCTTCGGGCAGGAAATGCGCCTTGACCTTGGCCTTGACGGCGTCGACGGCGGCGTAGCGGTCGGCCTTCTGGGTGATCTTGTAGGCGTCGCGCAGTTCGGCTTCGGCAAGGCCGAGCATTTCGGCTTCGAGTTCGGAATAGTCTTCCGGCTGGAAGTCGCGCGGTTCCTTGGCAGCCACTTCGGCGAGCTTGATGATCGCGTCGATGACCGGCTGGAAGCCCTTGTGGCCGAACATGACGGCGCCGAGCATGACGTCTTCGTTCAGTTCCTTGGCTTCGGATTCGACCATCAGGACGGCGTCCTGCGTGCCGGCGACGACGAGGTCGAGAACCGACTCGTCCATCTCGTCGAGATGCGGGTTCAGGACGTATTCGCCGTTGATGTAGCCGACGCGGGCTGCGCCGACCGGGCCCATGAAGGGAACGCCGGAGATCGTCAGCGCGGCGGAAGCGGCAACCATCGACAGGATGTCGGGATCGTTCTCGAGGTCATGCTGGACGACCGTGACGACGACCTGCGTGTCGTTCTTGTAGCCTTCCGGGAAGAGCGGGCGGATCGGACGGTCGATCAGGCGGGAAACCAGCGTTTCCTTTTCCGACGGACGGCCTTCGCGCTTGAAGTAGCCGCCCGGGATCTTGCCGGCGGCGTAGGTCTTTTCCTGGTAGTTGACGGTCAGCGGGAAGAAATCCTGGCCCGGCTTCGGCGCCTTGGCGGAAACGACGGTGGCGAGAACGACGGTCTCGCCGTAGGTCGCAAGAACCGCGCCGTCGGCCTGGCGGGCGATCTTGCCGGTTTCCAGCTTGAGCGGGCGGCCGGCCCACTCGATTTCAACCGTATGGGTATCGAACATGTCTTGTCCTTCTTGGCGGATACGCGCACCGCCGCCCGAAAAGGCGCAGGTGGTCTATCCGCGTTCGTGACGCATCATGGGCAAGACAACGGGAGGCTTCCGTGATGGCGCCGCGCGCCTGAAGCATCCTGCAATCCTGCCCCATGACAGGCCATCGGTTGGTTCCGCAGGGCCGGCCCATCCGGCCTGCTGGAAAATCCCGTTCCGCGAGGCGGTCGCAACCGGCACAGGCGAAACGGTACGGCGGAAATTTCTTCCGCAAAAGAAAGCGGCGGGCGTTCACGAGGAACGCCCGCCGAAATTGCTTAGCGGCGAATACCGAGAGCAGCAATCAGCTTGCTGTAACGGGCTTCGTCCTTCTTCTTGAGGTAATCAAGAAGCGAGCGGCGGCTGGAAACCAGCGTCAGAAGGCCACGACGGGAGTGGTTGTCCTTCTTGTGGTCCTTGAAGTGGCCGGTCAGGTTGTTGATACGCTCGGTCAGGATTGCGACCTGAACTTCCGGAGAACCGGTGTCGCCTTCCTTGGTGGCGTATTCCTTGATCAGCGCAGCCTTGCGCTCAGCAGTGATCGACATCGTATGTCCTTTCATGAATGGGAACAAAGGTCGCCAAAAGCCGGGATGTCGTCCAGCGATGGCCGTGAAGGCAAGCGGGCAGGCCCGCATTGCTGGCGGTGCCTATAAACCATTAGCGGGCGAAATGGAAGGGGCCGCGATCAACCCCCGCCCGGCGCCGTCAGAAGCGGCTGGCCGGCTGGCCGGGCGCAAGATCCGGCGCCTCGCCGCCCTTCGGGCAGACGACATAGGCGCCGAAGACCCAGCCGAGCCGCTCGCCCCCGCGCGAGACGAAAAGCCAGCGCTTGGCGCCGATCCTCGCCTCCTCGATCACCTCGAGCCGCGTGCCGTTCCGCAGCGTCGTCACGATCGGCCCGTTCGGCGCCGAGCGGACATTGAGCGGCGTGCCGGTCGGATCGTCCACCACGCATTCGCTGGCGGCGGCGGGCGTCACCGCGGAGGCGAACATGGCGGCGGCGATGGCCGCGCGCGGGAAAGGCATCATGGCGCGGACCCCGGCATGGGAGGAAGGAGCATACCCGTCATTCGAAGGAGCCCGGCTGGTGGGCCGCCTCGTCGCGCAGGCGGGCGAGCGGGATCTTCACCCGCCATTCGATGCCGTCGTCATGCACGATGAATTCCAGCGTCGCGTCGAGCGCCATGCCGAGCATACGCTCCAGCACCACGCTGCCGAAGCCCTTGCGGCTGTCGGCTATGGCCTGCTTGTCGATCGTCGCCCGGCTTTCGAGCCAGACGAGGTCGAGGTTTTCGCCCGCCGTCACCCAGCTCAGCGAGACGATGCCGGTATCGTTGGCGAGCGCGCCGTATTTGGTGGCATTGGTCGACAGTTCGTGCAGCGCCATGCCGAGCGTCTGGGAGGCCTGCGGATCGAGCAGAACGGCGGGGCCGGCGATGCGCACCCGGCTCGTATCGTCGGGCGTGAAGGGTTTGAGCTGGTTGCGGGCCAGTTCGGCGAGGTTCACGCCCTGCGTCGCGTTGGCGATCATCAGGTCGGTGGAGCGGGCAAGGCCCGAGACGCGCCGGCGGAAGGTCTCGGCGAAGTCGGAGGCTTTCTCCGCACCCGCCACCGACTGGTTCAGCATGGCCTGGATGACGGTGAGCTGGTTCTTGGAGCGGTGGGCGACCTCGCGCATCAGAAAGCGCACCTCGTTCTCCGACTTCACGCGGGCATCGGCCGCCTCGGCGAGCGCGCGGGAAACCGTCTCCAGCTCGGAGATCGCATAGCGGCGCGAGGCGACGCGCTCGCCATGGCCGAGCCGGCGCGCGTCATGCGCGAGCAGCCGCACATCGCGCGAGAGCACGCGGGCGATGCCGACGGCACCCGCCGCCGCCAGCGCCGCGAAGACCGCCCCGCCGATGGTGAGCCAGAGGAAGGAGGAGACCGCGGGCGCCTGCACGTCGGAAGATTTCGCCCAGGCGATCATCCGCCAGCCGGCCAGCGAGGAGAATTCGGTGACGACCTGGTAGTTGACATCGTCCTGGCGCATCGTGCTGACGCCGAGGCGAAGCGAGGGCACCACACGCAGGAAGAACGGCTGACCAGCCTTCTGCTTCTCGTCCGTCGAGACAATGATCTTGCCCTCGGTATCGAGCACCGCCGCGTTCCAGCCGGGCGAGAGGATATCCGGATTGACCGCCCGCCGCAGCGCTTCGGCATTCTTGGTCAGCGTCAGCAGCACCTGCTGGCCGTTGTGAAGGCGCATCGGCTGGTAGACGTTGAAGACCCATTGCCGGGCTGTCTTGCCGAAGAAGAGGTCGGAGACCATGCGCTCGCCGCGCGACAGCGCGAGCCCCGCGGATACCGGTTCCGACGCCGCGTTCAGCGGCGTGCCGTAGGGCACGCGCGTGTTGAGGAGCTGACGCATCGTCGGGTCGATGAGGATGAAATAGATGTCGGTGCCTTCGAGCGCCTTGCTCGCCTGCCTGTGCAGGGCGGCGTAGTCGCCTTTCTGCAGGCTGTCCGACGTCGAGAGAAAATTCAGCGTCGAGAACATGCCGGAAATCTCGCGCTCGACGGCGCGGTTCACGGCGCTCGTCGAGGTGCGCAGCAGCGATTCGAAGATGCGCTCCTGTGCCTCGTTAGTGCGCTTGAGGACGATGATCGAAAACAGGAAGGCCGGAATGACAGCGACGAGGATGAGGCAGACGAGATAGAAGGCGACCGGATGATGCATGCGCCTGCGGGCCTCGCCAGCGCCGCTCTCCACATTTCCGGCGGATACCGTTCGGTCGTTCGGCGTCATCGTCAACGGCCAGCCCCTTCACCCCTCGCCTGCGAGCCGGCCCGGCGGCCAAGCGCCGCCGCGCCCGTCCTCGAACGGACCTCGCCGGCCCATAAAGCCAATAGCTTGTGGTGAAATCAAGTCGGGGGCGTTTCGTTCCGCCCCCTTATTATTAGAGCATTTCCGCTTCTCTTCGAATCGCGAAAACGCTCTAACTCTTTATTTCTACGCAATCCCGGACGCAAAACCGCTTCGCACTTTTGCTGGAATTGCTCTAGCCTGCGAAAACCCGCTTGGGACGGAACTCGCCGCCGCCGATCTCGCCGATGGCGATCAGCTTTCCGCGCGCCGTGGCATAGGCCTCGTCCGCCGAAACGGGCGCATCGCGGCCGCGGACGATGATGGGGTTGCCCATGCGCAGGCGGTGCGCCTGGTCGTCGTTGACGACGATCTGCGGCAGGCTCGACAGGGCCTCGCCGGTATCGATGAGGAAGGCGTCGAGCGCCGCAAGCCGTTCTGCGTCGTCCTCGATCTTCTCCAGCGCCGTCAGATCCGCCAGCGGCACCATGTCGTCTTCGCCGAAGGGGGCGACGAAGGTGCGGCGCAGCGCCGAGATATGGCCGTAGCAGCCGAGCTGGCGGCCGAAATCGCGGGCGAGCGCGCGCACATAGGTGCCCTTGCCGCATTCGACCTCGAAGGCCGCCGTATTTTCGTCCGAGCCCACCAATGTCAGGCGATGGATTTCCACCTCGCGCGAGGGGATCTCGACGGTCTCGCCCTCACGGGCGAGGTCATAGGCGCGCTCGCCGTCGATCTTGATCGCGGAGAATTGCGGAGGAACCTGCCGGATGACGCCGGTATAGTCGCCGAGGATCGCCTCGATCTCGCCCGCGGCCGGGCGCTTTTCGGATGTCTCAGTCACCTCGCCCTCGAGGTCGTCCGTCGTGCGCTCCTCGCCCCAGGTCACCGTGAATTCGTAAATCTTGCGGCCGTCCATGACATAGGGAACGGTCTTGGTGGCGTCGCCCAGTGCGATCGGCAGCATGCCGGAGGCGAGCGGATCGAGCGTGCCGGCATGGCCGGCCTTCTGCGCCTTGAACAGCCACTTGATCTTGGAGACGGCCTCGGTCGAGCCGAAGTCGAACGGCTTGTCGAGGATCAGCCAGCCGGAAACCGGCCGGCCCTTGGGTTTGCGGGGTCTGGACATCTGTATCCTGGATTATTGATCGTCGTCGCCGTCTTCGGCGTCAAGATCGCGGGCGACTTCCGGCGAGCGCAGGAGGTCGTCGATCTTCTTGTAGTTGTCGAAGCTGGTATCGTCGCGGAAGCGCACGTCCGGCATATATTTCATCTGGCGAAGCTGCGGGCCGAGACGGCCGCGGATGAACTTCGCATTGCGGTTCAGCGCCTCGATCACCGCCTCGTGGTCCTTCACGCCGAGCGGCGTGACATAGGCGGTCGCGTGCTTCAGGTCGGGCGACATGCGCACTTCCGAGATGGAGATCACGGTCTTCTCCAACAGCGGATCGCGCACTTCGCCGCGCTGGAGCACCTGGGTGATCGCCGCGCGCACCTGCTCGCCCACGCGCAGCATGCGTTGCGACGGCGCCGAGGATGTTGCTCTGGTCATGGTGGTCACCTTCAAAAAAATGCGAGCGCCGAAAAAGTCCGGCGCCCGCATGATGATCTGATCGCCGGCAGCTTACAGCGTGCGCGTGACGTGCTCCACGCGGAAGCATTCGATCTGGTCGCCGACGCGGATGTCTTCGTAGTTCTCGAAGGCCATGCCGCATTCCTGGCCGACATTGACTTCCGAGACCTCGTCCTTGAAGCGCTTGAGCGTCTTGAGCTTGCCTTCGTGGATGACGACGTTGTCGCGCACGAGGCGGACGCCCGAACCACGCTCGACCTTGCCTTCCGTGACGCGGCAACCCGCGACCTTGCCGATCTTCGTGATGTTGAACACCTCGAGGATCTCGGCATAGCCGAGGAAGGTTTCGCGGCGCTCCGGCGACAGGAGACCCGACATCGCCGCCTTCACGTCATCCACCAGGTCGTAGATGATGTTGTAGTAGCGGATTTCGATGCCCTGGCGCTCGGCAAGCGAGCGGGCCTGCGCATTCGCACGGACGTTGAAGCCGATGATGGCGGCGTTGGACGCTTCGGCGAGCGAAATGTCCGACTCGGTGATGGCGCCGGCGCCGGAATGGACGATGCGGACCCGCACCTCGTCCGTGCCGAGCTTGTCGAGCGCGCCGGCAATGGCTTCGATGGAGCCCTGCACGTCGCCCTTGATGAGCAGCGGGAATTCCTTGAGGCCGGAATTCTGGAGCTGGTTCATCATCTGCTCGAGCGAGCCGCGCGAACCCGTCTGGCGCGCCACCTGCTTTTCGCGGGCGAGGCGCTGGCGGTATTCGGAAATCTCGCGGGCACGGCCTTCGTTCTCGACGACCGCGAACTTGTCGCCCGCTGCCGGCGTGCCGGAAAGACCGAGAACCTCGACCGGCATGGAGGGACCGGCTTCCTTGACGTGCTCGCCCTTGTCGTTGACGAGCGCGCGCACACGGCCCCACTGGTCGCCTGCGACGATGATCTGGCCCGGCTTCAGCGTGCCCGTCTGGACGAGGACCGTCGCGACGGCGCCGCGGCCGCGGTCGAGCTGGGCTTCGACGACGACGCCCTCGGCCGTGCGGTTCGGGTTCGCCTTGAGGTCGAGGATTTCGGCCTGCAGCAGGATGGCTTCAAGCAGCTTGTCGAGGTTCGTGCCGTTCTTGGCCGACACTTCCACGTCGAGCGTCTCGCCGCCCATGGATTCGACGAAGACCTCGTGCTGGAGGAGCTGCGTGCGAACGCGCTGGACGTCCGCCGTCGGCTTGTCGACCTTGTTGATCGCCACGATGATCGGAACGCCTGCCGCCTTGGCGTGGTTGATGGACTCGATCGTCTGCGGCATCACGCTGTCGTCGGCCGCCACCACGAGGATCGCAATGTCGGTCGCCTGCGCGCCGCGGGCACGCATGGCGGTGAAGGCGGCGTGGCCGGGCGTGTCGATGAAGGTGATCTTGTGACCGTCCTGCTCGACCTGATACGCGCCGATATGCTGGGTGATGCCACCGGCTTCGCCGGCAACCACGTTGGCGTGGCGGATGGCGTCGAGCAGCGAGGTCTTGCCGTGGTCGACGTGACCCATGATGGTCACGATCGGCGGACGCGACTCCATGTCGCCCTCTTCGTCGGCGACGTTGAAGATGCCTTCCTCGACGTCGGATTCCGAGACGCGCTTGACGGTGTGGCCGAATTCGCCGGCGATGAGTTCAGCCAGGTCGGCGTCGATCAGATCGCCGGGCTTCATCATCTGGCCTTCCTTCATCAGGTACTTGATGACGTCGACGGCGCGTTCGGACATGCGCTGCGACAGTTCCTGGATGGTGATGGTCTCGGGCAGGACGACTTCGCGCGAAATCTTCTCGCGCGTTTCCTGCATCATGGAGCGCTTGAACTTCTCCTGGCGGCGACGCATCGCCGAGAGCGAGCGGCCGCGCTGCGAGCCGTCCTCGTCGCTCGAAGCGGTGGTGAGCGTCAGCTTGCCCTGACGGCGGCCGTCGTCGCCCTTCGGGCGGGCGGGAGCCTTGGCCGGTTCGGGGCGCTTGACCGCGCCGCGGTTGGCAGGCGCACCGCCGCGCGGACGCTTGTCGTCGTCCTCGTCGGCTTCGCGGCGGCCACGGCCGGCGACCGGCCCTGCGGCCGGAGCCGGCGCGCGACCGGGCTGCGGACGGGTTTCGGCGACAGCCGGCGCGGCAGCGGCGGGCTTTGCCACCGGCTGCTCGACGGCTTCCTCCACGGCGGGAGCCGGTGCGGCCGCCTCGGCGGCGCGGCGCTCGGCCTCTTCCTTCTCGCGGACGATGCGGGCTTCTTCCTCGGCCTTGCGGCGGGCTTCCTCTTCCACCTTGCGGCGGGCCTCGTCCTCGGCGCGCTGGCGCGCCTCGGCGGCGTCGCGGATCTGCGCTTCAGCGAGCGCGCGGCGACGGGCCTCGACCTCATCGGGCGAAAGCTGGTTCAGCACGACGCCGACGCGCGGGCGGCTCTGCTCGGCCTGCGGCTGGTGGGCCGGGCGCGAGGGCTGCTGCACGGGACGCGACTGCTGCGGCTCGGGCTGGCGCTGCACCGGCGCGACGGGGGTCACGGGACGCTCGTCTTCCGGGCGATTGATGCGGCGCTTGCGGGTCTCGACCACAACGGCCTTCGTGCGGCCACGACCCATGTCCTGGCGCACGGTGCCCTGCTGGACGCCGGAAGGCTTCAGGCTCAGGGTCTTCTTGCCCGCCACGCTGATCGTCTTGTCGTCTTTGTTGTCGGTCATTCCGTTCCGTTCCTAAGATCAGGGCCGGATGCGTATCACCAGACCCTGTCGTTCAATTGTTTTCGTCCAATGCGATAACGGCCGGCGAAAGCCGGTGACCGCGTCATTGGTTTGGCTGGCCAGCGCCGCCATGTGCCCCCACCCGGGCGCCGCCCCGGTATTTTTCGAGCATGATTGCGCGCTTCACTACACCCTCACCCGCCTGCCCTGCAAGCGCTGCGGCATGGATAAAAGCATTCTGGCCCAAAAGGCCCTCCAATTCACCCTCGGAGAAGAGCCTGAAGGAGGGTATTTCCGTTTCGTCCTCGGTGAGGAAGCTTGCAGCCTTCCTCGCCTGATCGATCTTCCTGACGCCGTCCTCCGCCGCATCCGTCGCGTGGAACACGGCGAGGGCAGCCAAGGAGCGGACCGCCTGATCCACTTTCGTCGAGCCGGTGATGAACTGGCCGGCCTTGCGCGCCATGTTCATCATGCCGCCGAGCTGGGCCGCGATAAGCCGGTCCACATCGGCCCCGAGTTCCGGGCCCGCCTTGGCGTCCACCCTCAGCGCGCGTGCGAAAAGCTTCCTGGCGACCGCCTTGTCGACGATCGCCCGTTCGGCTTTCACCCAGCATCCACGTCCGGGGAGTTCACGCTTCAGGTCCGGCACGACGCTGCCGTCGGGACCTGCGACGAAGCGGATGAGGTCATCCGCATCGCCGCTTTCGCGCGTCACGATGCACATGCGGTCGTTCACGCCGTCGTCCTTCTTGCCCATATAGGTTTCCGCTCTTGCCAACGCAAACCGCTGTGCAACTTGGCCAACGGCATGTCGAACCGCGCGGGACGCCGGTCAGGCGTCCTGCTCGGCGCCTTCCACGGCCTCTTCCTCGGTGGCGAGGTCCTCTTCCGTGATCCAGCCGGCCGCAAGGCGGGCCTGCACGATCATGGCTTCGGCCTCGGCGCGGGAGACCTCGAACTTCGAGAAGAGACCCTCGAACTTCTTCGTCTCGCCGTCCTTGCGCTCGGTCCAGCCGACGAGGTCGTCGGCGGCGCAGCCGGCGAAGTCCTCGATCGTCTTGATGCCGTCCTCGCCGAGGGCGACGAGCATCTGGCCCGTCATGCCGTCGATCTGGCGCAGCTCATCGGCAACGCCGAGTTCCTTGCGCTTGGCATCCATCTCGGCCTCGATGCGCTCGAGATATTCGCGGGCGCGGGTCTGGATTTCCTGGGCCGTGTCTTCGTCGAAGCCGTCGATGGAGGCGATTTCGTCGAGATCGACATAGGCAAGCTCTTCAACGGCGGCGAAGCCTTCCGAAGCCAGAACCTGGCCGACCATCTCGTCGACGTCGAGCGATTCCATGAAGAGGTTGGTGCGCTCGTTGAATTCCTTCTGGCGGCGCTCGGACTCTTCGGCTTCCGTCAGGATGTCGATGTCCCAGCCGGTGAGCTGCGAGGCGAGGCGCACGTTCTGGCCGCGGCGGCCGATGGCGAGCGAAAGCTGCTCATCCGGAACGACGACTTCGATGCGCTCGGCATCCTCGTCCAGAACGACCTTGGCGACTTCCGCCGGCTGCAGGGCGTTGACGATGAAGGAGGCCGGGTCCTGCGACCACGGAATGATGTCGATCTTCTCGCCCTGAAGCTCGCCGACGACGGCCTGGACGCGCGAGCCGCGCATACCGACGCAGGCGCCGACCGGATCGATGGACGAGTCGTTCGAGATGACGGCGATCTTGGCGCGCGAGCCCGGGTCGCGGGCGACCGACTTGATCTGGATGATGCCGTCGTAGATTTCCGGCACTTCCATGGTGAAGAGCTTCACCATGAACTGCGGATGGGTGCGCGACAGGAAGATCTGGGGCCCGCGCTGCTCGCGGCGCACGTCGTAGACATAGGCGCGGACGCGGTCGCCGTAGCGCATGTTCTCGCGCGGGATCATCTCGTCGCGGCGGATGATGCCTTCGCCACGGCCGAGATCGACGATGACGTTGCCGTATTCGACGCGCTTGACCGTGCCGTTGACGATCTCGCCGATGCGGTCCTTGTATTCATCGTACTGGCGGTCACGCTCGGCCTCGCGCACCTTCTGCACGATGACCTGCTTGGCCGACTGGGCGGCGATGCGGCCGAAATCCATCGGCGGCAGCGGATCGGCGATGAAGTCGCCGAGCTTGGCGTCCGGGTTGCGGTCGCGCGCCAGTTCCAGCGGGATCTGCGTCGAGTAATCTTCGGCGTGCTCGACGACTTCCAGCAGGCGCTGGAGGCGGATTTCGCCGGTCTTGGAATTGATGTCGGCGCGGATGTTGGATTCCGTGCCGTAACGCGAGCGGGCCGCCTTCTGGATGGCGTCGGCCATCGCGGCAAGCACGATCTCGCGGTCGATGACCTTTTCGCGGGCCACGGCATCCGCGATCTGCAGAAGCTCAAGCCGGTTCGCACTGACTGCCATTTTCAGGTCTCCATGGTCTCAGGCCGGGGCATCGCCGCCGGCAATATCTGGAGCGGCGCACCGCTCCGGTTCCGTCCTCTCCGCTCCGCCGCAACGGGCGGAGCGCACTCACAACTTATTCTTCGTCGTCGCCGTCTTCGTCGTTCTGGTTGGCGGCCTCGGCCGCCTTCGCCTTCTTGTCGGCGGCCAGCGCGTCGCGGATCAACTCGTCGGTCAGGATCAGCCGGCCCTCGGCAAGCGCCGTGAAGGGGATGACGACCGTCGGCTCATCGCCGGCGGCGGGCTGGTCGCGTTCCAGCGTGAAACCGTTCTCGTCGGTCGCGACGATCTTGCCGCGGAAGCGCTTGCGCCCGTCGACAAGGATCGACGTCTCGCATTTCAGGAGGTGGCCGAGCCACCGCGAAAAGTCCGACTTGCGGACCATCGGTCGGTCGATGCCGGGCGACGACACTTCCAGATGATACGCCTTGTCGATCGGATCCTCAACGTCGAGCACCGGCGAGACGGCCATGGAAACCTTCTCGCAGTCCTCGACGGTCATGGTGCCGTCGGGCTTTTCGCACATGATCTGCAGCGTCGCGCCGTTCTGCGCGGACAGCCGGACCCGCACGAGGCGGTAGCCGATCTGCTCGATGGTCGGCTCGATGATGTCGGCAACGCGCCGGTCGAGGCCGGTCTCGACGACGAGCCGCGGTTCGGCGGTCGTTTCTGTCTGGGTCGTGTCGGTCATGACATGCCCTCCCGGGAAAGTCGTTATGATGCGCTCGATCGGGGCAATAAAAAAGAGCGGGTCCTCGCGGGCCCACTCTTCATCTGACGATCAAGAATTTGAGGGTGATATAGACCGGGTTCGCCGGAATTGCAAGTTCGGCATTCCGTCTGTCCCCACGAACGCCCGGCGACAGCGCCTCGTCCGGCCTGCCGGCCATCTTCTCCCCGCCTGCGGGGGAGAGGGCGAGGGCCACCCGCCCGCGGCCGAATGGTTTAAAGACAATCGCCGCCATCGGCTTGCCGCTTTCGTCCCATGGACTAGATTGCACACAACGCTGCGTCGAGAATGAGTGCCCATCGTGCCGGACCGGACATCCCCCCTCGCCCCCTTCCGTAACGAAACCTTCCGGCTGATCTGGGCGGCCAGCCTGATCTCGAATTTCGGCGGGCTGATCCAGTCCGTCGGCGCGGCCTGGATGATGGCTTCCATCACTTCCTCGGCCAATATGGTGGCGCTGGTGCAGGCCTCGACCTCGCTGCCGATCATGCTCTTCTCCGTCGCCGCCGGGGCGCTTGCCGACAATTTCGACCGGCGCAGGCTGATGCTGACGGCGCAGTGCTTCATGCTCGCGGTCTCGATCGCCCTGACCGTCTTTGCGTGGTACGGCCTCATCACGCCCTGGCTGCTGCTCACCTTCACCTTCCTCATCGGCTGCGGTACCGCGCTCAACAACCCGGCCTGGCAGGCCTCGGTGGGCGACATGGTGCCGCGCGAGGACCTGCCGGCGGCCGTCTCGCTCAACAGCATGGGCTTCAACATCACCCGCAGCGTCGGCCCCGCCATCGGCGGCGTGATCGTCGCGGCGGCGGGCGCGGCGGCCGCCTTCGCCGCCAATGCGCTCAGCTATTTCGCCCTGCTCTATGCGCTCTTCCGCTGGAAGCCGAACGTCTCGCCGAGCAGCTTGCCGCGCGAGGATTTCGGCCGCGCCATCTCGGCGGGCCTTCGCTACGTCTCCATGTCGCCGAACATCGGCAAGGTGCTGCTGCGCGGCTTCGCCTTCGGCCTTGCGACCAGCTCCATCCTCTCGCTTCTGCCACTGATCGCCCGCGACCTCGTCGCCGGCGGGCCGCTCACCTACGGCATCCTGCTCGGCTGCTTCGGGCTCGGCGCCATCAGCGGCGCGCTGATGAATGCCGCGGTGCGCGAGCGCCTGACCAGCGAGACCATCGCGCGCCTAGCCTTCACCGGCTTTGCCGCCAGCGCGAGCGTCTGCGCGCTCAGCGCGTCCGCCCTCCTCACCGGCGCGGTGCTCCTGATCGCCGGCGCCTCCTGGGTGATGGCGCTCTCGCTGTTCAACACGACCGTCCAGCTCTCGACGCCGCGCTGGGTCGTCGCCCGCGCGCTCTCGCTCTACCAGACGACGACCTTCGGCGGCATCGCCGCCGGAAGCTGGATCTGGGGCACAACGGCCGACACCCATGGCGCGCAGACCGCGCTTCTCGCCTCCGCCGTGGTGATGATCGCCGGCGCGGCGCTCGGCCTTCGCTACGGCCTGCCGGAACTGCAGAGCCTCAATGTCGATCCGCTGGGCCGGTTCAGCGAACCGGACCTGCCGCTCGACCTGAAGCCCCGCAGCGGGCCCATCGTCATCCTCATCGACTACGAGATCGCGGAAGCGGACATTCCCGAATTCCTGCAGACCATGACCGAGCGGCGGCGCATCCGCATCCGCGACGGCGCCGGCCAATGGGCGCTGATGCGCGACCTGGAGAACCCGACGGTCTGGACGGAGACCTACCACGTGCCGACCTGGGTGGAGTATGTGCGTCACAACCAGCGTCGCACCCATGCGGACGCCGCCAACGGCGAGAAGCTGCGCCAGCTGCACCGCGGCGCGGAGGATCCACGTGTCCACCGCATGATCGAGCGGCAGACGATCATTCCGCATCAATACGAGCGGTTCAAGCAGCAGGTGGAAATCCACTGAGGCGGAACCGCCTCAAGGATCAGCGAAGCCGGGATTTCAGCGAGGCATCCGGATAGCAGGTCGGCGCGAGCCCACTTTTCGCCTGCCAGTCGCCGAGCGAACGGCGGGTCTTGTAGCCGGGCAGGCCGTCGACCTTGCCGACATCGTAGCCCTTGGCGACCAGCGCCTTCTGCATGGCGAGCACGTCCGAGCGCAGCATCTTGCCGACATCGCCCCATTCGCCCCGGAACGGACCGCCGCCATAGGCGATGCGGTCGGCGAGATTGCCGATGAAAAGGGCGTAGAGGTCGGAATTGTTGTATTCCTTGATCACGTAGAAATTCGGCGTGACGATGAATTCCGGCCCATGCGTTCCCGCCGGTACCAGCATCATGCCGGATGCCTTCGCCTCGCCGGCCGAAAACGCCTTGCCGGAAATGCGCGTGATGCCGCTCGCCGCCCAGGCCGAGATCGGCTTGGCGAGGTCCGGGCCTTCCTGCGCGCAGGAGACGCCGTCCGGAATGGAGACCTCGTAGCCCCAGCCGCGGCCGGCCTGCCAGCCCTTCTGGGCCAGATAGTTGGCGATGGAGGCAAGGCTGTCCGGCACCGAGCCCCAGATGTCGCGCACGCCGTCGCCGTCGAAATCGACGGCATATTTCAGGAAGCTCGTCGGCATGAACTGCGGCTGGCCGAGCGCGCCGGCCCAGGAGCCCTTGAGTTGCGCCACCGTGCGGTCGCCGCCGTCGACGATATGGAGGGCGGCGATCAGCTCCTTGCGGAACATGTCCTTGCGCGTCGACATGAAGGCCTTCGTGGCCAGCACGTCCACGGCCGAATAGGGGATCTTCGCACTGCCGAAGCCGGATTCGCGGCCCCAGATCGCGACGACGATCTCGCCCGGCACGCCGAAACGCTTCTCGATCCTGCGCAGCGTCGCGGCATGGGTTTTCGCAAGGCTGGCGCCCCGGCCGGCGAGGCTCTGCAGGCGTTTTTCGGAGAAGTAGGCGCCCGGCGAGGAGAATTCCGCCTGGCTCTGCGCCTGTTCCTTCTTAGGCTTAGAGCCAGGCGGAACGAGATCCGGCAGGTCCCAGTTGAGCGTCGCGCCCTGCATGGCCGCGCGGAAGGTCTTTTCACTGACGCCGGCCTTCAGAGCGGACGGCCAGAGGTCCTTGTCGATCCAGGCGCGGAACATCTTCTCCACCTCGGCCTTGGAGGCTGCATGGGCGGGGAGAGCAAGGCCGAGCGCGATCAGCGCGATGCCGGCGCAAGCCTTGAGAACGGTGCGAATGAACGGCATGGGTCTCCTCAGATCGCCGTGCGGGCGCGCAGCGCCGCCGTCAGGGTGCCTTCGTCGAGATAGTCGAGCTCGCCGCCGACCGGCACGCCATGGGCGAGCCGCGTGATCTTCACGTCGAGACCGGAGAGCTGGTCGGTGATGTAATGGGCCGTCGTCTGGCCCTCGACGGTGGCGTTGACGGCGATGATCAGCTCGCGCACGTCGCCCTTGACCACCCGGTCGACGAGGCCGCGTATGTTGAGGTCGTCCGGCCCGACGCCATCGAGCGGCGAGAGCGTGCCGCCGAGAACGTGATAGGCCGCGTTCATCGCGCCCGCCCGCTCCAGCGCCCAGAGGTCGGAGACGTCCTCGACGACGATGATGACCGACTGGTCGCGCCGCGCATCCGTGCAGACCGTGCAGGGATCGCTGGTATCGACATTACCGCAGCAGGAGCAGATGCGCACCTTGCGATGCGCCTCACCCATCGCCTCGGCGAGGGGGCCGAGAAGCTGGTCCTTCTTCTTGACGAGATGCAGCGCCGCGCGGCGCGCCGAGCGCGGCCCGAGGCCCGGCACCTTCGCCAGAAGCTGGATGAGTTTTTCGATTTCGGGGCCGGTGACTCGTTTTGCCATTGCCGGTATCTAGCCCATATCAAGGGGAAACGGAATCCACCTCGCAGGAGGCAGCGCTGATCAGGATACACGCGGTATGCACGGGCCTTGCCCGGCCGGTTCCCGGCAAAAGCTACAAGACCGGCATTTTCAAGACGCCGACCGAGGCGGCCCTGGTCGTCGACCGCGAGGGCCTTCTCGGCGACGCCATCTGCAACCGCAAGCACCATGGCGGGCCGGAACAGGCGGTCTACGGCCTCGGCTCCGTCGATCTCGACTGGTGGTCGAAGGAACTCGGCCGCACCGTCGCGCCCGGCACCTTCGGCGAAAACCTCGTCATCTCGGGCGTCGACAGCCGCAGCGTTTCCGTCGGCGACCGGTTCGAGACGGAGAGCGTGCTCCTCGAAGTGACCTCCACCCGCATGCCCTGCAACACGCTCAATGCCCGGATGGGCGATCCGGCCTTTGCAAAACGCTTCATGCAGGCGGGCAGGCCGGGCTTCTATTGCCGCGTCCTGCGTGACGGCGTCATCCAGGCCGGCGATGCCATGACCTACACGCCCTTCGACGGCGAGCCCGTCACCATGCCGGAGCTGCTGCGCACCTATGGCAAGAACCTTGCCGAGGAGGACCGCCTCCGCTACCTCGCCGCGCCGATCAACGACAAGCTGCGCGCGGCGCTCACCGGCTGATCAGCGGGTGGCGATGGCGGCCGCGGCACCGGCCATGGTGCCGGCGCTGACGCGGTTTGCGATGCGCACGGCGCGCGGGCTTTTCAGGAACAGCCGGGCGCGCGACGCGAGGAAGACCCAGGCAAGATCGATGGCGACGAGCACGACGAACATGGTCGCCACCAGCTCCGCCCAACCGGCGAGCGTGACGGCGCCAAGATCGATGATCGCCGGCAGCAGCGCGACATAGAACATCATGATTTTGGGATTGCCGAGCGTCACCGTCAGCCCGGCGAAGAAGAGCTTTACGCCCGAGCGCGCCTCAGGCAACGCCTCCTCGCCCGTATCGGCCGGCGCGGACCACATCTTCCAGGCGAGATAGAGGAGATAGGCGACGCCGAGCCATTTGATGGCGACGAAGGCGGCCTGGAAGGTTTCCGCGATGGCGGCAAGGCCGAGCACGGCGCAGGTGAGCCAGACGGCCTCGCCGATCCACATGGCGGCGAGGAAGGGCAGGACATCCCTCGGCCCGCGGGACAAGACGCGAGCGACCAGAGCGGCGATGCTCGGGCCGGGCGAGCCGGCCGCCATCATCAGCGCGCCGGCGAAGATCAGAAGGGTCGTCAGGCTCATGGGAATTCCTCCTCTGAGCCCTAAGCCTACAGGATCAAAACGGCAGTTTGAAGCCGGGCGGGATCGGCAGGCCGGCGGTCAGCGCCTTGGTCTTCTCGGCGGCCTGAGCTTCCGCCTTTTCCTTGGCGTCCTTGTGGGCGGCGACGATCAGGTCCTCGAGGATCTCGACGTCGTCTTCCTTGAACAGCGAGGGATCGATCTTCAGGCCCTTGAGAGTGCCCTTGCCGTCGAGCGTTACGGAGACGAGGCCGCCGCCGGAGGCGCCGGTCACTTCGAGCGCGGCGATCTCCTCCTGCATCTTCTCCATCTTGGCCTGCATTTCCTTGACCTTGCCCATCATGCCCATGATGTCGCGCATCGGCCTCTCCTCTTCGTCTCTAAAACTATGTCAGTGTTCGATATCGTCGCCGGGCAGGATGTCGCCCTCGGCGGATTCGGCGGCGGCCACGGCCTCGACGGTCTCGGCCTCGTCTTCCGTTTCCTGCACCTTGATGCGCACGTCGGTGATCTTGGCGCCGGGGAAGCGCTGCAGGATGGCGGCGACGTCGGGGTCCTGGCGGGCATCGGCGACGCGCGCTTCCTGCGCCATGGTTTCGGCTTCCGACAAGGTCGGCCCGCCGGCCTCCCGCGAGAGGATGACCAGCCAGCGCATGCCCGTCCATTCGACGAGCCGGTTCTGGAGATCGGCGACCAGCGATTTCGGTGCATCCGGGGCAAGGCCGATTTCCAGCTTGCCGGGCTCGACGCTCACGGGACGCACGAAGGCACGCACCAGGGCGCGCAGGCGGATATCGCGGTTCTTCGTGCAGAGATCGGCGATGTCGGAGAGCGACTTGACCGGAACCCTCGGCGTGGCGGCCGGCTGTTCGGCGGGAGCCGCCTCGGTGCGGCCGACAGGCTGGGGCGCAGGATCGGCCTGCGGCACGGCGCGCAGCATGGTCGCGCCGTTCGACTGGGCGCGCAGCGGCGCATCCGGCTGGCGCGCGACGGCGGCGACGGATGCCTGCGCCGAGGGCTGGCCGGAAGAACCGCCGGATTGCGGCGCGCGGCCGCCATTGCCGCCGCCCTCGCCGCTCGAAAGCTCGGCCAGCCGGCGCGCGGCCTCTTCCGGCGAGGGAAGGTTGGCGGCATGGGCAAGGCGGATGAGGACCATCTCGGCAGCGCCCGCCGGGCGGCTGGAGGCCTCCGTCTCCGGAATGCCTTTCAGCAGCATCTGCCACATGCGCGAAAGCGCGGTGACGGCGATGGAATTGGCGAATTCGACGCCGCGCGTGCGCTCGATCTCGCTCAGCGACTGGTCGCCGGCCGCGTCGGGCACATATTTCATGCGGGTGACGAGATGGGTGAAGTCGGCAAGGTCGGTGAGGACGACGGAGGGGCTGGCACCCGCCTCGTACTGCGCGGCGAATTCGGCCAGCGCCGCCGCCGCGTCGCCCTTCACGACATGTTCGAAGAGATCGACGATGCGGGCGCGGTCGGCAAGGCCGAGCATGGAGCGCACGGCCTCCACCTCGACGCGGCCCGCGCCATGGGCGATCGCCTGGTCGAGCAGCGACAGGCCGTCGCGCGCCGAGCCTTCGGCGGCGCGGGCGACCATGGCGAGCGCGTCCGGCTCGAACTCGACGCCTTCCTTGCCGAGGATGGTGGTGAAGAGGCCGACGAGATCCGACGCGCCGATGCGGCGCAGGTCGAAGCGCTGGCAGCGCGACAGGACGGTGATCGGCACTTTCCGGATTTCCGTCGTCGCGAAGATGAACTTCACATGCTCCGGCGGCTCTTCCAGCGTCTTCAACAGGCCGTTGAAGGCCTGCGTGGAGAGCATGTGCACTTCGTCGATGATGTAAACTTTATAGCGCGCCGAGACGGGGCGGTAGCGCACCTGCTCGATGATCTCGCGGATATCGTCGATGCCGGTATGGGAGGCGGCGTCCATCTCGATGACGTCGACATGGCGGCCTTCCATGATCGCCTGGCAGTGCTCGCCGGGCACGCGAAGGTCGATGGTCGGCTTGTCGATCTCGGGCGTCTTGTAGTTCAGCGCGCGGGCGAGGATGCGGGCGGTCGTCGTCTTGCCGACGCCGCGCACGCCGGTCAGCATGTATGCCTGGGCGATGCGGCCGGTCTCGAAGGCGTTGGTCAGCGTGCGGACCATCGGCTCCTGGCCGACCATGAGGTCGGAGAAGTCCTTCGGGCGATACTTGCGGGCAAGCACGCGGTAGGCGGCCGGCTTCTCGGTGGACGGATTTGAGGTTGCGTCGCTCATCGACCCTGCCGTTAATCGAACGTCTGTCCCGACAGGACGGAAAGGTGGGAGGCTGGCACGATGACCCGTGCCGGGGCTCGTTAGGGCTGCTTCCTTCCGGACCTGACCCGGTTGGCGAGTGGCTCGTCCACCACCAACCTCCCGCTCCCCATATCGGCAATATTCCATCCGAATGCAAGCGGAGGCGATAAAAAACTGTTGGAGCAAGATCGGCTGCGTGTCATGAATCAGGCAAAAGCATTTCGGGAGAGCCCCTTGAGCGATTTTCGACCCGACGACCGGCTGGTTCGCGACAGCGATCTCGTAACGAGGATCGGCCTTTGCGAGCTGCGCCTCATGAAGGACAAGCGCTGGCCCTGGTTGGTGCTCGTGCCGCAGCGTGCGGATGTCAGCGAGGTCTTCGACCTGACGCCGCTCGACCAGACCATGCTGACCTTCGAGACCAATCTCGTGGCCGAGGCCCTCAAAAGCGTGACCGGCGCGACGAAGATCAATATCGGCGCGCTCGGCAATATCGTCCGCCAGCTCCATGTCCATGTCGTCGCGCGCAGCGAGGGCGATCCGAACTGGCCCGGGCCCATCTGGGGCCATGGCGCCGCCGAGCCGCGCTCGGCCGATGAAACCAAGGCCTTTTCCGCCAAGCTGCTGGACGCACTGACCCCATGAAGCCATCGCTTTTCGATCTCTACCGCCCGCATCCGGAACCCAGCACCATGGTGGCCTTTGCGGAAAACAGCCTCGACCGCCAGTCGGAGCACCGCGCGCCGGATTGCCTGGAGCAGGCCTTCAGGGCGGAGAACGTGCATGCCTTCGCGCTGGCCGGGGGCAAGCTGGTCGTCAAGCACGACGAGAAGATCATCGATCCGCTCTTCGCCCCCTACGAGCTTGCCGAGCTCGGTCCGATGCCGGAAGACGCCATCCTGCTCGGCTACCTGAAGAACGGCGAACCACGGCTCGCCATCCCCGTGAGCGCCGATCCCGATACGCTGCAGGAGCCGCTGAAGGCGGCCGACGGGCGCACGCTCTACCGTCAGCAGATGCTCGACGACGACCTGCTCGGCCAGTTCGCGCAGGCCTCCAGCCTGATGACCTGGAACGGCAACAACCGCTTCTGCGGCAAGTGCGGCTCGCCGAGCCGCTCAGAGATCGGCGGCTACCGCCGCGTCTGCGAGGCCTGCGGCCACACGATCTTCCCGCGCACGGACCCGGTCGCCATCATGCTGGTCATCGATATCGAGCGGGACCTCTGCCTGCTCGGCCGCTCGCCGCATTTCCCCGAGGGCATGTATTCCTGCCTTGCCGGCTTCCTGGAGCCGGGCGAGACGATCGAGCATACCGTGCGCCGCGAGACCTTCGAGGAGTCCGGCATCCGGGTCGGCCGCGTGCGCTATCACGCCTCGCAGCCCTGGCCGATGCCGCATTCGCTGATGGTCGGCTGCTATGGCGAGGCGATCTCCTTCGACATCCGCCGCGACGAGCAGGAGCTGGAGGACTGCCGCTGGTTCACCCGCGAGGAGACGGCCGCGATGGTGGCGCGCGGCGCGCTGTCGGGCGTCGCGCCCGGCATGACCACGCCGCCGCCGAAGGGCGCCATCGCGCACCGGCTGATGCGCGACTGGCTGGACTGGGACGGCTAGAACGCGCTGCGCATCGGATGCGCCCGGTAGGTGCCGAGGATGCGGACCTTTTCCGAGAAGAAGCGCAGTTCCTCCAGCGCGCGGCGCACCGGCAGGTCGTCCGGGTGGCCCTCGATATCGGCATAGAACTGCGTGGCGTAGAACTTGCCGCCGATCTGGTAGCTTTCGAGCTTCGTCATGTTGATGCCGTTGGTGGCGAAGCCGCCCATCGCCTTGTAGAGCGCGGCGGGGATGTTGCGCACGTTGAAGACGAAGGTGGTGACAATGGTCTCGTCGCCGTCGCGCACGACCGGCACCGGATCGCGCGAGAGCACGACGAAGCGGGTGACGTTGCTCTCCGTGTCCTCGACATTCTCGGCGATGATCGACAGGCCGTAGAGGTCAGCGGCAAGGCGCGGGGCGAGCGCCGCCATGGTGCGGTCGCCGGTCTCCGAGACGAGCTTGGCCGCGCCCGCCGTGTCGCCCGCGATCACCGGCTTCCAGCCGTTGAGGCGGACGATCTTGCGGCACTGGCCGAGCGCGTGGATATGGCTGTGGACCGTGCGCACCTCGTCCTTCGTCACGCCGGGCAGCACCATGAGCTGGAAACGGATCGGCATGAAATACTCGCCGACGATGTGCAGGCGCGATTCCGGTAGCAGATGATGGATGTCGGCGACGCGGCCGGCAATCGTGTTCTCGATCGGGATCATGCCGAGATCGGCATCGCCGTTCTCGACGGCAAGGAACGCATCCTCGAATGTCTGGCAGGGCAGCGGCTCCATGTTCGGGAACATGTCGCGGCTCGCCATGTCGGAATTCGCACCGAACTCGCCCTGGAAGGCGATCTTGTTTGTCTTCGTGATCATGGCAGGTGTCCGTATCAGATGGGATGGGCGGCGAGCATCGCGCGGGCCTTTTCGAGGTCGGCGGGAGTATCGACACCGAGCGGAACAGTGTCAACGATCTCCGCGTCGATGCGCATGCCCGCCTCCAGCGCCCGAAGCTGCTCCAGCGATTCCCGCTTTTCCAGCGTCGAGGGCGGCAAGGTCACGAAGGTCTCCAATGCCTTGCGGCGATAGGCATAGAGGCCGATGTGGTGGTAGAGCGGGCCGTTGCCGTAGGGCGCGGTCGCGCGCGTGAAATAGAGTGCGCGCAGGCGGCTGTCGCCGACGGGCGAGCCGACGACCTTCACCACATTGGGATTGGTCTTCTCGTGCTCGTCGCAGATCTCGGTCGTCAGCGTCGCGATGTCGGTCGCGGGATTTTCCAGCGGGCGCAGGGCGGCGCGGATGGTTTCCGGGTCGATGGTCGGCAGGTCGCCCTGCACGTTGATGACGATCTCGGCGCGGCCTTCCGGGTCGCTCTTCACCAGCGCCTCGTGGATACGGTCGGAGCCCGACTGATGGTCGACCCGCGTCATGATAGCCGTGAAGCCTGCCGCCACGACGACGTCGAAGATGTCCTGGTGATCGACGGCGACGACGACGCGGCCGACATCGGCCGCGGCGGCCCGGCGCGCGACCTGCACGATCATCGGCAGGCCCGCAATGTCGGCGAGCGGCTTGCCGGGAAGGCGGGTCGAGGCCATGCGCGCGGGAATGAGGACGAGGCTCTTGTCAAAATTGGCGCGATTCATCTCAGGCCCTTCAAAACCCCCGGGAAAAGTGTCAATAAGTCTCAGTGCGGGGGCTACAATCACTGTTGCAACGAAGCAGCAAAAGACATAGGTTCCGCGCGATTTCAAGACTGGCCGGTGTCAGGTCCGCCGGTTGCTAGGGGAGCGTTTGGATGAACTCTTATGTGAACATGGGCGTGGGTGCCCTTCTGGGCACCGTCTTCGTGCTGATGTCCGTGTCGATCGCTTCTGAAGGCATTTTCCATTCGGGCGCTCCCGAGAAGGAAGGCTTCGCGATCGTTGCCGAGGAAACGGGCGGCGAGGCAGCAGGCGGCGGCGAAGCCGCGAAGGCCGTTCCGATCGCGACCCTGCTTGCCAGCGCCGATGCGGGCGCAGGCGAAACCGTCTTCAAGAAGTGCGCGAGCTGTCACACCGGGGAGAAGGGCGGACCGAACAAGGTCGGCCCCAACCTCTGGGACGTCGTCAACCGCCCGATCGCCTCGCATGAGGGCTTCAGCTATTCCGCAGGCATGACCACCTTCTCCGAAGGCCACAAGGTCGTCTGGGACTTCGATCACCTGAACTACTTCCTCGAAGCGCCGAAGAAGCACGTTCCGGGCACCGCCATGGGCTTCGCCGGCCTCAAGAAGGACGACGAGCGCGCCAACCTGATCGCCTACCTGCGCACGCTCTCCGACAATCCGGCCCCGCTGCCGACCGCTTCGGGCGAAGGCGCGGCCGCGACGGAAGGCGCAGCCCCCGCAGAGGGCGGCGCTGCGACCCCGGCGGAAGGCGGCGCGGCAACCACGACCGAGGGCGCTGCCCCGGCCGAGGGCGGCGCGACGCAGGGTACCACGACGGAACAGCCGGCCGCTCAGTAAGGAGCGCCCGCCACGGATTTGGAAAACCCGGCCTTCGCGCCGGGTTTTTTGTTGCCCGAGAAAGCGGATATCAGCCGAGCAGCCAGGCCCAGAAGGAAACGGTGAAGACGCCGAGCGCCGTCGTCATGGTGATGGTCGAGGATGCGAGCGCGTGGCCCACGCCGAAATGGTTGGCCAGCAGCCAGGCGTTGACGCCCGTCGGCACGGAAGAGGTCAGCACCATCGCCGCCGTCCATTCCGGCGAAAGGCCGAGCAGCCGGCAGGCGACATAGACGGAGCCCGGCAGGACGAGGAGCTTGAGGCCGGTCATGGCGAGCGCGATGCCGGCATTGCCGCCAACCTTGTACTTGTTGAGCGCCATGCCGATGGAGACGAGCGCGGCCGGCGCGGCAAGGGCCGCAAGCTGGTCGATCACCACCTTCACCGGGCCGGAAAGCGGAACGCCGCCGGTATGGAACAGCGCTCCGGCGACGAGGCCGATCACCAGCGGGTTGCGCACGAGGCTCCGGCCGATGCCGAAGAGCAGGGCCGCAAAGCTTTGCGGCTCGCGCGTATGCTCCTTGCGCTCGGCCCGCTCCATCAGCACCGTTCCGGCGATCATCATGACCGGCAGGTGCACGGATATGAGGACGGAGAGCGCCACCACGCCGTCGTTGCCGACGATGCGCGAGACGAGCGGCAGCCCGATGAAGATGGTGTTGGCGAAGGCCGACGACACCCCGGCAAGCACCCCGATCCGCCGGTCGCGCCCGAAACCGAGCGTCGCCGCGAGATGGGCGACGGTCCAGGTGAAGGCGACGCCGGCGAAATAGGCGATCCAGATGCGCAGCGGCGATTCGCCGGAGAAATTCGCCTCGGCGATGGTGCGGAAGAGCAGTACCGGCACGGCGACGCGGAAGACGAACTCGCCGAGCCCCTCGCCCAGATCCTCCCTGAGATAGCCGGTACGGACCAGCAGCCAGCCGATCAGGATCAGCGCGAAGATGGGCAGGACGTTGAAGGCGACGTCAGACATGAAACCGTCCGGGAAGCGGGAGAAGCGCAAGGCGGCCGCCCTGCGGCCTCATGGGTAGGGCAATCGGCGGGCCAGAGCAATTCCGCCCGGCGCGGAAAGCGCGGCTTCACCCGAACCTGCGCAACAAAGGGGAGCCGGACCCGGCCGCACAAATGAAAAAAGCGAGGGTTGAACCCCCGCTTCCTCATCCCGGCCCGGCCGGGGAAGTGTTTCGCGCAGGTGCCAGTACATCCGTGGTCACCGCGTTTGCGAAACACGACTTTCGTGTCTGACGAGGTTCTAGCCGCCCGCTGTTACAGCGGTATGACAGAAGAGCGCCCGTCGATGTTTTGCAGTCTGCGTCCATATGGTTAACAAAAGGTTAACGCGGCAGGGATCGAAAAATTTCGCATTTCCGGCGATTGAACGGCGGATCTCAAACGTCTTCCCCCTGATTTCCTGCGTCACCTCTTCCATACCCCGTCGAAACGCCCGGTCTTTCGATTGACAAGCCGGGACGGGGTCTGAAGAGTGGCGGCAACGAGACGGCAGCGGTAGGAGGACTTGATGTCTATGCGCGCATTCTTCGGTTTCACGGCTCTTGTTCTTTCGGCCGTCGCCTCGCCACCGCTGGCCGCCCATGCGGAAGAAACCCGCACCATCGTCACCACCGAGAACAGCGACTATTTCGGCTTCGACCTGCGCACCGTGCAGGACGTGACGCTCGACCAGTGCAAGACCGACTGCATCGACGACATGTCGTGCCGCGCCTTCACCTATAATCCCAAGGTGAAGTGGTGCTTCCTGAAGAGTGACTTCAACCAGATCAACCATTTCCAGGGCGCCATCGCCGGCAAGATCGTCAAGGCCGACAATGCCTCCGATATCGGCGCAGCGCCCGCACTCTCCTTCATCAGCGAATACATGATGAACGATGCCCGCGCCTTCCGCGACAATCTCGCCTTGCCGGCGGACCAGGTCGGCCAGGGGGCGGAAAGCCTCGCCTCGCTCGGCCGCATCGAGACCGCATCGGACCGTTTCGACCAGGCGCTCGCCGCCTTCCGCGGCGCGCTGTCGCTGGCTCCGGACGACTATTATCTCTGGATCGAGACGGCCGAATCCATGGGCCGGGCGACCAACAACAGCTATCTCGCCGGTCAGGGGGCGCTTGCGGCGATCAACGCCTACCAGCTTTCACGCACGACCGAGACGCGCGCCCGGGCGCTTGCCGTGCTCGGCGACACGCTCGACGTTTCCGGCAGCTACCGCGCCGGCATCAATGCCTACAAGGCGAGCCTCGAGCAGCAGGAAGACGTCGCCGTCCGCTCGGCCTATCTGAACCTGCGGACCCGGCAGGGCTTCCGCATGGTGAGCCACACGATCGATTCCGACAGCGCCAGCCCGCGGGCCTGCGTGGAATTCTCCGAGCCGCTGGTGAAGTCCGGCGCCGACTACGCCTCCTTCGTCACGCTCGACGGCGCTGCGCCCAAGGCCGTGGAAGCCAAGGACCGGCAGATCTGCGTGGAGGGCCTGAAGCACGGCCAGCGCTACAAGATCGCCTTCCGCCCAGGCCTGCCCTCCTCCGTCGACGAGCCGCTCGCGGCTGCCGTCGATCTCGACATCTACGTGCAGGACCGCACCGCCATGGTGCGCTTCACCGGCGACGGCTTCGTGCTGCCCGGCAGCGTCCGCCGCGGCATTCCCATCGTCTCGGTCAACACCGACAGCGCCGACCTGAAGCTCTACCGCGTCGGCGACCGCGCCATCGCCGGGCTGCTGGCCGACAGCCGCTTCCTCACCCAGCTCGACGGCTATTCGGCGAGCCGCATCGAGAACGACAACGGCGAACTCGTCTGGCAGGGCAAGATCGACATCTCGCCGGAACTCAACAAGGACGTCGTCACCAGCTTCCCGGTCGACGAGGCGCTGCCCGAGCGCAAGCCCGGCGTCTACGTGCTGACCGCCGCGGCGACGAACGGCCGCAGCAACGAATGGGATTCCAAGGCGACGCAATGGTTCGTCGTCTCGGATGTCGGCCTCACCACTTATGCCGGCACGGACGGCCTCAACGTCTTCGCCCGCTCGCTCGACAGCGCCGGTCCGCTGGAAGGCGTCGAGCTGCAGCTGATCGCCAAGAACAACGAGGTGCTCGGCACCGCGACGACCGATGCCGACGGCCGCGCCACCTTCACCGCCGGCCTCATCCGCGGCACCGCCGCCAACACGCCCGCCGTGATCCTCGCCAAGAAGGGCGAAGGCGACTTCGTCTTCCTCGACATGACGCGCGCCGGCTTCGACCTTTCCGACCGCGGCGTCACCGGCCGCCCGGCGCCGGGCGCCATCGACGTGCTCACCTGGACGGAACGCGGCATCTACCGCGCCGGCGAGACGGTGCATGTCGCAGCGCTCGCCCGCGACATCGAATCGAACGCCGTCGAGAAGCTGCCGCTCACCTTCGTCTTCAGCCGCCCGGACGGCGTCGAGGACCGCCGCATGGTGGCCGACGGCGCCGCGCTCGGCGGCTATGCCGTCGACCTGCCGCTCATGGAAAACAGCATGCGCGGCACCTGGACCATGCAGGTCTATACCGACCCGAAGGGCACGGCGATCGCCGAGAAGCAGTTCCTCGTCGACGACTTCGTGCCGGACCGCATCGAATTCGACATGAAGACCGACGCCAAGTTCGTCGATGCCGAGACGCCGGCGCCCATCACGGTCGAGGGCCGCTATCTTTACGGCGCGCCGGGCGCCGGGCTCGAGATCGAGGGCGACGTCGCCCTGAAGCCGACGCGGCAGGATGCCGCCTATCCGAACTATGTCTTCGGCCTTGCCGACGAGGAGGCGCTTGAGGAAAACCGCGTCCCGCTCGACGGCCTCGACGTGCTCGACGACGAGGGCAAGACGACCTTCGACCTCACCGTTTCCGACCTTCCCTCCACCACGCAGCGCCTCGAAGCGCGCGTGACGCTGCGCATGAAGGAAGCGGGCGGCCGCGCCGTCGAACGCAACCTGACGCTGCCCGTCAAGGCATCCGGCGCGATGATCGGCGTAAAGCCGGAATTTGGCGGCGAGCTTTCGGAGAACAGCGTCGCCAACTTCCACGTCGTCGCCGTCGATCCGGACGGCGCGAAGGCGGCGATACAGGGCCTGCCCTGGAAGCTGCTTTCCGTCGAGCGGAACTATCAATGGTATCGCGACGGCAGCTCCTGGCGCTACGAGCCGGTGCTCTCGACGACGCAGATCGCCAACGGCACGCTGGACGTGACCGCCGACGGCGGCCGCATCTCGGTTCCCGTCACCTGGGGCCGCTACCGCCTCGAAGTGGAGAGCCCCGAGCCGGACGGCCCGGCGACCAGCATCGAGTTCGACGCCGGCTGGTATGTCGCGGCAAGCTCGACGGAAACGCCCGACGCGTTGGAAATCTCGCTCGACAAGGAAAGCTATGCCGTCGGCGAGACGGCGAAGCTCAAGGTCTCGCCGCGCCATGCCGGCCAGCTCCTCGTCACCATCGGCGCCGAAAGCCTGATCGCCACTCAGACCGCCGCCATCAGCGCGGAGGGCGGCGAGGTGGAAATCCCGGTCACCGAGGAATGGGGCTCGGGCTCCTACGTCACCGCGACGCTCTTCCGCCCCGGCTCCGACCAGGAAAGCCGCATGCCGATGCGCGCCATCGGCATCACCTGGCTGAAGGTCGATCCCGCCGAGCGCAAGCTGAACATCGCGCTCGACGTGCCGGAAAAGACGCTGCCGCGCCAGCCACTCGACATTTCGCTGAAGGTCGCGGGCGCCGGCGCCAATGAGGAGGCCTATATCACGGTCGCCGCCGTCGATGTCGGCATCCTCAACCTCACCCGCTACGAGGCACCCGATCCGGCCGGCTGGTATTTCGGCCAGCGCCGCCTCGGCATGGAGATCCGCGACATCTACGGCCGCCTGATCGACGGCTCGCTCGGCACGACGGGGCGCCTGCGCACCGGCGGCGACGGGGGCGAAGGGGCGCTCCAGGGCAACCCGCCGAAGGAAAAGCTCGTCGCCTTCTTCGCCGGTCCGGTGAAGCTGGATGCGGAGGGAAATGCCACGGTCAGCTTCGACATTCCGCAGTTCAACGGCACCGCCCGCGTCATGGCCGTCGCCTGGACGAGGACGGGCGTCGGCAGCGCGTCGAAGGACGTCGTCATCCGCGATCCGGTCGTGGTGACGGCAAGCCTGCCGAAGTTCCTCGCCCCCGGGGACCGCGCGGACCTGAGGCTCGACATCGCCAACACCGACGCGCCGGCCGGCGACTATACGGTCGAGGTCACGCACAATGCCTCGGTCATGGTCGATCAGACCGGCGCCGGCCAGGTGCTGAAGCTCGAACCCGGCGGCAAAACCGCGCTCACCCTGCCGCTGATCGGCGGGGAGGCCGGCGACGGCGTCGTCACCGTCAAGCTGACGAACGGCGCCGACATGTCGCTGGAGCAGGTGCTCAACGTGCCGGTGCGTCCGGCCGCCATGCCCATCACCACGCGCCGGCCCATCGAGATCGCCGCCAACGGGAGCCTGACCATCGACGACCAGTTGCTCGCCGACAGCCAGCTTGCCGGCGCCTCGGTGAGCCTCAACGTCTCGCGCGCCGCTGCCTTCGACATTCCGGCCCTCCTGATGGCGCTCGACCGCTATCCCTATGGCTGCACGGAGCAGACGACGAGCCGCGCCCTGCCGCTCCTCTATCTGAGCGAGCTTTCCAGGCAGTCCGGCCTGCCGGAGGACACGGAAACGCAGAAGCGGGTGCAGGACGCCATCTATCGCGTCCTCGCCAACCAGTCCTCCTCCGGCAGCTTCGGCCTCTGGTCTCCCGGCTATGGCGACCTCTGGCTCGACGCCTTCGTCACCGACTTCCTGACCCGCGCCCGCGAGCAGAAGTTCGAAGTGCCGGAAAAGGCGATGGTGCAGGCGCTCTCCAACCTGCAGAACGCCCTTTCCTACGACGTCAACGTCTCGACCCAGGGCAACGAGATCGCCTATGCGCTCTATGTGCTCGCCCGCAACCGCAAGGCCGCGATCAGCGACCTGCGCTACTATGCGGATACGAAGCTGTCGGAGTTCTCCTCGCCGCTCGCCCGCGCGCAGATCGCCGGCGCGCTCGGCCTCTACGGCGATGCCCAGCGCTCGATGACGATCTTCTCCAACGCGCTCGGCCTGTCGCGCGAGACCGTCATGAATGCCAGCCTCTCGCGCACCGACTACGGCTCGTCGCTGCGCGATGGCGCGGCAATCCTGGCGCTCGCCGCGGAAAGCCGGCCGGTTCCCGACGTCATTCCGGACCTGACCAAGCTCGTCGCCAAGGAGTGGGACAAGAAGCGCTGGACCAGCACGCAGGAACAGACCTGGATGCTGCTCGCCGCGCGCTCCGTGCGCGATGCCGACAAGGGCCTGAAGCTGGAGATCAACGGCGCGCCGCGCGAGGGCGGCTATGCCGCGCAGATGACCGGCAAGTCCCTGCTGGAACATCCCCTGACCGTCGCCAACCGCACCGGCGAGCCGGTCGCGGCCATGCTGACCACCGTCGCGGCCCCCGCCGATCCGCTGCCGGCCGGCGGCGACGGCTTCGCCATCGAGCGCACCTATTACACGCTCGACGGCGAGGAGGCGAACATCACGGAGGCGACGCAGAACGAGCGCTACGTCGTGGTGCTGAAGGTGACGGAGCACAATAGCTGGCCGTCGCGCATCATCATCACCGACCTCCTGCCCGCCGGCTTCGAGATCGACAATCCGAGCCTCGTCGACAGCGCGAAGCTTTCCAACTTCGACTGGCTCGGCGAGACCGAGGCGGCGCATACGGAGTTCCGCTACGACCGCTTCGTCGCCGCCTTCAACCGCAGCGAAGGCGACAACCGCGAGGTGACGCTCGCCTATGTCGTGCGCGCCGTGACGCCCGGCACCTACGACCTGCCGGCCGCGCAGGTGGAGGACATGTACCGTCCGCAATACTCCGCCCGCACGGCGACCGGCCGCATGCAGGTCGTCAAGGCCGAGTAGGAGGGGACGCCATGGCGCTCTGGCGCAAGCTCCTCGTCGGTTCCCTGAGCGTGGCAGCGGCCATTGCCGCCCTCGCCTTCGGGCTCGACCGTGCGGACCGCGCCTATCCGCCGCCCATCGGGGTGGCGGATACCCTCTCGAAGGAAGTGCTCGACCGTGACGGCCGGCTGCTGCGCGCCTTCGCGACGCCGGAGGGGCACTGGCGGCTGAAGACCACCGCCGCCGATGTCGATCCGCAGTTCATCCGCATGCTGCTTGCCTACGAGGACCGGCGTTTCAACGCGCATTCCGGCATCGATCCGCTGGCGCTGCTGCGCGCAGCCGGCCAGTTCGTCACCAGCGGCCATATCGTTTCGGGCGGCTCGACGCTTTCCATGCAGGTCGCCCGCCTGATCGAGCCGCGCGAGAGCCGGTCGATGCTCGCCAAGCTGCGCCAGATGGCGCGCGCCGTCCAGCTCGAACGGCGGCTCTCCAAGGCCGAGATCCTCGACCTCTACCTCACGCTCGCCCCCTATGGCGGCAATCTCGAAGGCGTACGGGCGGCAAGCCTCGCCTGGTTCGGCAAGGAGCCGAAGCGGCTTTCCGTCGCCGAGGCCGCCCTCCTCGTCGCCCTGCCGCAGCTTCCCGAAAAGCGCCGGCCCGACCGGCACCGCGACGTCGCGGAAAAGGCGCGCGAGCGCGTGCTGAACCGCATGGCCGTCTCGGAGATCATCGGCGAGGGCGAGGCCGAGCGCGCGAGCGCCGAGGCCATCCCCACCCGCCGCCGGCAGCTTCCGTCCTACGCCGCCCATCTCTCGGAACTCGCGCTGCGCAAGGAGCCGAAGGCGGTCACGCGCAGCACCACGCTCGACCGTACGGTGCAGGACGGGCTGGAGACCGTCGCCCGCGAGGCGGCCGAGCGGCTCGGACCGAAGGTCTCCATCGCCATGGTGATGGCCGATGCCCGCACCGGCGAGATCCTCGGCGAGGTCGGCTCGGCGGATTATTTCGACGGCAGCCGCGCCGGCTGGATCGACATGACGCGCATCCGCCGCTCGCCCGGCTCGGCGCTGAAACCGTTCATCTACGGCCTCGCCTTCGAGGAGGGCCTCGTCGCGCAGGAGACCATCGTCGAGGACCGCCCCGCCGACTTCTCCGGCTATCGCCCGCGCAATTTCGACATGACCTACCAGGGCGACATCAGCGTGCGCAAGGCCCTGCAGCTGTCCCTCAACGTACCGGCCGTGCGCCTGCTCGACGCCGTCGGCCCGACGCGGCTGATGGTGCGCTTCCGCCGCGCCGAGGTGCGGCCCGAACTGCCGCCGGGCGAGACGCCCGGCCTTGCCATCGGCCTCGGCGGCCTCGGCATCACGCTGCGCGACCTCACCCAGCTCTATGCCGCGCTCGCCAATCGCGGCATGCCGGTCCGGCTCGGCGACGGCATCACGGGCGATGCTGCCGTCATCGACGGCGATCCGCTGCTCGATCCCGTCGCCGTCTGGCAGGTCTCGGACGTGCTGTCCGGCGTCATCCCGCCGACCGGCAGCCGCCGGCTCGGCATCGGCTACAAGACCGGCACGAGCTACGGCTACCGCGACGCCTGGTCGGTCGGATACGACGGCCGGCATGTGCTCGGCGTGTGGGTCGGCCGCGCCGACAACGGCGCCGTGCCGGGCCTGACGGGCTATGGCGCCGCCGCGCCCATCCTCTTCGAAGCCTTCTCGCGCTCCGGCGTCGCCATCACCGCGCTGCCGCGCGCACCGGCGGGCGCCGTGCGCATCGCGCAATCGGAACTGCCGGCGAGCATGCGCCGCTTCTCCACCACCGCGAACGGCCTCGTCGCGACCGCAGGGCGCGAGCCGGCCCCGGAGATCATCTATCCGCCGGAAGGCGCCCATGTGGAACTCGGCGCGACGGCGGCGGGCGCGATATCGCCGCTCATCCTCAAGCTCCAGGGCGGCCGCGCGCCCTTCCGCTGGCTCGCCAACGGCAAGGTGCTGCCCGACGCCGCGCGTCGGCGCACGACACAGTGGACGCCGGAAGGCGCAGGCTTCTCGACGCTGACGGTGATCGACGCCGCGGGGCGGGCGGCGAGCGTGCGGGTGTTCATCGAGTAGGGGCGACGTCCTTTTTTTAGCCGGGGTCTGCCCATCATCCGGCCTGCCGGCCGCCTTCCCCTCGGCTGTGGGAGAAGGCGATATGCCGCGCCGGTTTCCTCAACCAATGGCCGCAAGTGGAATACGTCCCTGCTCCCCGTAGGCGGCAGGGGCATCGCATATGGAACTCGACGTCGCCGTCCTTCCCTTCTCCCCTCGGGGAGAAGGTGGCCCAAAGGGTCGGATGAGGGGGCGCGGCACAAGAACGCATTTCCTTCTTGTCTTCGGCATGCCCCTCATCCGCCTGCCGGCACCTTCTCCCCGCAGACGAGGCGAAGGGGACATGACGCACCGGTTTCCTCAAACAATACCCGTTCGTGGGGCAAGTCCCCTCTCCCCGCTTGCGGGGAGAGGGTTAGGGTGAGGGGCAAAGCCAAACCCGCAATGTCACGCTTTCGTATCGGCCAATACCCAACCCGGCTTGCGCTTTTCCAAGAAGGCCGAAATCCCCTCGCCCGCCTCCGGCGTCTCCCACGTATCGGCAAGCCGGGTCAGCGTCATCTCGATGACCTTGTCGTCGATGGGCGGGGCGAGTGCATGGGCGAGCGCCTTTGCCGCCGCCACCGCATTTGGCGAGGCGGCGAAATAGGGCGTGATCTCCGCCTCCACGGCCTCGTCCAGTGCCGCCGGCGGCACTATGCGGCTCAAGAGGCCGATGTCCCGCGCGGTCGCCGCATCGAACAGGCGGGCGGAAGTGGCGAAGCGCAGGAAGGCCGCGGGACCGATACGCGCGGCAACATAGGGGCTGATCGTCGCGGGAATGAGGCCGAGGCGGGTTTCGGTGAGGCCGAAGCGGGCGCTCTCCACGGCGATCGCCGCATCGCAGACGCTGATCAGCCCGACGCCGCCGCCATAGGCCTGCCCGTTGACGCGGGCGATAAGCGGCTTCGACAGGTCGCGCAGGGCCTTCAGCATCAGCGCGAGACGGCGCGCCTCGGCGATGCGCTCCTCGCGCGTCGCGGCGATCTGCTCCTTCATCCAGTTGAGGTCGCCGCCGGCGCAGAAGCTCTCGCCCTCCCCGGTCAGGACGACGACGCGCACCGCCCTGTCCTCGGCAAGCAGGCCCGCGACGGCGGTCAGCTCGCGGATCATCAGGCCGGAAAGCGCATTGTGCTGGGCGTGGCGGCGAAGCGTCAGGGCGGCGACGCCGCGCCGGTCGACGGATACGGAAATCGTCTCGAAGTTCATGGCTGCACCTCCTCATGATGCATGCCGGTGATGCGGCGGGCGAAGGCCGCGGCAGCGGCGAGCTTTTCCGGATCGAGCCCCGTCTCGTAATCCGTCTCGGCCAGCATGTCGGCGACGGCGAGCGTATCCACGTTGCCGCGCGCGCCGGGCGCAAAGGGACAGCCGCCGAGCCCGCCGACCGAGGCGTCGAAGACGGACAGCCCATGATCGAGCGCAACGCGGATATTGTCGAGCGCCATTCCGCTCGTATCGTGGAAATGGCCGGCGAGGTTTTCCGGCGCGGCTATGTCCAGCACCGCCTCCAGCATGGCCGCAACCTCGCTCGGCCAGGCGCGTCCGATCGTATCGCCGAGGCTCACCTCATGGCAGCCGAGATCGAGCAGTTGGCGGGCCACCTCCGCTACGGCCTGCGGCGCGACCGGCCCGTCATAGGGGCAGCGCACGACGCAGCTGACATAGCCGCGCAGCGGAACGCCGTCCCGCCGCGCCGCTTCCGCCACCGGGCGGGCGCGTTCGATGCTTTCGGCAATCGAGCAATTGAGGTTGGCCTGCGAAAAACCCTCGGAGGCCGAGAGGAAGACGGCAACCTCGTCGGCACGGGCCGCCCGCGCCGCCTCGTAGCCCTTCATGTTGGGCGCCAGCGCCGAATAGGAAACGCCCGGCCGGCGCCGGATGCCGGCCATCACCTCGGCGCCGTCGGCGAGCTGCGGCACCCATTTCGGGCTTACGAAACTCGTCGCCTCGATGCGCCGGAAGCCGCAGCCGGAGAGGAGGTCGATCAGGGCGATCTTGTCGGCGGCCGGAATGATCGCCTTCTCGTTCTGCAGGCCGTCGCGGGCCGCCATTTCCACGATTTCGATGCGCCGCTTCATGTCGCCTCCTCGGGCTCCAGCGCGAGAAGCAGCGCGCCTTCGGCCACCTGGTCCCCCACCGCCACGGGCACCGCCGCCACCACGCCGTCGCGTGGGGCGGCCAGCACCAGCTCCATCTTCATCGCCTCCATGGTGACCAGCGGCTCGCCCCTTGCCACGCGCGCGCCCGGCTCCGCCGCCACGATCCGCACCAGCCCCGGCATCGGCGCCGAAAGCCGGTCGCCGCCCGCCGCCGTCTCTCCGGGATGGCCGGCCTCTCCGGCAATCGCGAATGCATGGCCGTGGCCGCCGAAGAAGACGGCAATCTCCGAACCCTCGCGGTGAACCGTCGCCTGGAGGATATGGCCGTCGAAATCCACCTCAAGGGACGCCCCGTCGACGGAGTGCAGGCGCAGGTCCGTCGCAAGGCCGTTGTGCTCGATCCGGAAATTCTCCCTGCCGCGGATCGTCACGCGCAGCGCATGTTCCACGCCGCCCTGATCGAGGAAAGCCGTTCGCGCCGCCTCGCCCCAGAGCCGGAAGCCGCGCAGCCGCACCCAGGGATCAGGATCGGTAGCGGATTCGAGGAAACCCAGCGCGGAGAGGGCGGCGAGCGCGAAGGCCTCCTCGGAGGCATCGAGCTCCGCCAGCAGGCTTTCGCCGGCGCGGCCGATCAGGCCCGTATCGACATCGCCCGCCGCGAAGGCCGGCAGGCGGCAGAGGCGGGCGAGGAAGCCGGCATTGGTGACCAGCCCACCGACTCGGCATTGCCGGAGCGCCCCTTCGAGCCTTGCCAGCGCCTCGGCGCGGTCGCGGCCATGGGCGATCACCTTGGCGATCATCGGATCGTAATAGGGGGTGATGACATCGCCGGCCTGCACGCCGGAATCCACGCGCACGCCCTCCGGCACATCGAAGACGGAGAGACGGCCAGTCGCCGGCAGGAAGTTGCGGGCCGGATTTTCCGCATAGAGCCGCGCCTCGAAGGCCCAGCCGTCGATGGCAAGCTCTTCCTGCCGCTTCGGCAGCGGCTCGCCCGCGGCGATGCGGAGCTGCCATTCGACTAGGTCGAGGCCGGTGATCGCCTCCGTCACCGGATGCTCTACCTGCAGGCGGGTGTTCATCTCCATGAAATAGAAGCGATCCTGCCGGAGTCCTTCGGAAACGTCGGCGATGAACTCCACGGTCCCCGCGCCGCTATAGCCGATCGCCGCCGCCGCGCGCACGGCCGCTGCGCCCATCGCGGCGCGCATCTCCGCCGTCATGCCGGGCGCGGGCGCTTCCTCGATGACCTTCTGGTGGCGGCGCTGGAGCGAGCAGTCGCGCTCGAAGAGGTGCACGACATCGCCGTGCCCATCGCCGAAGACCTGCACCTCGATATGGCGGGGCTTGGCCATGTATTTCTCGACCAGCACGCGGACGTCGCCGAAGGCGCTTTCGGCCTCGCGGCGGGCGCTTTCCAGCGCGGCGGAGAAATCGGCGGGATCATCCACACGCCGCATGCCCTTGCCACCGCCGCCGGCCCGCGCCTTGATCAGCACGGGATAGCCGATGGCCGCCACCTCGCCAGCGAGGAAGGCGGCATCCTGCCTCTCGCCGTGATAGCCGGGCACGACGGGCACGCCGGCCTTCTCCATCAGCGCCTTGGCGGCGTCCTTGAGGCCCATGGCCCGGATGGCATTGGCGGAGGGGCCGATGAAGACGAGGCGGGCGGCCTCCACCGCCTCGACGAAATCGGGATTTTCCGAGAGGAAGCCGTAGCCGGGATGCACCGCCTCGGCACCGCTCGCCCGAGCCGCCTCGATGATCGCCGGGCCGTTCAGATAGCTCTTCGCCGCCTCCGCCGGGCCGATACGGATCGCCTCATCGGCCATCCCGACATGCAGCGCCGCCCCGTCGGCATCCGAATAGACGGCGACCGTCGCGACACCCATGCGCCTTGCGGTGCGGATGATGCGGCAGGCGATTTCGCCGCGATTGGCGATGAGGATCTTCCTGAACATCCCGGCTCCGCTTCTCACTGGGCTGCGATGGCTTCGACTTCCAGCAGCCATTTTCCATCGAAGATCGAGGTGATGACGACGCTCATTGCCGGCGCGACGGCACCGAGATATTCGCTGCGGATATCGCGGTTGGCGGTGGCGTGGTGCCGGTCGGACAGGAAGGTCGTGACCTTGACGAGGTCCGCCTTCGTCATGCCCGCCGCCTTCAGTTGCGCGTCGACATTGCGCCAGACGAGCCGGGCCTGATCCTCGAAGCTCTCCGGTACCTTGTCGTCGTCGGAAACGGGGATCTGGCCGCTGACGAAAACCAGCGTCTTGAAATCCTCGATCTTCACGGCCTGCGAATAGCCGCCGCGCGGGGCGGGCGCGTTTTTGGCATTGATCGATTCACGTTTCATGACTTGCCTCCTCTACATCCTGAAGACACCGAAACGGGTAGGCTCGACGGGCGCGTTGAGCGCCGCCGAGAACGAGAGCGCCAGGACGTCGCGCGTCCGGCGCGGATCTACGATGCCGTCGTCCCATAGCCTTGCCGAGGCATAGAGCGGATGGCTCTGGCGGGCGAACATGTCGATGGTCGGCTGCCTGAAGGCGGCCTCCTCCTCCATGCTCCAGCGCCCGCCCGCCCGCTCGATGCCCTCGCGCTTGACCGTCGCCAGCACGCCGGCCGCCTGCTCGCCGCCCATGACGGCGATGCGGCTGTTCGGCCAGGTCCAGAGGAAGCGCGGCGAATAGGCCCGGCCGCACATGCCGTAGTTTCCTGCGCCGTAGGAGCCGCCGATCAGCACCGTGATCTTAGGCACCCCTGCCGTCGCGACCGCGGTGACGAGCTTGGCGCCATGCTTGGCGATGCCCTCCGCCTCGTATTTGCGGCCGACCATAAAGCCGGTGATGTTCTGCAGGAAGAGAAGCGGAATGGCGCGCTGGGCGCAGAGCTCGATGAAATGCGCTCCCTTCAGCGCCGCCTCGGAGAAGAGCACGCCGTTGCTGGCGACGATGCCGACGGGAAGGCCATGCAGGACCGCGAAGCCGCAGACGAGCGTGGTGCCGAAACGCGCCTTGAACTCGTCGAAACGCGAGCCGTCGACTACGCGGGCGATCACCTCGCGCACGTCATAGGGCGTGCGCGTGTCGGCCGGCACGATGCCGAGAAGTTCTTCCGGGTCGTAGACCGGGGCATCTCCCGCGCCGGACCTCACGACCGGCGGCTTGTGCGTGTTGAGATTGGCGGCGATCTGCCGGGCGATGGCGAGCGCATGGCGGTCGTCGCGCGCCAGATGATCGGCGACGCCGGAAAGGCGGGTGTGCACGTCGCCGCCGCCGAGGTCTTCGGCCGTCACCACCTCGCCCGTCGCGGCCTTCACCAGCGGCGGGCCGGCGAGGAAGATCGTGCCCTGGTTCTCGACGATGACGGTCTCGTCGCTCATCGCCGGCACATAGGCCCCGCCCGCCGTGCAGCTTCCCATGACGACGGCGATCTGCGGGATGCCGGCGGCGGACATCCGTGCCTGGTTGTAGAAGATGCGGCCGAAATGATCGCGATCGGGAAACACCTCGTCCTGGTTCGGCAGGTTCGCCCCGCCGGAATCGACGAGATAGATGCAGGGCAGACGGTTCTCCGCGGCGATCTCCTGTGCGCGCAGATGCTTCTTCACGGTGATCGGATAATAGGTGCCGCCCTTCACCGTCGCATCGTTGCAGACGATCATGCATTCGCGGCCGGAGACGTGGCCGATGCCGGCAATCATGCCGCCGGAGGGCGAGGCGCCGTCATAGAGGCCGTGGCCGGCGGTGAGGCCGATTTCGAGGAAGGGCGAGCCGGGGTCGAGCAGTTGCGCCACCCGGTCGCGCGGCAACAGCTTGCCGCGGGAAAGGTGGCGCTCGCGCGCCTTCGCCCCGCCGCCGTCCATGGCAAGGCTCGCGGCCTCTTCCACCAGGGCCAGCGCGTCGAGCATCGCCTTGCGGTTTGCCGCGAAGGTCTCGCTGCGCATGTTCACGGCCGAGGGAAGGACCGGCATCACAGCGTCTCCTGGAAGATTTCGCGGCCGATCAGCATGCGGCGGATTTCCGAGGTGCCGGCGCCGATCTCGTAGAGTTTCGCGTCGCGCAGCAGCCGGCCGGTCGGATAGTCGTTGATGTAGCCGTTGCCGCCGAGCGACTGGATGGCCTCCAGCGCCAGCTTGGTCGCCATCTCGGCGGAATAGAGGATGCAGCCGGCGGCATCCTTGCGCGTCGTTTCGCCCCGGTCACAGGCAGCGGCCACGGCATAGACATAGGCGCGGCAGGCATTGAGCGAGACATACATGTCGGCCACCTTGCCCTGCATGAGCTGGAACTCGCCGATGGGCCGGTCGAACTGTTTTCGCTCGTGGATATAGGGCACCACCACGTCGAGACAGGCGGCCATGATGCCGAGCGGGCCGCCCGACAGCACGACGCGCTCGTAATCGAGGCCGGACATCAGCACGTTGACGCCGCGCCCGACAGTGCCCATCACGTTCTCCTCCGGCACCTCGCAGTCGGTGAAGACCAGTTCGCAGGTATTGGAGCCGCGCATGCCGAGCTTGTCGAGCTTCTGCGCGGTGGAGAAGCCCTTGAAGCCCTTCTCGACAAGGAAGGCGGTGATGCCGCGCGGGCCGGCTTCGGGATCGGTCTTGGCATAGACGACCAGCACATCCGCATCCGGCCCGTTGGTGATCCACATCTTGCTGCCGTTGAGGATATAGCGCGGCCCACGCTTTTCCGCCCGCAGCTTCATCGAGACGACATCCGACCCCGCGCCCGGCTCGGACATGGCGAGCGCGCCGACATGTTCGCCGGAGATCAGCTTGGGCAGGTACCGTTCCCGCTGCGCCGGCGAGGCATTGCGGACGATCTGGTTGACGCAGAGATTGGAATGGGCGCCGTAGCTGAGGCCGACCGAGGCCGAGGCGCGGCTGATCTCCTCCATTGCCACGCAATGGGCGAGATAGCCCATGCCGGCGCCGCCGAAACGTTCCGGCGCGGTGATGCCGAGGAGACCGAGGTCGCCCAGCTCTCGCCAGAGCGGCATCGGAAAGGTGTTGCTGCGGTCGATCGCGGCGGCCTGCGGGGCGATCCTGTCGGCCGCAAAGCGCCGCACGCTCTCGCGCAGCGCCTCGATATCCTCGCCAAGCCCGAAGCTCATGCCGGCGTCATACATGTCGATCCTCCCTCGCGGCCCTCCTACACGAAAGCCACTCTCCTAATGTAGTCGCTTTGGCGGGGATTGGGAGGAGCGGCCCCTTAATTTCGGGGCCGCCGATCATGGATTTGCGATTGCCTCAGAGAAGGCCGCGCGAGGAAAGATTGCGCATCAGCGCGGAGACACCGAAGGTCCATGGCGGGCATTCGGTGGAAAGGCGCACGGTGTTGACCAGCGCGCCGAGCTCCGCATTGGAGATCGTCACCCGGTCGCCCATCTTGTGGGTGAAGCCCTGCCCCGGCGCGTCGCGATCCTCGACGGGCGCGAACAGCGTGCCCATGAACAGCATGAAGCCGTCCGGATACTGGTGATGCCGGCCGATGGTCTGGGAAACGAGGTCGAGCGGATCGCGGCTGATCTCGCGCATGGTGCTGCGGCCCTTCAGCACGAAGCCGTCCTCGCCTTCGACCAGGAGGTCGAGATCGGCCTTGCGCACGTCCTCGATGGAATAGGTCTCGTCGAAGAGGCGAATGAAGGGGCCGATGGCGGCGGAGGCATTGTTGTCCTTCGCCTTGCCGAGCAGCAGCGCCGAACGGCCCTCGACGTCGCGCAGATTGACGTCGTTGCCGAGCGTCGCGCCCTTGACGCGGCCGGCGCTGTCGACGGCGAGCACGACCTCCGGCTCCGGATTGTTCCATCTGGAGATCGGGTGCAGGCCGGCGGACGCGCCCCAGCCGATGGCGGCAAGCACCGGGGCCTTGGTGAAGACCTCCGCATCCGGCCCGATGCCGACTTCGAGATATTGCGACCAGACGCCTTCCTCGATCAACGCGGCCTTGACCTTCGCGGCGGCTTGCGAACCCGCCTTCAGGTCGCGCAGGCTGTCACCGATGATGGCCGTGACGCGCGTGCGCATCTTTTCCGCCAGCGCCGGATCGCCCGCCGCCTTCTCCTCGATCACGCGCTCGATCATCGAGCGGGCGAAGGTGACGCCGCAGGCCTTCACCGCCTGGAGATCGCAGGGCGCGAGCAGATGGAGCCGGGAGAGATCGCCGGCACCTTCGACCGAGGCTTCCAGCACTGCATCGAGCGCGCCGAGGTCTTCACCCTCGGCTGCGCGAACGATCGCGACCGGATCGTCGGCTTCGAGCAGGTCCCGCATGGTGGGCACGACCCGCGAGGTGATGTCGCAGAGCTTGCCGTCCCGCAGCGCCACGACCGCCGGCCCCTGTACATCCGGCCGCCAGACGCGCCCGACAAACGTTCCCCGCGAAAATTCTCCAGCCATCGTCATCGTGCAGCAACGCTCCTTCCAGTTTCGTCGACCGGTGTTCTAGACCGAAACGGATGGAAGATGACAGCCCAATCAGTGCGGGCCGCTTTCCAGTCCATAAGAGAGAGCCAAACTGGCCAGAACGACCAGCGCGAAAGCCGCCAGAACCGTCCGCACGACGAGCCAGAGCGCCAGGAAGCGCCCGATCCCGAGGTCGTGCCGGAACCAGCGGACCTCCACGACGAAATACCAGAGCAGCGAAAGCAGCGCGATCGCGCCGCCCGCGACGATCATCTCGTGACGGCCGGCCCGCATGATGTTCATGCCGGCGCTGAAGCCGAAGGCGAAGGACGCCGCGACGTAGCACTGGCTGTAGAACGGGGCCTTCAGCGTCTCGCGATCGAGCGCAAGGCCGGCCCGCCTCAGAAGCTGCACCGCCATCAGCAGCGGGAAGATGCTGAAGAGGAAGGCGCGGAAGATCAGCAGGTTCGCATCGTCCCGCAGCAGGGCGGGCAGCATGCCGTCGTCCCGGTGGGCGATCAGCGCCAGTTCCAGTCCGTGGGCGAAGAGGAGGGTCAGGAGCAGGAAGAGCGGCGGGCTCAGCGTATCCGTATAGCGCTTTTCGAGCGTATCGCCGAGCTCGCTGTCGGCATAGCGCATCATGTCGCGCGGGCGGGTGAGCGTGCGCCAGAGCGTCACCGGATAGAAGACGAGCCAGGATGCCAGCTCGTAGAGCAGTTCCTCCAGCGACTGCAGCAGGCGCATGAAATCCATGAAATGTCCCCGGTGAAGCGATCCTTCCGCAATATCGGGTTTTCACGCCACCGAATAGTGGCGGCGGCTCGCCGGAGCCGCCGCCTGTGGTCATGCCGGGCGAGTGCGGACGGCCGAGACAATGGTCAGCGCGGCAAGGATCAGCACGACGCCGCTTGCGACGAAGACGCTCGCAACGCCGCTCGCGTCGAACAGCGCCCCGCCGGCTGCCGCCCCCGTCGCGATGGCGAAGTTGATCGCCGCGACGAAGAGGCCGCCGGCGCTTTCCGCTTCGTCCGGCACTGCCCGGGTGATCCAGGTCGACCAGGCGACCGGCACCGCGCCGAAGGCAAGGCCCCAGAGCGCGACCATGGCCGCATCGCCCGCGAGATTGCCGCCGAAGGCCGAGAGCGACAGCGCCAGCACGCCCATCACGACGGGCATGATCGTGAGCGTGAAGCGCATGGAGCGTTCCAGCAGCAGCGCGCCGAGAGAGTTGCCGAAGAAGGTGGCGATACCGAAGCCGAGCAGCACGGCCGAGACACCCTCGACTCCGACGCCCGTGACCGTTTCGAGGAACGGCCTGATATAGGTGAAGAAGGCGAAGTGCCCGGTGAAGACGAGCAGGATCGCGAGCATCGCGAAGCCCACGCCCGGCCGCGCCAGCACCTCGACGAGCGTGCCGAAACGCGAATGGCCGCGCGGCGGCAGCGAGGGGAGCGTGGCGAGCTGCACGACGAGCGCGATCGCGCCGAGTACGGCGGCGCCGAGGAAGACATTCCGCCAGCCGACAATGTCACCGACATAGCTGCCGACGGGCGCGGCGAAGACCGTCGCCGCCGAGACGCCGAGGAACATGACCGAAAGCGCCTTCGGCACCACCGCCTCCGGCACCAGCCGCATCATGGTCGCCGCGGAAAGCGTCCAGAAGCCGCCGAGCGCCATGCCGAGCAGCACGCGGCCGAGGAGCAGCATGGGAAGGTTCGCGGCCATCGCGACGAGAAGGTTCGAGAAGATCAGCAGGACCGAAAGCCCGGCGAGGACCAGCCGCCGGTCGAGCCTGCGCGTCACCACGGTGATGAGAAGGCTCGTCACCAGCGCGACGGCGGCCGTCGCCGTCACCGCCTGCCCGGCCATGCCCTCGGATATGCGAAGATCCGCCGCCATCGGCGTCAGCAGGCTTGCCGGCAGGAATTCCGCGCCCACCAGCCCGAACACGCCGAGCGTCATAGCGAGGACCGCGCCCCAGGCGGGGCGCGCATCCGCCTCGCTCTGCGCCGCCACGATTGTTGCATCCGTCATCTGCCATCCCTTTCCTGTTGCAGTGCGTGCTCCAGAAGTGGGTTGAAACGCAAGACGCACAATGCCATTTTATCCGCAATGTTTGATCGATCGTCCGACCCGTCGAAAAATGCGCATGATCCCGTCAGCGAGCTTCTGATGGGCATGCGCCTGCGCGGCGCCAGCTACGGCCGGCTCCAGCTCACCCCGCCCTTCGGCGTCCGCTTTTCCGCGGGGCCGGAAGCCCGCTTCCATTTCATCGCCCGAGGCAAGGTCCTCCTGCGCGCGCCCGGCGAGGTGCAGCGGGAACTCCAGTGCGGCGACGCCGTGCTCCTGCCGCGCGGCGAGATGCACGAGATCGTCACCGCCGCGAATGTCACGGTCCGTGACTACGAGAGCTACACGCGAAAGCCGCTGTGCTCCGATGTCGCGGCGGTGGAGGCCTGCGTCAAGGAGACGAACCGGGAAAAGGACGTGCTCATCTTCACCGGCCGCATGGAATTCGAACTCGACACGCTGCATCCGCTGGTCGGCCTCATGCCGCAGGTCATGTCCGTCGGCGCGCTGATCGGCCGCCAGCCGGAACTGATGCCGCTGCTCGACGCGATGGAACGGGAAATGGCGGAGGAGCGCGTCGGCTCGGCCGGCATCCTCGCGCGCCTTGCCGACGTCATTGCCGCCTCCATCGTGCGCGGCTGGGTGGAATGCGGCTGCGGCGATGCGACAGGCTGGATCGAGGCCCTGCGCGACCCGCGGCTCGGCCGCGTCATCGCCGCGCTCCACCGCGAGCCCGGCCGCAACTGGACGCTCGCCGACATGGCGCGGGAAATGGGCAGCTCCCGCTCCGTCTTCGCCAAGCGCTTCGTCGAGGTGACCGGCGTCACCCCGCAACGCTACGTTCTCGCCTTGCGCATGCGCCTCGCCGAACAATGGTTCCGCCGCGACAAGCTCGCCATAGACACCGCCGCCCGCCGCCTCGGCTTCGGCTCCCAGGCCGCCTTCGCCCGGGCCTTCAAACGCATCGTCGGAGAACCGCCGGGACAGACGCGCCGGAAGGTGGCTGTGGGGAAGGTGGAGAACGGAAAGAGCGCGACCTGATACCTCAGACAGCGCGCCTGCCCATCACTGAATTATGCACGTCCCCGGCCAATCGCTGCACTGGCGACCGGCGCAGTTCGTGAGGGTTACGCCAGCGATGAGGACGCAGGCGATGACGACGATCTTTCTCAATTGGCCGTCTCCTTACGTTTGATTTTCGGCTGCACTCCTCGTCTCCCGTATTAAGTCGGACGCATCCGGTAATCCATGCCCCCGGAATTGGAACGGAAAGCCGGTTATACATCGATCCGGGACAGGTCGGAACGAACTGCACGGGATTTGCACGGCCAGCCTGCGCTCATTCGCGTTCTATTCTGCATATACATGCATTGAGGCGCGAAGCCGCCACGTGATAAAAACACGCGCAAGTGCTGATTCATCAGAGAGAAGAATGGTGCTGCTAGAGAGATTTGAACTCTCGGCCTCTCCCTTACCAAGGGTAGGGGCGTATGTTGTATGTATATTGAAATGTAAAACAGAATTTCAATACGAATTTCAACTTGTGTTTATTTTGTGCAAGATTTCCGCGCCGATGTCAAGACTGGAAATCGGGTGCCATGGGGTTCCTTCCTCTTCGTATGTTCGTTCCGATCAATGCACGCAAACTAAAAGCCCCGCCGTTTGACTGGCGGGGTTTTGTGTTAGGCGAGGATAGCGTCGCGGATTGCTGCCGCTGTTTGTCTGGCGGGCTGGCTATCAAATCCAGATGCGGTGTCATGGGCCTGCCTGAATTCTTCCGCCACATCCGCGCAACGCTGACGCTCTGAGAGGATGGCGCGGGCTATGGCGTGGGAAATATCCTCTCCGCGTGATTGCGCGTATAGAACCTTTCCTGCCCACTCTCTTGCGACGTTCATTGTTTCTTTGTCGATGGCGCTCACGCCGCAGTCCTCCATTGGATAAGCAGTTCACGTCCGCCGCGGAACGTGTCTCGATCTGCTGCGGGCTCGTGCACGTCGCGAATTTCGATCGACATGCCGTCCGCCAACATGATCCCGACAAACGCATGTCCGGAGCCATGGCCGCAGCAATGTGACCGCGTCACTAGGCCCGCATCGTTCAAGGCACGCAGCAAAGGCAGCAACGGCTTGTCTGCAACGAATCGACCCGTGCCTAAATCTACGAATTCCTGATCGTCATTGATGGCGTGATGGTGGTTGCAGCCATACAGGTCGTCCGTCACGCCGCCCTCCTGATAGCTTCCTCGACGCCGGCATATAGGTCAGTCACGCAGCCGTCGTTCTCGACGACGCCATCCCAAGTGCCGCAGCCCTTCTCCGATTCGTGCCCGCCGGCAATACCACCCCTACCCTCCAGCTTAATGATGACGCCGCCCAGACTGCGGACTGCTTCCGCCTCGTTGGGGAAACGGCAGTCGTCGACAACGACGCGCTTGGCAGCGGCAACGCGATGCAGCCACAGCCGGATCCAGAAGTCTTCGCCGATCAGGTTTCTGCCGAGCTCGGTCCCAAGCGCCTGCATGAGGTGGCGCGGCGTTTTCCCGCAAAGCATGTCGCACGGCACTTCCTTCAGGCGCCCCTCGATGTGGTCTTCGGTCAGTCCGATCGCGCGACACATATCCTTCAAAGGCCCCGCGAACTTCACGCGCTCATAGTCATGCCGGAGAATGAGGTAGTCGGCCGCCGTGGACTTGCCGCTGCCGGCCGCGCCAGTCAGGGCGACGACGCGCGGGAGATTGTCGTTGGCCGGAGTGTACTCGCCATAGGGTGGCTGCATTAGATATTTGCGGCCAGCAAGACTCCCGGGCATCTCCTTCCCGATCGCCGCGCCGAGGGCAGCCAATTGCGGTTCGTAGGTCACTCCGCCACCTCCAGTTCTTTCTTCTTCACGCCGGACACCAGCGGGCGGAACCTGCTGGCACGGAACGGCATGTCCGCCGCTCCATATCCTTCCGGGCCGTCGTCATTGCCGCGATCTACCTCCAGTAGCTTGATGCCGTAGAAGTCGCCGTCGACATAATGGCGGTAGTGGCCGGCCCACCGCACCGTGTATTCCTGCCCGGCGCGAATGCCCTGGTCGATGGAGACGTTCTTGAACTGGTCGTCCACGCAGACGACTCGCTGGCCTATGTGGAAGCGGTAGGTCATTGCGAAGCTCCTATGATGGCGCAGAACGCGAGGAAGACGAACGCCAGTGCACGATTGCTGCTCTTGGTGTTGTAGGCCGCATAAATTGCTGCGGCGGCAGCAATGCCGAGTCCGAGGCCGGTCATCACCAAACGTCCTTCTGTTTCAGATTACCGAATTGATCCTTTAGGACGTACCTGGTGCCAATTCTGACCCCTTTATCTACGAGCGCGACCTCTTTCTCTATTGCCCATATCTTCCTTGTGAAGAGCCAGTCCCAAATCCTCGTCAGCACCCTGCCACCCTCCCCACCTTGTTCTCCGCCAGCCATCGCGGCGACACATGCAGTATCGGTTTACCGGCGCGAACGAACTCCTCAATCTCGTATTGCAGACCGACCGACTCCTGCCACCCCGCCATCGTGAGGACAATGAGGCCGGCCGCGCCATCGATCAGCGGCTGGCACTGGCGCTTCCAGAAGTTCCACGTCAGCGGCAGACCGTGAGCGGCAACCGCATGTCCGTGAGCGATCGGCGAGTAAATGACTAGCCCTCTCCGCATCAGGGCCGCCGCTGCGTCTGCGACCACGCGGGCAGCAGCATCGTGGCCGGCCTCATACTTGCTGTACGGCGACCCGAGGTAGACGTAACCGTGCCGTGCGGCCAGCAAGGCAAGTCCAGATGGCAGGCGTTCCTCCGGCGTCATTTCCATGTGCGGGTTGTCGCCGCGGAACTGTCCGCTGTCCGTGGACGGATAAGTAGTGAAGCGATAAACGCCGTCCGCCCGCACCTCCTCGCGCGTCACTGGCGCCGGTTGCTCGGCAACTGGCACGTCAGGCCAACCAGCGCACGGCTGGTTCTCTCCCGGCATGTCTCCAAGGTGGCGCAGCGCAATCGACTTCGCACCCGGCACGTTATCGTTGGCCGCCACGTATTTCTCGAGTGGGCCGAAGGTAACGTCCGCAATGCGCGGCTCATGCGGGCTTTCCGCATATCTCATCAATTCTCTCTCCTCTTTGGTAGTCCTGCCGGTTGGTGGCCGACAGGGTGGTTGCATTCCAAAAAATTGTTATTATCGTTTCTGCTCAACCATCAGGCGGACATCGTATGCAGCCTCCCTCAAAAGCCAAGAATGTTGCTCGCCTCGCTCTCCGCGCCATTGGCGCCGTGGTGAAGCTTGCTTACCGAGTGGTGCGCATGGTCCTGAAACTCATATTGAAAATCGTCGTATTTCTACTTGAGAACGACGCGGCATCGCGTAAACATCAACGCCAACGTGAGAACGACGAAATCCGGCGACTTCGCCTCGCGCAGCTGCGCCGCAACTCCTATAAGAACTAAGCCACCCTCCTCTGCCCTTCCGGCACGTTGTCATTCGCTGCCGCATATCGGCCCGCAACCATCTCTGGCCGCATGGTGTCGCGCCCGACCTCGCCCCATTCCTTGTGGTAGGTTATGCGCTTGGCTGACCTGCCGGACAGCCAGCCGCCGCCCGCTGCGTAGGCATCGGGAGCGGCGAGCGTTTCGTGCTGCTCGATGTACATGAGTGACGACTTGCGTCCCTCGTCGGAATGCCGATGGCCGACATGGGCGTAGGCATATTTCGACCGCCCGTACTGCTCACGGAAGATGCCGGCGAGAGTGGCGTCGACGTTCTGCACGCCACGACGATGACCGTGATGATAGAGAAGCAGCGTCCGGCCCCACTCATAGGCATAGTAGAGCATCGGCGAGTTATCGACCGTGATGCGCGGCTCGTTTTCGTACATGGCGGCAAGCATTTCACGCAGCCAGGCAGACGAAGCTGGGTCGTGATTGCCGGATGCCATGACAACGTGCACGTGCTGATGCTTCTGCAAGAGCATGTCGATGATGCGGCGGATAGTGCGGATAACGACGCGGATGACCTTCTGCAGGCGGCTGTCCGCGTCGAGGACGTGCTTGTGCGCGGGCGTCACGCTTTCCAGCGCGTCGTGATGCATCAGGTCGCCGAGCTGCGCCAGAACAGCCGTGTGAGCCTGTGGCGCGCCAGCAATCGCGGCGGCGAACCAATCAAGCAACAGTTGCTCGGCAATTTTCAGGTCGTAGGACGCGCCGGTCTCCTCGGCCCACGCCAGCATTCCGAAATGATTGTCGGTTACAACGAACTGGTTGAGTAGATCGCCCTCGACGCTGGCCGGAGGCGGCATGATGGTGACGCGCGGTAGGTCTTCCTTCAACGCCTCAACCGCCGCCGCGAATGCAGCGGCATAGCTCTCCGCCGTCGCCCGCTCCATGATGTGCTGCGTGATGACGCGGCCCTCCGCATCCACCAGCGTCGTCTTGCCCTTCACGGGCAACGTTGGCGTATATTCCTCGCCGTGCGCCTTCCGCTGCTTGATGAAGGTGCCCGTCGGCGTGTCAGTGCGACTGTGGATCACATAGCCTGGCATTGTCTCCGCCGGACCAAGCAACCCCCGCTCCGCCGCCCGTCTAAGGCGATTCTGGAAACTGGAGCGTGCCAGCCCGAGCGAGGCTGCCGCAGCCGATTGGTTGCCGTGCTGCTGGAGCGCCGCTACGGCCTCGGCGATCTGTTCGTCAGTTAGGATGGGTTGGGGCATCACTGCTCCTTGTGGACGTATAGGAAATAACCGGCGATCAGCACGCCGAGAAACGCAGGGCTTGCTTGGGAAAAGAGCATGCCGGCTGAGACGATAAGGAACAGTCCAGCCCAGTTGATGGTACTCATGCCTCACCTTCCGGCGGCGAAGGCAGCGGCATCCAATGGGTGGCCCGATGGACACGCCTTCCGCTAGCGTTGTAGATGAAGCGACCGGCTCCCGCGTAGCAAACGGCATATCCATGGCCGGTGATATAGGCAATGAACCGGTCGCTGCCGTTGCTGATCGGCGCACTATCTATCGGCTGCCACTGCGGCCCCGGAACCACATCCACCCCGAACCCATGCTTCCGCAGCACAGCCAGCGCAGCCTCCAGCGCGTCACGGTGGCCCTCGTCGTAAGCGTCCATGATCGGGGCGCCGCCAAGCGCCTCGATCTCGCGATATAGCCCGGACAGCATCATCTCGTCACCACCAGAGCGCCGCGTCCAGCCCAGTAGGCGGGCCATATGTAACCGGCCGCCACGCTGTCAAAGCCGCATGTCCTAGTTGCCTCTTGGAACGAGTCACACCGATGGTTCGCGTAGTATCCGCCTGTCAGGAACGCGCCGGTAAGGTAGATTGCAGCAGCAAGCACATACTTCATCATGCCACCTGCCCCATCAGCTTGCAGACCGTAGCTCCCGGCACAGCCGTCCCGAAGCCAGACAGCGATGGGAACATGCCGCCAGCCGGCGCAGTGAGAACGCCAACCGTGATGCCGACTAGATTGCCATCGGCATCGAATACGCCGCCGCCAGACATGCCGGGGACAGTCGTGATGTCGGTAACGAACACGGACTGCCAAGGGCCGAACTTGCGATCACCTCCAGCTACGCGCCCGTAGGAATCCACGAACTCAAGAATGGTGGGATTGCCGCGCGCCGTAATGGTCTCCCCGGTAACAGGGACGCGGCAGGAAAGATGACTGGCGGCGAGGCCATCAGCGCCCGCGCGCACCAGAGCGATATCGTAAGCCTTGTTGGACCACAGCACTTCCGCCTTGCGGGTTGCGCCATCATCCAGCTTGATTTCAGTCTCCTTCGCGTCACCGACGACATGCGCGGCGGTCACGATGAAGCCGTCGCCGATATGAACACCAGAACCGTGCCCCTTGCCCTCGATGATTTTGACGATGGAGCCGGCCTTATGAACCGGGGGCGGCTCTACAGCGCCGAGGCTGACGGCCAGGATGATCAGGATTGCGGCGAGCGCGGCAAGAACCGCACCGTATGCACCGAACATAAACGCGAAAGTACGTCTCATCAGCATGCCTCCTCTGTTGTGGTAGGAGCCGCTTGGTGGGCGGCGCGTCCGCGGCACTGGCCGCCGGTATTGACGTTGGTAACGCCAACTTTTCGACATTAGTTCATTTTTACAATTTTGTCAAGATGCTCAAACGAAAATAGCGCCCTCCGCGGTTAGGCAGAGGGCGCTTGCATAGGAATATCTTCACATTGGCATTGACTCAAATCCCAATGAGAACATATTGAGAACAGATCGGCGAGCACACTCTCGCCCCTCAGAAAATTACAAATTCACCCCTGCTGTGACGCCCACAGGAGACCGAAGACGTGCGCCTTCCTGAAACCATCGAGCGACTTTATCTGGACTTCGACGGCTTCTTCGCATCGGTCGAGCAGCAATGCGATCGCCGGCTTCGCGGCCGGCCGGTTGGCGTTGTGCCTTTTGCCGGAACCACGCGGACGGCGGTGATCGCTTGCAGCCGGGAGGCTAAGGCCTACGGCGTAAAGAACGTCATGCCAATCGATGAAGCCAAGAAGCTCTGTCCGGATATCATCCTTGTGCCGCAGAAGCCGGACCTCTACCGCCGCGCCCACAATGCCCTACTATGCGAAATCGAGACCGTAATCCCCATCGATACAGCCAAGAGCATCGACGAGCTTACCTGCAAGCTGGATGAAGAAGGACGAAGGCGGCCCGAGCATCTGGCGGCCGCCATCAAGACAGCGATCGCCGAGAACATCGGCCCCTATATAACCGCCTCGATAGGCATGGCCGCCAACCGGCAACTGGCGAAAATCGCTTGCAAGGCCGGTAAGCGGTCTGTCGGCCGATATGGGGACGGCCTTGCCATCTGGCATCCGCATATGATGCCCGGCCCGCTGCTGGAAATCCCCCTTGAAGATATCCCAGGTGTCGGAGGCAACATGTTCAAGCGGCTCATGCGCATCGGCATCTATGACACCCCTGCCCTCTACCGCATGGATCCGAAGCACATGCGGAAGGTCTGGAACAGCGTCAACGGCGAGCGCCTATGGTACGCTCTTCATGGCTACGACATCCAGGCGCCCGTAAGTAAGCGCGGCATGTTCGGGCATGGCCGTGTGCTGCCGCCCGAGGCGCGCTCGATCGAGGGTGCCCGGGAAATCTCCCGCCTACTGCTGATCAAGGCCGCCCGTCGCCTGCGACGCGAGGCATACTACGCCGCCGGCCTTTGGCTATGGCTATCCGTCAAGGATGGGTCGTGGATGGGAAAGCGGCACCTGCCTGTCGTGAATGACGATCAGGCCATACTTGCCGGGCTCGCGGAACTCTGGGACGAGGTGCGAAAGAACTATCCGCGCGGCATGACCATCTTCCGGGTCGGCGTGACGCTCTACGACATCAGTCCATCTGGCGAACGACAACTCGACATGCTGCACAACGACGACCGGACCCGCCAGAGATGGGAGCGCGTTACTGCTGCTATCGATGGCCTCAACACGCGCTATTCGGCTACCGTCGTCAATCTTGGGCACTGGAATCCGCCGAAGGGCGGGCACGTCGGCGGCAAGATCAGCTACACGCGCATTCCGTCGGCGGAGGATTTTTGGTGATGGGCGGTTGGAAAACGAAAATCCGCGTCAGCGATCTTGCCGACGGCCAAAAGCTGGAAATCACATGCAGGCGGTGTGGAAAGGTCCGCTATCTCACGAAGGCGAATCTTCCGGACCCTCAGATGTATCTGGATGAAGTTGAGCGCCGACTCGGCTGTAAAGCGCTAAAATGCGGCGGCCGCGCTCGCCTAGACATGGTTCGAACTGATGAGATGAGCGGTTTCGTTGGAGGTTTGGCCTAAACTCTTGCCGGGGTCGCGCGGCGCCCTATTCTTCTCCCAATTGGAGGACGGCCATGCAGACATTCCCGCAACCACGAAAAGCAATAGGCTACGGAGATATGCAAATTGACTGCGAACAGGCGTTAGACGACCCAGTGCGCGACTTGATAGACGCCGCCATTGTTTCCGGTTGGCCGCCGGAGACCGTGTTTGCGGCGATCAAGAGCGTTGTCGCCAACCGCGAGCGCGCTTACGCCGAAGATCCTGACCCGGCGCCGGACCCTGTACCATGAATCGCGGCTATTGGAACCGGCCCGTCACCTTCGAAACCATGACGCTCGGCATGTACCGGACGATCTCAAGCACGGCTGAGGCGGCACGCGTTCTCCTCGAAGACTGGCCGGTCGACGAAGGGTCGGCATTTCTGCGTGCAAAGTCTACGTGCCTCTCTGCGCTGGAAGGTGGAATTGACCACGAAGAGGCGCGGCAGGCGTTCCTAACGGCGGCGGAAGAGGCCGGGGTGTTTGTTCGCGATAGTTAAGGCGCCAGCCACACGCATTGCAAGAATCATATTTTATATAATGATAATGGACCAGCGCTCCATTTAGCCCGACCGCCGCGTCGGCCTCGCCTCATAGAGCCTGTCCAGCCGCTCACCAAGGCCGTCGATCCTGTTGCCGACCCCCTCAATTGCCCGCATGATCTGCGCCGTCTGTTCCTGCATCCCCGCCTTCGTAACATAGGTCTCAGCGGTATGCAGCTTGTGATCGGCAAGTTCCTGTCGCGTTAGCGTGGCGAGAGCGTTTGCAGCGGCGGCCATGCCGGAGGCTTCCGTTTTGGCCTTGTCCACCCTCCCCTCGATGCGCCACCAGATGCCCGACAGGGCACCGAACAGCATCACGAAGAAGCCGACCGCAGCCATGATTTCCGCGCCGGTCATCCTACAAGCCCTCGCGCCAGTACAGAAAGCCACAGCGCTTGCAGCCAAACCTTGGCGTACATATTGCGCCCCTTCATGGCCGCACCCCGCAAAGCCGCTGTAGCTTCGTGTTCTCGGTGAGAATCTGCTGCTTGGTCTCAGCGGTCATCTTGTCATCGACGCTGGGGCGGATCGCCCGCGCCACGTCGCAATAGTTACCGCCCACCGTCGCGCATCCACTCGCTAAGGCGCCGATCAACATCAGCGTCGCCCATACCTTGAATCTCATCTTCCACGCCCCTCGCCTTCTTGATGGCTTTCGCGTTGTTGCGGGCCTGCTCCGCTTCGGCATCAGCCTTGCCGCCGGCTCGCCCATACAGAAAGACGCCCGCAATGACTGCGAGCGCCACGCCGGCTGCGGCGAGCCAGCCAGATACGCGAGACCAGATGCCCGCTGCGATGGTCGCCAGCATCAGACAACGGCCTCCTTGCCCCGCCAGGTGTTTACCCACCGCGCGATGATGTCCCGCTTGCGGTAAGCCACATAGCCGACCACGGCTACGGCCACGCCAGCAGCGATCCAGCCCCACGGTAGACCTGCGGCAAGCGCAAGGGCGCCTGAGCCGACCGCCGACCCTGTGCCCTTCGTGACAGTCTCGCGCACCAGACCAGCATCGCGCCGAAGCTGCGATAGCGTCGCCGGCCCGAGAATGCCGTCGGCCACGAGGTGCGGGTGGGCTTTCTGGTAGGCTATCACCGCAGCGCGCGTCTTTTCGCCCATCCAGCCGTCGATGGCGCCGGGATTGAAGCCCTTGCTGGACAGGATTTCCTGCGCTTCCTTGACGACGGGATCGGGCTTCGTCTTGGTCGGCGTAGCGGTGCGCGGTTCGCCTTCCGGCTTGCTAGACGTGACGCCGGCATAGTTGCCGTTCAGGAAGAGGTTGGCCTCCTCCTTGCGACGGCGCACCAACCCGGCCAGCTTCTTGCCGCCAGCCGTGTTGTAGTGGCTGCCGAGATATGCTGCAGCTTCCTTAATTTTTCCGGCCCGCCAGAGATTGGCCCACTCCCAACCCATGGCGCCCGTGCCGAGATTGTAGATTGCACTGACTGACGCATCCATCTGGTGCTGCTTGCGATCGGCCGGGCTGTTCTTGACGACGGCAGGCTCAAATTCTGCGGCAAGCACCTCGAGCAGGATTTCGTCGGACTGTTCCGCGGTAATCTTGGTCTTGCCGGGCACGAGCTTGGTGATGCCGCGCTTTGCAAGGGCTGCGCGGACTGCGGCGCTCCGCATGGTGAAGCCTTGCCCGATCGTCGGTACGCCGACGGAATCCAGGTAGCAGGTCAGGGGGTTTCCCTCGTGTCCACGCAGAAACGCGCGGCCACGCTGGGACGTGGTCGTGATGGCCATTGGATGTCCTTGAGACTTGCACTACCGACGTATCTAGGCTTTGATCGCGTAGGTTGGTGCGGAGAGTAAAATGAAACTTGGAACGGTAGTGGTATTGCTGGCGATGACTACGCCAGCATTGGCCGATGGCCCATATGTCGGCGGCTTTGTCAGCGCAGGCGCATATGGTGAGATGGGGTGGACTGGCCCCAACTCAAGCCGCGGCTCGACCATGTTGGGAGGCTTCGCAGGCTATGGCTTCCAGGCTGGGGGACTGATCATCTCGCCGGAGGTGCGCGTTTATGGCGGCGCCAATCAGCAGGTACGTATGGACAACGTCGACACAACATCATGGCCGGGCTTCTCAGTAATCGACCGCCTAACTTTTCAGGAAGACATTGGCGCTTCTGCTGGCGTTAATCTAGGGGCGCAGATGGGGGCATTTACCCCATATGTCGGGGCATCCGTTGGAGTTTCGCGCCTGAAGTATAAGACGCTCTTTACGCCTCCAGGATTCGTGTTCGCACATACGTTCAAGGACACCAGCGTTTCACAGTCAGTGCGTGGAGGAATCCAATACAATTTCGAACGCTATTTTGTCCGCGCGGAAATTGAACGTCGCTGGTTCCAGCAAGACTACGTCCCAAACTACCGCAAGACCGAGGCCAGCCTCGGCTTCGGCATGCGCTTCTGATTAAGGCCACTCAACATCTGCGGCGGCATGGACCGCCGTGATATCCGCCGCCGCATCCACGGCCGATTTCGCGCCGAGACGGGCCGCCTCGATGGCGGCGCCGATCACCGCCCATTGCGCATTCGCCTGCGAGACCACCATCGCCACGCCGGCGAGGGTGGAGGCGGTAATCCCGACCTCCGCGGCGAGGAGCGGATAGCGTTCCGGCTGCGGATGCTCGTCCAGCACACAAGCCGCCGCCTCGGCCGCCTTCTGCTGGTAGGTCATGGCCTGCCCGGCGCCGGGCGTGATGTATTTCAACCGGGCGCGCTCGGCCGCTTCGTCAATGCCAGCCTTGGCCGCGCGCTTGTGCTCCTCCAGGGGCGTTGGATCGTCCCGAAGGGAATGGACATATTTCGGCCGGCCCTCGACAAGCTCGACGGTCGTCGAGACGACCTGCTTGCCTTCTGGTATCTCGTCCGCCGGCAGTATCTCCGCGAGCCGGAAATCGCCATCGGACCAGCCATCTTGCGCAGGCGACCCTCGCTTGCCGTTTGGCAGGTCGAACCATACTCCCGTCCTGACCTCACCAATCACCGCGTTACCATATATTAGTGCAAGCATGAAGGCTCCGTGATTTCAGCTGTTGGGAAACGCGCGCGTCGGAACGGAAAACGACGACGTGTAGCGAGCAACCCCTCGCGTTATCCGAAGGTCATCGATGTAACCATTGTAGTCACTGTTTTCCGCTCTCCCGATCACCAAAGGGTAGGAAGGACTATCCTGAGCTGTTGGGCTATAGGCGGCGGTCGCCTGCAAGCTACCATCGATAAACAAACGAACAGAACCAGCAGATTGCGTCATAGCGATGTGATGCCAGGAATTAAGAGATATCAACCCAGATCCGGTGGATACAGCAGTTGCCGATCCTCGGTAATAATAGAATTGAAGAGCGCCTCCTGAAACAGGACCGAACGACCAATAGTCGATCGTTCCCCCATCTCCATTATGTATTAGGTTTGGCCGTGTCGCGCCAAAAGCGTTGGCATTAATCCAACACTCTATTGTGTAAGGAACGTCCCACCAACGAAATTTTCCGGTAGTATATGGTACTGTTAGGCGAGCGCCGCTGCCATTAAAATACCCTGAGGCACTTCCAAACATTTTCTTAGTATCTGTCGTAATTACACTGCCAACACGTGTAGGTGTGACTGCGTAAATAGAGTTGTCCGCGAAGACGGTTCCATTGTTGGCGCCGTCGAAGTGCATCAAGAGCGCGACACTTGAAAAATCCGGGTCCCGCGGCTCAGCAAAAGGCATACTAAACGGGTATGGGAACGTCATTGCAGCGCCTTCACGGTCGCGGTAACCGCGCTGTTCGTCTTCGCGACGTGCAGCTGGAACTTATGGCCGTTCGTCGTCGTGAAGGCATCGCCGTCAACCTTGGTGAAGCCGGCGAGCGTGATGGCTCCGGCCGAAGCGCCGTTCACGATCTCGACGATGATGGTATAGACGCCCGCCGCCGTAGGAGCGTTGATCGTTGTAGCGCCGCCGTTCGTCCCATGCTGGATGTTGCCAGTGGCATAGGTGAGCGTCACGGCGCCACTCAGCGTGCCGAGGTTCTTGCTCGTCGCCGAGTATCCCTTGAGCGCTGTATCACCTTCTCGGGAAACGGCATTGACGATACGACTATCATCGCCAGCCGCGACGGACCCGGCAGCGGTTCCCACGCTCTTTGCCGCCGCATCGCCGAGCGTCGGCTTGCCGGAAAGATCCGCATAAGCCCCGCTAAAGGGCAATGGACCCTCCATCAGCAATTTACCGGTAGCGCCGTCAAAGAGCGCCATCCGACCACTTGTGGCGCCCGCGGGTCCGACAACATCGCCCGTCCCCTCGCCATCAGCGCCCGCCGGAATACCGAACTCAAGCTCTATTGCACCAGGGCCGGTTGGAGTCGCCGTAACCGTGGCCGACGAACCGGAGGGAAGTGTCGTGACGCCGCCCACGGAGATATCCGTATAGGGACCTGGTGCACCATCTTCGCCATCTTCGCCCGGCGTTCCCGGCGGGCCGGCGGGGCCCTGACCGTACTGAAACGGCCCGGCCCAGTCGCCTTCGGTATTCGACGCCTTCACCCATAGCTGGGCGGGCGCCGTGGAAACGTCCAGATAGGAAAAGCCCTTTGGCTTTCCATCGTAGATATCTCGCCCGGCACTGTCACCGGACATGTCATATTTCCAGATCGTGCCGGCTTCGAGCCCGGCCAGCAGGCGAGCCAGCGCTTCCGCATTCTGCGCGATCTGCGCGTCATAGGCAGTGTCGCGGACCAGCGCATAGCTGTAGGTGCCGGTTGCACCAGTCCAATCGACCGCCGCGGTGATCTGGGTATCGCTGTCGACAGTGGCGATCGGCAGCCCGTTCCCTGCCGCCTCAGGGTAGACGATACCGCCCTTGATGAGCGCGATCTGCCATCCGGTTCCGATACCCGTAACCACGGCGCTGCCGTTCGTCAGGGAGATCGTCCCCGTCGTGTAAGGAGTGGTCATTTCGTGAGGTTCCTATAGGGCCGTAGGCTTATGCCGGAATACCGAGGATGTAGTAGCGGATGCCGAGGATGGGGGAAGGATCATATTCGTAGGTCACCGTGTTGCTGATATAATCAGCGGAATTCTTGTAATACCGATAGATCGGGTTGCCCCTGAACGTCCGGAACACTGCTTGGCTGGCGGATAGGGTGCAATAGGTGGTGTTCCCGCCGACATTAGAATTCCAACCTACATTATAGTTTGCGCAGATGTTGATAAACGGAGCACGGACCCGCTTGCTCCATGAATTCACCCCATCATTGGCGCCGGCCCCGTGAACGGTCATCCACTTCACGATCGGGAAGCACCCCGTTCCATCGAAATCTATGGTATGCGTGAGTTCCCCATTGCCGACCGAGATGTACCCTTCCTTCAAAATCTGGACACATGGCCAACGGCTATCGATAACGATATCCGAGAAATTTGGCTCATCCCCGGCACCGGGGCGCAGGATCTGGACGACATTTTGACCACCTACTTCAAACTGCCGCAGGACATCGTTGTCTCCGCTCGTAGGAGCATCAGTGCCAGTTGCATAAATGATGAAACGAGCACGACAGGATGCGTATGCGTTATTAAAGCGGATGAGACTGCCATCGAACCAATACTCAGATCCGTAAATACCCTGTGGCGCGACAGGATTCGCCGGGAAGGTGATCGTCGACCCTTGATAAAAGAACACGTCGGCGACTGCGTTAGGCGGAATGGTCACGCCTATATCGTAGGAGGAGGCACCAGACGGACAAGCAATGTCTGCCGCGCCGATGATCTTTGTGGGGCTGTTGGCGGTATCGAGGGCCAATTGTGTGGGGCGGCTGATATTATTGAGATCAAAGCCGGGTTTGGCTACTCGCACACCATCCTTGTCAATCTGTATTACCGTCGCTCCGTCTACCGGCGGCTGTGGCACGCCGTCAATGATCGTCGTGTTGTCACCAGGCAGGTTCCAGACAACCAGATTATTGTTGAATACCTCGTTCGTGCCGACCTGCGTGAACCAGTTCAGGCACTGCGAGCCGTTAGCGATAGTCGTTTGATAAACGCTGAGGTCACTCCCCCAGCCAAACCAACTGGCATTGGAAGTGCGCCACCGTCCGCCTCTGTTGTCGTATCCGGTCAGTACCTCGCTTACGATCGATCCGACAAAACGCCCGTTGGAAATGCGTTTCGACTTCACTTCACATAGCGGAAAATCATACAGCAAACCGGGGAAATGATCTCGACGGAACCATGTCTCTTCTGACCAGCCCTGAGTATCCGGAAGCGAGCGCTTGGTGTAGCTTGAAGCGTTTGCACCGGCAGGCCAGAACGTGTCTGCCCCCATCTTCGGCATCAAATCAATGCCCGCCAGCTTATAGTCCTTCGTCCACTTCGAATTGTAGAGGAACGACCCGACATTTGCGTCGGGTTCCTCACCGGGATCGATGTCGCCCTTGGTGATCTTCAGGCAAGGGACGCCCTCGTAGTCGAGGCCAATCATGGTCTGGGTCATGATCTAAAAATCAGCCTCCCGGTATTGAGATTGAAATCAACCTTCTCGTTCTGAGAAAGCAGGCGACCGGCGCGGACGGTCCCGATGTTGGCGATCTGGAGCTTCAACTCGCCGTCTTCGAACACAAGCGGCAGGAAGTTGTTATCGAGGTCGCCCGGGTTGAGCACCACGAACCGGTCGGCCATGACGGCGAACTCGGACTGGACGTCACCGCCCACATCGACAATCTGGAGGTAGAAGCCGGAATCGTTCCAAGCATCACCCTCCGTTACCCGGAGCTGCACAGAGAACCGAGCCAGAGCCCCGGTCTGGTCAGCGGCAGCAGTGAAGCGGATGCGTCCCTGCGCAAAGCGGTCATCGACAGCCACGGTGACGTCCGTGATCTGCTCGGCCAGCGCCTCCATGTCGTTAGCAACGACGACGACCTGTTCATCGAAGGCCGCGCGGTTGTTGCCGACTTCGACAGCAAGGCGACGACGGGCGGAATCCGCCACGGCGCCAAGCAGTTGCTGGTTCGTCAGGATCTGCTCCAACAACGGCCGCGTATCGTCCAGGCCCTGCTGGAGCTCAGCGAAGCGGTCTTTCACCTCCTGCTTGAGATTGTTCAGTCCGACCTCCAGATCGGCGTTGCCGCCGTCCAGAGACGTGACCGTTACCCATGAAGTCCAGGCCGGCTGCGCACGACCATCCACAACGAGGCGATAGCGAAACTCGTATTCGGTCAGGCTGACAATGCCCTCTTGCACGAAAGCAATGTTCGCATCGGGGGCGACGGAGCGGGTGAAAATGTTTGTCGGCTCGGCCTTGATGCGCCATTGGATTTCAACGGCGGTCACAGTCGGGTCGATGACGTCAGACCAAGAGATGCGGAAGGCTGCATATGTGCGACCGTCGGCGCCAGTCGCGATGACAGGAATGAGCGCATAGTCCGGCAGATCGTTGAGATAGACCGGTTCGCCCGGAGGAAGCGGAACGACGGGAGGCAAGACGCCGACGCTGTCGTAGATATCGCCGGAGCGCTCGACGAGCGAGAGCACGACATTCCGAGGCCCGTCGCTGGTCAGCGCCTTGATGGAGCGACTGGAGACCATCCACACGCGATTGCCATAGCGGGCGGAATTCCAACGAACCCAGTCTCCGCCGTTGATCGTCTGGAAGCGTGGCCGAACGACGATTTCCGCCGTCGCCTCGAAGCGGTTTTCCTTGTAGTAGATCGACGCCAGTTGGTTCGCCTGCGCCTTGTAGGGAACAGTCGTGAAGTCGAGCTTGAAGTCGCGCGTGCGGCGGTCGAGCGCAACCTGTGTCGGGTCGGTCTGCGTATCGTAGCCGACCGGAGACCAGATGTTCGACGGCTCCGGATAGGTACCCTGCACCGAGTTCACGACGTCGGCCATCGACTTGTAACGCTGGAACCTCACCGGCTCTGTGGTGATCAGGTCGTCATCGGTGATGGTCTCGACAATCGGCTGGTCCGTGCCGATGAGGGGCCACGAGCCGTCGACGCTATCGACAATGATGCCGCCGCAGGACTGCATGACGGCATCGATGTTGTCGCCGTGTTCCAGGTCGGCGTCGAAGATGATCGAGCAGCGGTACCGGACGCCGTAATCGGCGGTCTCATCACAGATGTTGGCCGCGATGGCATAGCGATCAACGGGAAGATCGACGGGTGTCATCTCCATGCCGAGGAACACATCACCGTTGATCGCAAAGCCCCGGCGGTAATTGTATTCCATGACGACCGGGTTCTCGGTGAACTCGTATGTCGAGTAATCACCCCAGCGGTGCGGGCCATCCCCGCCGGCCGTCGAATCCTTGCGGAAGTCATAGAGCCGTGCACCGCGAAGCTGGAAGAAAAACTCCGGAAACTGCGCCAGCTTCTCCTGGTTGTAAGTCAGGAAAGCCACGAGATAGCACATGCCCGTGCCGACGTGATTTTCAGTCCAGCGACCCGCAGGATTGGCCCCGCTGATGAGCGTCGGGTCGGCCGCCGTCTGCGTTCCGTCATAGAACTGGAAGGACATGAGCCCGGCATAGTCGCCGCTGTCGACGGTGAAGCGGCCGTCGCCCTGGTCCGTTAGCGGTAATTCCTTGCCGCCGGCCCAGATCTTCTCCATCCCGTCGCACGGGAAGTCCGAGAAGGCAAAGACCTGCTGGAGGTTCTTGTTGGAACCGCCATAGGTGTTCACATAGCAGTCGTGACCGGCAATGCCAACGCGGCCACAGGCCACCTGTCGCGATACGTTCTCCCCGTACTGACGTTCGAACTGGACGCCGCCGGCCTGCTGCTGCGCCTTCTTCGCGCGGTTCTTTGCGATCTTGGCGCTGATGAGCTGGAGCCCGATACCGAGCACCAGCTTGCCGATGATGCCCAGGCCGCCAATGAACGAGCCAATGGCACCAATGACGGGAGCGAGAAAACCCATTATTCCACCTTGAAAGCGGCAAGCGCCGCAGACGGCGGCAGAAAGACGATCGCGTCAGTGCCGCGCGTCATGAAGCCAGCCGACGTAAAAACGCCGCCGGATATCTCGCCATTGTTGTCGTAGACGCCGATGTCGCCCCGCTGGGCCATCAGGACCGGGATTTCGGGCAAGCGGGCCGCGAAGGCATCGCGCACGGTTTCAAAGCCGCGCTTGCGAAGCAGCTTGGCTGCGCCGGTTGGCGTCTTGTAGCGGCGGGCCGCTGCGCCATGCATGGTGCTACCCGTCACGGCCTCAACAGCGTCGTCGGCGATGAGGTAGCAGTCGGAAAGACCATACTGCGCAGGCAATGCCTGATGCTTCGCCACAACATCGTTGAGGCGTTTCAACCAGTCTGGATGTCGCATGAAACCTACCTGAACAACCCTAGGAAGCCGCGCGAGACCGATCCGGCCCACGCGCCGCGATTAGGCGACGTTTGAGCACCAGACGGCCCTGCCCTGCCCCAGATCAATTCAACGCGGCCTGCAGTGGCGGCGTGCTCAAAGAACATGTCGCCTTCGTCTCGCCGCTTCTGATCTGCGATCGAGCGATACCGCCCGTTCTTCCGGCTGTAATCGAGTTGGCGGCCTTCGCATGTCGCCTCGATGTAGGCTCCGCCATCCGTGCCGAAGTGATGCTGGATCGTGTCGACGTAGCCGCGCGCGACCGTCTCGACTTGGAGAAGCACGCCGGTATCGGGATGGAGGTGCGCATCCATGACGCGCACTGGCCGGTCGCGGTAATCCTCGTCCTCGATCTCGGTCAGCATGGCGGGCGTGAGGCCGAAATCCTTGCTCTCAGCCAGGCGAAGCGTGAAATTGCCGTCGGCCGATGTTCCGAGCCCGCCGCCCAGATCGGAAACCTCTATGAGGCCGAACGGCTGATAGGTCACGCCGCTATAGGTCAGGGCGTCCTTGTCGGCGATGAAGCCGTAGGTACCCGTGCCGAAATCGAACCGGATCATCTGCCGGGTGGCAATCCGTCCGGCGTCGTAGAGGTCTTTCACGTCGTTCGAGAGCATTAGGCACTCTCCACCAGCTTGAACGACACGGTGTAGAACCGCCCGCTGCGCGGCGCCTGAAAGCTATCCGGCACTGGACGCATGAGGACGGCAGGCTTCGCGAAACGCACCACAGCGCCCGCCTGGGCGACCGTGGCAAACGGCGGCGGCTCGACCGTAATCGTGCGCGTGGTGTCCGTCCCGGATGCTTCCGTGACGCGGCCGACGTAGTAGCGGCCGCTGCGCTCTAACCCCAGCCTGTCGCCCGGTCCAAGAACCAAGCCGGCGTCGACGCCACTAACGGACAGCACGTTGCCATCTGCCACGCTCACCAGGTTGCCAGGGTCATCGGCCGGCCCGTGGTCCTGCCAATGCGCCTTCGGATAGCAGACGTGCGGATGCCGAAACAGCACCGACCGGAGGCCGCCGCGTAGGGAAAGCCACCACGACTCCAACTCAGCGAACTGCGACAAGAGCAGCGGCCGGGTCGTCAAGCTGGCTTCCCATGCCGGCGGCGCGACCTGCGTATAGTTGATCAGGCCGCTTGCCGCCGGGGAAGCCGTGACGCCTTCGCGCAGCACTACGTCTGCCGTGACGTAGCCGACGTCCGGCAGCTCGCGGGGGAATGTGATTGGCATCTGGAATCCTTGCTGCTGGCGCTAGAGGCCGCGCCGCTGCTGGGCGTCCTTGACTGTCTTGACGATGGTTCCGGGGAGCTCGCGCTGGAGAGTGGCGAGCCGTTGCTCCACACGCGCCAAACCGGCGGCGTCGGCGCCCGTGGCATCGATTGCGATGCTGATGGGGGCGGTGATGGCTGATTGGGCGGTTCGCGGCGCTACCTTCGGCAAAGTCGGCGCTCGCACGCCAACCGGCCCGCCGTCGGCATAGCCGCGGCGCAGCGCTTCCACAGCCGCCACGCCGCCCATGCGGGCAACGTCTGCCTGCGAGAAGACGACCTCACCCTTGTGGACGATGCCGGCCGGCTGGTTCTTGCCGCCAGGGCCGGTGTAGCCGCCGGAAGCGTAGAGTCCGATGCCGCCGCTGCTGGCGATGCCGAACTGGCCGCCGCCGCCGAATAGACTGAAGATGCCACCTAGCAGGCCACCGCTGCCTCCCGCGTTCTGCACCTTGAAGATGCTGGACAGAACGTCGTCGATCAGAGCCTTGCCGATCTTCTTGAGCGAGTTGGCGAAGATATCAGCCGCCTTCTCGCCCTCGATGAAGCCATCGATCATACCGGAAACGACGTCTTTGGCGGTATTGAGCGCGTCCTCGGCCTTCTTCTTGATCTCTTCCTGCATTTCCTCGAAGCGCTGGGAGGCTTCAGTCGCCACGCCGTAATTGGTCGCCAGCTGCAACATGGACTCTGCCTGCTTCCGCGCGGCCGGCGACAGGCCGTCGAACTCACCGCGGAGTAGCTGCTGAACGTCCTTGAGCTCTTTGCCGGCCGCTGTCCCCGCCTTCTGAGCGGCGCTGAGAAGATCCTGAGCCGCCTTGGCGCGGGCCGTCGAATAGCCGTAGTCATTGATCAGCGGGTTCAGGCCTGCCTGCGCAGCCGTCTCCGCCTGCAAAGCTGCAGTCCGATCCTTGATTTGCTGGACTTCGCGCTCGTACTCGTTCTTGCGCTTCTTCTTGCCTGAGCCGCTGTCTGCGCCAGCTATGCCGCCGCCGAAGCCATCCGTGTTACGGGTTGGCTTCTTCCGACCGGAGGCAACGTCTTCGAAGTCCTTCTGGACCTTCTCGAGGTCGGCAACCTGCTTCTCAATGGTGTCGATGAGGTCTTGGCGGTCTTTGACGGCCGGGCTGTTGTCGACCGTGTTCTGCACATCCGTCGCGTCTGGCGTCGGAAGCAGTGACATTGATGGCGCAACTTGTTCTCGGACAATAGACGCCGCAAGCTCACGTTCCGCCTTAGCGCGAGCAAGTGCGACTTTCGCCGCGTCGATATCAGCAGCGATCTTCTGCCGCGTCGAATCAACCGCCGTCTTATTGGCCCAGTCCAAGGTCTCTATCTGGAAAGTGAGCTCCTTGAGCGACTTCCCGTGGACTTCGGAAGCCTCCTGAGCATCGGACTGGCTGGACGAAAACTGGTATATCGCATAAGCCGCGAGGAGCGCGGCGCCACCTGGACCGCCAACGAGAGCAAGGGCTCCATTCAAAACCGAAACAGCGCCAGCAGTCGCCGTGGCCACCACGCCAACTCGCGCCATTGCAGCGGTCGTCGCCGTGGACGCTGCCGTCACGGCAGCGGTTGACCTCGCCATGGCAGTTTGCGCGACAACCATGTCACGCGAAGCCTTTGCAACGCTCAGACCAAGAGCTGTGCCGTTCCGCGCCGCAACGAGTGCGGTCTCGGCGTAACGGAGATTTGCCGCTGCGGCAGCTTGCTTTGTCTGCGCAGCTTCCAATGCTGCGCGAGCGCTGGCAACGGTAGCCGCGCGCTCTGCAACATTCGCCGCAATCAGGCCGTAGGTTGCAGAGATGGCCCCGCCTACCGCTCTGCCGGCGTAGTTGACCAGAAGAGCACCGGAAAGGACCAGAACGGCGTCCGCAACGATCCCGATATTGTCGGCGAGGAGCCCAAGCGCCTGCCCGAGGCGAACAGAGACGCCGCTCGAAGAGTCCGCCGTGCCAACGTACTGAATGACATTGTTACGGAGGCGCGTGAAGCTGTCAGCTATGGTGGCGTTCGTCTTGGCGAACTGCGCCTCAATCGGCTTCTGCGCGTTGATGATCGCCCGGAAGACGCGGTCGGAAGTCAGCTTACCCTCTTCGCCAAGCTTCTTGAGGCCGGCAACGGTGACGCCGAATTCATCGGCGATAGCCTTGGCCACGATCGGGGCATTTTCGCGCAGGGACCGTAGTTCATCCCCCTGAAGTACACCTGATCCGAGAGCCTGACCGAGCTGAAGGATGCTCGCCGCCTGTTCTTGCGTGCTTGCACCGCCTGCTTTCATCGCCTTGGAAACCAGCGATGTGGCCAGCGCAATTTCTTCCTCTGACTTCGCCACACCAGAGGCCGAGCGTATCAAACGAGCATAAAGGTCCGTATAGGTCTCAAGCGACGTGCGCGCATCGTCCGCGCCCTTTCGCAGATCCTTTAGAGAGCGCGTCTGCACGCCAGCCGACTGTGCTGCCGCAGCAATCATGTTGCCGGCCTGCGTCCAGGCATCGGCGTACTGCATCACCTCTCGCGCGCTGAAAGCCCCAGCACCGACAGCCGCACCAGCCTTCAACGTGTTCGCAAAACTCGCGTTGATGTTCTTGTTCATACGCTCGAACCGAGACTCGATGGCCTTCGTTCTCTGGTTCGTCACGCCCATCGCTCGGCTCAGCGCGTTCTCGTAGCTCTTGATGTTGGCGGACAGCTGGACGACCAGCCGCTCGATGTCGGTTGCCATATGCGTGCCTGTCCTGATACAAAAAAGCCCCACTTATCGCGGGGCAGGAGGAACCTATGAAGCTCAAGCAACGTCTGACGCCGCTGGGTAAGTGGGGGGTTTTTCTCTTCTTTGCAGGACCAATAGTTGCGCTTGGCACTCGCGAGTGGCTGATTTCATATCTGAAGTCGCTGAGGGGAACCGGCATCACTCAAATGCCAGACGTCACATTGTATCATGCGGCCATTCTCGGCGGCGCGCTGATGTTCCTCATTTCGATTCCGATGCTGATCATTGGAAGGGAATATCAAAACCACGAGAGCCCAACTGATAATGTGCTCTGGCGCTAACCCTTCCCCTGCATCCACTCCCAGATTTCATCGACCTCGCCGCCGTCAAGCTTTCCGGGTTCGTCTGTGCTGTTGGCCTTGATGTAGCCGTCGACCGCAGCCATAAACTGCCACATGGTCATGTCATTGACCTGCTGCGGCGTGAAGCCAATAGCCGCTCCCGTGCCGTAGATGGAGGCTACTCGGAGCTTTCCGTTGGGGAGGTCGTCGATTCGTTCTCCGCCTCCCCTTCGCCCTCCCCCACTTTTTCCTCTGGTGCACCTTGAAGGCCGGCGGCCAAGACAGCCTGCGCGATGAGTACATTGTCGAGTGGCGGATAGGCCTCGACATATGCGCGGGTCAGGCGCAACGCATCGGCCGGCTTCGATCCTCCACCGATGAGGCCGAGACGGATGACGTTCGCGATGTCCTCGACCTTCCACTGCCCGCCATAGAGGCGGTTCAGCACGACATACGGCCCGGCGTCACATTTCTCCTGGAGCTCGACCAGTTGCCCCCACGCCAGGCGGAAGGCATAGGTGCCGTCCGCCCAGTCGAGTTCAATCCGCGCATCGCGAGCCATTACGTGGCCTCGCTGGTCCGAACCATTTCGCCGTCGGACTGCATGCTGATGGAGATAGTCGCGCGCTCGCCGTTGTTGGCGCCGATTTCAAGCGATTCCACCTGCATCTTGCCGGTGTAGATGTAGGTCGTAACCGGAAACTCGATTTCCACCTTCACATCAACGGAGTCGATGCTCTCGGCGGCATCAAGCCACGCGACGATAGACTCCGACGCCAGAACGCCTTCGCCGCTGATCGACATGGAGAGCGACGCAGCATCGCGGCCAATCCAGTCCACCTTATCGGGGTCCGTGCAGTCCGGGATGGTGACTTCGTTCAGGTTCTTGCTGAGCGTCACACTGCGCTGCGTGAGGCCGCAAGGCGCGGTATAGACGGCAGGGGATGCGCCGTTGGAAAGCATGACGCGGATTTTTCCGCCCTTGATGGTCGTAGCCTGAGCCAATCTGGCCTCCTGATATGAAATAGGCCGCTAAAGGCGGCCAGATGTTCGGATTTTGTGGGTGGTGGGGCGCGCCAGTGTCGTGGCGCTACAGCGCGTCGATGATCGCCGTGAAGCGCACAGAAGCCTGCTTAATCGCGCCGTTCTGGATGTAGTCGGTGCGCAAGTGATCGAACGAAACCGCGCGATTGGTCGCCAGGGTCGGCGTCCAGTTCTTGAGGGCAACACGTACCGCGTCCGCCATCTGCCGGACCTGCGATAGAACCGTCGCGTCCGACCAGCAGTCTATCTGGATCATGGCTTCGCCGCCGTCGACGCAGTCATAATCGTCAGGGATGAAATTCGATGGGCCGATGGCGATATACGGCTTTGCCCACGTCGCGACCGGAATGTCAGCAACGCGGTTGGACACCAGATCTGTGACGCCGGCAGTTGCTTTCAGGCGCGCGATGATCGCGCCCTGAAGCTCAAGGACCGGATCTGCCATGCGCGCTCCTAGCGGCCCGCTGCTACAGCCTTGGCCGATTTCGTGATTGCTCGAGTGATGCGGGATTTCGTGCGACGCCGTAGGGCCCGCCAAGAAACGAAGAAGAACGGTTGCGCCTTCGTGCCGGGATGCATGGTGCCGGCATAGATGCCGCCATTCTCGTGCGCCGCGGTGGCGAATTCGACCAAATGGGCGTATCGGACCTTGCTGTTGCCTGCGAAGATAGTCAGCGCCAACTTTCCGTCCGACGATTTAACGGTGGCAATCGCTTGGCTGTATTTTGGACGCTCGCCCCAGGTCCAGCCTATGCTGTCACGTAGATCGCCACTATCAACGGCGACCAACGACTTCATGAGCGCTACGATCTCGTTAGCACCCTGCTCCATGGCAGCGCGAATGGCCGCTTCAGCAGCGGCTGGCAACTTCTGAAGTTTCTTGTTCAAGTTGGCGAGGCCCAGGACTTTTGTCATCCCGCCTCCCCCTCAACGACCAGCATCTCCAGATAAGCGTTCCGCTCATCCGGATTTACGACGGTCTTGATGTTGTACTCTTTGCCGGTTCGGACATTCCGCACGCGCCAAGCCGGCGTTACGGAGCGCGTTCTCGTGCTAGACCGCACGGTCAGAAGATACGGCTGGATGCCTTGCAAGCGGCCAGCCACGACGGGTTCGCTGCCGAGCTTAGGCTGTAGACGTCCCGCTTCTTCGAACACCGACTGCCACCCGACCACAACGCCGCCGTAGCCATCGTCGCCCTCCACCTGTTGGAGGAAGGCGATTTTTTCTGAGAGCGACCCGGCGCCGCTACGTCTCGGCTTCTGCGCCATCGTCGCCTCTTCGGTTGACGAAGCGGCTGGATACGGTGATCACCCACTCCGAAGGCCCGTCAGGTTCGGCCACAGTCCAGCCGTCGATGTTTCGATACTTGTGGGGTCGCTTCAGCTCGACGCCAATAACACCCGCCATAGGGACGCCGCCCACAGACACGCGAGCTCGGCCATTTGCGCCCACGTCAATTTTCACATTTGGTTTTATCGTCGCCATCGTCGTCCTTCCGGCTCTTCGCCAACCGCACCGCTTTGCCCGCTGCCACGGCGAGCGTGGCGCAAGCCCGAGGAACGTTGTAATCGCCCGGCTTGTAAACCACGCAACTGCCCGGAGTCGGCTTCCACGACCATTTCTCAGTCACGCGGATCCAAGCCATTAGCCCAGATCCAGCATCGACAGGACGGGCGCGAGCTTGGCCAGACGCGCGGCTACGTTCTTTGTGACGCCACTCATTTGCGCCGCGCTATTGAGTGCAACAATGCGGCGCACCGCTTCTTGCGGGCTAATGCCGGTATGCTCGTGGTTCGGCGCCCTTAGGATGCCTCGCTCTGCGTTCCAAGCCAATCTTCCAACTCCATTTTCGGATAGGCCGTCAGCGCACTGACAGAACTGCAGTTCACGACGCGAACGCCATGAGCGGCCAGAGCGCCAGCCTGGCGATCCAGATGATGGGCCCATATAGCCGCCGTGCTGCCTGTCGGGTTTCCGGTTCGCTCATGGCGGCCATGCCAATGCACGCCGAGGTCAACGCGAGCGTCGAATCCGACGAGCGCAATGTCTCGAGCGCCGAACTGGACAGCCAGATTGAGCGCCTGAAAGCCCGACGATCCGCCCGCGCCAATGGTGCCTGGCTCTTCGAAGACCATGTCGTTGTGGTAGGCGCCCTCGACGCCACGCAGATGTACCCGGTGGACGCCCGGAACATCGCTCCTGCTAACGCGCAATCCGCAAAAGCCGCCATGGTCATTCTCGCGCCACCAAGCCGCGTCACTCGCGTAGAGAACGTCAGCCCACGGCGCGAGCCGCCAACTGTTGTTGATGGCAATCACCTTGCAGCGGTCGCGAGCCAGATCAACTGGCTGATCCACCGCAGACGGCCCGCTGGCAACAATAACGGCACGATGACCGCTCCAGTCATGGAACCAGTCAGGCATAGGCCATCTTGGCGAGCCTATGTAGGAGAGCCGTCACGGGTTTCGTCAGATATCCGTCGGCCTGCCCATAATCCTGCTCGCCGTCGCCGCGGTGCTCCCACAATCCCGCAAGGACCAAAAGAACTGCCGCCTGTACGCGCATAGGTGCGTCGCTGGCGGCAGGAGGAGACCCATTGCTAGCGTCGGCCCATACAAGGTCAGGCCGTTGCAGATAATCCACGACAATGTCGCTGGCCTGCTGGATCTTCTCCAGCAGGTCGGCGTCTTCATCCGTGTGGAATATCCGCAGGTGGCGGCGCGCTTGCTCAAGAGTTACGAGCGCTACCATTTGGCACCGTCAAGGCCAAGCTGCGTTAGATCGCGTCCGGGCTTGCCCTCGATGCCGCGCTCACCCTTCTCACCGGGAGAGCCGTCCTTGCCGTCGCGACCGCGCTTTACCATCAACTGCCATGTCTTGCTGACCTCCGGCTTGTCGCTGGTATCCTCGTTGCAATGGAATGTTGAGCCACCAAACGTGACGACATCGCCGCGCTCGTAAGACTGCCCGTCCTTCCACACGCCGCGATAGATCATGGATGGGATGCCGAGCTCAACCTTGTAGGTCGTATCCTTGGCAGAGAACGAGAGAAGAACGGTCCTGCCGTCTTCCATCAACTCGGCGTCGAAGTGCTCTAGCGAGAACCCATCGCGGCCGTCTTTGCCATCTAGGCCATTAGCGCCGTCTTTACCGTTGACGCCATCGATGCCGTCGCGACCGTCTCGGCCACGGATCGACCCTAGCTTATGAACGCCGCCCTTGGTGTCCGTGATAACGAGATTGCCGTCAGCATCCTGCACAGCGGCTGCTAGGCCAATGCCGTCGGCACCGTCTTTTCCGTTCAGTCCGTCCTTGCCGTCGACGCCGTCCCTGCCGTCCGCGCCACGTTCACCGTCCTTGCCGTCTTTGCCGGCAGCCGGTGGATTGTCGGCCAGATAGCGTCGCACGGCCTCGTCGATGACTTCCGGCATCGTGAGAATCGCGTCGACAATCTGCTCTTGCGTGGGGGCTGGCGCGTCTTTTCCGTTCAGACCGTCTTTGCCGTTGATGCCGTCACGACCATCGGCGCCATCGCGACCGTCCTTGCCGTCAGCACCATCCCTACCGGGGGCGCCGTCTTTGCCATTCAGGCCATCGGCGCCCTTTTCGCCACGCTCGCCGTCTTTACCGTCGCGGCCCGGCTCGCCGTCCTTGCCGTCAGCACCATCACGTACCGCAATGTTGCCAATGGCTTTCGTGCGTCCGTCTGACATGACGGCTATCAGGTTGCCTTCGGCATCGCGAACGATGTCCGCCAAGCCCACACCATCAGCCCCATCCCGACCGTCTTTGCCGGACTGGCCGCGCTCGCCGGGGTCGCCCTTCTCTCCTCGCAACGGCTCGCGTGCCTCGAGTGCCTTGATGCGCGCATATGCCGTGGCGAGGGAGCGATCGACATAGCCCTTGATGGCGTCGAATCCGGCGTCAAAAGCCTTCTGAAAATCCATCAAGCCGCTTCCTCAAATTCTCCAAGGCACCTCGTCACAACACCGATGGCGTGCAGTTCCTTGCCTTGGTTTGTATTGTCATTCGCAGCACCACCTGCAGCCTTCCCGAACGGGTCAGCGCCCTCGTCGCGCTTGTTGAGCGCCGCGAGGCTGTAATTCTGTTGCTGCATGTAGATCGTGTCGCCACCTTCGACGGGCGGCTGGTTCATTTTCTTGAGCGCAGCATTAGGAGTCATGATCGAGCCACCAACCGCGGCCGAGAGCGCATCAACCTGCGTCTTCGTGTCCATGCGCATCAGGTCATCGAGGTCGAACTCGGTGCCAAGCACCTTGCCGTCCTTCGGCTCGGAAAGACCAAGTCCCTCATCGAGGCAAAGCTCGATGTTCTCTATGTGCACCTGCAGGCACTGCGCATAGTACTGCGCGTCCATCGCCTCGATATTGTTGTATGCCGGAGGTTGACCAACACCCACCTTGTAGGCCGGCACGCCGAAAGCAGAACATACCGTCTCAGCAGACCATTTCAGCTGCTCGATGAGCTGGCTGTCAGTCGCCGACATGGAGAGCGGTTTGTAATCAAGGCCATCCGCTAGGACCGCCGTCTTCCCCGCGTTGTCTCCAGCATAGTTCGAATTCCAGTAGTCGCGCAGTTCCTGTGCGGCCTCTGGCGAAATCTTCCCTACAGCAGTGATGATGCCGCTGGGCTTTGCGCCGTTGCCGAAGAATTTGGCGCTGTTCGACTGGATCCTGATGCCCTGCACCGCGGCGAGACCACAAGCGTAAATCGGGCTTGTACCGACAAGCGGGTGATAGATCGTGTTCCAACGGTCGTGGATGATCTCGCTGGCCGGGACAGTCAGATCGTCTGAATGCTGGCCGGACAGGTCGTCGCGCGAAAGCTGGTAAAAAACACTGCCATCCGCAGCAACAAGCACCTTGACCTTCGTGGGGTCGAGCACAAACAAGCCGGTTACGACATTGCGGTTGTCGCGCTGCTTGAAAACGTAAGTGTTCCCGTGGATGAGCTTCGATTCCATCCAGTTTGTGTAGAACTGGATGCGTGTCTGGTAGCGGTTGGGCTTGCGCAGGACGGGCGAGAATGCCGGGTTATCGATCTCAGTCCAAATGCCGTTGTTATCGCGCTGCACCAACCGAATACGCATCTTGGCAATATCGCTCGAGATGAGCGAAATGCACCGAAACACGGTGCTGTAGGTCAGCACGGTATCGAGCTTCACCTCAACGTTCTGCTGCCAAGCGCCGGCAAACGCCTCACGAACTATACCCCACCAGCCACCGCGATTATCGACCGGGGCTAGGCTGCCGGAGGCTTTCTCGCGGCGCTTGATCTCCAGGCCGAAAATCTGCATGCGTTATTCCTCGATGGCGCCGTCTTCGCTGGCCTTGTCTTCGCTGGTGGCGTCTTCGTTGCCGACATCGCCAGCCTTCAGGCGGCGCGTGCGGTAGTTGCCCTTGCGGCCTTGACGTTCATGGCCGTCCGCACCAGCGTCGTAACCGGCACCTGCATCTTCGTGGTTCATTTCAGCGGGCGCGTCGACGGCCTTGCCGATCGCCTTCAGCAGGCGCGCATCCTTTGCGGACGCCTCGAATTTATCGCCCTCAATAAGCGACTGACCGGCATAGCGCAGGTTCTTCTTTGCGATAAGTTCCAAACGTCTCTCCATCTGTAGAAATGATGAGGGGCGGCCGAAGCCACCCCTCAAAGCAAGGATCAACCCGCGTAGTTGACCGAGTCCAGGTACTGGACGACGCCGGCCCGACGCTTGGTCCAGTTGATGAAGCGTTCGGCGCGAATGCCGACCATGTTCATCTGCCACAGGGACACCATGACCGTAGAAGCTGTCGGCGGATTGGTCGGAGCCGAGTCCATCTGGAGAGACGCTTCGCGAGAAACGTCGAGAACGACGTCGCCATCGTCAGCCAGGAGGATTTCCGGCGCCTTCGCCAGGATGATGCGACCACCAGCGCCGGTAACTGGAGAGCCCGAACCGGCGTTGGCCGGGATGTTCTCAGAAAGAACAACCGGAAGACCGAAGAACGTGCCGCCGCTGTTGCCGTTGATAGCAAGGCCGGGGAACTCGGGCTGACCAAGCGGGTTCAGCATCAGGGCGAGGCCGAGAGCATCGGTTTCTCGCATGATCCAGACGGCGCCAGAGAGCGACATGTTCGCAGCCAGGAAGTTGCTGAACAGCTTCTTTACGTCTGCACGAACATTGTCCGCAGTCGTCCCACTGGCCACAACAGGCGTTACGCCGTTCGTGATCGACGCGGGCGAAACGTTAGCAACCGCAGCCTTGGCCGGATCAACGAAGTCGCGGTCCAGCGTCTGAACGATGGTATTGATCAGATCCTGGCGGACCAGGGCTTCGGCAGACGGATTGGAGAAGCGGACGAGTTCGTCGGTCAGAACCACAATGCCGGCCACCTTAGTGGCGCCGAGCGTGATGTTGTCGAACGCCAGTTCGCTAACAGGCTTCGGAGCACCTTCACCAACCCACTGGGCCGAAGATCCGGCGGTCTGGCGCGGGATCTTGATGTTGAATGGCACTCGACGGAGGCCGGGAATACGGCCGATAATCGTCTGAGGCCGCAGGAGGTCGATGAACTCAGACGCCATGTTCTGGTATTCGACCAGCGGCTTCGCCCAAGTGGCATCAGTGGTGGTGCCGGCGTCAACTGCAGCGCGCAGAACGGTTTCGACTTCCGGCGTGTCTTTCCAGCCCTTGGCGAGCTCGGCAGCCTGCATGAGGTTGCCCTTGGCCTTGCCAAGCGCCATGGCATAGCGCGTGAAGGCCGTGCCCTTCGGCAGATCCTTTTTCGGGGTGGCCGGGATAGCGCCGCGAGAACGCGAGCCTTCTTCCTGACTGCCGCCTTCAACCGGCGTGGCCGTGTCCTTGTTCGCCTTCTCAGCGCGAGCGAGGCGAGCAAGGTGCGTGTCGATCGACTTCACCTCGTTCTCAAGCTCGTCATACTCCTCAGACTGCTCTGCATCGAGGGTTACGCCCTCTTCCGCGGCCTTCTGCATAAGCTCGTCCATGCGAGCCGACTTGGCAGCGCGAGTGGCCTCAAAGGCCTCGATCTGCTCCTTGATAGTCTTTGCCATACGTTTGTTTCCTTTCCCGACAGCGCGGGTTTTTGTTGGGGTTGTGCCCGTGTCGCCGGGAGTTGCCGTCGGGGTCGCGCCCCGTTCACGGCTGGCTTCGCCCTCGCTCGTCTGGCCTGACGCGGCCCGGAGCTCGGAGTCGATGGATTTGATTGCGGTGATGGTCGCGTCGGCATTTGCCGGAATCGTCACCAAAGAGAGTTCAAGCACTTCGCTCTTGATGAAACGCCAGCCGCCGTCTTTCATGACCGCGTGCTCAAGCGAACGGAAGCCGATGCTCACCGCCCGCACCAGGCCGGCTTTCACCGACTGCCACGCCTCATCTACACGATCCTTGAGCTTGCCCGGTTCATCAATGGATGCGACCTGCGCCTCGAACGTGATGCCGTCCTTGGTGGGCTTGTCGAATTTGACCGTGCCAACCGGCTGGCTATGGTTGTGCTGCCAGAGCAAAGGCATGGGGTTCTTGAACGAGACGCCCAGCGGCTCGACCACGTCCCCCATGCGATCAGGCGAAGGCGTCGTCGCGATGCCGCGAATGACGCGCGCATCCTCGTCGACGCTGCGCACCTGCAGCACCGAATAGGCTCTGTTCATGTGTCTGATTTCCTTACCGCTAGCGGCTAGATGAAGAAAAGTTGGTGGGTCGGCTTGCTGGCATCCACTGGCCCATCGATCGCCGCCCCTACTGCCATCGCCAGCGCCACCGCGGCGTCTATGCGCACTGACGCCTTGGTTTTGACGAACCACCGATTGTCCTGCGCGTCACGGTCGAACGTGGCGCCCATCAGCGCCGTCATCAGCACCGGACTGCGGCGTAGCCGAATACGACCGTCGATGATCATGTCCTCAAGCGCGGACACCGACCCCGGCATCCACAAACCTTGAGGCGGCGGGAGGCCGGCAGCCTTTGCGGCCTCGACTTTTTCAGGCTCGGGCTTGGCCCTGACCTTACCGCCCTGCGGATGAGCGACGTGCGGCACCGTTATGCCAAGCGCCTCGACCTCTTCACGGAACTTGTCGTAGGCGTAGCGGTCATATGCGATGCCTTGGATGCGGTATTGATCGTCCAATTGCTGGACGCGCGCCGCAACGAAGTCATAGCGGATACGCTGTCCGGCTGGGGCATTAAGCCAACCGTCCTTGACCCAAACGTCATATGGCGCCTTGTCGGCCGTGGCCCGTGCTTGCAATGTGTCGCCGGGGGTCCAAGCCTCGACCCAAGCGTCAAAGGTCGGAAGGTCCACCACAGAGCCGTCTTCCCGCTCCATTGCCATCGTGCCGGTCGGCACTACTGCGGCAAGAACTGTCATGTCGCGTGAGGCGGAAAGGTCGATACCGAGATAAACAGGCTGCTCAGCCATGTCCACTGGGTCAAAGTCGTCCATGACGCTTTCGACCGTTTCGCGAGGCATCCACGCCTTGTCGGCGTCCGTCCAGCAGCAAAAATGCAAACGCAGAATGCCGTTTAGCTTACCAGGCATCTGCCTAGCCTGGTTGACAACGCCAGCCAGATATTCTTCCGTCAGGATTGTGCCGAGAAGCGGATTGGCCTTCTTCCAGCAAGTCGGATCCTCAAGTGGATCATCGCCCTTATCGAGCGCGCACACCCACGAGAATGTCGTATCGTCGATGACTTCACCCACATAGGTGAAATCCTCATCTGGCGTCAGCGTGCCAGCAGCCACCTTGACTGCGTGCTCATGCTCTTCCCAGCAGATGCTGTTCCTATCCGAACCAGAGTTCGTGATCATCAGCAACAGCGGCTGGCGACGAAACTTGAAGCCGCGCTCCAGCATTTCCATCGTCGAGCGATCAGGGTGTTCGTGTACCTCGTCGCAGAGCGCGAAATGAGGCCGAGGCCCCGACCCCGACTTACCGCTATCTTTTGAGATCGGACGGAAGAACGACTGCGACTTGTGATGCGCGATATTGAACTCGCGCCCCATGCCGCCACTGAACTTCAGCCGCTCATTGAGCGCCGGGGCAGCCCTCACCATCTTGCAGGCGTCCTGAAAGAGGATGCCGGCCTGCTCTTTCTTCGCGGCAGCCGCATAAATCTGCGCGCCCGCCTCCTTATCGGCAGTCAGGCCATATAGTCCGACACCACCAGCAAATGGCGACTTGCCGTTGCCTTTGCCCTCCTCGATATAGGCGCGACGAAACCGGCGCGAACCGTCCGCCCGCATCCATCCAAAGAGCGACCCGAGCTTGAACGCCTGAGATGGATGCAGTTTGAACGGACGTCCTTCAAACTGGCCCTCGCTGAGCTTCAGTCGCTCCTCGAAGAACCTGAAGACGCGCGTGGCCGCCTCATCGTCAAAATACAGGCCGCGTTCATGGCCGGTATCGAGATCATCAAAATGGCGTCGGCAGGCGTTCCGCACGTGCGGCCCGGCAACTTCCTCGCCGTTTACAACGGCCCTGGCGTAATCGCTGACGCGCTTGAGCGCCGGCCCCTCGACCGACGCCGAAGCGTTAGTCGAGGAGGTCGTCTTTTTCCTCACCGGCATCTGGCACCGTAATCTTGCTGGCATCCGACGGCGTGGCGCCCATCTGCCCGAGCATCTGGCGCAGCAGGTTCATCGCCTGCACGCCAACCTCCTGCCCGGCCATGATGCGGCCCTGAATGTTCGCCGCCATGCCGACAAGCATGCGGTGCGACTCCGTCAGCCATGGAATTTCATGTTCAAACAGCAGCCAGGCAGACTTCGCCTTGTTCTCTGCTGTGTCCTTCAGCCAGATGGGCGGCTTGCCTAGAGGGCCTTTCGCTTCTGGCTCGGCGCGGCCTTTGAACCGCTGTGGATTCTTCTTGTCGCTGGCCTCGACAGCCGCTTTGGCTCGAGGCGTTCTCGGCCTCGCCATGGCATGCTCTCCTGAATCGAGGGGTCATATTTTGAATTGTGGATGCGTGCGTTCTTGACCCGCGCCGGTCCTGCAGGCGGAAGGTCGTTCAAACCTCGACCACCCGCCCCCACTTATCCGAACAGCAGCGTCTGCCCCATTGGAGTCGCACCCTTTGCGCCATTGCACTTTCGGCACGCACATTGAACGTTATCCAACGTGTGTGATCCGCCTAACGATATCGGCAGGATGTGATCTAGTTCTGGCGCTCGATCGTCGTACGTGCCTCTTAGCCTCTTAGGTGTAGACACGCCGCACAGTTTACAGCGCCATCCATCTCTGTCGAAGACGTAGAACGGATCGATATTGTCATTCGCTACGGATCTCATGCGCGCCTTGCGGCGCCATTTGACTTTTCTCCTATTGTGCTTGGCGGAACACTCATCGGAGCAAAACACCGCGGCGCCACGACCGTACACAACTTCGAAAACCACATCGCACTCAGGGCACCTTCGTGGCGCAGGGTCGACTCCTCTCCGACGCCAGAAGGCTTGCCTTTGGCACCCTATCGAGCAGTACATGGCAGTAATATTGCCACCAACGAAACGTTGCCCGCACTGTACACACAAACATCGCGTTACCCTGAAACGGGCGCCCAGATCCAATGCGGATGACCGAAGATCATTGTCGACAGGCGGAGAACGCCAGACGTTCGACTTTGCTTCGAAGCCGCACTTACGAGAACAAAAGCGGGCAGCGTTGTGGCTGTCCTTGCCGCGGCGGAACACTGTTCCACAGTACTCACATGTTCTCTCTGGCGCGGTCTCTCTTCGCCTCTTTAGTTCCTCAACCAGGTTGCGGCGCGATTTCTCATTCAGCCTCCGGCATTTGGCGCAACAGAACTTCTTGGATGGGTGACCGCTTACGTCTCCGCCGCAGGTTGGGCATTTACGTTCGGAATTATCATTGGCCGCAATCGGCCCGAAAAGCTGGTGTATATCCAAGGTCTCGACTCCTTGTCGACCTCATGAAGGCGGGTGAGCCGAAGCCCACCCGCTAACACACGCAAGAGGTCGAGAATTGCGCATGCCATCAAATCGGCCAACCATCGGCCCCAAACGTCACCACCTTCTGCCCCAACTCCTCGCGCTGCTTCAGACGGCTGTGGCACGAGGCGCAAAGAGCCTGAAGCTCTCCATGCCAGAATAACTCTGGGTCGCCTCGATGTGGGATGACATGGTCTGCCGTGTCCGCCTGGGTGATCTCCTCACGCTCAAGGCATTTGACGCATAGAGGCTGCGCGGCGAACAGATCCTGCCTTCGGCGCTCCCATCTGGCCAGCTTGTACCAGCCCTTCCAGGGGCGTGTGTCTCTGGGCATGGACCACCATGAATCTGGTCAGTGTGGCAGGAATTGAACCTGCGACCCCGTGAGCCCAAGTCACGTGCGCTACCAGGCTGCGCTACACACTGGATAAGCGCACCACGAACGCCCGGTGCCGGGAGGGCGCCGATGGCGCTGAAACAAAAGCGGCCGCTCGACACCGCCAAGCGGTGGAGCAGCCGCACGATCGCCGCGCAGCGAGAGGAGGCGCGCGCAGCAATGGGGAATGAATGTGGGCCGTCGAGAGCGTCTGCCGTGGCATTATCTCAACCTGTGCCGGGCGGCCCTTCCGAGCACGCCAACCTCATGAGTAAGGCAGCCACCGCAGGACCGAGACCGGTCAACGAGGCGATGTCGCGGGTCAGACCCTAGAACTGCCAATGAGGTGGCGAGAGAAACAGTCCGGCCTCAGTGACCGATGTCCCGCACTCGCTGTCGCCCAACGGAATGCCGCGTCCAAGCCGCTAGCATCGAGCCGTGAGTGGGCAATGAAAAGACAAGAGGCGCCGTTGCGACACCGGAGAAAACCGGCCCACTGCCGCGTTGATCCTCTTGTCGAGAGCAAGGAACGGCCAGCGCGCGCCGTAGCTGGAGCGGGCCTTCTCAGTGTGTGCAAAACCAAGCCTTGCCTATTTCGCGAAAACCCATTGGGGCTTCCACCCCTGCAAACGCGGCCATGCGGCTCGCGTCGGCAGGTGGGATAGTTACCCGTCGCTCAGCGGCTGCAACCAGTGCAGCATGTCAACGGGGCGCCCGCAGGCGCGTGGATTTGGGAAGCATTGCTATCCCTTCAATTAGTACGCACCCACGCGCCACGATTTTTATGCGGCTCTCAATTTTTTTCCTCTGTCGATCGAGACCAGGATTTCCGCAAGGTCGATGAGCGCGGCCTTGCCAGCCTCGAGAGCATCCGCCTCACTGAAGCCCAACCGCAGGCCGATCGACTTGAGGTTTCCGCGTGCAGCCACCTCGTCGATGATACCGGCTGCGTCGCTGCCTCGCTCCTCTGGCGCTTCCCACATGACGGCGCCGCTAGACGAGTTTCCCGACGGGCTGGCAACTCCACCAAGGAAGCCAGCGCCATCGGCAACGGCGACCGGACAGAACGTGACAGCGACAGGAAGTTGATCTGCAGGCGTTCCGCCGTCCACATTGAGGCTTTCGAGAAGCGCTCGCCCTGCGGCCACGCCCGGCTGCGGGTCATACATAGGCGGCAGTGCCTGCATACCGGAGAATGCGCGATGGCAGTGCGAAGCGTGCAACGGTGATGGTGTCGTGGCCTTCGTGCCGAGGTAGAGCCACGGCGTCCGTTCCTTGTTTGTCTTCTTCTCGGTGCTGCGTGCGCGATCCGTCGGCTTGAGCTTCTTGCCTTTCTTCGTCACGCCCCACTCGGTCAGACGGCCATGAAGGAATTTCAGGCTACCGATCTCTACGCGGTCCTTGCCGTGATATGTCGATGGCAGGAGATTGCCGTCCTTGTCGTGCACTGCCTTCACTAGCTCGCCTATTGTCGGGCGGATCTCCTGTCGCGTCGGCTCCACGTCAACGAACCAGTTGGCGGGAGGGCGAGGAAGGGCGGCAGCAAGCGCAGGAGCAAGATCTGGATGGTTGTCGTACAGCCAGCGCAGGGCTGGGAGCGTGCCGCGGTAGCGCGGGTTCTGTGGCTTGTTGTCGTTCGCTGCCTTCGGCGGCTTCGGTGGTGTAGACAGGGCGGCGCTTAGCTGCTCCGCCAGTGATCCTCGTCTGCTCAAGCAAGCCTCCTCTTTCCGGTAGCGCACGGTTGGTTTCCGCACGGTCTAAAGTTAGTACATTTTTACAATTTTGTCAAGATGCCGCATTGTCGTTATCAGCCAGCCAGCCGCGCACAAGCGCCACGGCCTTGATGGCGGCCTCTTCGGTGGTGGTGAACCGCAGCACCTCGACGTGGTGCCCGAGTCGCGCTAGTGCGGCGTGCCGCTCGACCTGGGCGGGCGACAGGCGACCATTGCCGACCTTGTTTTCGATCATGCGCAGTCGGCCGCCAGCAAGGTACACGCGCACGTCGGCCTCGCCTGGCGTCATGCCGGCCGCAATCGCCTCCTGCTGGGCACGCGGCCCGCGCTTGGCTGAATTCTGGTCGCCAGCAAGGAGGAACAGCTTGCCGTACTCAGGAAGGGTGCGCAGGGCGCGCACCTGTGCCGCCTGCCCTTCCCACTCCTTCGGCGGTGCCTGCTTGATCGTAACCTTGCCGCCACGAGTGACGATGCGGACACGCTTGCCGTCGATGCGCGTGGTTTGTGTTTGGCTGGTCGTCTCTGCGCTTGTTTTTGCTTTCTTCATTTTTTCTCCGTCAGCACCCAGACAACACACCCCTTTCTAAAGAAAGGGGGTGTATGTATGGGGTAGGATGCTCGGGTTGATGTATGTATTGTCTGGTAGATGTATGGGTGTATGGCTTATGTGGCCCAAACCCATATTCCGACCTCCGACACCTTGCCGGATTTCATGAGGGCCTTCTTTACTCTCACGAACGTTGCTTGCTTGGTTGGCTGCAAAACATCGGAGCCGAGCGAATCGTAGAATGCCTGTCGCCACGCATCCTCGGGAACAATTTTCCCGGCTTCAGGCATCCCAGACGTGCCGGGCGAATCCTCTCCGTCCTCCATCATGTCTAGCAGTATCGCGAGGGCTCTATCTCGGTGCGTCTTCGCCTCCGCAAGCGCCTCTCCTGGGCTACCTCCGTCCGCCTTCACCACCACAGGCGCAGTGGTTGGCTCTCCTTCCTCGTTGTGGCCGATCGTGACGGATTGCATGGTGAAGGCCAGCACCTCGCCCTCCTCGCCGTCGTTCGTTCCGTCACACACGAGCTTGTGCCGGCTCCCATCCTTCTTGACCATGAAGCTGGCATCCACCGCACCGTCGAGATCGATCGCGCCCTTGCCTCGCTCGCCGCTCCAGGCGCTGTGGTGGATCGCCGTGACGTGCGCGCCGGTCTCCGTGATGATAAGGTCGCACGACCTGACAAAGCGCACCATGTCCTTGCTGGCGTTCTGGTCGCCAGCACCAAAGACGCGGGTCAGGGTATCTATGATGACCCAGACACATTTGTGCCCTGTGATGGTCTCAGCCTCTCGGATGACTCCAATTATCGCCTCCGCATCCTTTTCGTCGCGCGTGAAGTCCAGCATCCCGCCAACCACCAGCAAGGGAACGTCGTGCACGTCATGGTGTTTGCGGAAGGCCATCATGCGGCGCTCGGTCAACTTCTTGCGCTCGGCTGCCACATAGACCACCAGGCCCTGCCTGACGGGCAGCCCGTGCCAATCCATGCCAGCGGCAATGTGGCAGGCAAGGTCCGTCGTCACGACACTCTTACCTGTGCCAGGCAGTCCGGATATTGTCGTGAATTCCCCGACCCCAAGCCAGTTCTTGAGGATGGTCTCTTTCGGCTTGCCTTCCTCGATCTCGTCGAACCACGTCAGTTCGAACCGTTCGCGCTTCTTCGGCTGTGCAGGTGGCTGTGCTGCTGGCGTGGTGTCCTGCGCTGTTTCCGACACGGAGTTGTTGCTGGTTGTGGCCGTCTTGGCCTTCGCCTTGTCGACCAGCGCCTTGATCGACTCCGGGTCTATCGGTGCGGTGTTGTCGTTATCGTGCTCACGCTCAGGGATCTGCCTCGGCGAACTTGCCGTCTTATCGAGGCCACGCCGTATCTTGTCCCAGCACTTCCGCTCCCCGTCTGTCCCGACGAGGCCGTTGGATACCGCGGCGTCAAACAATCCCGCTTCCGCCTCTGATCGCGAGATGAGACGGGCGGCCACGAGCTCGCCGATCGAACACGCGCTCGCGAACAGTTGCTGCCCGCGCTGACCTTTCGGCGCCCCGGACAGCTTGTCCATCTCCATCTCGAAAGCGCGCGAGGCATACCGCTCCGCTCCCGTGTTCGTCTCCGGCTGATAGGTGTATTCGCGCTTCGTTGTGGTGACAGGTTCCGGCGTTTTCGGAAGGACCAACTCAAGGAGCCAAGCTGGCGCCTCAGCGAAGTCAGGCATATCTGGGCCCTGATGGTCTATCCACTCGTAGCGCCGGCCGTCGGACATGACGCTGCCGGGCGCCAGGATATAGCCGCCGTCCCCGCGGGTGTCCACGCCCGGACCAAGGGCTGCACGGTTTCGCACACCAGGATGATGTGCGAAGAAGATGTGCGTGCCGCCGTTCGCCGTGCTTGCTCTGGCGGTTTCGGGCAACTTGCCGTGCTTCTCCTCCATCGCGGCAAGCCACAGATGCCCGTCTCGGTCGCCGTGCCTGTCCAGGTCCAGAACCCATCCGCCAAGTTTCTCGCCAGTGGGCACTCCAATGGCCGCCGTGGGATGGCGATCGCCGAACCATATGTCGATGATACGACGTGACGTCGTCGCGTCCTTAAGGCCGTGCGTCGTCAGCGGCGTCTTCTCGTCGAAGTCGACGATCTCGCCAGTCGTGTAGTCAATTCCCTCCCCGCCTCGTTCGCGACATGGGAAAACGGCTATGCCCGCTGCGATATACGAGCGGGCAACGTCCAGGGGCGTCATTTCAAATGACGGTAGCTTGAAGTTCAGTTTTGCCATTGGGTGGCCGGCCTCCCGTCGATGTGCGAATTGATGAACTGGATCGCGTCTGTCGGGCATATCGCGAACCACTCGCCGTTGCGGCGGTGTGGGTGAAAATGCAGATGCGCGGCCTGCTCGACCGCGCGCGCCTCTGGAGAATGCCTTGTGAACTCGAGGCGCAAGTTGTGCGGGCTCGCTGTCGATAGCTGCTTGAGGCGCTTCTCCGGCGAGTTGGCTATGCCGACCTTGCAGAGGGGGTTAGGGCCAAGTGTGGATATGACGTAGACATATCTGTCGCCCGGCCTAGCCGTCGTTGGCATCCCGATCTTGCCGTCACCTTCAGCCTCGATTTCGATCTGTCGCCATGCGGCAGGATGTATTTCGCAGCCTATGAACTCAGTGGCGTCCTGGATGTTTGGTAGGTCCATCGACATTACCGCCGTGCGATATGCCTTCACGCCTGCTCGCTCAATGGCCTTGTCGCGGTGCTGCAGGAACATTTCGACGGATCTTCCGCACTCCGTCCTTAGCCGCAAGAGGCTACCCAGGACGCCAATACGTTCGAGATAGGCCTCCGAGATTATGCATTTTTCCATCACAATCCTCTCGCCGCGGCGTAAGACAGGGCTGTTTTGAGTGGGGTCATGCTGCACTCCAAAAAAAGTTCTTGCTAATTAGGACCAATGGCCCTATAGATAATTCACCAACACCACAGAGGAGACTTACATGAGCCCCGAAATTGCCGCCCTTATTGCCCGCCGCCTCGCTGCTACGAAGCAGTTCGAAGTCGTCACTCTCTTCGCAGACGGCACCAGCCGGAAGTTTGAGACCGAGACGCGCGGTCAGGCGGAAAACTATGCCGTCGGAGAGAAGCGCAAGGTCGGCAAAGTGCTGAAGAACCGCGACACTGGCGCCGAGGTTCGCGTCATTGATGTCTATGTGGCTGCGCTCTAAGGAACGACACCAATGATCAACATCCCCGGCCCCCGCAAAGAACGCAGCAACGACGACGCTCGTCGCGGCATCCCGATGTCTGCGCCCGAAGTGCGTTGGGTCATCGACCAGCTTGAAGCACAGAACCCCAACAAGAACGCACGCAGACGGTTGGCGGAACTTGCGCTCGACCGCCCGAACATCACGCCCGAAGGCAAGGACGTCTACCGCGAGTATCTGGCGCTGTTGAAATGACGGCTGCTGATTTGGAATCCCGTTGCACGGCGCTCTTCGGCCCTCACTGGCAAACGGCTTTCGCGCGCCACAGTGGTGTGGACGCGCGAACCGTCCGTCGATGGAAGGCCGGCGATCGCGAAATACCGACATGGGTTCCAGTGCTGCTTCACGCATGGGAACGGCTGCGGGCTGCGGGGTTGGATTGGTGATTGTCGTTCGCTGCATCCAACTCGGCCGCGATCTCTTCCACCATCTGGATCCTCCTGCCGATCCACCGCACCGAGTTGACTGGCCAGCTATTGCCGAGGCCCTTGTACATTGGCCCATCTGCCAGCGGCTTGCCGTTATGGATCACCTGCGAAAGGTAATCGTCGGGGAAGCCTTGAAGTCTGGCGCATTCGACGGGAGTGAGGCGGCGGACGGCCCAGTCAGACTGCACCGCCTGCACTTCCGCTCGAGCCTCCAGCGTATAAGCAACGTCTGCCTGAACACCTACACCGTCGGGACCGCTTGCTGGATTTGCACGCAGCGCGCCAGCCTGGATGGCGTGAACCAGGACATCGCCACCCCGCGCGGATGGCGCTCCACCTTGTGTCGTTACGGCTTGTGCATACTGTGCCTCTCTGGCGTTGTAGTCCTTATTCGAGTTGGAAGGCGTGATGTTGTAGCCGACTGGCGCCAACACATGCGGCTTGTCCCCGCCGCCTTGGCTGGCACGCAGCGCATGGGCAACATCGTCGCCCATCTCGATTGTGCCGCCATCTTCACGACCGCGAATGGCAACGGATACAGGTACAATCGGCGTACCCCTACCCGTCCCATCCTCAGACGCATCGAAGCCCTCACCTTTCAGTGTGTGCGCGACAAGCAAACCTTCACGGCTCTCGTTGTCGCCGTAGGGGTTGCGAGTGATTGCCGGCGCAATTGTGCTCGCGACAAGGCCAGCGGCTTCCGGGAAGCCGCTGTGTGCATCTCCGTTGCTGGTTAGGGTGTCGGCGACCGGCCCAGCAACAAACGTTTCCACCTCGAAATCGATGCGCTGCCCCTTAGCGGTCAGGCAGGCAGCAACGTCGATGCTGCCTGCCGTGTTGCCTCCACCGAAGGCTTGCGCCGGAACCAACCCACCATCTAGTTCGAAGTCGGTTCCAAGTCCGCCACCGCCTTGAGTGCGCGCGCTAAGAGTTGGGGCAGGCTTTTGCCCCGCTTTACGGCTCGGCGCAGGATTCCCAGACATGCTTTCGGGCTCAAGTAGTACCGCTGCGGCACGTCGCCAGTCTCCAAGATATCCGACAACGAACACACGCCGTCGTCGCTGAGGGACTGCTCGTTCAAAGCCGTCCACTCGGACGTACTGAGCGTCAATAACCCGGTAGGCAACACCATACCCGAGTTCTGAAAGTCCGGCCAGGAAGCAGGAGAAAGCATGGCTTTCGTCTGCTTCGTATTCGTCAGAGACCACGACCTCTTCCCCGTCTCCGGGTCCGTCACCGCCATCCAGCTCGATTTCCGGCGGACGCGGATCGGGAGAGACGTGGGTAGCGCTGGAAAGGATGCCGGGGACGTTCTCGAAGAGAACCCACTCGGGGCGATACTTGTCAACGATTGCAAGGAATGTGAGTGAGAGGTTCCCTCGAGGGTCATTAAGGCCTTCGCGAAGTCCCGCGACCGAAAACGCCTGACAGGGAGTTCCGCCGCAAACAAGGTCAATTGGTTCGCTTCCGTCTTTGCCATAGTCGGGCCACTCCTTGAATTTCGTCATGTCGCCGTGGTTTGGAACATCGGGATAGTGATGCGCAAGCACTGAGCAAGGCGCGGGTTCGATCTCGCTGAAGGCAACGGCCTTCCAGCCAAGCGGCTTGAAAGCTACGCTGGCGGCCTCGATGCCTGAGCAAATCGAGATGAAGCGCTTGCCTTGGCGGTTGTCATTATCGTGATGCATGTCGCCTGCTCCTCTCCATCGCTCCGGCGAGCGAGTTGTCCGGCTCATTTTCCTGTTCTGCCCACTTGCGACAGTTGTGTCGGTGCCATTGGTCAACCGCAATCAGGCCGGCTATTCCGGCTGCTAGGATGATCCAGTCCATCAAAACGGCGCCTCCTCCCTCAACAACCGCCGCAACGTGTCCCCGAACGCCATGACGATGCGCTTGCAGAGCATCTTGGCGTCGAGCTCATCGAAGTGGTTCAGGTCGGAAATCCCGCGCTCGTCGATGATGGCGCCAAGTTCCTCGAGACACCCATCAAGGGCCTTGAGTTCGTACAGATCGAACCGCCGCATGTCGCGGACGGCCTCGATCAGGGCGGCGCATTCTATGCAGAGATAGCCGGGATCACGCTGGGCGTGGTCGCGGTGGGCTGGCGTGCCACCCCCCACGCCGAACGCCCGCATCGAGCAGACGCGGCAGACGGTCGGGTTGCCGTGTTCGTCTTCCGTCGGACTGATCGGCAGTATGGGCTTGCCTAAAGGAAGGGGCGTCATGCTGCCACCGCCGAAAATAGATCGTTGTCATTTGCGGCGAGCTGTTGCGGGGCAACCGCTGGCCGCTCCATGGGTTGCGGTTCCGACACCGCTTCCGGGAAGTCGACACAAACGATCTCGCAGAGCGGCGAGACGCCCTTCCATTCATTCTGGTAGAAGGCGGTATCAATGCCGCAGCCAGCATCGAAGTGAAGGCCGGTCAATTCCTGGAACTTCACGGCCTTGCCATCTTTCTGGCGCTCGTAGTGCTGCTTGCCGCTATAGTTGAACCCGGCCGACATCTGCGGCACGATGAAGGCGCCCTCGTCCGCCAGGTGCGCAGCTATGTCGATGACGTGGAACTCGAACTCGGCGCCTGTGTAGCGTGGACTGTTGCGCGCGCGCTTGATCTTGCCAAACGGCGGGTTGCTGATGGCGATGTCGAACCTGCCAAGATCCATGTCGAGCACGTCCAGCACGTCGGCGAGGATCCACTCAGCCTCCGGCAGTATCTTCTGCCCAACGGCGAGATAGTCTGGGTTCCTCTCGACGCAGGTGATGCGGGCCTTATGGTGGCTTCGGTGCCAGCAAGCATAGGACAGCATGCCGATACCAGCGCACAGGTCGATGATGCGCCCGCCGTAACCGCCCTGCCCGATTGCGTCGATCGTGAAGCAGAAGGCCATGTCATATGGCGTGAAGAATGCCCCGGCCGCCCCGTTGATGTGGTTGGCGCCCTCGTTCCAGTTCTTCAGAACGAAGTCCTTGTCCTCTTCGGTCAGCACCGGCTTGGTGAGCAGGTCGCACGCCTGCGCGTGGGCCTTCGCCTGAGCTTTGGTGAGTTTAGCCATTATGCAACCCTCTCGAACAGGTCGGCACTGTTATCGTTCGCCGCATCGAACTTCCCCGTCTGATTGCCCCAGCAATCCCATCCGGGCTTACTTTCTCGGCTGAACATCTCGAGACGGTCGGCATTCGGAAACATACGTTCCAAGTTCAAATGCATCTCATCCGGCTTGCGGCTATGCTCGCGCGTTGGTGCTACGATGAGGTTGCGCACGTTCTTGACCTCCGATTTCGGATTCCCTCGCGTGCCGACTAGGAAGAACTCGGCGGAACATCTCAGCAGATAGCCAGTGCCGAAGGCCCATTTGCTACCCGTCGACGATTGCTTCGCCCAAGCGCCGGCGGTCTTGTATTTGAATCCCCACGCGGCCAGCACGTCGAGCGCCTGGTCCAGCATAGGCTGGACGGCCCACATCATCATGAGGCAGTCGGGCTTAGCCAAGTCTGAAACGGGCAAAGCCTTGATGGCGTCCAGCGTCATCAAGGGGTAATGTTTGCTCGCGGATTTCTGTTGGTTCTCTTCGTTCCATGTCCGGAATCGCCACGGCGGATCCGACAGGATCACGTCATAGCGCTTTCCGCCAAGTTCGGCGAACGGGTTCATTTCTTCTCCTCTTGTGTGGTCCCCGCACGTTGGTAGCGTGCGGGGTGATGTTAGTGGGCGATGGCCGCCCGGCGTATCTGCACGGCTGATAGCCGCAGCCCGGCAGCGGATGCGCCGTGGTGGATGGCTGCCTGGGCGGCGCGGTCGCGGATGTCCTTGGCCAGCCTGGGTTCGTCGTTCGCGATATCACGGCACGCCGCTGCCTGTTTGTCGTGCCACTGGGCGGCGAGATTGTAGGCGGTGGCGAGGTCGTGGGGTGTGGCGTCTGTCATGCCGCTGCCGGAACCGCCATCCACGCGATGGGATTGGCAGCCTCCTCGAATTCACTGCCGTAGCGAAACCACCAGTCTGGCCACGAAATGGTCTTCTGGGCCCACTCATCATAGTCGCTGTCGCCGCCGCCCCAGACCAGAACGTGCGGGCCGTCCTGCACGCGTCCCAAACCTTCTGCGCTACATCCGTAATCTGTGAGGCGCCCGGTGGCTTCATCGTGATATGGGTCGGCGTCGTGTCGGCAGAGACCGAGAATCGGACGGTCCTTTGGCGCAGACGACATGTCGTAGTTCCATGTGGAGAGGCTTCTCAGTAGTTCCGCTTCCTCTCGCATGGTGATCATATCGTCCCTTATAGTCTCCGCGTATTGCTCAAGCTCCTCAAACTCTCTGCGGCTTGGTGTGCCGCCGCCTTGTTGCTCGGCAACAATCGGGCGGGTTTCGCAGTACGGGCACGGGCCACCAGCGCCGCCGTAGCAACGATCATGCGCATTCACGCATTTTGCATCATCGCCCATCACGCCGCCACCTTCCGCTCCACCACCCGGAACCCCGGCACCTGCCGCAAACCACCACGCACGCATTCGTCAGCATTCCGCTGCGCCACGGCCAGCACCTCATCCTTGGCGCGCGCCCACAGCCAGTCCATAGCGGCCTCCTCGTCGACCAGAACAGCCTCCCAAACAGTCCTAAGCCCCAGTCCAGTCGTCGCCGCTTTCTCGCTGCGGCGCGCCGTCTTCTCCAGCGCCTTGGCGTCGGCCAGCAACTCCTCTGCGGCTTCCCGCTCGGCAAGATTGCCGGCGCTGGCCTGCATAGCTTCCTGTGCGGCAAGGCGGGCGGCCTCTGCCTCTGCGGCAATGCGCGCCGCCTCTGCCGCTTTTTCTGCGGCAACCTTCTGGCGCCAGGGGGTTAGGAGCGCGTCGAGAGCCGACTTGGCCATGTCGACGCGGCCCTTCTTCGGCTGGACGTAGGGATTGTATTTGTCCTGCACGGCCTTGGCCGCGTCATCGTGAGGTTTCTTCTCCTCGACGCGCAAAACATCAGCCTTCTTGCCGGCCTCGTGGATGCCCTCGCGCAGTGCGGTGATGGCGTCGGCCATTTCCTGACTGGTGATCGGCTCGCCATCCGCCCAGTTCTTGGCCTCGTCGTACAGGTCGTCGATCTCCTGGAACAGGAGAAGTTCGGGTGGCTGGTTGTCCTGTGGGGTGATGAGGCGGGTGGCCACGGGGTCGAAGTCTGTCATACCCTGCCCTCCGCTTCGGCGCGGGCTCGCGACAGCCTGTTCTGCTCAGCGATGAACGCGTCTATTTCATCGTCATAATCTCGATCGGAAATGGCGCCGCTTTCGCGCGCACGGTCAAGATTGCGCAGTTCCTCAGGCTCTTCCTGTCTTCTCGTCATCATTCGTCTCCTCTTGGTATGGTGGTCGCGCTTGGTGGGCGCTCAGGCTGCGGCTTGCCGCCAAACAGCATTAAGTTCCTTCATGGTGGTTCCGAAGTCACGGTGTAGAATGCCGATGCCGCCTTCCTCGCGCCAGCAGTCGATATTCCGCTGAAAGTCGTCGATAAGGATATCGCCTGGCGCGTGCATGAATAGTGGCTTGTTCCTCCCGCCCATCACGGGCAAGATCACTGCATCGCTGCAAAGGTTCTTCCTTACCCACGCCCGCTTCTGCCTCGCCACATGAGCGTAATTTGACTTAGGGCATGCCGTCAGGATGATCGGCGAGAGGTGCTTGATCAGCCGGTAAAACTGCGCAGCGCCATCGCACAGAGGCATGTCGAAGAAATATGAGGGGTGGGCATTGATGGTGGCCCACATCGCGTCATCCGCCATGTCGCGATGGTCCAGCCCGAACGTCTGCGGGAAATGCGCGTCAAAATCGGCCATTACGCCGTCAATGTCCAGGTAGACCCTCGTCATCATTAGTCTCCTCTAAGCGCTATAGTCGGTTGGTACACGCAACCTAATGCATTTTTACAATTTTGTCAAGTTGGCGTCAGAATGGAATCGCGTCATCCATGGCTGCGGCTAGCTTCTTTGTCGCATTGTCATTCGCAGCCGCAGGCAGATTGTCGTTGGCGACGACATGCGAAACCACATCCCAGTACTTATCTCTCGGCTTGACCATGATCTCGGCTGTGTCCCGCAACTCGCCCTGCCTCTCTAGCCACTCCATCACCGTCTTCGGCATGGGGCGTAGCCCGCCGTGCTGTATCCACCACCGATCGGCCTTGCTCTTTGCGAATCCCGTGTGCTGCGGGCACAGCCATTCATTCACCTGCGACATGCCGACGGTGTAGACGACCTTCACGCTGTCTGGCTTGCCGCCCTTTCCTTCGTGGTGCCAGAAAGTCCTTTTCTTGACAGCCCTGCCCTCAGCGGGCGCGTTCGACAGCACCGGGGCGTCTGCAGCCTCGGCCGTGATCTTCACGTTGTCGCTCGGCGGGAAGACGTAACCGCAGCAGTGGCAGGTCTTGGCAGATGCATGGATTAGCTCGCCGCACCCCCACGCGCCGTTGATGTCCTGCACGGCGCCAGGCGTCTCTTCGGTCGGGCAAGTCTTACGGGGCGGCTCCCCTTCACCGCTGCCAGGTGCCTTCGGCCTGATCTGGTCGATAGGTCCGTGGTAGGCTAAATTCTTTCCGTGATCGGCAATGAGGCATTCCGTCTTGCCGGGCGAATTGCGCGTTCCCCTTCCCAAAATCTGCACCAGCTTGCCGGCCGACTTGGTCGACAGAATCAAGCTGATGAAATCCACGAACGGGAAATTGGTGCCAGTCGTGATCATCGAGACCGACGAAATAGCCCAGTATTTTCCGGAGCGAAAGCCCTCGAAAATCTCCTTCGTCTGATGCGCGTTGTCGCTGGTCAGAACCGCACATGTGCGGCCGTGCCGGCGGATGGCCTGCGCGACGTGGTTGGCGTTGTCCTTGCTGGTGCTGAAGAACAGCCCCGCGCGCCTGCCGGCGGAAATAGCCATGTCTTCGGCGACAGCCGCCTCGATGATGCGCTCTGCCGCCGCAGAAATCTGCCCAGGAATGTACTCTCCGCCGCGCGTGCCGACGCCCTTGAGGTCGATCTTCGCCGCGGTGCGCGCGCTTGTGAGGCGGGTCAGGAACCCCTTTTCGATAAGCTCACCGATGCCGATCTCGTACACGACATCGTCGAACAGCTTGAACTTGACCGGGTTGCCGTCGTCGTCAACCGCGTCGTCGTCGTCGAGTTCGTCGGTCAGGCGGCCGCAATCCATGCGATAGTCGGTCGCTGTCGTGCCGCATGTCCGGCTGTCCGGATTGGCCTCACGCACCGCCTTGAAGAACTTGCCATACTGGGTGTTGGCGTTCCGACTGATGGCGTGCGCCTCGTCGACAATAACCAGGTCGATCGGGCCAAGCTGCTCAACCTTGTTCCAAACCGACTGGATGCCGCAGAATAGAATCTGCGCGTGAGCGTCGCGTCTGTTCAGGCCAGCGGAATAGATACCGGCCGGAGCGAACGGGCTGAGTTTGATAAACTCCTCAAAATTCTGGCCGACCAGACTGGCGGAGTGCGTGACGTTGAGAATCCTCATGTCCGGATAGTCGGCCAGCAGTTCCTCAATTAATTTAGCAATAACTAATGCTTTGCCCGCACCTGTCGGAAGCACGATCAGACCGTTGCCGCCGTCGTTGCGCCAATACTCGTAGAGGGCGTCGAGGCTTTGGCGTTGATAATAGCGGAGATCAAGCACGGGGGGCCTCCTCGAACGGCACGCCAGCAGCAATCAGCCGTCGGCGCATGTCGGCCGTGCCCGCGCCACCGGGAAACACCAGCCCGTAGTCAGGGCGGCCCTCATCGATCATCTGCTGGTTGCGACGCGGTCCGGCATTGGCGTCATAGAGCTTGCCGTCACGACGGCGGCGCACCATGGCCTCTGGATGGTCGATATCATCCCATGGCGCAGGATAAAGCTCCACGGTGATGCCGCGACGAACCGCCCATACACGCGCGCGCTTATCAAGGCCGTCCGCCTCGCCCTCAATCAGGACGCTGATGGGGTGGCGGGCATGAAGGTCGTCGAGCGCCGCGAATGCGCGCTCCGTGTCGCTGTAGTCGCGACCGCCGGTCACTACTAGCCGCATCGCTTCTTCCCCTCCTCCCGCGCAAACGCCTGCGCCAGCCGGATGGCGTCTTCGCGCACCACGATCCAGCCGGCATCGCGCAAGGCGGCCAGTTGCTCTGGCCCGATGATGTCGCGCGGGTGCTTCATGCTGCCGCCCTCAGTTGGGTGCGGGCCACCTTGAGGCGCTGGCAGACGCGCGGGCCAGTCACACCAACCATCTTGCCGACAGCGACCTGGCTGTGCCCGAGAGCGGCTAGGATTACCTCCCGCCCACCTTCCTTCAGACCGGCGACGTTCCGCAGCGTGCAGTAGACCTCGGCGGCATGCTCCTGGTGCGCTTCCTCTGCTATTTCTATTTCTTCAATGTCGACATGGCTGTATCTTGTTGCGACGCGACGGTTCCAATGCGCCTTCGAACGAATGGTCAGCTTGCACCAGCGTACAAAATTTCCCTCTTCGCGGTACGATCTCCAGTTGGTCAGAACCGACTCGATGGCATCACTAAGTGCGTCTTCTGCTTCGCTTTTGGTGCGCGTTATGTGCCGAGCGTAGCGTCGCAGTTCCGGCATGGCGGCATGCAGTTGCGCATCAAACTCCGCTGGTCGGTTGGTGTTGGTCATTCTCGTCTCCTCTTGTGGTCAGGCAGCCTTGGTGGGGCTGCTGTTGATTGCGGCTGTTGGTCAGCGCGTTTGGTCTGCCTGCGCCCCGTCACGCCACAGCGTGCCGTCGGGCATGCGGTATTCGACCCATTCCTCTTCCTCGCTGCAGTCGACTTGTTCTCCCGGAACGAGCGCCGGAATATGCAGATGAGCGGGGCAGCCTTCCTTCTGCTCATCGAAGGACAGTGGCTTGCCCCAGCGTCCGCATGACCAGTGGCCGTCGCCGCCCATCTCGGGCGTGCTGTAGAGGCAGGAGCGGCACGTCACGCGCGGCCATACCTCGCCCCAGCAGACGGCGGCCTGCCGGCAGAACATGCCGCGGAAGTCGTCGCGCTTACTGCAAAGGCGCGTTGGCGGCTCATTCGAGGCAATGATGCGCTCCAAACGTGCCAACAGCCGAAGGCAATATTCAGCATCGTACTCGATGCGCTCCGAATAGCGCTCATCCGTGTTCTTGTTCACGACGAGGTAGAGGCCGCGCGTCAGGCCGAAGGCGTGCATGCCGAGCTGCACCTGGGCGTAGTGTAGCGGCTTGGCTTCCTTGCAGCCCTGCTTGACGATGGCCTTGAAGTCCTTGTCGTTGGATGACTTGAACTCGCAAAGGTGGACCTTGGCAGGAGCCTCCGGTACGCCTGTAGCGCGTCCATCGATCTTCCCGCGGACATGACCCGACACAAGGCGGATGCGGTCCTGCTGGCCTGTAACCTCACAGCCGATGGCCTCGAGGTCTTCGACCAAGCGGGATTCCCACATGTCGCCAGTGCGGAAGATGCTGATTTTCCGACCGTCCGGGCGCTCGGGATCGGAGCACCAACGAAAGATGTACCATAGCGAGCGATCGCACTCCATGGCGGAGACACCGACGGAGATGCCAAGGCTGTCGTAGTGCTCGTTCGTGGCCTCGTAGGCACGATAGATCGCTGCTACCGTGCCTGTTTGGGGCTTGGGGATTGGGGCCACTATACCGCCCACCCCATAAACCGCTTCATCGTGTCGCCTATGCGAGCGGCAACGCCGCAGTGCTCTACGGTCCGTCCATAGGTGGTCATGTGCTCACCGTGCGGCTCCGGGCTGTCGTGGCAGCGACGGGCGTAGACGACGACCTGGTCATAGCCGTAGTCGTCGGCGATGCGCTTGGCTGCGCTGATCGGGATTGCTGTCATGTCACGCATCGAGCAGCTTCCTTTCGATGTCGTAACAATCGTCGCCGCCAGTGTAGCCACCCGTGTGCGTGATGCGGTGCGTTGTGCCGTCCTGCATAGTGATCACCAAGGCCGCGGATGTGTACAAGCGATCCCAGTGGACGCTGGCAACCAGATCCTTGTTCACGGATAGTTCTCGCGTGAGGCGCGTAAGGGCCATCAGACTGCCTCCTTGTTGGTGATATCTTTGGTCGTGGCATCTCGCCAATGCGTCGTCGTCCACTCGTCGTAGTAACCAGACCCGTTTAGGTCTTTCATGTGGAAGGCGGTGTACTCGACCTGCAGGATAAGCTTGCCGCGCCAGTTGGTGCGGTGGCGTGTTCGTCCGGTGAGAGTCACAGATCCATCTCCTTCGTGAACGGGCAGCGAACGGGATTGGCAGGGTCATCGCTGAAGTTGGTGCAATGGCCCATGCCATACCGCCATACCCACTGCGGTGGGTATTCTCCGGCATGAGCGGCCGCGAGGATTTCGCAGCCATCATTGTTCTCCATGTCCTGCCGGAATGCGGCATCGCGAGAACAATGCTCGCAATACCGGCTTTCAAAGATGCAACCTTCCGTCCCGTTAGACGGACGGAAGGGCTTGCCGTTTGCTGGAGGCCAGATCATGCGATCCTCGCGAAGTCACCACGTATATCATTGGCGGCGACAACGTATGCTTGGTGAGCCTCTTCCGCGGTCGGAAAGCATCCGAGATGAATCAGTTTGTTGTTGACGCGGATTCGTGAAAAGAACCGACCCTGTTTCTTATGGAAACTGACGCCCTTGAAGCCAGTGCCGCTGATCTTCTTATTTAGGGGCTTGTTTGATTGGTTTTGCGACTGAGTTGCCTCGCGAAGATTTGACAACCTGTTGTCAGAACAATCGACATTTACGTGGTCGATCTGATGCTTAGGCCACCTGCCATAAACGTAGAACCAAGCCAGCCGATGAGCATAGAATCGCTCGCCATCGATCATAATGCGGCGATATCCTGCTGTGTCTGCCGATCCTGCCAGGTCGCCGACGTACCCTTTGCCGATCTTTTTCAACCAAGTGAAATTGCCCGTCTCTGGGCAATAATGCAGCACCTCGAAGAGCCGCTCCTGTGTCAACTTTGACATTGTCGTCAACTCCCTAGAATCGGCAGGGCATCAGCACGCCCGTCCATCCGTCCAGCCCACCAGTGACCAGAGCCGGCGAACCGCTGTTTGCCAGAGCAAGCGACACAGGGCCCGCAGGCAGAGTGCCGAAAACCTCTTTCACGTACGCGGCATTGAAGCCGATATCGATCGGCTCGCCGCTGTATTCCACCTCGATCTCGTCGTTCGCGCTACCGGAGTCCGGGTTGCTGACATGAAGGCCGATCGAACCAGGCGAGATCGTCATCTTGACGGCCCGACCACGCTCCGACGAGACCGTTGCGACGCGGTCGGCCGCCTTCATGATGGAGTCGCGATCGACGGTGACGACCTTGTCGTTGGATCGCGGGATGACGCGTTCATAGTCCGGGAACGTACCGTCGATGAGCTTGCTGGTCAGGACAAGGTCGCCAGACGCGATGCGGATATTGGTGGACGACACCGAGACCGTCACCGTGCCCTTCGGAATCAGGCCGACCGTTTTTCGCGGCACGATGATGCCGTCGAACGCCGGCAGAATGGGTCCAACATGCTTGGCAAGGCGGTGGCCGTCGGTTGCGACAGCAACAGAGCCGCCACCGGGGGCGCCGGGGCTCACGAAGTAGACGCCGCCCAAATAATAGCGCGTCTCCTCCGTCGAGATGGAGAACGCCACGGGCGCAAACAGGGCGGCGAGGTCGATCTCGAACTCGGCGTCGTAGTGGTGGGTGCCAAGATCCGGAAAGTCAGATGACGGCAACGTCTGGAGCGTGAAGCGGCTTCGGCCGGACTTCACGATCAGCCGGTCGCCTTCGAGCAGCATGGTGACGTCGCCGGTCGCTTTCCGCGCAATGTCAGAAAGCAGCTTGGCGTTGACGCAGAGGCTGCCTGCCGCGTTGACGGTGGCCTGTGCGCCCGTTGTGGCGAGGGTATCAAGGTCGGTGGCCATCACAGACAGGCCGTCTCCGGCTGCCGTCAGCATGACGTTGCTGAGAATAGGTATGGTATTTCTCGTCTCGACGACCTTGGACACGGCGCCTACGGCGCGCGCCAGGTCTTCCTTGCGGATTACAAGGTGCATGGTTTTCTCCTCTGTGGTGGTGATTGCCGCATGGTGGTGGCCATGCGGCAGATTGGTTTAGGCAGCCCAGCGAATGCGGGCGGGGTGCTCGTAGCCGACCGGCCAACCGTCACCGTCTTCGCCATCCTCAAAACGACTGGCGTCGAATTCCTCGTCCTTCAGTGCCGCCAGCTTGCGGTGGAGCTCGATTGCACTGCCCGGTTGGGCGTCGTTGTCGTTGGCCACCCAAAGCTCCTTGCCTGAGACATCAACAGTCAGGGCAGCAATGGCCGCGTCGAGCGTGAAATCCTTGCCCTCGGTTCCGAAGACGACCTTTTCGCCATATGCGCCACCAATCTGGTCCTTCAGGTCGTCCCAGCTGTCGATCTTCACCTTGCGGCCCGCCAGAACGATCTTGAGGACGTCGCCCTTGCCGATGGTGTAGCCACGATCCTGGTACTTCAAAACACGGGTCGCTGAAGCCAGCGGGAAGCGCGTGCCAGGATGGAAACGCAGGAACCGCTGCGAGTTGTGTTTGAGGAAGTCGTCATGGAACACGAATTCGCCCGTGTCGAAATCCAGTGCGCCCATGACGACTGTAAAGTCGAACGCATCGAAGATGGCATGAGCCGTCGGGAAGAAATCGAAGTGCATGAACTGGACGGGAGTTCCGCCGTTGTCGCTGAATGTGACGGCACGTTTGCTGGATGCAATACACCACCAGCCCTCATCGTAGGCCGACGCTACTGCAGCTTCGAATGCCTCACGGCTCTTGAAATAGACGTCAACGTCATTGATGGGCTTGCCGGTGAAGATGCTCGTCACCGCTCCGCCGGCTGCGAACGCACCGGGAATCGGAGAGCACTTCTCGGTTATCTTTCTGGCTTCCGCCTTGTAGTCGGTCATTCTTTTCTCCTCTTGTATGGTGGTGGCGGCCAGCTGCGGTAGCAACCGGCCGCCTTGGTGGTTAGCAGGTGACGCGATCCCACCATGGTGCCGTGGGGTCGTTCCGACGGATAAACGACTTCTGCGCCTCACCCATCGTCACTCGCGCCAGCTTCGATTTGATGGCCTTCCACTGTTCGGCGGTGGGCGGCTTGCCACCCATCGCCTCTTCAAAGCCCTCAAGCCACGCCCTGAACTCGGCGACCGTCACTTCTTCGCACCCCACGGTCGGCTTCCCGTGGCAGCGACAGCTGGCTTGCTAGCCTGCTGGCGGTTGTCATTTGCGGCGGATGCGCGGTTGTCGTTGGCGGGGGCAGGACGCGGCTGGACCGCGTCGATTTCGGGCTCGGGCACATTTCCCTCGTCCGGGAAGAAGTACCGCTTGATCTCGGCGCGGGCCGGGTACTGGCCGTCCTTCGACGGCTTGCCGAGGCCGACCTTCACCGTGAAGGTCCTGAAATGCAGGTCCTCGCTGTCCTCGACGCTCTGCACGCCGATGGCGCGGCATAGCGATGCGAACTGGCGCTGTCCGATTTCCTGTGCCTGCGGACTGCTGTTCTCCAGGTTGTAGTTGTTGAACAGCTTGCGCCCCTTGAACTCCTCCGGCGCGACGACGCTGTTGGTGGTCTTCAGGATTGTGCCGCTGCCCGACTTAGGTGTCGTCACTTCCGACGCCTCTACCTCCATCTGGTAGACGCCGTTCGGCAGTTCTTCGTAGTCACCGCGCTGCTCGGTATCGTGGTCGTGCGCGTTGAACGTCGTGTTAAGTCTAGCCATTTTCGTCTCCTGCTGTGGTGGTTAGGCGGTGATGTAGTAGCGCCAACTGCTGGCGCTACTGGTGGTTTCGAAGCGCTCGCGGATGACTGTCTCCAGCCATGCAAGGCGGGTGCCGTATGCGGTCCGGGCCGCTACGGGGAACCATGCGAACCAGTTTTCGCGGTGGAACATGGCGGTTAGCCGAAAAAGCCGCCGGCATAGAGCAGCGATGCCATGATGGCGGTTGCCGCAACCGTCACCAACCAGTTGTAGTTCTCTCGCGGCTGGCCATGCTTGACGGCGCTGATGGCTACGCCAGCAGTCGCCAGCGCGATCAAGGTAACTTGCGGCCAACCCATCACGCCGCCTCCTGCTTGCTGTCCGGCTCGTTGTCATTCGCGACAAAATACTTCGACAGTTCGGCGAACCCCTGCCCCGGCTTGTACGGGATGGTGGCCGGCGCACCGTTCAGGCGGTTCTTTGCGAGGAAGCCTGCGCGCTCGTCGGTGTGAATGACGCGCTCTGAACCGGACATGCCTTCGGGCTTGGCTTCCTTCTTGCCGAAGCCCTTGTCGATCTGCTTCACGGACGTTCGGCGATTCAGGAACAGGAGCGCCTTGCAGTTCTCGATGACGAGATCCAAGGCTCGGGCCTGGAGCTTAGGACGATACCGATCATAGTCATCGACAAGCGGGTCCTTGAACGGCTTGGTCTGGCTGTGCAGGATCTGGATGACGTAGATGCCGGCACGGGATAGTGCGCTAACGGCGTCGTGGTATTCCCGCCACTCCACATCAGCGCCGAGGAATCCCTTGCCGAACGCAGTAGGAGCGCCCTTGTCGTTGCTGTCGATCACGTCCCAGCCGTTGCGGGCGCAAGTGGCGTCCCATACCATCGGCTCGACCTTGTCCAGACTGTCGATGATGACCGTGCGGAACGGGTGCTTCTCAGTGAGAAGATCGCCGAAGGTGTCGAGCAGCCCATTGAACGATGTAATCTCATCGGAGGGCATTTCAACGCCATCCGGCGGCTCTTCCCCGTTCACATAGAGATACAGCGGGTCGGGGAACTCTGCCGCAAGGCTGGTCTTGCCGACGCCTGGAGTGCCGTAAACGGCAAGCACCGGAGCTTTCGGCTTTCGTTTTTGTTCAAGTCTATCGAAAACAGACATGTCGTCTCCTCAGTTGGTAGTGCTGCGGCGGTGGGCCAGCAGCGCGTGGTGGTTAGTCGGCTGTCTGCCGGTCCAGCCAGTCGTAAATCTCAGCCCCGACGAACCAGACGCCGATAGCCGCCCCGCCTACCGCAAAGGCAATCGGGATGAGCGCGTAGGTAAGGCCGATAACGCCGGCACATGCGGCTGCGGTGAGCGCGCGTTTCCAGACTTGCCCGGTGGACGGGATGGCTGTCGCGGGCTCGTGGTCCAGTGGGACGGTGGTGGGCGGCGGATCGCGGTGGTGTTTTGTCACAAAATCCTCCTCTCCCTGCTGCCGGTCGACCAGCAGCAGGTTGGTTGGTGTGGTCGGTGGTGGTTTCGTGGTTAGGCGGCTTCCCGCAGTTCGATGCCGGCCTTGCGCGCCAGCTTGATCAGCTTCTTGAGCTTCTTCTTGCGGACGAGGATTGCCGCATCCAGTTCGGAGAAGTCGCTGGTGAACTTGATGTGCAAGGTGGCGTCTGGCTCCTGCTGCTGAGCGGGCACCAGGTCGAAGTAATCTTGGCCGTAATCGAGGGTTCCGTAGTCATCCACGCCCACGTAGACCCTGTATCCATCTACGCGCTCTACGGTGTAGATTTCGCCGACTTTCAGGATCGCCGTACCCTTGACGGCTTTCACCCGGTCTCCAACCTTGAACTTCGGCTCGCTTGCCGTAATCACCGGCCCGTATTCCTCGGCGATGGTGTCGACCTGTGCGGCGACCGGTGCGGATGGCGTGTCCTGCCATTCGGCGATGAGGTCGTTGCTGGATTCTGCTTCGCTATTCGACCAATTGCCGTCGTTGCAGAACCACTGGAAGCCGTCTGTCCAAGGCTGGCCATCGCCCCAGTCGTCGATCTCCATCGGCCCGACCTTCCGCCCATCGCGTGTCTTGTAGTAGCGGCCCGCCTCGATTTTCAGGGCTGCCGGTTGCGGGGCGGCAACGGGCAGCGGGGCAACGGGCAGCGGTTCGATATGTTGGATGTTGATGAAGGCAATCCCATCGCCGGTATCGACTCGGAAGCGATAATATTCACGGTTGTGGTTGTCGACCGTCACGACCCCTGACTTGAACTTCGTGTCCGGGCCGAAGAACCAGCATTTTCCAGAGCACTCGTCGGTAAACCGCACCCGCTCCCCAACCTTCGGCACCCACGCCTCTACGATATCCAGGTCGTCGTCGCCATGAACGTGACCGCCGGCTTTGTCGAAAATCCGCACGCGCCCGTCCACAACAGCTTCAAAGCCGGTGTCGCCCTTCGTGACGCGGCCAGTTACGGCCCCGGACGCGGTGCGGTAGAACTTGCCGGTGGTGATGGTGATGGCGGGGACGAGTTCGAAGCCGCAGTCACGCGAACGATAGTCGCCGTCGTTGTCGACGAACACTGCTCGCCATTCATGGTCTCGCGTCAGGGTGAACACGTCTCCTCGTTTGAAGCCGCCGCTGCTGCAGTCACGCGTCATCTTGATTTTCTGTCCTTTGCGGTACATCACGCAGCCCCTCCAGTTGGCGTATCCTCGCGCAGCGCGCGCCGCTTGGTGAAATCAACGCGAACGACGTTCGTGTCGTCGTCCTCCTTGGCTGGCGGCGTGCCCCAGTCCGGATCGTGCTCGATCTCAACACCGTGCCACCAAATCAGCGACGCGCCGTCGGCAAGGCGCACCTGGTACTCGGTGCCCCAATTGCGTTCGTTGATGATCTGGCCGGTGAGGTGCGGGTTCTGGATGGATCTGACGAAGTCGCCAAAGTTGAAGAAATCGCAGTCGCTATGCGGCGTATTGCGGCCGTCGCAGTTGTTGTCGTCGCTCATGTCGCCACCCCATCAATGGTGGGAACACGGACCAGCGAAACGGGAACCATGCCGCTGGTCGTCGAGCAGCCGCCGTTGTAGGCTGTCATGCGTGTAATGCGGTCGGGGTGGTTGTCATTGGCGGGGTGGAGCTTGATAGCCTGCATGGCTACGGTAGGCACGTCCGCAACGGCGGACGCAATGCGTCTTGCGCTTTGTGTCATGTCGTCTCCTCTTTGGTGGTAAAAAGCAGGCATGGTATTGCCAGAGGTCTATCTGTGTAGTACATTTTTACAATTTTGTCAATACCTCTAGGTGTCAGATGTCACGTTTAAGCCAAATGATCGTCAACAGGCAGCGCGAGAAGGGACTACGAGACCGCGAAGTCGCGGGTCTTCTTTCCAAGATTTTCGGCAAGGCGATCAGCCAGCAAACTTACAACGCGTGGAAGAAAGGTCGCACGCCGACCGACGCTTACACTTCGACACTTGCGCAATGGCTCGAACTCCCCATCGAGGACGTTTCGGCCGCAATGGATGAGGCGCGAGCCAGCACGACGCATGGCCTCCCCTCGCCGACCGCGATCTATCAAGCCTCGCAATACGGCAAGATCGCCGACCGCAAAGAAGGCAAGTACCGCTTCGAGGCCTACAACATGGGACGTCGTAGGGTGCCGGAAGGACGCTACATGATGTCCGTCGACACGAAGATCATGGAACCTATCTTTCATGTCGGTACGCGCATATGGATTGACCCTACGATTGCTCCGCTCCCCGGGCATGAGGTGGTGGTTCATGCCGATGGCTACGGATGGCTCGGGGTGCTCCGGTCGCAAGGAAGCGAAGTCGTTCTGGATCGACCCGGCGCTGGCGCGGTTACGGTTAAGAACGTCGAGGCGGTTCATGTCGTCGTGCTTTCCTCTCGTATCTAACACTTGACAATTTTGTAAAAATTCAGTACCCATCCGCTGCCGCCTGGTAAGCGGTATCGAACGGGGCGCGTCAAAGGCCGGTCTCAACCTGTCTCCTCCGCGCTTCTAGTAGGAAACCCAACATGCAGACTTAACGGGTGGTGCCGGCCGAAAGGTGTCTGCCTGTTGGGGTTTAGTTTCAAAAGCCAGTGCGGTCGGTAGCTGCGCTGGCTTTTTTGTTGTGGCGAGGCGGCGCCACTTCTTTGGTTTTCGAATACCGGATGGCCGCCTCGCCTACCGGCTACGCCATCACCCGACGCCATTCGGCGTAGAGCATACGGAGCAGCCGCTTCTCGGTGTACCGCTTCGCCCGGTTCGCGGCGTGCAGCGTGTAGCTGTCCTTGCCGGTTGCTGACTGCTTGACGGCCGCTCCGCACTTGTGCGGCAAGCGCTCCGCCTCGTACCGCGCACGGTTCGCGAAGACCTTCTGCAATTCGGTGTAATCCGCGTTTGCGTCGACGTCCTCGCCGAAGACGGGGCGGAACTTGCCCATGCTAAGGATCAGCGAGTTTCCGATGTTCCACATGACAGAACGCTTCGTCTTGCTATAGCCCTCGGAGATCCAGTCTTCGGCCGACGCGCCCTTACCGGGATTGCCTTGCCGGTGGCCATTGAGCACGGCGAGCCCCATGCGCTTCCACAAAGCGGATACGGACTTGAAGTCGCCGACCGAGTAGAACTCGCCCGTGTCGTTGCGGTAGCTGCTCGCCTCGCCGATGATGCAGGCTAGAGACAGATCGCCGAAACCCTTGATAGCTTTGGCCCAAGCATAGATCGGAAGGCGCTTAACGTCGCGCACCAGTTCCTTTTCATAGGCTGACTGCTGGTCGTCGAGGATATCGAGCGAAGCGAGGTACGGCTGGATCTGGCCGCGATACTCGTGGCCGGGGTCCTTGCTGGCCTCCGCGAATGTCTTGGCGGCCATTTCTTTGTCGCCAGCAAAGACGCGCCTTAGCGACGCCTGCGCCTGAAGGATGAGCTTGGTACGGGCGCGGATCATGTCCTGCCGCAGGCGGTAGACTTCGACGATGGCATCGATGGTCTCGTGGTATGCCGGATTAGTGCCTGGATAGGGGGAACCGACGACGGCGGGCAGGGCTTGGGTTGCGGCGTGATCGTGGCCGTCGTCGGTGTGGGGGTTGCCAGCGCGGGGCGCGTTCATAGTGGGTTGCGAGCGCGCTGTGGCCCCGCTGCTGGCAATTGGTGCGGAAGGCGCCGATTCAATGGTTTTCGGTTCTTTCTTGGCCTTCCGCTTGCGTGTTGTGGTTTCCACAACGGCGCAAATTTCGCTGGGCGTTGCCGCTTCTGCGGCTGAAATTCTGGCGTGAGCGTTCATTTTAGTCTCCTCTTGGGTTGGTAGACTGCGGGGCGCGCGTATGGCGGATTTCGGGGTGCGCGTGGCCCGGCAGTTTTGGTATGCGGTGGCGACCGAGGTCTGGATTTCGCGATATCTATGGCCGCCGCAATTGGTGAATGGTACTGACCGGCGCCGATTTGTCGGGTTTCGCGTAGCGTATGGCCGGTCAGCAGGCCCCGAAGGGCACAAGTTGGGCGGGCGGCGAAAGAACCAAGGGTTACTCATCTTCAATGGCCACCCGCCAAGCCTCTACGCTAGAGGCTGTTCCAGAGCCGTTGCCGCGTCCATGTTGGGCTCAACATGCAATACGGCAAGCGTATCCGGCGCGCTGGCGCAAGCCTTGCGAAGCTCATCGCCCGCAAGCTTTGCTTCGCGGATTGCGCGCTGGTGGGCGACATGTTTTTCGCGAGCGGCAATTATCGGCTCGACGAGCGGAAGACGTGCGGTGATCTCGCCAGCAAGTTCATCGGTCGTCTGGCCAAGTACCGTGAAGCCGAAGGTGGGCCACGAACCACGAACACCAAAATCGTTCGTGGACACATGGGCGGAATACGACATACGCTCTTTCCGCGCGGAATAGTTGCCTTGCAAGCTAACCTTGACGCCTCGCGCGGCGAGGCTGGAAACGAGTTCTTCGAATTTCATGGCTGTCTCCTTCTGTTGATGCTGACCGGCGCTAGGTCTGTGGTTTTCGACAGGTGAGTGGCCGGTCAGCCCGCCTCTCGGCGGATAGGGTTAGCAAGCGCGGCGTTGGGGGAGCGGGTTGCGACACTCGAATGGCCGCACTTGCTATGGGGATTGCCTGCCGCGAGGCATCAATGGGTTGCGTGTGATCCGTGGCGGCAGGCAAAAAGTTCGGGGCGGCGCGCGTTGAATGGTTTTCGCGTCAAGTTTGGCCGCCCCGCGCCGGTCATACCGGCGAAGCTAAAGCCTCACGCTGGAATTTCTCCAGTTGCTTCAGCGTCAGGCTTTTGTGGATTGGTTCGCCCTCCTTGGCGCAGGCAACAATCTTGTCGAGCCAGCGAGCCTCGCGGACCATAGTCGCGCCTTGCGTGCGCCGCTGTTCGGCGACCTGCCGCAGCTGGTCGGGTGTGGCATTTCCGAGGAAGAATTCTTCGCCATTGAGGCGGTACTTGGCCAGATACAAGCCTGTCAGGCGCACGGCGACACGGCGCAAACGCGCGGCACTGGCTTCCGTCGCTGCGGCGCTGCGAGCGCTCGGCAGGTCGGTAACGTTCGTCGCTGGTTCGGCGACGGCAACGCTACCGATGTCTGCTCCGCGATACACGGCGGCACGGTCGGAGCGGACTACGGAACCGATGAGGGATTCTGCCGCGATCTTGTATGCGGCCTCATGGAGGGCCGGTCGGCGGCGAAGCTGGGCGATGGCGGCTTCTACAGCTGCGCCAGCCTGTCGGCCGCTTTCGTCATAGACGCGGCGGGCCATGCCATAAATGTCTTCGTTCTTTCCGACTTTGGGCTGTCTTGCTGCGGTTGCATTCGCTGCTGTCATCATAGTCTCCTCTTCGGTAGGCTGCTGCGGGTAGCAACAGCGTGGGTTTTGCAAGGCGGCGGCGATGCCCGTATGGGTTCCGCTGTTTCCGTGGCCACACACCCTGCAATTTGGTCAGTGAACGGGCGGCGTGTATCCGATGGGTTTTGTTCTTCATCTGGCCACCCGTTCACTATTGTTGCTGACCGGCGCCCAGATAGTGGGTTACAGGGCTCCAGTGGCCGGTCAGCGCCCTTTCGGGCATTTGCTTGCAAGTGGATGGCGAAATATTTCTGGGTTTCGTGCAGTCTATGGCCACCCACCTGCAATTTCGGATACCTAAAGCTCGCGCTTGCCGCCCCTTAAGTATCCGCCCGGTCCTTTCGCCACCGGGCGGCTCTACGGCGGGCCCCTTGCCCGCCCGTCAACTCTTCTCCTGCCGCCGCTCTTCTCGTGCCGTCTTCTTCTGCGTTCGTCCTGGGAGTTATGCCGCATTTTGTAGTCTCCTCTTTGCCTCTTGCCGGGCTGCTGGCTCTTCATGGCCGTCGTTGATGAGAACCGTTCTACCGATTCACCGCTTTAATGTCAACACTAAACCGGTTTTATTTTTCCGATATTTTCCGTTATACGCTGTCACATGAATAAGCTTGGTGAATTGATACGGCTGAAACGCAAGGAGATGGGGCTGAACCAGGGCCAGTTCGGCAACCTGTTTGGCGCAAGCCAGACAACCGTCTCCGACTGGGAGCGCGGCAACATATCCATGATGCGCAACTGGAAGAAGCTGGCAAACGCGCTTGATGTCTCCGAGTCGGACTTCCTCGAGATGATGAAGGAAGCGACGGAAGAAGCCGACAAGGTGCAGCGCCTACCAGCCGCCTTGAAGATACTGACCACTCCAGCTTTTGCGAATCCACCGCCTGATTCTATCGCAGCAGCCCCCACCCCTCCTCTCGGCCCCCGCGATGTACCAGTGCTCGGCCGGTCTAAAGGTGGCGACGGCGGCGAGTTCGAGTTTAATGGGCAAGTTATGGGTTGGGTTCAGCGTCCCCCGCATCTAATCGGCGTACTTGATGCATACGCCTCCTATGTCGACGGGACGAGCATGTATCCGCGCTACAAGCCTGGCGAGACGGTTTGGACCAATCCGCCCAAGCCGTTTACTCGAGGCGACGATATCATCGTGCAGCTTCATCCTGAGCAGGAAGGCGGCGCACCTCGTGGTTATATCAAGGAGTTCGTTCGCTGGGAGCCTAAGTACCTTGTCGTCGCTCAGTACAATCCGCCTATGGAAATCAAGTACGAGCGCGAAATGGTGATTTCGACGCATAAGATCGATTTCAGCCAGAAATAACGGTCATTACCGTTTTACCGGTTGACTCTTTCACCGGTAACTCTTATACCTCTTCTCACGCACTGACCAGGTGCGCTTACCACCTGAGGAGAGACCACCATGTACAGACCGAACGACGACGACCTTATTCCCTACGGCACCTCCGGCGCTCATAGCGATGAGCCTATGCTCCGCCCCGACCACAAGGCCAAGAAACACGGCAAGCCGAACCACGGCAAGAAATGGCCCGGCTTCCCCGGCCCTCGCCAGCGCGAGGAGATCGGCGGCGGCCATTTCGTTTTCAAGCGCGGACGCACGACTGGCCGCATCAAGACGGGCCGCGCCGGCCACATTCCCTTTGAACACGCCACCCTTGAAGACGCGCTCGACGAAGCAGCGCGGCTGTCCATAGAAAAAGGCGGCAAGTTCGAAGTGTTCTCGCGTGTCGGCGGCGCGGAGGTCGTGCGATGAGTGCAGCGAAACATACGCCGGGGCCGTGGGCCGTCAGCGGCAGGACGTCAACCTGCATTCGGACAGCAGATCAGGAACAGCGCATCGCCTACATGGAGACCGCTGACAATACGATTGAGACCTGCGTTGCCAACGCCCGCCTGATCGCCGCTGCGCCGGAGTTGCTGGAGGCGGCGAAAGACGTCATCAAGCTTTTTCACTACCACACGGAAGATGCCGCGGATGCAGCCGATTTCGCTGCTGCGGTCGAAATCCAACTTGAATCCGCCATCTCCAAAGCGGAGGGCCGCACCAATGCATAGCGCCCTACACACCAACGCCCAGCGCTACCCCACGCCCCTCGCCGACGCCGCATGGCAACGCACATGCGCTCCGCCCGTGTCGAACTCACGGCCTGCATCATGATTTTCGCCGTCATCGGCTTTGCTGCAGCCTGCCAGCTGTAGCGCCACCATCCAGAGGAGACCACCATGAACGACAATAACTTCCCGCGCCAAGGCGCGCCGCTGCTGACCGTTGAAAGAGCCATCGCTGACAATCTGGATCCGACCAGTCTGCGGATGGTCGCGGACTGGAACGACCGCGGCAAGAACAAGCGGCGCGCAAAGCAGGCGGAGAACCTGCGGCGCGTTGCGGACCGGCTTGAGCTGCTTGGCTATGGGCGTGAGCGGAGGGCGGCGTGATGGGCATCATAGTTGCCGCTTGCGTGAGTCAGTTCCACGACAGCGAAGACGAGTTCGAGCTGCTGCTCGCCTATGATGACGGGCGTGAGATCGGCCACGCCATGACGCGTTCCGCTGCCAGGCAGATCGCGGAAGAAATCGCCAATGCGATCGGCGCAGAAGACGCGTCCCGCCAGGCAGAGGCGTTGCAGCGGGAGAATGCGGAGTTTGCGAGAGCCGTTCTGGAAGTTTTGAACGCCGTCCGCGATTATCTTCCGCCTGACGGGATCAGCGCTAAAGACTGCCTGTCACGCGTCATCGGCGCAGTGGACAACAGCGACATCAACCCACTCATCAAAAAGCTGGAGCGCGCCAATGTCGATGCGTGAAATCCCTGTCGCCTATGAATTCACATGCGATGGATGCGGGGCAAAAGAGACCCAGAAATCGAAGAGCAGGCCAGCTTACTGGTGTGACCTGACCGTCGCTCAAGATGCCTACGACTACAGCGGCGCTGCGGTAGCCGATGGCACGATCAAGCGAAGCCTGTGCTCGGATTGCCGCAAGGCGGTTGTCGAGGCCATCAACGCCGCCACTGCCGAACGTCGCGCACTCCTCGGAGGTGAAAATGCAGAGTGAACTTACCGTTGATAGCCTCGCACAGGAAATCCGTCGCGTTGACGGCAATCATACGATCGGGGCTGGCGCACTTGCCGAAGCCCTCATTCCATTCCTCACCGCCGCCCTATCTGAGAAGCAGGCGGTAGAGGTGAAGGTGGGCGAGCGTGATCTGATGCCGCTCATCCGGTGGGCGCATGAAACGCTCTGGGAGATCAACCCCAGCAACTACGACCATGACGACGTGTGCAGGCTTAATGATGCATCTGTCGAGGTCATTCTTGGCCTTGCGCCGGTACTTGGCGAGACGCACGGGAAGTCAGCCGAGTGGTGGGACCAATACCGGACGGATCATCCTTTACCCGCCCTTGTCGATGTGCCGGCGGTAGAGCCTGTGGCGTGGCGAGAAGGTATAGATAGCGCTCCATACGCCGCAACGGTCTTGGCCTCATACTTCGATCACGAAGTTGGCGAATGGATCGTCCAGCTTTTCGTGGCGGAACGGCCGAGCGCACCTTTCACGCATTGGCAGCTTGTCACTCGCCCAGATGAGACCTCCCCACCCCTCTCCCGAGAAGGAGAGGACAGCGCGGAGGTGGAGAGGCTGCGATGCCTGCTTTCGCGCGCGGAGGAATACGTCATTGACGGCGTGACCAACGCCAAGGCCGAAGCTGAAATGAACGCGCCGTATCCAGCTCGCGCTCCTCGATACGACGCAGCTCTTGCAGAGGTTCGCCAACTCTACGCGGACATTCAGGCCGCCATCGCCGCCACGCGCAGCGGTTCCGCCACTATTCAGAAGGGGTGCGATCGTGGTTGACTTGGTTGAACGCCTGCGCACCTACCGTCCGGCAAACGAATGGGGCGATGGTGTCGAGCACACCATCTGCAACGAAGCGGCCGACGAGATCGAGCGCCTGCGCGCAGCCATGGGCGCCGAAGGTCAGCAATTCATGCAGGCGCTCGTTGATGAGGCCAGCGCCGAAATTCAGAAGCGGAAGGCGGCCGAGGCCGAACTCACGCGACTGCGCTCTGAGTGCGTGGACGGCTTGGACGCCCTATCCGACATCGACGACTTCTGGGAGGCGAGCCCATATCCCGGCAATCGCAAGCACCTGACGCCGGCCGAGCAGATTTCCAGCCTCGTCTGCGAATTGAACGCCGCCCTAGATCAGGTGGCCGCCCTCAAATCTTCCGGAGGCGACCATGGTTGACCTTGTCCTTATCCGCGAGGCTCTGCGCGATCCGACGATTGCCGCATATCCCGATTTCACCGATGCCGTCACCGAAGCCTGCGACGAGCTGGATGCGGCGCGAGTTGCTCTCGTCGCGGTTGGTGACTGGATCAACAGGCTCCCGATTCCCACCTCCGGGGCAACGCGCATGCTCGGCGTTGTTCGTGCCGCCAGTGCAGCGAAGGGGTGCGCCGAATGATGGAGATCATTCATGGCGATTGCGCCATAATCCTCCCGACACTTCCAAAGGTGCATCTCGTCGTCACCAGCCCTCCGTACAATCTCAATAAGGTGGCGTCGGGGGGCGGCTCTTCTAAACGCAGCTATGACGGATGGTACCCTGATGATCTCCCAGAAGCGGAATACCAGGCGCAGCAGCGATCGATCATCGCCGCCCTACGCGAGCGCACTGAGGGCTCCGTCTTCTATAACCATCGAATCCGCTATGCTTGGCACAACCGGAATAAGTATCGGGTAGCCAATAAAATCTACCACCCATTGCACTGGATGGCCGATTTCCCGATCTGGTGCGAAATCATATGGCACCGTGGCGGTACAACGGGACACGCCAACGGGCGTTTTCGATTGGCTGATGAGCGTGTGTTTCAGATTGGCAAGCCGCACGTGTTTCATGATCACGGGTGGACCACAGTTTGGAATATCACGCCGACACGTAACGAGGGGCACGTCTGCTCCTTCCCTGAAGAGCTTGTGGAGAAGTGCATTTTGTCTTCCAGCAACGAGGGAGACACAATCCTCGACCCTTACATGGGATCTGGAACGGTTGGGGTTGTCGCCAAGAGGCTTGGGCGGAAGTTCATCGGCATCGAGATTGACAAGGCATATGCCGACCTTGCGCACCGCCGCATCTTCTCCAATCAAGCACCACTCTCCGGAGGTGCTGCATGACGATTGTCACCAGTACATCAACTGGAACCGCCCTTTCCTCCCGCAACGCACTGGATAAGGAGCGGGGATGAGCAGAAGAGCGGATAATGATAACAAACCGGCTGGCGCGGTATACACGCTAGCCGAAGCGGCGGAGCATCTGCGCCTCACCAACCGGGGCGTAGCGAAGATCGCCAAGCATCACGGCCTTTGCATGGTGCGCGGCCGTGATATTCTTTTCACCGATGCAGACATCGAAGCCATAAAGGACGTTCTGCGATGCCCCTCAAACTCTACAAGCGCGGCAGCACATATTGGATCACTGGGACCGTCAAAGGCATTGGACATGACGGGAAGAAGCAAAGCGTCAGTATCCGAAAAAGCGCGCAAACTACTGACCGAACGGTCGCAGAAGCTACGCGCGCAAAAACAGAAAGCCGCATCCTAGACGAGATCGCGCACGGCAAAGCCAAAGTCGTTACGTTTCGCGAGGCCGCAGAATCCTACCTGGAGAGCGGCGGCTCTGGTCGATTCCTCTTGGATATCAAGGCGGACGATTCGGAGTCTGGCTTGATGGTTTACTTTGGCGAAACCCGCCTGAGCGATATCAACCAGAAGACACTCGATGATGCGGCTGCGTCCATGTTCCCAAACGCGCAGCCGGAGACACGCAACCGGCAGTGCTACACACCGTTCATCGCCGTCTGGAACCATGCGGTCAAGAACGGTTGGGCGACGGTGCGGCTGTGGTCCCGCCCAAGGAAACCGAAGGGCACGAACGTCGTCCGCTTGACAGCACGCCGCGCCGGTACGTTCCCGGTCGAGTACGGTCATGCTGCTCGTTTTGTGGCTGCAATGTCTCCGGGGCCGGCAATGCTGATGACCGCCCTGTTTTACACGGGCATGAGGCCCATCGAGGCATTTGCTCTCACGGCCGATGAGGTTGACGTGTCTGGGCGTTGGATCACTCTCACCAAAACCAAGACTGGCGAGCCGCGCGGGATTCCCGTCCACGAATTCTTGGTGCCTTTGCTTTCAGCACTGGTGGGGCGCGGTGGGCGCGTGTTTCGCACGCCGCGGGGCGAACCGTATGAGGCGGTAGAGGAAGGCGGAGGCGGGCTGAAGTCTGCAATCAACGGGGCTCGGCGCCGCACCGGTATCAAGGACATAGCTCCGTATACAGGCAGGCACAGTGCCAGCACCGGTCTTGTTGTCGCTGGCGTCCACCCGCACATCAAGGACCAGATACTCGGCCATGCGGCCGACGACATGAGCCGACACTATACCAACGTTCCGCAAGCGCCCCTGATAGAGGCAATCAATAAGTTGCCAGTGCCGGATGTATGGGCGAAATTACCGTGGCTGGAAGATCCGCTTGCCTGGGCTGGAAAGCTGGCTGAAGGCACAGGGAAGAGGACTGATTTGAATAGGAGGAATGCGTGAGACCCGCTTCGGCGGGTTTCCTTTTGGAAACAAACCGCGAACAACGATGTACAAGATTTGTACGAAACCGGGCGATTTCGAGCACAGTTTCACGCTATCTTCTGCGCGGTAATGCGGCCCCATGTAGTCCGCAACCCATCTAATGCATTGATTTTATTGGGTGGTGATGGTGCTGCTAGAGAGATTTGAACTCTCGGCCTCTCCCTTACCAAGGGAGTGCTCTACCCCTGAGCTATAGCAGCATCCGGCGAAACGATGCTGTTCCGCGTGAGCGAGGGCCTATTGCCACAGGTGACCGGGCAGTGCAAGCGGCCAATTTGCGATTATCGCAACAATCTGATGCGGGCGGTGCTTTTTTCGGGGCGGGGATTTCATTATGAGAGGGATATGAGCGGGAAGGACGAGACGGAAAAGCGGAAGATCAGGACGGAAGCGGAGCTTCGGGCCGAGCGGCTGGCGAAGACGCTGCGGGAGAACCTGCAGCGCCGCAAGCAGCAGGCGCGCGCCCGGCGCGCGGGCGATGCGGACGAGACGGTGGGGCTTCCTGCCGCAAAAAAAGACGAATCGGACGGTTAGTCGGGGATGTCTTCATCATGAAGGCGACGGGGGACGGTTTCCGGAACCGGGCGCAAATATCCATGCGGCCGGCACGGTCTTCATTTTTCGATCGCGATGCTCTAAGAAGCCGCCATCTCCGAAAGCCTATACTCACTAGGAAAGGCGGGCACGGCCCGTAGTCACGCATGGATCGTATCAGGATTGTAGGCGGCAATGAGCTTCGGGGCATCATCCCGATCTCCGGCGCCAAGAATGCCGCATTGCCGCTGATGATCGCCTCGCTCCTCACCGACGACACGCTGACGCTGGAAAACGTGCCGCATCTTGCCGACGTCGAGCAGCTCATCCGCATCCTCGGCAACCACGGCGCCGACATCTCCGTCAACGGCCGCCGCGAGCGCCAGGGCGAAGGCTATTCGCGCACCGTCCACTTCACCTCGCGCAACATCGTCGATACGACCGCCCCCTACGAGCTGGTCTCGAAGATGCGCGCCTCCTTCTGGGTCATCGGCCCGCTGCTCGCCCGCGAGGGCAAGGCCCGCGTCTCGCTGCCGGGCGGCTGCGCCATCGGCACGCGTCCGGTCGACCTCTTCATCGAGGCGCTGGCCGCGCTCGGCGCGAAGATCGAGATCGACGGCGGCTATGTCGAGGCGACGGCGCCCGAGGGCGGCCTGATCGGCGCGCGCTACAGCTTCCCGAAGGTTTCCGTCGGCGCGACGCATGTCATGATGATGGCGGCGACCCTTGCCCGCGGCACGACCGTGATCGGCAATGCCGCCCGCGAGCCTGAGGTGCAGGACCTCGCCAAGTGCCTCAACGCCATGGGCGCGAAGATCTCCGGCGCCGGCACCTCCACCATCACCATCGAAGGCGTCGACCAGCTTTCCGGCGCGCGCCACCGCGTCCTGCCGGACCGCATCGAGACCGGCACCTATGCCATGGCCGTCGCCATGACGGGCGGCGACGTCGTGCTGGAAGGCACGGATGCGGCCCTACTCGACACCGCACTCGAAGCGATCCGCCGTTCCGGCGCAGAGATCACCTCGACGGAAAGCGGCATCCGCATCGTGCGCAACGGCGGCGGCATCAAGCCGGTCGACGTCGTGACCGATCCCTTCCCGGGCTTCCCGACGGACCTCCAGGCGCAGTTCATGGGTCTGATGACCAAGTCGAACGGCATTTCGCACATCACCGAGACGATCTTCGAGAACCGTTTCATGCATGTGCAGGAGCTGGCCCGCCTCGGCGCGAAGATTTCGCTCTCCGGCCAGACGGCCAAGATCGAGGGCGTGGAGCGGCTGCGCGGCGCACCCGTCATGGCGACGGACCTGCGCGCCTCCGTCTCGCTCGTCATCGCCGGCCTTGCCGCCGAGGGCGAGACGATGGTCTCGCGCGTCTACCATCTCGACCGCGGCTTCGAGCGGCTGGAAGAAAAGCTCACGCGCTGCGGCGCCGTCGTCGAGCGCGTCAGCGACTGATGTTCTACGCGCGGCGGAGTTGCAGTCCGCCGCGCGCCGTCCTATCTCGTGATCGATATTCGAGATACCGCACATCTGCGGGAGGACGCATAATGGACAGCCTGAAACTGCTCGCCCTCGACACGGAGGACCTCTCCGTCGTCTCGGCCCACCTGCAGGACGCGGTCTTCAAGATCGACGGCCTTGCCTATGACGCCCGCCACCAGGTCTTTTCGGTCGTCGTCAACCGCTTCGTCTGGGAAAAGGCCGGCGGGCGCGGCAAGAGTTTCGAGCGCCGCCGCGCGGTCATCGCCTTCAAGCGCGTCACCGCCGTGCGCTCGCTCGGCATCGACCGCAAGGACAAGGAAAGCGTCTTCTCCCTCCTCGCGGTAAACTTCGCCCAGAAGGGCGAGGGCCCGGACGGCACGCTCGAACTCGTGCTCTCCGGCAAGGCCTCCATCGCCCTCGATGTGGAATGCGTCGAAGTTCAGCTTGCAGATACCGGCGGGGCATGGGAAACCAGCTTGAAACCCCGCCATCCGGCGGTTTGAGCATTGGTCCGGCGCTTTTGCCGGGAGACGACAGGGACGTGACGACTTGGCGATCAGACTTGACTACCAGAGCAGCGATTTCGAAAACCGGTTCGCTGCCTTCCTGACCACCAAGCGCGAGGTCTCCGAAGACGTCAACGCCATCGTTCGCACCATCATCGACGATGTGCGCGCCCGCGGCGACAAGGCGCTCGCCGACTATACGAAGAAGTTCGACGGCCTCGATTTCGCGACCACCTCCATGCGCGTGTCGCTCGAGGAGATCGAGGCGGCCTATGACGCCGTCGATCCGAAGATCATCGCCGCGCTCGAGCTCGCCGCCCAGCGCATCGAGAAGCACCATGCCCGCCTGATGCCGAAGGACGATATCTACGAGGACGATATCGGCGTCGGCCTCGGCTCGCGCTGGACGGCCATCGACGCCGTCGGGCTCTACGTTCCGGGCGGCACCGCGAGCTATCCGAGTTCGGTTCTGATGAACGCCGTGCCGGCCAAGGTCGCCGGCGTGCCGCGCCTTGTCATGGTCGTGCCGGCCAAGGAAGGCGAGATCAACCCCGCCGTGCTCGCCGCCGCGCGCATTGCCGGCGTCGATGAAATCTACCGCATCGGCGGCGCGCAGGCCGTCGCCGCGCTCGCCTATGGCACCGAAACCATCGCACCCGTCGCCAAGATCACCGGCCCCGGCAATGCCTTCGTCGCCGCCGCCAAGCGCCAGGTCTTCGGCACGGTCGGCATCGACATGATCGCCGGCCCCTCGGAAGTCCTCATCATCGCAGATAGCGACAACGATCCGGACTGGCTCGCCGCCGACCTTCTCGCCCAGGCCGAGCACGATGTCGGCGCCCAGTCGATCCTCGTCACCGACAGCCCTGCCCTTGCCGAAGCGGTCGAGGCCGCCGTCGAGCGCCAGCTCAAGACGCTGGCGCGCTCGGAGACGGCCGCCGCAAGCTGGCGTGATTTCGGCGCGACCATTCTCGTGCCCGATCTCAAAAAGGCCGTGCCGCTGGCAAACCGCATCGCCGCAGAGCATCTGGAAATCGCCACCGCCGATCCCGACGCCCTGCTGCCGGCAATCCGCAATGCCGGCGCCATCTTCGTCGGCCGCCATACGCCGGAGGTCATCGGCGACTATGTCGGCGGCTCCAACCATGTGCTGCCGACCGCCCGTTCCGCGCGCTTCTCCTCCGGCCTCTCGGTGCTCGACTACATGAAGCGCACGTCGATCCTGCGCCTCGGCCCCGACCAGCTTCGCGCCCTCGGCCCCGCCGCCGTGACGCTCGCCGAAGCCGAAGGGCTCGGCGCCCATGCCCGTTCCGTCGCCATCCGGCTCAACATGGAGACGTGAGGCATGGGCACGAAGGGCAGCTTCCGCCTCTGCGACGTGGTGCTGGACGATACGATCGGCCAGGCCACGCCGGATGTGGAGCACGAGCGCGCCGTTGCCATCTTCGACCTCATCGAGGAGAACAGCTTCGAGCCGATCGGCCATGCCGGCGGCCCCTACCGCCTGCATATCTCGCTTCTCGATTCCAAGCTGGTCTTCGCGATCCGCACGGAGGCCGGCGAGGCGGTCGCAACGCATATCCTCTCGCTGACGCCCTTCCGCCGCATCGTGAAGGATTATTTCCTCATCTGCGAGAGCTACTACCAGGCGATCCGCTCGGCCACGCCAAGCCAGATCGAGGCGATCGACATGGGCCGGCGCGGCATCCACAACGAGGGATCGCAGACATTGATGGACAGGCTTTCCGGCAAGATCCGTTTCGATTTCGACACGGCCCGGCGCCTGTTCACGCTCGTCTGCGTTCTCTACTGGCGCGGGTGAGCGGATGGAGGGTGCCTTCCCGGCAGTGCAGGACGCCCGGCCGCGAACGCCCCGTTCGATCCTCTTCATGTGCCGCATGAATGCTGTGCGCTCGCCGATGGCCGAGACGATCGCCCGCAGCCTCCTGCCTGGCACCTATGTCGCCTCGGCGGGCGTGCGCCCCGGCGAGCGCGATCCCTTCGTCGATGCCGTGCTCGGCGAGGTCGGCCTTTCGCTCGGCCGCCATGCGCCCCATTCGCTCGACGAGCTGGAGGACGATTACTTCGACCTCATCGTCACGCTCGCCCCGGAGGCGCACCACGCCGCCCTTGAACTCACGCGCTCCATGGCCGTCGACGTGATGTACTGGCCGACGCCCGATCCGACGGTCGCCACCGGCACGCGCGAGCAGATTCTGGCATCCTACCGGGACGTTCGCGAGTTCCTGAAAATGCTGATCGAGAAGCGGCTGAAAGGCCCCGGCTGACACGGAAACGGCCGCAGGAACGGCAAATGCAGAAAGCCGGCGCTTCGGTGTTCACAAAGCACCGGGGATTGTGTAGTTTCCGGCAACTTTTCGAGGCGGGCATCCTGCCTCCCCGAATCCACCTCACAGGAATATCGCTCAAAGATGGCAAAAGAAGAAGTCCTCGAATTCCCCGGCGTCGTGACGGAACTGCTCCCGAACGCGACCTTCCGCGTCAAGCTCGAAAACGAGCACGAGATCATCGCGCACACCGCAGGCCGCATGCGCAAGAACCGCATCCGCGTTCTGGCCGGCGACAAGGTGCTGGTCGAGATGACCCCCTACGACCTCACCAAGGGTCGCATCACCTATCGTTTCAAGTAAGCGGCTTCCCGCAAGCCCCGGAGGCCGCGCCCTCGCCCGGCATTGCGCCGCAGAGCGAAGACCGGCGCATCCCGGCGCTTTCCCGGAGACATCATGGCGCAGACCGAAAAGCTCATCCTCGCCTCCGGCTCGCCGCGCCGCGTCGAACTGCTCGCGCAGGCGGGCATTGCGCCCACGCGCCTGATGCCGATGGATATCGACGAGACGCCCAAGCGCTCCGAGCATCCCCGCTCGCTGGCGCGGCGCCTGTCGACCGGCAAGGCCGAGGCGGCGCTCGCCGCCGTCAAGGGCGACCCGGCCTTTGCCGGCAGCTACATCCTTGCGGCCGACACGGTCGTTTCCGTCGGCCGGCGCATCCTGCCGAAGACGGAGATGATCGACGAGGCCTCCAGCGCGCTGCATCTTCTCTCCGGCCGCAGCCACCGCGTCTTCACCGGCGTCTGCCTCATCACGCCGGACCGCACCGTGCGCCAGAAGGTCATCGACACCAAGGTGCGCTTCAAGCGCCTCTCGGCCAGCGACATCGAGCATTACCTCGCCTCCGGCCAATGGCGCGGCAAGGCGGGCGGCTATGCGATCCAGGGCATCGCCGGCAGCTTCGTCGTCAAGCTGGTGGGCTCCTATACCAATGTCGTCGGCCTGCCGCTCTACGAAACCCTCGCCCTCCTCTCCGGCGAAGGCTTCGAGGTGCATGCCGGCTGGGCGGACGCCTGACATGGCGGACGAGACCGAAAAGCCCTCCGCCACCGTGGCGCCCCTGCGCAAGGCCGTCCCCTGCCCGATCTGCCGCCGCCCCTCCTCGCGCGAGCACTATCCCTTCTGCTCCAACCGCTGCCGCGACGTCGACCTCAACCGCTGGCTCTCCGGCTCCTATGCCATCCCCGTCGCCGACGACGAGACGAAAGCCGACGAAGACGATCGGTGAAGCCTCGCCGCACGGGCAAAAACGCAGTCTTTTCCACAACTTGAAAAGCCCACCATTTTTCCCGCAAAAAACCGCCTGTGGGGCTGGACACATTTTCGCAAGATGCTATAACCCCGCTCGCTTCCGGGGCGAAACCAAGCGCCCCACGGATTTCAACCGAAATCCAAGCCGGATGCCCGGATAGCTCAGTTGGTAGAGCAGCGGATTGAAAATCCGCGTGTCGGTGGTTCAAATCCGCCTCCGGGCACCATCTCTTCCCTCAAGAAGCCACAAAGTTTCCTGACCTTTTGCCTGCGATTCCATCGCCGTTTCGGCGTGATCGCACGCTTTTCCGACCAGTCCTCCGCGGCTTACAACACACTTCGTTTCAGGGGATTCTCACGCAAGGTAAAACTGATAAGCTAGGCGAATCAGAGTGAAAGACCATTCGAGTGACAGTGAGCGTGACATTTCGTGAGCCGGGCGTCGTGGGAGCCGGCGTTTCCTTGCAGAGCAATCCGGAAAAGGATGCGACAATGCGGAAGTCCGAATCGTCAGAGCCTGCCTGCCTTCCCGCAATCGACATCGCGGCCACCCGTGAAAGGGACATGCAGAACATCGTGCATGCGCTTTCCGCGCTGGCCGAGGTCGCCCAGAGCCTCAAGGACGTTCCCCTTCGCCGCCCGCGGGCGGAAGACCTGATGGGGCTTGACGGCTGAGCGAGGGCGAGCGTCCTCCCATCACCGAATTCGATGCATCCGTCAGCGAAACTCGCGTGAACGGCCGTGCAAAAACCGCTAGAGCATTGGCAGCCGAGGCGGGATCGCTTCGGCATCGGACAATGCGGTTGAAACACGAAGCTCCGGATCCCGGCACCTCGCCGTCCGGGCGAAGGCGGGATTGCGGAGTGACGCCATGACCATCGTCGAAAGCCTCAGCCCCCGCGCGCTCCGTGCGCCGGAGAGCGGGATCGTCGAAGTTGTCAACTATGCGCGCGGGCGCGAGGGGCTGATCCCGCTGTGGGTCGGCGAAGGAGACCTGCCGACGCCCGAGTTCATCGCGCGCGCGGCCTCCGACGCGCTGCTGCGGGGCGAGACCTTCTACACCTGGCAGCGGGGAATTCCGGAGCTTCGGGCGGCGCTGTCGCGCTACTACGCGCGGCGCTTCGGCGCTTTCCTGCCGGACGAGCATTTCTACGTGGTCGGCTCGGGCATGCAGGCGATCAAGCTTGCCATCGAGGCGCTCGTCTCGCCGGGCGACGACATGGTCTACCTGACGCCGGCATGGCCGAATTTCGCCGCGGCGGCGGAGCTTGCCGGCGCCAACACCATCGCCGTGCCGCTCGATTTTGCCGGCGGGCGCTGGCAGCTCGACCTCCGTCGCGTCGAGGACGCGATCACGCCGAGGACGCGCGTGCTCTTCGTCAACACGCCCTCGAACCCGACCGGCTGGACGGCGACGCGCGAGGACCTTGCCAGCCTCCTCGCCATCGCCCGGCGGCACGATCTCTGGATCATGGCCGACGAGATCTATGCGCTCTATCACTATGCCGGCGGCCGGGCGCCCTCCTTCCTCGACGTGATGGAGGACGGCGACCGGGTGATCTTCGTCAATTCCTTCTCGAAGAACTGGTCGATGACCGGCTGGCGCGTCGGCTGGATCGTCGCCCCGCCGGAAATCGGCCAGGTGCTGGAAAACCTCATCCAGTATTCCACCTCCGGCGTGCCGCAGTTCCTGCAGCAGGGCGCCGTCGTGGCGCTCGACGAGGGCGATGCCTTCGTGCAGGCGAATATCGACAAGGCGGCGCGGAACCGCGACATCTTCTGCGAGGCGCTGATCGCCACCAACCGGGTGGAGACACTGAAGCCGGACGGCGCGCTCTATGCCTTCCTGAAGATCGACGGCGTGACGGATTCGCGCCTTGCCACGCTCGACATCGTCGACCGCACCAATGTCGGCCTTGCGCCGGGCACGGCCTTCGGTCCCGGCGGCGAACTCTTCATGCGGGCCTGCTTCCTTCGGAATAGCGGCCAGGTCGCGGAAGCGGCCGAGCGGCTCGCCCGCTACATCGCCGCGCGCTGATCATTCCGCCAGCCGGGCGAGCAGGAAATCGGCGCGCTCGGTGACCGGCGCCTTCGGCAGGATCACCGTCTCGTAGCCGAGCAGCGGATAGGTCGTTTCGAGGCGGGCATATTCGGCGAGCGCGGCGTCGAAGCCGTGGCGGCGCTCCGCATCGCCGGCATAGATCTCCGGCCAGGGCGGCGTGAGGAAGACCTTACGGTTATAGCGATGTGCGGCGGCAAGCGCCGCCAGGACCGGCTCGCCGCCGGACGCTTCCAGCGCGGAGGCGGCATCCACCAGCCCGCGATCGAAGAAGACGAAGCCGGGGTGACCGACCATACGCTGCCGGTCGGCGAGCGCCAACTCCACCGCGCGGCGGGCGAAGGCGGCGAGGTCGAGCCAGGGCAGCGCGCTGCCGCCGACGGCCAGTTCCTCCTGCACGATGCGGCGGCCAGGCTCCTCGACGACGGCATGGCCACGCCGGGCGAGCTCTGCCAGCAGGGTGGACTTTCCGCCGCCGGAGCAGCCGGACAGCACGATGAAGCGATCGGACATATTCTTACCTTTCTCGGACAGGAAAAGGGCCGGGCGCAATTGCGGTTGCGTCCCATGGGCAGGCGGGGTGATATGCCTGCTATTCTTGCGATTCGGAGGTTTGCATGGCGGTTCTGGTAACGGGTGGGGCGGGCTATATCGGCAGCCACATGGTCTGGGCGCTGGTCGATGCCGGCGAGGACGTCGTGGTGCTCGACCGGCTCTCCACCGGGTTCCGCTGGGCTCTGGCGCCGGAAGCCCGGTTCTACGAGGGCGACATCGCCGATGCGGCGCTGCTGGCGCAGATCTTCGCGGAAAACCGCATCGATGCGATCATCCACTTCGCCGGCTCGATCGTGGTGCCGGAATCGGTCGCCGATCCTCTTTCCTATTACGAGAACAACACGGTCAAGTCACGCGCGCTGATTGCCGCGGCCGTCGCGGCGAAGGTGCCGCATTTCGTCTTCTCCTCCACCGCCGCCGTCTACGGCACGCCGGACGGCACCGAACCGGTGTCGGAGACCGCCGCGCTCCGGCCGGAATCGCCCTACGGCTCCTCAAAGCTGATGACCGAGATCATGCTGCGCGATACCGCCGCCGCGCATGACTTCACCTATACGGCGCTGCGCTACTTCAACGTGGCGGGAGCCGATCCGCGCGGGCGCACCGGCCAGTCGACCAAAGGCGCGACCCATCTCATCAAGGTCGCCTGCGAGGCCGCGCTCGGCAAGCGCACGGGCATGGAGGTCTACGGCACGGACTATCCGACGCCGGACGGCACCTGCATCCGCGACTACATCCACGTCTCCGACCTTGCGAATGCCCATCTGAAGGCGCTGCAGCGCATGCGGGCGGGCGGCGGGTCCATCGTCGCCAATTGCGGCTATGGCCGCGGCTTCTCGGTGCTGGAGGTGCTGGAGAAGGTCAGGGCCGCCTCCGGCAAGGACTTCCCGGTGCGGTTCGCCGAACGGCGGCCGGGCGACGCGGTGCTCGTCGTCGCCGATCCGGCGGTCGCCATGAAGGAGCTCGGCTGGGTGCCCGAGCACGACGACCTTTCCTTCATCGTGCGCACCGCGCTCGACTGGGAGGACCATCTCGGCCGGCGCAACCAGATCTAGCTCCGGTTAGATCAGGATTCGCCGAGTTCCGCCTTCTCGTAGGCGATGGCGTGCTCAATGAGCTGCGCCCAGATTTCCTCGTAGAAGCCGCCTTCGAGGCCGTGCGCCTCGGCATTGCGGCGGGCGTTGTCGCGCACCTGCCTGACGCGTTCCGGCACGTCGGCGGGAATGCCGAGGCCCGCCTTGATCTCGGCGGCGCGGCGGATGAAGGTCCAGCGTTCGGCGAAGAGCGTCATCAGCCCGTTGTCGACCCGGTCGATGTTCTCCCGGATTTCCGCCATCGTCGTGCAGTCTGCCGCAGTCTTCGCCATTCCGGTCTCCTGTTTTGCGGACCCGGATAGCAGAGGAATGGTGTGGGGAAAAGGCGGCTGCGTGTCGCAAGGCCACATGCAGGCCCGGGGGTGGGCAAAAGGAGGGTGCGGTCCTGTCTTTCGCCTGCGGGCCTGCATGCTGGCCGAGGCGGACCCTAGGAAAGCAAGCTGGCGCGAGGCTGGATGTCCTCACGTGGGTGATGTCAGGCCCCGAGCGCCAGTTTGATCGCGAGCCCGACGAGGCTGACGGCGAGCACGCCGCCCGCCCACAGGCCGGCGAACCACAGCAGTTTCGAGGCGGTCGAACGCTCCCCCGCCATCAGTGATAGCCCTCCTCCGGATCGACCTTGCCGCGGAAGACCCAGTAGGCATAGGCCGTGTAGCCGAGGATCATCGGCACGAGCACAACCGCGCCGACAATGAGGAAGGCAAGGCTCTCCTCAGGCGCGGCGGCCTCCCAGATCGTCAGCGAGGCCGGCACGATATAGGGATAGAAGCTGATGCCGATGCCGGCAAAGCCGAGCACGAAGAGACCGAGCGCGGCGATGAACGGCCGCGAATCGTGCTCGGTTTTTAACCCATGGATCAGCATCGCGAAGCAGCCGAGCACGAGCAGCGGCACCAGCAGGCTGAAGACGATGGTCGGCCAGCCGAACCAGCGCTCGAAATAGAGCGGCTCCAGGAAGGGCGTCCAGAGGCTGAAGACGCCCATGGCGGCGAGCGTGCCGATGCCGGCGCGCAGGGCATGGCGGCGCGCGCGGGCGGCAAGTTCGCCGGTGGTCTTCATCACCAGCCAGGTGGCGCCGAGCAGGCCATAGCCGATGAGCAGCGCGATGCCGGTCGCGATGGAGAAGGGCGTCAGCCAATCCCACCAGCCGCCGGCATAGGCGCGGCCCGTGACGGGAATGCCCTGCACCAGCGCGCCGAGCGCCACGCCCTGCATGAAGGCCGCCACCATGGAGCCGCCGGCAAAGGCGATGTCCCAGAGGAATTCGCCGCGCTTCGTGCGCCAGCGGTATTCGAAGGCGACGCCGCGGAAGATGAGGCCGAGCAGCATGAGGATGAGCGGCATGTAGAGCGCCGGCAGGATGGTCGCATAGGCGAGCGGGAAGACGGCCATCAGCCCGCCGCCGCCCAGCACCAGCCAGGTCTCGTTGCCGTCCCAGACAGGCGCGACGGAATTCATCATCACGTCGCGGTCATGCTTTTGCTTGAAGAGGGGGAACAGGATGCCGACGCCGAGGTCGAAGCCGTCGAGGATGACATAGGCGAGCACCGCGAAGGCGATGATGGCCGCCCAGAGGAAGGGAAGGTCAAGCACCATGGCGATGGCTCCCGGCTTTGCTGGAGACGGCGGCGGCGGGCGTGATGCCGGCCGTGCGGATGGGGCCGTCCTCCTCGGGCATGGGATCGCGCGGCAGGCGGCCCATCAGGCGCAGGATATAGAAGGTGCCCGCGCCGAAGACGAGGAAATAGACGACGATGAAGGCGATCAGCGAGGTCGCGACGGCCGGCGCATCGACGGGCGCGACGGAATCGGCCGTCAGCAGGTGACCGTAGACCGTGTAGGGCTGGCGGCCGACCTCCGTCGTCACCCAGCCGGCGAGCACGGCGAGGAAGCCGGCCGGCCCCATCAGCACGGCGGAGCGGTGCAGCCAGCGGTTCTCACCGAGCGTGCCGCGCCAGCGACACCAGAGCGACCACAGGCCGAGGCCGAGCATCGCGAAGCCGATGGCGACCATGATGCGGAAGGACCAGAAGACGACCGCGACAGGCGGCTGCAGGTCGCGCGGCACCGTGTCGAGGCCCGCCAGCGGCGCATTCAGGTCGTGCCTGAGGATGAGGCTCGACAGCTTCGGAATCTCGATAGCGTAGTCGACGCGCTGCTCGGCCGTATTGGGCAGGCCGAAGAGGATGAGTGGCGCGCCGTCGGGGTGGCTCTGGAAGTGGCCCTCCATCGCCATGACCTTGGCGGGCTGGTGCTCCAGCGTGTTGAGGCCGTGCATGTCGCCTGCGAATATCTGGATGGGCGCGACCAGTGCCGCCATCCACATCGCCATCGAGAACATCTTCCCCGCCCGCTTCGGCGCGTCGCCGCGCAGGAGATGGAGGGCGCCCACGCCCCCGACCACGAAGGCCGTGGTGAGATAGGCGGCGAGCACCATGTGCACGAGCCGGTAGGGGAAGGACGGGTTGAAGATCACCGCCCACCAGTCGGTGGGCACGAACTGGCCCGCCTCGTTGACGGAGAAGCCGGCGGGCGTCTGCATCCAGGAATTGGCGGCGAGGATCCAGGTCGCCGAGATAAGGGTGCCAAGGGCGACCATGAGCGTGGCGAAGAAATGCAGCTTCGGGCCGACACGGTCGAGGCCGAACAGCATGACGCCGAGGAAGCCCGCCTCGAGGAAGAAGGCCGTCAGCACCTCATAGCCCATCAGCGGCCCGATGACCGGGCCCGCCTTGTCGGAAAAGACGCTCCAGTTGGTGCCGAACTGATAGGACATGACGATGCCGGAGACCACGCCCATGCCGAAGGCGAGCGCGAAGATCGTCTTCCAGAAATTGAAGAGCGCGAAATAGACCTCGTCCTTCGTCCAGAGCCAGAGGCCCTCCAGCACGGCGAGATAGCTCGCGAGGCCGATGGAGAAGGCGGGGAAGATGATGTGAAAGGAGACCGTGAAGGCGAACTGCAATCGGGCAAGCAGCGTTGCATCCAGCGTTTCGAACATTCGATCCCATCCTTTCCGGGCGCCGCAGCCCTCTCGACTGCCGTCAGCAAGGATGTGGGCCGGAAATGGGAAAGGTCAATTCCGGCCCCCTGCCCCACGTTGCCGCAGCGCGACAATCGCCCGCGTGCGGCATTTTCGCTTACACCACGCGGGGGCAGAAACGGGCGAAGCTCCCGGTGTTCCCACCGAGAGCTTCGCAGGACGCCGGCGGGGCGTCAGGACAATCCGCTTGCGCAGGGGCTCGATCACCCGAGCGCAGGAGGCTGATCAGTTGGCGTTGACCGGAGCAACCGAGCGGTAGTCGCCGCGCGCCGCGCCCTGGCTGTCGGCAGCGTTGTCGCGCACGAGGACGCGCTTGTCGCCGATGCTGTGCGTGCGAACCGCGTCGACGCTCTGGGCCTGAACCGGCTGGCGGGCGCCACCGACGAAGTAGTCACCGCCCGGAGCGGCGAGGGCAGCCGAGGCACCGAAAACGGAGGTGGCCAGAAGGGCGGCTGCGACAGTGGTGTTGAAGGTCTTGGTCATTGTTTTTGTCCTTGTATCAGGTCTGGGTATCAAATCTGGGTATCAAAAGGGTCGTCCGGTGACGCCAAAGATCAGTTGGCGTTGCCCGGAGCCATGGTGCGGTAGTCGCCGCGGTCGGAGGGCTGGGTAGCGGTTGCGACGACGTGCTTGTCGCCGATGCTGCTGGTGCGAACGCTGTCGACATGGCTCTTCACGGCGTCCGGCGAACCGCCGACATAATAGTCGCCGCCGGCGAAGGCTGCGGAGGCGCCGAAGACGGAAGCAGCGACGAGAGCTGCGGCGAAGGTGGCATTGATGGTCTTGGTCATTGTCGTATTCCCTGGTTCAATTCGTGTGGGGGGCAAGCCCCGCAGGGCTTGCCGTTTCCGGTGATCAGTTCTGGTAGTTGCCGGCCGGGCGGTAGTCGCCGCGGTCGTAGGGCTTCGGCTGGGAAGCCTGCTGCCTGATCACGACGTTGCCGTTGCTGTCGACGCTGTTGGTGCGGAAGCCGTCGACGCGGGTCTCGGTCTTCACGGCGTCCGGCGAACCGCCGACATAGTAGTCACCGCCGGCGAAGGCTGCGGAGGCGCCGAAGACGGAAGCGGCGACGAGGGCTGCGGCGAAGGTAGCATTGATGGTCTTGGTCATTGTCATATTCCTTGGTTCAATATTTCGCGGGCAAGTCTTGGGAGGCTGCCGTTTTCAGAGATCAGTTCTGGTAGTTGCCGGCCGGGCGATAGTCGCCATGGTCGTAGGGCTGCGGGATGGCAGCTTCGCGCCGGATCACCATATGGCGCTCGCCGATGCTGTTGGTCTGGAACCGGTCGAGGCGCTCGTGCTGGGCGGGCTTCACGGCATCCGGCGAACCGCCGACATAGTAGTCGCCACCGGCGAAGGCGGCGGAGGCGCCGAAGAGGGAAGCTGCTGCAAGAGCTGCGGCGAAAGCGGTGTTGAGGGTCTTGGTCATTGTCCTTGTCCTTTCCTATATGTGTTCCGGAGGAAGCGGCGGTGCGGTCTTGCTCGATTGCCGGGGCGGGCCAGTTCGGGGCGCTCACAGCTCTCTTTGCTTCAACATTTCCGACATCGTCTTTCCTTCGGTTGTCTTTCCGGAAGCGGGGTGTGCCGCTTTCGTGAATTAAAGATGGTCCCTCAATTTGTGGGACGCAAGGGCCTCGAATTGGAAACAACCGTCAACGTTTTTTGAACAGTGAAAATCGCCTTTGCCGGGCACAACCGGAATGCGGAAAAAGGCGCCGAACCGTCCACATGGACGGTTTTTTCATGCGCGTTTTCGCCGGCGCAAGGAATTGATTTAACATGTTAAATTTTTCGATTTGCGCGCAGGAAAGTAGAAGCGCACGCAGAAAATGCAGCGCGCCGGCGCCGCGTTAACCTTTGCGGCGTTATCACCGCGTTTGTCGATTTCAAGAGTTTCACGAATGTGTGACGATCAAAAAATCGGCCTCGAAACGCCCTCCGGCGCCCGTTCAATTGTGACGAAAATGTGACAAATCATGGCCGCGTGTGGCCGGACGGGGCGCAGGCGATTCCCTTTCGCGCCCTGTCGGCGCTCCGTCCGAAGCGCCGGCCCTGTTTCGCGCCCGCCGATCTCAGGCGGCGCGCAGGTAGTGCTCGGCGAGCTCCGTCCAGAAGGCGGCACCGACCGGCAGGAGATCGTCGTTGAAGTTGTAGCCGGGGTGATGCAGCGACCTGTCGTTCCCGCCGGTGCTGCCGCCGAGGAAGAAATAGGTGCCCGGCCGCGCCTTGAGCATATAGGCGAAGTCCTCGCTGCCCATGAAGGGACGCTCGAGATCGACCACCTTGTCGGCCCCGGCGAAGCGGGTGGCGAGGTCGCGCACAAGATCGGTCTCGGCCTTGTGGTTGACGGTCGCATCGTAGAAGCGCTGGTAGTTCACCGCCGCGCTCATGCCGTAGCTTTCCGCCTGCCGCTCGGCGACGAGGCGGATGCGGCGCTCCAGCTCGTCGCGCACGGCGGGGTCGAAGGAGCGGATGCCGACGACGATTTCGGCCCGGCTCGGGATGATGTTGCTGGCCGAGCCCGCATGGAACGAGCCCACCGTCACCACCGTCGGGTCGAGCGGGTGGATATTGCGCGACACGATGGTCTGCAGCGCCATGACGATGGAAGCGCCGCAGACGATGGGATCCAGCGTCTCCTGCGGCTCGGCGCCGTGGCCGCCGACGCCGTTGACCGTGATGCGCGCCTCGTCGACCGCCGCCATGATCGGCCCTTCGCGCAACGCGAACTGGCCGAAGGGCAGGTTCGGCTCGTTGTGGAGCGCGAAGACGGCGTCGCAGGGGAATTTCTCGAACAGCCCCTCCTCCACCATGATCTTCGCCCCGCCGAAATTCTCCTCGGCCGGCTGGAAGATCAGGTGCACCGTGCCATCGAAATTGCGCCGCTCGGCAATCGCCTTGGCCGCGCCGAGCAGCATGGTGGTGTGGCCGTCATGACCGCAGGCATGCATCTTGCCCGGCGTCTTGCTGGCATAGGCAAGGCCCGTCTCCTCATGGATCGGCAGCGCGTCGATATCGGCGCGGATGCCGATGGACCTGCTGCCCGTGCCGTTCGTCAGCGTCGCGACGAGGCCCGTCTTTGCAAGGCCGCGCGTCACCTTGTAGCCGTAGCTTTCGAGATGCCGGGCGATGACGTCGGAGGTGCGGACCTCCTCCAGGCCGAGTTCCGGATGCTCGTGCAGGTCGCGGCGGATCGCCACCAGTTCCGGCATGGAGTTGAGCAGGGTCGTATGGATCGTCATCTAGGCACCACGCGTCGGGATCTTGCTTTCGAAATAGCGGAAGGCGACCACCAGGATGGCGGTCAGGCAGAGATAGATGAGCGCCAGCAGCAGCAGCGGCTCATAGGTGATGTAGGTCTCCTGCCGCACCTTGGAGATGACGGCATAGACGTCGATCACCGTGATGGTCGCGACCAGCGGCGTCGATTTCAGCTGGAGCACGGTCTCGCCGTTCAGCGTCGGCAGGGCGCGGTGCACGGCGCGCGGCAGCCAGATGCGGCGGAAGGCCGTGAACGGGCTCATGCCATAGGCGCGGGCGGCTTCCAGCTCTCCCCTCGGAACACCGGCAAAGGCCCCGCGCATCACCTCGCCCTCATAGGCCGCGAAGGAAAGGGTCAGCGCCGCCACGCCATAGGGCCAGGCCTCGCGCAGATAGGGCCACAGGAAGGAGCTGCGGATGCTCGGGAACTGCGGGAACAGCGAGCCGAGCCCGTAATAGAGCAGCCAGAGCTGAAGCAGCAGCGGCGTGCCGCGGATGACGGTGCAGAAGCCCTTGGCCAGCATCTTGAGCGGCCACGGCCCCGTCACCTGCACGAGACCGATGGGCACGGCGAGCAGGAAACCGAGAAAGGCGGTGCTGAACAGCATCAGCAGCGTCACGCCGACGCCATAGGCGAGGCGGCCGGAATATTTCGGCACCCAATCCCAGCGCATGAACCAGACGACGCAGAAGACGAGGATGGCGGCGATCGCCATCAGCACGATGCGGTGCGGTTTGAAGAAGCTCTGCTTCGAAGGCAACTCGGTGAGCGCCATGGCGGAGACGGTTTGCTCGCTCATCAGGCCGGCCTCGTCATGCCGCGCCGGTAATGGCGCTCGATGAAGCCGATCAGCACGTTCGAGATCAGCGTGATCATCAGGTAGAGCACGCCGGCCGCGCAGAAGAAGAGAAGATAGGCCTTGGTGCTGCCCGCCGCCTGACGCGTCACGAGCGTCAATTCGCTGAAGCCGACGACGGCGAGCAGCGCCGTGTCCTTGGTGGCGATCAGCCAGAGGTTGGAGAGGCCGGGAATGGCGTGCGGCAGCATGGCGGGCAGGGTGACGCGGCGCATGATCTGCACCGGCGACATGCCATAGGCGCGCGCCGCCTCGATCTCGCCCGCCGGCACCGCCTTGATCGCCCCGCGCAGCACCTCGGTGGAATAGGCGCCCTGCACGACGCCGATGACGAAGATGCCGGCGGCAAGGCCGCTGATATCGACCGCGCCCCAGCCGAGGGCGGCGGAGATCTGGTTCAGCACGTCGGTACCGGCATAATAGAGGATGAGGATCAGCACGAGCTCGGGCACCGCGCGCACCAGCGTCGTATAGACCTCCAGCAGGTCCTTCGTGACCGGCCCGCCATAGAGCTTGCCCATGGCGCCGCCGGTGCCGAGGACGAGGCCGAGCCCGTAGCCGCCGATGGCGATCTGGATGGAATTCCAGAGCCCGCCGAGCAGGACCCCGCCCCAGCCGGGCGGTTGGATGGCAAGCAGGCTCCAGTTGATCAGCGATCCGGCATCGGCCATGGGGTCTTCTGTTCCTTCAGGTCAATCTCGCGGCGTTTCTTCTTCGGGGAGAGGCTCGCCCCTCATCCGGCCTGCCGGCCACCTTCTCCTTGGCTGCGGGGCGAAGGAGATATGCCGCACCGGTTTCCCAGGACCCCGGCATTGCGTTGGGCAGGTCCCCTCTCCCCGCCTGCGGGGAGAGGGTGAGGGGCAAACGCCCGGCAAACGGTATCAGCCGCCGTAGATGTCGAAGTCGAAATACTTCTTGGAGAATGCCTCGTAGGTGCCGTTCTCGCGGATCGCCTTGATCGCGGCGTTGATCTTCTCCTTCAGCGCGGTCTCGCCCTTGCGCAGGCCGACGCCGACGCCGAGGCCGAGGACTTCCGGATCGTCCTTGACCATGCCCTTCATGTCGCAGCAGGCAGCGCCCTGCTCGGACTTGAGGAATTCCAGCATGGCGACGGAATCGGCCTGCACCGCATCGATGCGGCCGGCGGCGAGGTCGTTGTTGGCCTCGTCCTGCGTCTGGTATTCCTTGACCGTCACGCCGGCCGGGGCGAAGTACTTGTTGGCATAGACCTGGTGGATGGTCGCCACCTGCACGCCGAGCGTCTTGCCGGCAAGGCCTTCCGGCGTCGGCTCGAACTTCTGGTCCTTCGGACCGATGATGCCCGGCAGGGTGTTATAGTATTTATCGGAGAAGTCGATGGTCTGCTGGCGCTCCGGCGTGATCGACATGGAGCCGATGATCATGTCGATCTTGTTGGTGGTCAGCGCCGGGATGATGCCGTCCCAGGCGACCGGCGTGATGACGCAGTCGAGCTTGGCCTCGGCGCACATCGCCTTCATGAAGTCCACTTCCCAGCCTTCCCAGTTGCCCGAGGCGTCCGGCGAGGTGAAGGGCGGATAGGGCTCGGCGGCAAAGCCCACGCGGACCTGCTCGGCGGCCGCGCCGGAAATGGCCGCAAGGCCGAGGGCGGCGGCAAGAGCGATTGTCTTCAAGGCATTCTTCATGGTCTTCCCTCTGTTGGTCTTATGATTTTCAGTGGATGGAGCTGATGAATTTCTTGAGGCGCTCGGATTTCGGCGCGCCGAAGATCTCGTCGGGCGGGCCCTGTTCCTCGATCACGCCGCCGGCCAGGAACACGACATGGCTCGCCACGTTGCGCGCGAACTTCATCTCGTGGGTGACGAGGATCATCGTGCGCTTCTCCTTGGCGAGATCGCCGATGACGGAAAGCACCTCGCCCACCAGTTCCGGGTCGAGCGCGGAGGTGGGTTCGTCGAAGAGCATGACATGGGGCTGGATGGCGAGCGCCCGGGCGATGGCCGCGCGCTGCTGCTGGCCGCCGGACAGGAAGGCGGGATAGGCGTCGCGCTTCTCGTAGAGCCCGACGCGGCGCAGCAGCGCCTCGGCCCGGTCGACCGCCTCGTCCTTCTTCACGCCCAGCACATGGACCGGCGCCTCGATGACGTTTTCGAGGATGGTCATGTGCTGCCAGAGATTGAAGCTCTGGAACACCATGCCGAGGCGCGAACGGATGCGCTGGACCTGCTTTCGGTCCGAAGGCGTCATGCCGCCATGGCCGTCCTTCTTCATGGCGATGGTCTCGCCGTGGATCGTCACCGTGCCGGCGCTCGGCAGTTCCAGCATGTTGATGCAGCGAAGGAAGGTGGACTTGCCGGAGCCGGAACCGCCGATGATGGCGATGACGTCGCCCTCATGCGCGGTGAGCGATACGCCCTTGAGAACCTCCAGCGGCCCGAAGCGCTTGTGCAGGTCCGTGACCGCGATTGCCTCGGCGCGTTCCGTCATCGCGGAGACGTCTCCGGCGCACGGAAAATCGATGCATGACCCATGCCAAATTCCCCTGTTTTTAGCGTTCCCGCGGGCATCTTCGGCCCGTCGTTTCGTCTTGTTGAAACCATCGTGGCACTTGTTAAGAAATTATTCAAGCGTATAATAATCGCATCGCTGACTTTTCCGGCAGCGCCCGCCCACGATCCATTTTCACGAGGAGCACTGAATGACCGCCTACGGTTCGCAGGAAATGTCGGCCCCCCTGAAGCGCGTGCTGATGCGCCGCCCGGGCGCAAGCCTTGCAGCGGCCGATCCGGCCAAGTGGCATTATGGCCCGACCTTCGACGGCGCCCGCGCGGTCCACCAGTACAAGGCCTTCGCCGACCTCGTCGAAAAGTCCGGCACCGAGATCATCTGGCTGGAGGACGACGGCGATGGTCTCGCCGACGCCATGTTCACGCACGATCCGTCGTTGATGTCCGACCATGGCGCGATCCTGCTGCGCATGGGCAAGCCGCTGCGTGTCGCGGAAACGGCCCTGCACGAGAAGGCCTATGCCGAGCGCCAGATCCCGATCCTCGGCCGCATCACCGGCGAAGGCACCGTCGAGGGAGGCGACTGCATCTGGCTCGACGCGAAGACGCTGGTCATCGGCCGTGGCGTGCGCACGAACCAGGACGGCATCGACCAGATCACGAAGATCCTCGCGCCGCACGGCGTCACGGTTCTCGCCTACGACCTGCCGCTCTGGCACGGCGAGGAAGCCTGCCTCCACCTGATGAGCGTGATGAGCCCGCTTGCCGACGATCTCGCGCTCGTCTTCGCGCCGCTGCTGCCGGCTGCCTTCTACCAGATGCTGAAGAAGCGCGGCATTCGCCTCATCGAGGCCCCGGCCGACGAGTTCCACGCCAGCAACGGCCTTTCGCTCAACGTGCTGCCGACACGGCCCCACGAGGTCATCATGGTGGAAGGCTTTCCGGCCACCAGGGCGGCGATGGAAGCGGCCGGCTGCAAGGTCGAGACCTTCGAGGCCGACGCGCTGTGCATCGCCTGCGAGGGCGGCCCGACCTGCCTGACGCGGCCGGTGCTGCGCCGGGCGGCCTAGAAACCGGAAGAGGAACCATGGCCCGCCGGACCTTCCATCGCGCTCCCGAAGCCGAACGCCGCCACGACCTGATCGAGGCGACGCTCGACTGCATCGCGGAATATGGCCTCGAGGGCGCGACGGTCCGGCAGATCGCCATCAAGGCGGGCGTCACGGCGGGCCTCATCCGGCATTACTTCCAGTCCAAGGAGCATATCCTCCAGGAAGCCTACCGCGTCGTCATCGCCCGTCTCACCGAGAAGGCCGAGCGGGTGACGGGGGACCCGGAAACGCGGCTGCGCGACTTCATCGTCATCAACCTGACGGAGCCGGTCGCCAACAGTCGCAGCCTTTCGCTCTGGGCCTCCTTCATCAGCCGCGTCAGCGTCGACCCCGAGCTTGCCGCGATCCACCGCGAAGGCTATCTCGGCTTCCGCAACGCATTGGAGGCGCTGCTCGCGGATTTCCTCACTGAGCGCGGCGCGGACGCCTCGCCGGAGCGCTGCCGGCGGCTTGCCATCGCCATCAACGGCCTGCTCGACGGCCTGTGGCTGGAGGGCTGCCTTGCCGGCGAACTCTTCGGCGAAAGCGAACTCGTCGGGATCGCGCTCTCCACCATCGAGACGCTTCTCGGACTGACCTTCAGGCCCAAGGGCTAAACGACATTTTTCAGGGAGGACGGCCATGCGCTACGCATCCATCACAGACCGGCTTCAGAATCTCGGCTCGGAGAAATGGGCCATCCATGCCGAAGCGCGGCGCATGAAGGCCGAGGGCAAGCCCGTCATCGAGCTGACCATCGGCGAACCGGACGTGGCGCCCGACCCGACGCTGCTGGCCGAAGCCACCCGCGCCATGCATGCCGGCCGTTACCGCTATTCCAACGGCCGGGGCGAGCCGGCCGTCGTCGGTGCGCTGGTGCGCAAGTACCAGAAGCGCCGCAGCGACGTGACAGCGGAGAACATCCTGTGCTTTCCCGGCACGCAGACCGCCCTCTTCGCCGTGATGCTCGGCCTCGTCGAGGCGGGCGATGCGGTGCTCGTCGGCGATCCGCTCTATGCCAGCTACGAGGGCGTCATCCGCGCGACGGGCGCAAGCTGCGTGCCCGTGCCGCTGCGCCCGGAAAACGGCTTCCACATGAAGGCGGCCGACCTCGAAGCCGCCATCACGCCGGAATGCCGCGTGCTGCTGCTCAACACGCCGCACAACCCGACGGGCGCTGTGCTGACGGCGGAAGAGATCGCCGAGATCGGCGCCGTCTGCCGCAGGCACGACCTCTGGATCGTCTGCGACGAGGTCTACGAGCAACTCGTCTTCCGCGGCACCTTCGCCTCCCCCTTCGACAACGAGGACCTTGCCGAGCGCACCGTCGTCGTCTCCTCCATCTCCAAGTCGCATGCCGCGCCGGGCTTCCGCAGCGGCTGGGCGATCGGCCCGGCGGAGTTCTGCACGCGGCTGCTCGCCGTATCCGAGACCATGCTGTTCGGCGGCCAGCCCTTCATCGCCGACATGACGGCCTATGCGCTCGACAATCCCATCGCGACCGCCGCCACCATGCGCCGGACCTATCAGGCGCGCGCCGCGCGCTTTGCCGACGCCCTCTCCCGGGCGCCGGGCGTCAAGCCGCTGCCGCCGGAAGCCGGCATGTTCATCGTGGTCGACGTCTCGCAGACCGGCATGAGCGGCGAGGATTTCGCCTGGGCGCTGCTGCGCGAGGAATTCGTGGCGACGATGCCCGGCTCCTCCTTCGGCGAGCAGGCGGAGGGCTTCATCCGCCTCAGCCTCACCGTTCCGGACCCCCATATCGACGAGGCATGCCGACGCATTACCGCGCTCGCCGCCCGCGCCACGAGCCCCAAGGAGCGCTGCGCATGACCACGAAGACCGTCGGGGAAGTTCTCGTCGACCTTTTGGAAGCCAATGGCGTCGAGGTGGTGTTCGGCATTCCGGGCGTGCACACGGTCGAGCTTTACCGGGGCCTTGCCGCCTCGAGGATCCGCCACATCACCCCGCGCCACGAACAGGGCGCGGGTTTCATGGCCGACGGCTATGCGCGCGTTTCCGGCAAGCCGGGCGTGGCCCTCGTCATCACCGGGCCCGGCCTTACCAACACCATCACGGCGATGGCGCAGGCGCGGCAGGATTCCGTGCCGATGCTGGTGATCTCCGGCGTCAACAAGCGCGATTCGCTCGGCCACGGCCGCGGCCTGCTGCACGAGCTGCCGGACCAGCAGGGCATGATGAAGACGCTGGCGCTCTATTCGCACACGCTGCTCAATCCGGCGGACCTGCCGCTCGTCGTCGAGCGCGCCTTCGCCGTGCTGCTCTCCGGCCGCCCCGGCCCGGTGCATATCGAGATCCCGACCGACGTGATGGCCAAGCCCATCGAGACCGGCAGCTTCCCGGCCGCCGTCGCCACGCGCCCGCGCGCCGATGCGGAGACGCTGCAGCGCGCCGCCATCCTTTGCACCAACGCCTCGCGCCCGGTCATCCTTGCAGGCGGCGGCGCGGTGACGGCGGAAGAGGAGATCCGCGACCTTGCCGAGCGCATCGGCGCGCCGGTCGTCACCACCGTCAACGCCCGCGGCATGCTCGCCGGCCATCCGCTGCGCGTGCCGGCCAGCCCCAGCCTGAAGGCGGTGCGGCGGCTTCTTTCCGAGGCCGACCCCGTCGTCGCCTTCGGCACGGAATTCGGCCCGACGGACTACGACATCAATGTCGACGGCGGCTTCCCGCGGCTCAAGACGCTGATCCGCGTCGATATCGACGCCGCACAGCTCGCCCGCACGCCGCAGACCAGCCTTTCCATCTTCTCCAGCGCCAAGACGGCGGCCGCCGGCATGCTCGGCTTCCTCGAAGGGCACAAGCCGGTCAGCGAGGGCGCATCCCGCGCCGAGGCGGCCCGCAAGGGCGCGTGGAAGGAGCTGACGCCCAAGATGCAGGCGGAGATCGGCGTCCTCGACGCGATCTGGCGCACGCTGCCGAAGGCGATCGTCGTCGGCGATTCGACGCAGGCCGTCTATGCCGGCAACTACTATTGCGACGCGCCGCGCGCGCGAAGCTGGTTCAACGCCGCAACGGGCTACGGCGCGCTCGGCTACGCCCCGCCCGCCGCCGTCGGCGCAGCGCTGGCCGAGCCAGATGCGCCCATCGTCTGCCTTGTCGGCGACGGCGGGCTGCAGTTCTCGCTGTCGGAAATTGGCTCGGCGGCGGATGCCGGGGCGCGCGTCATCTTCCTCGTCTGGAACAATGACGGCTACCAGGAAATCGAGAACTACATGATCGACGCGGGCATCACGCCGGAGGGCGTAAAACCCTCCGCCCCCGATTTCATCGCCATCGGCACCGCCTATGGCGTGCCCTCCGAACGGCTCGCGGACGTGAAGGACCTGCCGGCGGCGCTGGAGCGGGCGGGCGGGCGCAAGGGGCCGAGCCTCGTCGAGATCCACCAGACGAAGACGGTGGGCGCGACGGCCTGACGGCGGAGGATCCACGCCACCACGCACGACGCCCCAAGCCGCCCAACAAAAAGGCCCGGTCGAAACCGGGCCCTTTCCAAATGCGATGCAAGGCGCTCAAACCGCCGGGCGGCTCTTGAGCAGGTCGCGGATTTCCGTGAGGAGCAGCACGTCTTCCGGCGGCGGTGCGGGTTCTTCCGCGCCTGCGGCCTTTTCCTTCTCCAGCGAGGTGCGCATGCGGTTCACGCCCTTGATCATCAGGAAGATGATCCAGGCGAGGATGAGGAAGTTGATGAGAACGGTGATGAAATTGCCGTAGGCGAAGACCGCGCCCTGTTCGCGGGCGGCGGCAAGGGACGTGGCCGTCACATTGCTCGACAGCGCGATGAAGTAGTTGGAAAAGTCGAAGCCTCCCCCCGTCAGGGCGCCGACGATCGGCATGACCAGATCGTTCACGACGGATTCGACGATCTTGTTGAAGGCTGCACCGATGATGACACCCACGGCGAGGTCCATGACATTGCCGCGGGCGATAAACGCCTTGAACTCATTGAGCATGAGGGTCTCCTGTTGCTGCGAGGCGAAAGCAGACTAATTTAGTTTTTCATGGGTTGAAACTGCCAATTGCCAATCTGGCAGCGCTTTGCACAGGCGAACATTTCCAACCCCGACCTTCGGCGCAATTTCCTTCCCGTCCGCTTTGGCCTATTCTCGCGACAAAGGCCGATGGACTGCGGGAGGAAGCATGCCGGGCTCGCTGATATTCGCCTTGGCGCTCGCCTATCTGCTCCTGCTCTTCGCGGTCGCAAGTTACGGCGACCGCAAGGCCAAGCATTCCGGCCGCTCGTCGAAGGGCCGGCCGCTCGTCTATGCGCTCAGCCTCGCCATCTACTGCACCTCCTGGACCTATTTCGGCGGCGTGGGGCTCGCCACCACCAACGGGCTGGAATTCGCCGGCATCTATATCGGCCCGATCCTGATGTTCACGCTCGGCATGCCGCTGATCCGCCGCATCGTGACGCTGGCGAAATCCGAACGCCTCACCTCCATCGCCGACTTCGTCGCCGCGCGCTACGGCAAGAACCCCGGCGTCGCCGCCGTCGTCGCGCTGATCTCGCTGATCGGCTACATCCCCTATATCGCGCTGCAATTGAAGGCGGTCTCCAGCTCCGTCTCCGCCATGGTCGATACGACCGGCTTCGGCATCGCCGCCTCGGGCGGGCTCATCGACCTGCCGCTGGTCGTGACGCTCTTCCTCGCCTGCTTCGCCACCGTCTTCGGTACGCGCCACACGGACGCGACCGAGCACCAGGACGGGCTCATCCTCGCCATCTCGATGGAATCGCTCGTCAAGCTCATCGCCATCGCCTCGGTCGGGCTCTACGTCATCTTCGTGATGTTCGACGGGCCGGGCGACCTGTGGCAGCGCGCCTCGCAAAGCCCGCGCGTCATGCAGGCGCTGACCTACGAGACACCGGTGGCGCGCTGGATCCTGCTCATCGTGCTGTCGGCCTTCGCCATCGTCATGCTGCCGCGCCAGTTCCACGTGACGGTGGTGGAGAACCGCACGGCAGGCGAACTGCGCACGGCGGGCATCCTCTTCCCGCTCTATCTCGTCGCCATCAACCTCTTCGTCCTGCCCGTCGCCATCGGCGGCGTGATGACCTTCAACGGCCAGGGCGACGGCGACCTCTACGTGCTGACCCTGCCCTTCGCTCTCGACCAGCCGGTGCTGACGCTCGTCGCCTTCATCGGCGGCTTCTCCGCCGCTACCGCCATGGTCATCGTCGCCTCGGTGGCGCTCTCCATCATGGTGTCGAACGACATCGTCATCCCGGTCGTGCTCCGGCGCAACCTCATCGGCGGCGTCGAGCAGCAGGACGACCTCTCGCGCATGCTGCTGCGTATCCGCCGGCTCGCCATCTTCTTCGTGCTGCTGCTCGGCTATGCCTACTATCGCGCGGCGACGGCCAATGCGGGCCTTGCCTCCATGGGCCTCCTCGCCTTCGCGGCGGCGGCGCAGGTCGCCCCGGCGCTGCTCGGCGGCCTCTTCTGGCGCAGCGCCAATGCGCGCGGCGCCATGGCCGGCATGATCTCCGGCCTCGTCGTCTGGGCCTACCTGCTCTTCCTGCCGAGTATCGGCGTCGCGGACAATGCCTATGTCGCCGAAACCATCCTCGGCTTCCTCTTCCCCGGCTCCACCATCTTCACCGGGGATGCCGCCGACCCGCTGGTCAACGCCACCCTCATCTCAATGCTGGTCAATGTCGGGGCCTATGTCGTCGGCTCACTCACCCGCAACCCGACCTCGCTGGAACGCCTCCAGGCCGGCACCTTCATCCGCTCCAAGCCGCGCCTCGAAAGGGCCTTCCGCGGCCGGCGCACGAAGGTAACGGTCAAGGACCTCAAGAGCACAATCGCCAAATATCTCGGCGAAGAGCGCATGCAGCGCTCCTTCCACACCTATGAGCGGCAGGTCGGCCGCTGGCTGGAGGACAATGCGCCGGCCGATGCCGCCATCGTGCATTTCTCCGAGCAGCTCCTCGGCAGCGCCATCGGCTCCTCCTCGGCCCGCCTCGTCCTCTCGCTCGTGCTCCAGCGTATCGACGACACGCCAACGGATACGGACTGGCTGCTCGACCAGGCCAGCGAGGCCCTGCAATACAATCAGGACATGCTGCAGACCGCGCTCGGCCAGATGGACCAGGGCATCGCCGTCTTCGACAGCGAGGGCAACCTCACCGTCTGGAACCGCCGCTTCCGCCAGCTCCTCGACCTGCCGGAATATGTCGGCCAGGTCGGCTTTCCGCTGGCTGACATCGTGGAGATCCTCGTCGAGCGCGGCGATATCGCCGAGGCCGACCAGGAGGCGGCGATCGTCCGCACCATGACCTTCGACGAGCCCTTCGCGCTGGTGCTTTCCGGCGGCGAGCGCATCATCGAGATCCGCACCAACGCCATGCCGGAAAAGGGGTTCGTCTCCACCTATACCGACATCACCGACCGCGTCGCCGCCGACCGCGCGCTCAAACAGGTCAACGAGACGCTGGAGCAGCGCGTCGCCCAGCGCACCGCCGAGCTCACCCGCGTCAACACCGAGCTTGCCGAAGCGCGCGCCGCCGCGGAAGAGGCCAATATCAGCAAGACGCGCTTCTTCGCCGCCGCCGGCCACGACATCCTCCAGCCGCTCAACGCGGCGCGGCTCTATTCCTCCTCGCTGGTCGAGCGGCTGGGCGATACGGAGAACCGGGCGATGATCCACAATATCGATTCCTCGCTGGAATCGGTGGAGGCGATCCTCGGCGCGGTGCTCGACATTTCCCGCCTCGATACCGGCGCGATGAAGCCGCGCGTGCAGACGGTTCCGCTCAAGGACCTGCTGAAGCGCATCGAGACCGATTTCGCGCCCGTCGCCCGCGCGAAGAACCTCAGGTTCACCGTGCTCCCCTCCTCGCTCGCCATCCGCACCGACCCGAACCTCCTGCGCCGCGTCGTGCAGAACCTCGTCTCGAACGCGATCAAATACACCAATTCCGGCAAGGTGCTCGTCGGCGTGCGGCGCAAGGGCGGGCACGCCTATATCCAGGTGCTCGATTCCGGCATCGGCATCCCCGCCTCGAAATTCCGCACCGTCTTCAAGGAGTTCGCCCGCCTGGACGAGGGCGCGCGCACCGCGCCGGGCCTCGGGCTCGGCCTTTCCATCGTCGACCGCATCTCGCGCGTCCTCTCCCATCCCGTGGAGCTGCAATCGACGCCGGGGCGCGGCACCAGCTTCAAGGTGCGCGTGCCGATCGATGCCGCCGCCAGCCGCCATGTCGCCGACAAGCCCGCCGTCGTGCCGGCCAGCGACGAACCGCTGAAGGGCCTCAGGGTGCTGTGCATCGACAACGAGCCGAAGATCCTCGACGGCATGCGGCTGCTGCTCTCAGGCTGGGGCTGCACGGTGACGCTCGCCGAATCCGTCGCGGCGGTCGAGGCGCTGGCCGCCGCCGAGCCGCCGGCCATCGACGCCGTCATTGCCGACTACCACCTCGACGACGGCACCGGCATTTCCGCCATCGGCAAGCTCCGCGCCGCGCTCGGCCGCGAGGTGCCGGCCTTGCTCGTCACCGCCGACCGCACGCCCGACGTGCGGGCCGAGGCGGAGCGGGACAATATCCTCGTGCAGAACAAGCCGGTCCGCCCCGCCTCGATGCGGGCGTGGCTGACGCAGTTTTCGGCCTTGCAGCGGGAGGCGGCGGAGTAGGACGGGGACCGCTCACGCGACCGCCGCCCGGAAGTATCGCTTGTGGAATGACTCTGTTGCGGCTTACTTCCTTCTCCCCGCAAGCGGGGAGAAGGGAAAAAACCGCAACGCTTTGCCCTGTGCGATTGCCCTGCCTCGAAGATCAGACTTGATGAGCCGGTCCCGGAGCGGCCCGGCCGAGCCCTACGCCGCCGCCTGCGCCGCGCCGATCTTGCCGAGCTGGATGACCGCCTGGGTGCGGCTGTCGACGTTGAGCTTGAGGAGAATGGCCGAGACATGGGCCTTGATGGTCGCCTCGGAGACGCCGAGCTCGTAGGCGATCTGCTTGTTCAGCAGCCCCTCGGCCAGCATGGCGAGCACGCGCGACTGCTGCGGGGTGAGCGTGCGCAGCCGGGCGATGAGGTCGGCCACCTCGCTGTCCTGCTCGGGCCCGCGCACATAGAAGCCGGGCGTATAGATATTGCCCTCCAGCACCGAGCTTATCCCCTCGCGGATATCCTCGATGGAGGCGGATTTGGAGATGAAGCCGGAGGCGCCGAGATCGAGCGCGCGGCGAATGGTGGCCGGGTCGTCGCTCGCCGAGACGATGACGACCGGAAGGCTCTGGAACTCGGCCCGCAGCGAAATGAGGCCGGAAAGGCCGCTGACGCCCGGCATGGCGAGGTCGAGCAGCATGAGGTCGGCGCCCGGATTGGCGGCAGCCGCCTTGCGCGCTGCCTCGAAATCGCCCGCCTCGACGATGTCCGGATTGCCCGCCATTCCGGTCAGCGCCTGTTTCAAGGCGCCGCGGAACAGCGGATGGTCATCCGCAATGATGATCGTGAGTGCCGATGCCATGCGCTCCCTCCCAGGAATGTGACGGGCGCAGCACGGTTCTGCCGGCGCAGGAAGCCCGTCAGGTCTTCTGCGGCACCGCCTTGCCGGGGGTGGCCTCCTCCTTGCCATCCTCCAGGTTCTTCACGATGCCCATGAACCTTTGCATCATCTTTTCCATGATGCTCATCGTCCGGTCAATCTCTTCGTCCGACGGGAGCGAGGGTTTTGCGGCCGTCAGGCCGCTCCCGGCGCCCTTTTCGAGCGCTTCGACGCGCTTCGTGAGGAGATCGAGCTCCTTTTCGAAGGCCGCGCGCTCGTCCGCCGCCATGCGGCAGACGATCTGACCGTCCTGCTCGCGGCAGAGCGAAATCTCGCCGGAAACCGTGTCGAGCCGCACCAGGCCGGTCTCGGTCTTCTCCATGCGGTATCGGCCCTCGCCCTCAGCATGGGCGGAGCCTGCCAGAAGGAGGGCGGCGAAGGTCAGGGGCAGAGCAGAGATTCGCATGCAAAATCCTCCAAGAGCCGGTTTGCGGCCTGTCGCCGGTGGACATTCGCCGTTCTTTGCGGCAAGCGCTACCGTCAATCGCGGCAGCCAATGGAGGAACGGACGAGATGGCAAGCATAATCTACAAGATCGTTCCGGCAAGTCTGTGGCAAGATGCGAAGGATGCCGGGATTTTCAAGGGCGCGGCCGTCGACCTTTCGGACGGCTATATTCATTTCTCCACCGCGGCCCAGGCGAAGGAGACCGCCGCCCGCCATTTCGCGGGGCAGAGCGACCTTCTCCTTGTCGCCGTCAATGGCGATGCGCTCGGCGACAAGCTGGTCTTCGAGCCTTCGCGCGGCGGCGATCTCTTCCCGCATCTTTATGCCGACCTGCCGCTTTCCGCCGTGCTCTGGGAAAAGCCCCTGCCGCTCGGCCCCGACGGCGCCCACCAGTTTCCGGAGATGTCCCTCTGATGTCGTTTCTCTCGAGCCTCGGCCGCAAGGGCCTCTTCCTCTTCGATCCCGAAACCGCGCACAGCCTTTCCATCGCCGCGCTGAAGGCGGGCGTCGTTCCGGCCTGCCCGGTGAAGGCCGATCCGCGCCTGACGCAGACCGTCGCCGGCATCGCCTTCCCCAATCCGCTCGGCATGGCCGCCGGCTATGACAAGAATGCCGAGGTGCCGGAAGCGCTGCTGCGCCTCGGCTTCGGCTTCACGGAGGTCGGCACCGTCACGCCGCGCCCGCAGGACGGCAATCCCAGGCCGCGCATCTTCCGCCTCATCGAAGACGGTGCCGTCATCAACCGCCTCGGCTTCAACAATGAAGGCCATGCCGCCGCGCTCGGGCGCCTCCGGGCCTGCCGGCGTGATGCGCTGATCGGCGTCAATATCGGCGCCAACAAGGACAGCGAGGACCGCATCGCCGATTACGTGGCCGGCATCCGCACCTTCTACGACGTCGCGCGCTATTTCACCGCCAACATCTCCTCGCCCAACACGCCGGGCCTGCGCGACCTTCAGGCGAAGGAAAGCCTGCATGCGCTGCTGTCGGCCGTGCTCACCACCCGCGCCGAAGAGGAGACCCGCAGGGGCCGCCCGGTGCCGGTTTTCCTGAAGATTGCGCCCGATCTCACCGAGGAGGGCCTCGACGACATCGCCGAGGTGGCGCTCGCCCATCCGCTCGACGGCCTCATCATCTCCAACACGACGCTGTCGCGCGAAGGGCTGCGCGACACCCGCCATGCCGGCGAGGCGGGCGGGCTTTCCGGAAAGCCGCTCTTCGAGAAATCGACCGTGGTGCTTGCCAAGATGCGCCGGCGCGTCGGCGAGCGCCTGCCGATCATCGGCGTCGGCGGCGTATCCTCGGCCGAGACGGCGGCGGAAAAGATCCGCGCCGGGGCGAACCTTGTGCAGCTCTATTCCTGCATGGTCTATGCCGGCCCGACGCTGCCGGGCGAGATCGTGAACGGCCTCTCGCGCATTTGTGATCGCGAGCAGATCGCCTCCATCTCAGCGCTTTGCGGCACGCGCACGGCCCATTGGGCCGATCGCCCCCTCTGATCGTCATACAGGAACCAAACTTGCCCGCTAGGGGTTTTCCCCTTGCGGGTGGAGCGTTCGGCAGAAGCCGGTTCGCACCGCGGTAGCCTGCGCCGACCCCGCCCGAAACGGCCGAAAAGGCCAGGAAGGGACGATACGATGAACGATCACGACGAACGTATCAGGCAAAGGGTCCACGAGATCTGGGAGGCGGAAGGCCGCCCGGAGGGTCGCGAGTATTCGCACTGGATGCGCGCCCGGGCGGAGATAGCAGAGGAGGACGGCGACGCCGCCCCCCATGCGAAGAGCGGCCTCATCCTGCGCCCCGACCTTCATCCGAAGGAAAGGCTCGACAGGGCGGCCAGTTCCGATATCGCCCGCAACGCGCTTCCGCCCGGCACGGTGCCGGAAAACCCGACGGCGGAAAATCCCGACCGCGTCACCCCGCTGAAACCCGCCCGCGCCAGAAAACCCCTCGACGCGCGCGACATGGACGCCCAGCTCGACCAGCCCCTGTAAGGGCAGGTCCGCTGAAAGGCCTCAAGCGAATTGCCGCCCCGCCAGCCCCGGCAGGCGGAGCGCCAGGAAAATCCCCCGAAACGCCAGGAAGAGATTGAGCGCGAGCCAGAGCCCGTGATTGCCGAGGAGCGGCACGAAGAGGGCGAGCGCCGCGAGATAGCCGACGAAGGCGGCCAGCATCATGTTGCGCATGGCCGAGGACCAGGTCGCGCCGATATAGACCCCGTCCATCTGGAAGGCGAGCGCGCCGGTGACCGCCGTCAGCGCCGCCCAAGGCAGGTATTTCGCGGCCTCCGCCTGCACGCTTTCCGTCGTCGTCAGGAAGCCGATCACATTCGTTCCAAAGACGAGGAAGAGCAGCGTCGTCACGATGCCGAGGCCGAAGGACCAGAGAAGCGTGAGCCGGACGGCGCGGTCGAAGGCCGGACGGAAATTCGCGCCGAAGGCCCGGCCGACGAGCTGCTCGGCCGCATTGGCGAGACCGTCGAGATAATAGCCGGCGACGAGGAAGATGTTCATCAGCACCGCATTGGCAGCCAGCACCAGCGGGCCCATGGACGAGCCGATGCGCGTCATGATGGCGAAGGCGCCGATCAGCACGAAGGTGCGGATCATGATGTCGCGGTTGAGCGAGAAGAGCGCCTTCATGCGCGCGCGGGCGAAGATTTCCGCCCGCGCCGGGCGATGTGCCCGGTCGAAGCGGGTGACGACGATGAGGAGGCCGGCGAGCATGCCGACCGTCTCGCCGGTGAAGGTGCCCCAGGCGATGCCGGCGACGCCCCAGCCGAGCCCGAGGCCGAGAGTGATCGACAGCACGATGTTGATGCCGTTGATGATCGCCTGCAGGGCGAGGCCCGTCATGCCCTGCCCGCGCCCGAGCACGAAGCCGAGCAGCGCGTAGTTGGCGAGCGCCATGGGCGCAGCGAGCACGCGGATGGTGAAATAGGTGGACGTCACCTCGGCGACAGCCGGCGACGGCGCCATCAGGAAGAGGCCGGCGGAGAGCAGGAGCGGCGAAAGCAGCGCGATCGCCAGGCCGCAGCAGAGCGCGATGGTGAGCGAGCGCCAGTAGACCGCCTGCTCCTCGCGCCGGTCACCGCGCCCGAAGGCCTGGGCGACGAGGCCGGTGGTGGAGGCGCGCAGGAAATTGAAGCTGCCGAGCAGGAGATCGAAGAGCACCGAGCCGACCGCCATGCCGGCCAGCGCATCGGCCGAGCCGAGCCGGCCTGCGACCGCCGTGTCGGTGAGGCCGAGCAGCGGCGTCGTCAGGAAGCCGAGCGTCATGGGAATGGCGATGGACAGCACCAGCCGGTGCGTCACCTCGAAGGGGCCGGCTCCTTCGTTTTCCTCTATCGTCGCTGCGCTCATGTTTCCGTCCCCCGCTGCCCTTGCAGCCCCTCATCCGCCTGCCGGCACCTTCTCCCCGCTTGCGGGGCGAGGCGCAATCCCGCTCAGTTCGAGAGCACCATCGCCCAGTAGCGCCGGTTGCCGGACGCCGGATTGGAGACGACCGCGACGCCGAGGCCGCGATAGTTGCCCAGCATGTTGGCAAGGTGCTTGGGCGACTGGTGCCAGGCCTCGAAGACCTCCGCCGCGCCCGCCTGCCCGGCGGCGATGTTCTCGGCGGCCGGAAGCGCCACGTCCATGCCCTTCATGCGTTTGCCGAAATTCGCGCCGAGGCCGATATTGTGCTCCATCCGGCCGGCGGCGGCCATGCGGCTTGCCTGATCCATGGCGGCGCGCTGCGCCGCCCCGTCGGCGGCAAGCGCCGGCAGGCCGCGCGTGGCGCGCAGCTTGTTGACCAGGGCGAGCGAGGCGGCGGTCTGGTCGCTGCCGGTGCCGGCGGAAGGGGCCGGCGGGCGGGTGGTGCAGCCGGCGGCAAGCGCGGCGACGGCCGCCCCGGAGGCGGCAAGGAAGTGTCTGCGGGAGATCATGATCAGCGGCGATAGCTCAAGAGACGGATGACGATGAAGACGGGGACGACGATGGCGGCACCGAGCAGCAGGTAGTCGCCGAGGCGGCCCAGCGTCTTGAAGCCGGTGTTCCACAGGTCGATGACGAAATCGCGCGCGGCGAGGAGGATGTCATGCGGATAGAGCCCGAAGATCGACATCAGGAAGCCCACGGCCACCGACAGGATCAGCAGCTTGACGATCACGCGGACCGGTGTGTCGCCGAGAAAGCCGTTCACGCCATTCGACATCGGTTGATTCTCCAAAAATTCGTGTCCATCCAGATAAGCCGTCACCGCGCCCGCGGCAAGCAAGCGGGCTTCATGAGAAATCGCTTGCCTTTTGCAACGGCCCTGCCATGTAGCTCAGCCAGCTTTCCCGCATCAAAGGTGCCCATGACGAGCCCGCATTTCTCCTCCGGCGATCTCATCGCCGACCGCCGCGCCGACTATGCCCGCATGTTCGCGGAATCCGGCGAGTTCGCGGAGGCTGCGGAACTCATGGAACAGGCGCTCGAACAGGTGCCGCTCTGGGCCGCCGGGTGGTTCCGGCTCGCCGAATATGCCGAGAAATCGGGCCGGAAGGAGGCGGCGACCGCCGCACTCGAAAAGGTCGTGGCGCTCGACCCGTCCGACATCTTCGGCGCGAGCCTCAAGCTCGCCGTGCTCGGCGCCGCCGAACCGCCCGCCGCGCCGCCGACGCCCTATGTCGAGCGCCTCTTCGACGACTATGCCGACCGCTTCGACACGGCGCTCGTCGAAAAGCTCGCCTATACCGTTCCGCAGACGCTCGCCCGACTGGTGCTGAAACATGCCGGCGCTGACAGCAAATTCGGCCTCGTCTGCGACATCGGCTGCGGCACCGGCCTTTTCGGCGTGGAATTCCGCGCACACGCCGGCCGGCTGGAGGGCTTCGACCTTTCCGCCGGCATGCTCGCCAAGGCGGAGGAAAAGGCTGTCTACGACCATCTCGCCCAGGCCGATCTTTCGCTTCCCGCCGAGGAAAGCGGCCTTTTCGCGGACGGGCCCGAGGCGCGCGCCGATCTCGTCAGCGCGGCGGACGTGCTGATGTATCTCGGCGACCTTGCCGAGGTCTTCCCGAGCGTGGCGCGTCTTGCGCGGCCGGGCGGGCTTTTCGCCTTTTCCGTCGAGGACGGCGGGGCGGGCGATGCGCCGCTGCTGCGCCCATCCCTGCGCTATGCCCATCCGGAAGCCTTCATCCGCCGGCGGCTTGCCGAAAGCGGCTTCGACCTTCTCGCCCTCGAAAGAAGCGTGATCCGCCGGGATGCCGGCCAGCCGGTGCATGGCATGCTCTTCCTCGCCCGGCGCCACGGCCAGGCCGGCACCTGAGAACCATCGGAGATCGGCCATGGACAAGCGGCACTTCGGCTTCTGGAACCCCACACCCACCCGTCACACATTGCTGGAGGATGCGCAGGGCCTCTTCGCCAGCAGCATGATCGCCGCGCTCGGCCTTGCCCTGATGGGCAGCGCCGGCCTCGTCGCCAGCGGCACCGCCGGCGTCGCCTTCATCCTGCATTATCTCACGGGCGTCAGCTTCGGCCTCTATTATACGGTCGTGAACATCCCGTTCTATATCCTCGCCCTCAAGCGCCTCGGCCGGGCCTTCACCATCAAGACCGTCGCCGCCGTCGCCCTCACCTCGCTCATCACCGAGCTCCAGCCGCATTTCCTCCGCATCGACAGCATCGATCCGATGTGGACGGCGGTGCTGGCCGGCATCCTGCTCGGCTTCGGCCTGCTCGGCCTCTACCGCCACCGCGCCAGCCTCGGCGGCATCGGCGTGCTCGCGGTCTATCTGCAGGAGCGCTTCGGCTGGCCCGCCGGCCTCGTCCAACTCGCCTTCGACCTCGTCGTGCTGGCCGCCGCCTTCGCCGTCGCCGCGCCCTTCATCGTGCTCTGCTCGGTGGTCGGCGCCGTGGTGCTGAACCTCTTCCTCACCATCAACCACCGCGCCGACCGCTATATCGCCATGTAGGGACGTTGGCCGGGGCGGGAAATCCCGGTATTGCGGAGGCATGAAGACCCTTGGCCGCCTTGTCCTCTCCGCCATTCTGGCGGTCCTCGCCAGCCTGATCGTCGCAGGGCTGTTTCTGCCCGTCTACGGCATCGCCGAAGGCGGCTCGTACAATTGCCTTTCTGACGGGGTCGGGACATGTCTTTCCGAAATTCCCCTCAGCGCGCTCCTCTACGGGCCGTTGTTTTCCATCGCCGGCCTGCTGGTCCTGACGCCCGTCTTTATGACAATCCTCTCGTGGCGCGATTGACCGACTGTCCCGGCGGCGGCCTGTTTTTTCGGTCCACGACTTCACATTCACACACCGCTCACTAGCTTAGGGCGGTGAGCACCGCCGATTCCACCGCCAGCCCCTCCCTCCTTACCAAGCCCTTCGCCGACTGGTTCGCGGCCAAGGGCTGGCAGCCGCGTGCCCACCAGATGGAGCTTCTAGCGCGCGCCACGGCGGGGGAAAGCCTGCTGCTGATCGCGCCCACCGGCGCGGGCAAGACGCTCGCCGGCTTCCTGCCGGCGCTGACGGATCTTGCGCAGCGCGGGAAAATCCCGCCCGGCTCCGCCTTCACCGGCATCCACACGCTCTATATCTCGCCGCTGAAGGCGCTCGCCGTCGATATCGAGCGCAACCTGATGAAGCCCGTCTCGGAAATGGGCCTGCCGATCACCATCGAGACGCGCACCGGCGACACGCCGCAGGCCAAGCGCCAGCGTCAGCGCCTCAACCCGCCGGACATCCTGCTGACGACGCCGGAGCAAGTCGCCCTCCTCATCGCCAACGGCGAGGCCCCGCGCTTTTTCAAGGACCTGAAATACGTGATCTTCGACGAGCTGCATTCGCTCGTCACCTCCAAGCGCGGCCATCTGCTCTCGCTCGGCCTCGCGCGCCTGCGCCGCCTCGCGCCAGGGCTTCGCACCATCGGCCTTTCAGCCACAGTTGCCGAGCCGATGGACCTTCGCCGCTGGCTGGTCGCGCAGTCGCCCGATGCGGAAAACCATGCCGGGCTCGTCACCGCGCCGAGCGGGGCAAAGCCGATCATCACCATCCTGAAAAGCGAGGAGCGGGTGCCGTGGTCGGGCCATCAGGCGAAATATGCGATGCCCGAGGTCTATGCGGCGATTAAGGCGCACAGGACATCGCTGCTCTTCGTCAATACGCGCAGCCAAGCGGAGATCCTCTTTCAGGAACTGTGGAACATCAACGAGGACACGCTGCCGATCGCCCTGCATCATGGCTCGCTCGATGTCGGCCAGCGGCGCAAGGTGGAAGAGGCCATGGCGGAAAACCGCCTGCGCGCCGTCGTCGCCACCTCGACACTCGACCTCGGCATCGACTGGGGCGATGTCGATCTCGTCATCCATGTCGGCGCGCCGAAGGGGGCTTCGCGGCTCGCCCAGCGCATCGGCCGCGCCAACCACCGCATGGACGAGCCGAGCCGCGCCATCCTCGTGCCGGCCAACCGCTTCGAGGTGATGGAGTGTCAGGCGGCGCTCGACGCCAACTATCTCGGCGCGCAGGACACGCCCCCCGTCGGCGAGGGCACGCTCGACGTGCTCGCCCAGCACGTCCTCGGCATGGCCTGCGCCGCGCCCTTTGACGAGGACGCGCTCTTTGCCGAAATCACCACCGCCTCGCCCTATACCGGCCTTTCGCGCGAAAAATTCGGGCGGATCGTGCAATTCGTCGCCACCGGCGGCTATGCGCTGAAGACCTACGAGCGCTATGCCCGTATCCGCAGGACCGTCGACGGCCTCTGGCGCGTCTCCAATCCGGGAGTCGCCCAGCAATACCGCCTCAATCTCGGCACCATCGTCGAGATGCCGATGCTGAACGTGCGCATGGTCAAGCGCGGCGCGAAGGGGGCGGTCGGGCGCGGCGGGGCCTCGCTCGGCAAGGTGGAGGAATATTTCCTCGAAATGCTCTCGCCCGGCGATACCTTCCTCTTCTCCGGCAAGGTGCTGCGCTTCGAGGGCATCCGCGAGAACGAATGTCTCGTCTCCCAGGCCTTCTCGCTCGATCCGAAGGTGCCGGCCTATGCGGGCGGCAAGTTCCCGCTCTCCACCTATCTCGCCGACCAGGTGCGCGGCATGCTGGACGATCCGCACCGCTGGGGCGAACTGCCCGAGCAGGTGCGCGACTGGCTCGCCCTGCAACGCGACGTCTCCAGCCTGCCGAAGCGCGACGAACTCCTCATCGAGACCTTTCCGCGCGGCAGCCGGCATTACATGGTCGCCTATCCCTTCGAGGGGCGGCTGGCGCACCAGACGCTCGGCATGCTGCTGACGCGCCGGCTGGAGCGCGCCGGGCGGCGGCCGCTCGGCTTCGTCGCAACGGACTATTCGCTCGCCGTCTGGGCACTGGACGATCTCGGTTATTCCTTCGCCGTCGAGCGGCCGTCGCTGGAAAACCTCTTCGACGAGGACATGCTGGGCGACGATCTGGAAGCCTGGCTCGACGAGAGTTTCATGCTGAAGCGCACCTTCCGCAATTGCGCCGTGATTGCCGGCCTTATCGAGCAGCGGCATCCGGGCAAGGAAAAGACCGGGCGGCAGGTCACCGTTTCCGCCGACCTCATCTACGACGTGCTCAGGAGCCACGAGCCGGACCATATCCTGCTGGAGGCCACGCGCGCCGATGCGGCGGCGGGGCTTTTGGATATTCAGCGATTGGGCGATATGCTGGCACGAATCAAGGGCCACATCACCCACCGGCGGCTCGACCGCATCTCGCCGCTCGCCGTGCCGATCATGCTGGAGATCGGCAAGGAGACGGTGGCGGGCGAGGCGCAGGATTCCCTGCTGGCGGAAGCCGCCGAGGACCTGATCGCCGAGGCGATGGGCGAGGCCGATATCTAGGAAAAGCAACGGGCATGCAGAGACTGGCGCTGGCATCGATGGAGATAGAGGATTTCGGCGCGGTTTGCGCGCGCACCGTCGTCGCCGGCGTCGAGGCCGTATGCGATCCGCTCGGCGCGCTCTTTCTCCCGGAAACGCGCCTTCTCGTCGTCTCCGACCTGCATCTGGAAAAGGGCGCGGCCTTTGCCCGCCGCGGCATGATGCTGCCGCCCTACGATACGCTGGCGACGCTGAAGGTGCTGGAGGCCGTCATCACCCGGCACGACCCCGCCATCGTCGTCAGCCTCGGCGACAATTTTCACGACCGCGTCGGCTCGGCCCACCTGCCGGACATCTTCCGCGCGAAGATTTCGGAGCTGGCGCGCGGGCGAGAATGGATCTGGATCAACGGCAACCACGACCCGGACGGCACCGTGGACCTGCCCGGCCAGTCGGCCGACGAACTCCACTATGCCGGCCTTGCCTTCCGGCACGAGCCGTCGCTCCTCTCGCCGGCCGGCGAGATCGCCGGACACCTGCACCCGGCCGCCACCGTGATCCGCCGCGAGAAGGCGGTGCGCCGCCCGTGCTTCGCGACCGACGGCAGGCGCCTGCTGATGCCCGCCTTCGGCATCATGACCGGCGGGCTCGACCTGCGGCACCGGGCGATGACCGGCCTCTTCGACCGGCAGAGCCTCGTCGCCCACATGCTCGGCCGCGACCGCATCTATTCGGTGCGCTTCGCCAATCTCAGAGGCTGACGCCTTCCGGCGCATAGCGCGTAAGGATCGTGCCGTTGGAAAGCGGCCTTGCCTCGACGAGATCGAAGTCGCGCCGCGCACCGCCCTTGAAGAAGGGCGTGCCCTTGCCGAGCTGCACCGGCACGATGCCCAGCATCACCTCGTCGACCAGCCCCGCCTCAAGCAGCGAATCCGTCAGCTCGGCGCTGCCGAAGACATAGATCGGCTTGTCCAGCGCCTGCTTGCGGCGGGAGAGCTCACCGACGATATCCGCCGTCATCTCGGTATTGTTCCAGTCGGAGGACGCGAGGGTACGCGAGGCGACGAGCTTCGGCAGGGCGTTCATGAAGGTCTTCACCTCGCCTTCGTCCTCGGTCGTCGTCCAGTAGGCCTTCATGCCCTCATAGGTGACGCGGCCGAAGACGAGGAGGCCCGCAGACGCGCCGAATTCCATGCTGAGCGCTTCCAGTTCCGGCCCCCAGGCCTTGCCGTGGAAGCCGAGATCCCATTTCGTCTCGCCCTCGAAGAAGCCGTCGAGCGTCACAAGATTCCAGATGATCAGCCTTGCCATGGTCCTGTCCTCCGTTACGGCCGCGCCGCTGCGCGCCAAACCGATTGCGAATTGCAACTGGTTGATGGATAGAGAAACTGATTTTACTATGCAAGCAGTTTTTGGAGAGACTGCATGAAGGATACCCGCCGCTCCGGCTGCCCGATCAATCTTACACTGGAAATCCTCGGAGATCGCTGGAGCCTGATCGTGCTGCGAGACATGATGTTCGGCAACCGCCGGCATTTCCGCGAGCTTCTGACGAAATCGGAGGAAGGCATCGCCTCGAACATCCTGGCGGACCGGCTTCGCCGGCTGGTCGAGGAAGGCTTGATCAGCAAGGCGGACGATCCGAGCCACAAGCAGAAGGCGCTCTACAGCCTCACGGAGATGGGCATCGCGCTCGTGCCGGTCTTCGCCATGATGGGCGCCTGGGGCCGGCGCTTCCTGCCGGTGACGGAGGAACTCTCCATCCGCGCCGAGCTTCTGGAAGAGGGCGGGCCGGCGATGTGGGAGGCCTTCATGGAGGAGCTGCGCGCCATCCATCTCGGCAGCCCGCCGCCTGCCCGCTCGGTCTTCGGCGAATTGCAGGCCGCCTATGAGGCGACCGTGGCGAGGCGGGCCGCAACCGGCGCTTGACGAAAGCCGCACGGTTGATTTCCATCAAGGCACGGCCCGAAGCCGGGCCTACGCTGGGTAAAAAAGGAGGCTGCGACCATGTACAGGCATATCCTCGTTCCCACCGACGGCTCGGACCTCTCCGCCGCCGCTATCGACCAGACGCTGCAACTGGCAAAGACGCTGGGGGCGAAGGTGACGGCGCTCACCGTCGCCGAGCCGCTGCACTTCCTGCCCGTGACGCCCGGCGCCACCGTCAACCTGCGCGCGGAATACGAGGCGCATCTGAAGGCGGACGGCGCCCGCATCCTCGGCGCGGTCGAGGCGAAGGCGGCGGCGGCCGGCATTCCGGTCGAGACGCTGCAGGTCGCGGCGGGCGATGCCTGGCAGGCGATCATCGATACGGCGGAAAAGCGCGGCTGCGACCTCATCGCCATGGCCTCGCACGGCCGGCGCGGCGTCAGCGCCTTCCTGATGGGCAGCGTCACGACGAAGGTGCTGAGCCACGCGAAGGTGCCGGTGCTGGTCTACCGGTCCTGACCGCTCAGTCCTTGCGGAAGACGACGCTGGCGAGCCAGCCCGTCAGGAGGGCGAGCAGCACCGAGAAGAGGCCGTAGGCGAGCGAATTGTTGTAGGCGGCATTGGAGATCATCTGCTCGATGCCGGTTTTCATGACGCGCAGCGGCAGGGCCTTCTCCGCGATGAACACACCGTCGCGGAAGAGATGGGCGCGCACGACATGGGTGCCGTTCGGCACATTGGCCGGCAGCTTGACCGTCGCCTTGAACAGGCTGGCGCTGATGAACTGCACGCCGCCCGGATCGCGCTGGTAGAAGCCGCCGCTTTCCTTGAGGCGGCGGAAGGCGTCGCGGAACTCGGTGAGCTTCGAGCCGTCGCCGACATAGCCGATGGGCGAGAGGCGGATATGCTGGATGCCGACGCCGACGCCGTTGAGCATGGCGGGCTCGGCGATGGTCTCGACGTCCCGCGTGCTCGACAGCGAGTAGGATTCCGGCACCAGCTCGAAGGTCATGGAGCGGCGGTTGACCCAGATGCCGAAGACGCGCTCCTTGATGCGCACCGTATTGTTGTCCTTCGGCCCTTCCAGCGCCACGACGATGTCGTACTTGCTCTGGGCGAGCAGCGCGGGATCGTAGCCCTCGATGGCGCCGAAGATCGTCAGGTCCGCGCCGCGGAAATCCGACGAGATGGCGATCTCGTCCGTCGAGATGCCGATCTCCAGCTTCTCAGGAAATTCCACCGGCCTGTCCTCCAGCACCTGCGCGCCGGCGGGAAGGGCAAGGCCAAGGACGAAGAGGAGCGTCGCGAGGGTTCTCATCGATAGACCCCCTCGCTGACGATGGAATAGATGTCGGCCGGCGTGACGACGAGGTCGACCGCAAGGCGGGCGCCGACGGCAAGGACGAGCAGCGCGAGCAGCGCGCGCAACTGTTCGCCGCGCAGCTTCTGGCCGACGCGCACGCCGTATTGCGCGCCGATGACGCCGGCCACCATCAGGATGAAGGCGAGCACGATGTCGACGGAATAGTTGGTCGTCGCCTGCACGACGGTCGTATAGGCGGTGACGAAGATGATCTGGAACAGCGAGGTCCCGACGACGACATTGGTCGGGATGCGCAGCAGATAGATCATCGCCGGCACCATGATGAAGCCGCCGCCGACACCCATGACCGAGGTGAGGATGCCGATGCAGAAGCCGAGCCCGATCACCGGGATGACGGACAGATAGATCTTCGACTTCTTGAAGCGCATCTTCAGCGGCAGGCGGTGCACCCAGCTATGCTGGCCGGGCCGGCGCAGCGAGACGGGCTGGTTGTTGGCCGAACGGCGCATGGCGCGGATGCTCTCGAGCAGCATCAGCGTGCCGACCGTGCCGAGCAGCACGACATAGAGCAGCGAGATGACGAGATCGAGCTGACCGACGCTGCGCAGCAGCGCGAAGATCCAGATGCCGACCGTCGCCCCCGTGAGGCCGCCGACGAGAAGGACCGCGCCGAGCTTGACGTCCAGCGTGCCGCGCCGGAAATGCGACAATGCGCCGGAGATCGACGAGGCGACGACCTGGTTGGCGCCCGTGGCCACCGCGACGACCGGGGGGATGTTGTAGAAGATGAGGAGCGGCGTGATGAGGAAGCCGCCCCCGACGCCGAACATGCCGGAAAGGAAGCCGACGGCCGCGCCCATGCCGAGAATGATGAAGATATTCACCGAAAGCTCTGCGATGGGCAGATAGACAGTCACAACAATACCCCGATCGGCAATTCCCGCTTGCGCGGAAGCCCAGGCAATTCCGGCGGATGCGCGAAGCGGCTCGCCTCCGGACTTGCGTCAAACGATACTCGGCAGCCGCCTTCACCCCTTCCCGCCCCTGCCGCGGCTCCTCTTCGGCAGATAGCGAATACGACGAAGCGCCCCGCCGCAAAGGGAGTGCCCCTCGGCGGCCGGCCGCGCCTTGCATCCGGCAAGGACCGGTTCTGGAACGCAGCCATTGCGGCGCGTGCCTCAGCCCTTTCGGATGATGACGTTTCTTCCTGGCGTTATCATCTTGGAGCGACATGAATTTTCTATTGCATAATCCGCAAATCGGGGCCGATTTAAGGATGAAAATATGCAGCGGATCAAATTGCCCCGGCGCCCGTCGCAGATCGTGAGCGACGGGCGGACGCCATGGATGGGCGTCATGCCCTTTGGATCGAGAGAGACGTGACCGGAGGCGCGGCCCGGCGGGCCTCCGGCGATGCGCCGGTCAGCCCGGCTGCTTGTTGCGCTTCAGGAGCTCGGTGACGAGCGCGTCGTCGATCTCGCCGGTTACCTTCTGGCCGACGGACTTCTGGAAGGCCTTGATGGCGGAGACGGTCTTCTTGCCCATCTCGCCGTCCGGCGTGCCGGCGTTGAAGCCGTTGTTGTTGAGGATGGCCTGGATGTTGCGGATGGCCTTCTTCATGTCGACGCTGGCGGTCTTCACCGGCTTGCCGACCCATTCGTCCGGCATGTCGGCCGAATTGGCCTTATCGTCGAGCGCCTGCGGCTTCCAGAGGTCGACCTTGGCCTTGGCGCTGGAGAGCTGCTCCGGCTTCATGGCATTGGCCACCTCGTCGCGCTTCTCGGCAGCGTCGTGGTCGCCGTCGCGGGCGGCGATGGCGAACCACTTGTAGGATTCTTCCAGATCCTGCTTCACGCCGTTGCCGCGCGCATAGAGGATGGCGAGGTTGAACTGGCTGTCGCGCACGCCGAGCTCGGATGCCTTCTGGAACCATTTGGCGGCGCCATTGAAATCCGGCGCGGCAGCGCCCGAGCCCGTCGCCAGCAGGACGGCGAGATTGTGCATGGCGCTCGCATTGCCCTTGCCGGCCGCGTCCTCGTAGAGCTTGCGCGCCCGGGCAAGGTCGAGTTCGACGCCCTGGCCCTTCTCGTAGAGGTTGGCGAGGCGGTATTCGGCCGGCGCGAAGCCGCGTTCGGCCGCAAGCGCGTACCAGCGGGCGGCTTCCTTGAGGTCGGTGGCGACGCCCCGGCCTTCCGTGTAGCGCGCGCCGATCTCGAACAGCGCCAGCGGGTCGCCTTCCGTCGCGGCCTTGGAGAGCGAGGCGGGCGTGATCGCTTCCGGCACGGCAATCGCCGCCGTCTGCGCGGTGCCGAGCGGCGCGGCCTCTTCCGCACCGGCCTTGGCATCCTTGCCGGCGAGCGGCACGGTTTCCGGCGTCGTCAGCGGCTCGAAGCCGGCGGTGGCATCGTCATCCGTCGCGACGGGCGCCGTCAGGGCGTCGGCGCCCTTCGTCTGGAGCGGCGTCACCTGAAGGGACGCGCCGTCATCCGTCGCCTTTTCGGGCGCGGCGAGGCTGCGCTCGCCGTCCGCACCGGCCGGCGCGGGGTCGGTCACGGCCTTTTCCCCGGCAACGGGTGCTGCGGCAGCGTTCGCGGTCACGGCCTTGTCGGCGCCGTCCGTCGTCGCGGCGGGCCTTGCCTCTTCCTTGACGGCGGTCTGTTCCACGACGGCCGGGGCCTCGTCGCCGCGCACCAGCGTGTTGACCAGCGGATAGGACATGATGGCGAGCAGCACGGCGCCGACGGCGAGCAGGATCGGGCGGCGGTGGCGCGCGAAGGCGGAAGTGGCGGCGGGCTTGTCGCCCTTGCTTACCTTTTCCGGCTTTTTAGCGGGCGCGACGCGGGAGATCGTGTCGGTTTCCTCGGCGGCGAGCCTGGCGGCGCGGCGGGCGGCGGCGATGAAGTCCGCCTTCTCGCCTTCGCTGCCGGGAGCGGCACGGCTGCCCGCGGCCTGACCGGCGCGGACACGCTCGAGGATGCGGCGCACGTCCGGCACGCCGGAGCCCGGCTCCAGAAGCTGGTTCGCCTCTTCCGGCCCCAGCTCGTCGACGGGATCGATGGAGGGCGCCGGGTCGATCTGCTGGCGCTCGGCCTCAGGGGCCACATCCTTGCGGCCGGGTGCGAAGCGGCGCTTCAGGCCGGCGAGCAGGCCCGCCCTGGGCTGGGCTTCGGCGATATCGCCGGCAAGCGCCACCGCCTCATCGGCAACGGCATCCCCTGCTTCGGCACGCAGGGGCGCAGGAATATGCTCGACCTCGATCTCGGCGAAGCGGCTTTCCTCCTCGGGCGCGGCGATCTCCGCCTTCAGCTCGGCGGCGCCGAAGGCGTCGTCGTCAAAAGGGTAGTCGTTGCGGTGAAGGCCGGCATCGGCGCCGAAGCCCATGGCCGGCATCTCGGCGCGGGGCATTTCGGCGCGCGGCTGGGCGGCCTCGCGGCGGCCGAAGGTTTCGCGCGGGGCGTCGAGCTGTTCGAGGCGGCCGGCGATCTGCACCAGCGTGTCGTGCAGGGCGTCGAAGGTGCGGGCGGTGCGCTCCTCGCCGGCGCGGGTCAGCTCCTCCAGCGCGCGAAGGTCGTTCGCAAGGCCGGCGATCGCTTCCATGTCGGTATTGGCGGCGGAGGCGGGGCCGGCATGGCGATAGGCCTCCATGACGGCTTCCGCCGCCTGGCGGGCGGCCTCGACGATATATTCGTCATTGGTCGCCATATAGTCTTCGATGGTGGCGATCCGGTTCTCGAATTCCGCGGGCATGGCGGCGACGGCAGCGGCGGAGGGCGTGCTGATCAACGTGGAGAGATGCGCGATCTGCGCCTCCAGGCTGCGCAGCGCCTCGTGGTCGCCGGCAGGCGCCACGCGGGTCGCGTCGAGCCGGTCGGCGATATCCGAGAGGCGGCCTTCGAGGCGCGAGAAACGGTCTTCCTGGAAGGGGTTGCCGACGGGCGTATCCAGCGTGTCGATGCGGCGGGCGAGCGCATCCAGACGGCCGGCAAGCTCGTTGTTGACGCTGCCCTGGTCGAGCGCGTCGATCTTGCGGGAAATGTCGGAGAGGTAATAGGCAAGCTCGTCGCCGCCGACGAGGGCGGGCGCGGTCTGCTGGCCCTGCTCCAGCATCTGCGACAGGTGCTCGATGCGCTCTTCGAGGCGCAGCGCCGTGCGCTCGTTCGACAGGTCCTCGATGCGGCCTGCCAGCGCCTCGATGCGGGCGGAGAGGTTCTGGTCGGCGGGCGCGGGGCGGTGGGCGATGAGGTCGATCTGGCCGGCGAGATCGGCTATGCGGCCTTCGAGGCGCTGCATCATGCCCTGGTCGGCGAAGGACGACTGCTGCATGCGGCCGGCAGCGGCGATGGCGCGGCTGATCTCGTCGAGGCGGGCATCCAGCCCCTCGAACTGCGAGGCGACGGCGGAAACGAAATGGCCGTCCGGCGCGCCCTGGCGGGCGATCATGTCGACGGCATGCACCATCGATTCGATCTTGCCCTCCAGCGCGCGGATGGCGGGCGTCGCGCTCATCGCGTTGATCTGGTTCTTCAATTCGTCGAGCCGGTAGGCGAGCGCCATCAGCTCGTCGTCGCGGCTCTGGTCGAAGACGGAAAGCTTCTCTTCGACACCGTTCCAGCGGTCCTCCATGCGGCGCACGGAATCCTCGCGGGCAAGCCCGTCGAGCACCGAGCGCAGCGCATCGAACTCGACACGCAGGCCCTCCGTATGGCCCGACTGGCGGCCGAGCTGGCTGATGCCGGCGGAAAGGCGGTGCAGCTCCTCGCGCAGGTCGTCACCGATGCCGCGGCCCTCGGCCATCTGGCGGATGCCGCGGATTTCCGAGCGCAGCGACTGCATCTCGCGTTCGAGGCCCTCGGCGATATCCTTCTTGAGATCCTGGCGGAGCGAGACGAGCGAGCGGGCGATATCCTGCACGGAACTGTCGGCGCGGGCGGGCGCTGCGGCCGGCTGGCCTCCGAAGGCGGCATGGGCGTCGCGGGCGGCGGCATAGTGATCGGCCGAGAGCGGGCGGCGCTCGGTGCGCTGGGCGACGCGCTCGCGGCTGCCCTCGATGGCGCGCTGGCGCTGCACGATTTCGGAAACGGGGTCTTCGCGCAGCGGCATGGCGCGCGCCGGCTCGTAGCGCGCCGGTTCGGGGCGGATCTGCTCGGAGCGGGACGCGAAGCGTTCCTCGCCGCGCCCGCGCGCATCCCGGCTGTTCGCCATCAGGCCCTCGATGCGGGCTTCCAGCCCCTCGATGGTGCGATTGAGCGCGTCGAGCGAAGAGCGTTCGCCTTGACGTTGCGGGTTTCGCGATCCGTTCATCTTTCGCCTCGCTTTGACGGCCGTCGGCCCGTCGGGAGATACCCTTGAAAGCGCTGCCCGCCCGGCGGCGCTCTTCCTGCGTTGTGGCGGAAAACCGTATCGTCCCTGCTGTCGCCCGGACCTTCCGCCCGGGCCTCACAGAGGGGAGCCGAAATGATTCCCGATCCCACGCCCTCAGGCGCCACAATTCATGAAACGTGGTAAACAAGGGGTTAACTTGGCCGGAAATTTTTTAACGATTTGCTCATAGACTGGTCCCGGAGAGGGGAAGATGAGCGGTTGCGGGACGCGGGGAGGCTGTGTCCGCTAGAGTTTTCTTATCAACGGGGCGGTTCCTTCTTCCCCCTCTCCCCGTAGGCGGGGAGAAGGAGAGTGGGGCCGGCGCCTTGCCGTGCGTGGCGGACTTCTCCTTCGGGAACGTCGGCAAGCAAGGAGGCCGCCTCAAATGCTCCCCTGTTCTCCCTGCGACGAAAAATTCAACGCTCCTCCGCCTTTTGACGTTTACGCAAACGTCAAAGTTTTATACACTCCCTCCCCAAGGACCGGACTCCTGTCCGTGGCATAGGTGAGGAACGCGAGAAATGCCGATCTACAAGGCCCCCGTGAATGACACGCTTTTCATCCTGAACGACGTGCTCTCGCTCGAGCGCTACAACAACCTGCCCGGCTTCGCCGACGCGACGGGCGACATGCTGGAGGCGATTGCCGGCGAGGCGGCGAAGCTCGCCGAGGAAGTGCTGTTCCCGGTCAACCTTTCCGGCGACCAGGAAGGCTGCAGGCGCAACGACGATGCCACGGTGGTAACGCCGAAGGGCTTCAGGGAGGCCTATGACCTCTATCGCCAGGGCGGCTGGATCGGCCTTGCCGTGCCGGAGGAATTCGGCGGCCAGGGCCTGCCCTACGTGCTGCACACCGCCGTCGGCGAATACATGTCCTCGGCCAACATGGCGCTGACCATGTATCCGGGCCTGACGCAGGGCGCGATCGCCGCGATCCTCGTCCACGGTTCCGACGAACAGAAGGCCGCCTACCTGCCGAAGATGGTGGAAGGCACCTGGACCGGCACGATGAACCTGACGGAGCCGCATTGCGGCACCGATCTCGGGCTCCTGCGCACCAAGGCCGTGCCGCAGGCCGACGGCTCCTACAAGATTTCCGGCCAGAAGATCTTCATCTCCGCCGGCGAGCACGACATGTCGGAGAACATCGTGCACCTCGTCCTCGCCCGCATCGAGGGCGCGCCGGAGGGAACCAAGGGCATCTCGCTCTTCATCGTGCCGAAATACGTCCTCAAGGACGACGGCACGCCGGGCGAGCGCAACAGCGTTTCCTGCGGCGCCATCGAGCACAAGATGGGCATCCACGGCAACGCCACCTGCGTCATGAACTATGACGAGGCGAAGGGCTTCCTCATCGGCAGGGAGAACAAGGGCCTCAACGCCATGTTCGTGATGATGAACGAAGCGCGCCTCGGCGTCGGCCTGCAGGGGCTTTCGATTGCCGAGGTCGCCTACCAGAACGCCGCAAACTATGCCCGTGAGCGCCTGCAGGGCCGCTCGCTGTCAGGCGTCAAGAACCCGGACGGCAAGGCCGATCCGCTGATCGTGCACCCCGACATCCGCCGCGCGCTGATGACCATCAAGGCCTGGACGGAGGGCGGCCGCGCCTTCACGCTCTGGACGGCGCTGAAATCCGATATCGCCCACCGCTCCGCCGACGAGACGGAACGCCAGGCCGCCGACGACATCCTCGGCCTGATGACGCCGATCCTCAAGGGTGTGCTTACCGACAAGGGCTTCGACCATGCCGTCATGGCCCAGCAGGTCTTCGGCGGCCACGGCTATATCGAAGAGCACGGCATGAGCCAGTATGTGCGCGACGCGCGCATCGCCATGATCTACGAGGGCGCCAACGGCATCCAGGCGCTCGACCTCGTCGGCCGCAAGCTCGGCATGAACGGCGGGCGCGCCGTCATGGCCCTCTTCAAGGAGATCGGTGATTTCTGCGAGGAGAATCGCGGTGACGAGAAACTCGCCCCCTTCACCAAGGCGCTCAAGAAGGGCTTGAACGACCTGCAGGCCGGAACCATGTGGTTCATGCAGAACGCGATGGCCAAGCCCGACAATGCCGGCGCCGGCTCGACCGACTATATGCATCTCTTCGGCCTCGTCGTCGTCGGCTACATGTGGGCGAAGATCGCCAAGGCCGCCGAAGAGGGCCTTGCGAACGGCGCGGGCGAGCGCGAGGATTTCCTGAAGAACAAGCTTGTCACGGCGAGGTTCTTCATGGAGCGCCTGATGCCGGAAACCGCACTGCGCAAGACCCGCATCGAGGCCGGCGCAGACACGACGATGGAACTTGCCGCCGAGGCGTTCTGACGCTTTCCGCCCCTCCCGTTCGCGGGGCGAGGGGCTACAGTCGCAAGCCGCGAGCCATGAATTCTAGGGCGCGACGCGCCGCAGGGAGAAGAGACCAATGACCGACGTCTTCATCTACGATCACGTACGCACCCCGCGCGGGCGCGGCAAGAAGGACGGTTCGCTGCACGAAGTGCCGTCCGTCCGCCTCGCCGCCAAGGTGCTGGAAGCGGTGCGCGACCGCAACGGGCTGGACACCGGCAAGGTGGACGACATCGTCATGGGCTGCGTCGATCCGGTCATGGATGCCGGCGCGGTCATTCCCAAGGCGGCGGCCTTCGAGGCCGGCTATTCGACCCGCGCGCCGGGCATGCAGATCTCGCGCTTCTGCGCCTCCGGCCTTGATGCCGTGAATTTCGGCGCGGCGAAGATCGCGCAGGGCGCGGACGATATCGTGATCGCCGGCGGTGTGGAGAGCATGTCCCGCGTCGGTCTCGGCATGTCCGGCGGCGCGTGGTTCATGGATCCCTCGGTCAACTTCCCGGCCTATTTCATGCCGCAGGGCGTTTCGGCCGACCTCATCGCCACCAAATACGGTTTTTCCCGCGACGACGTCGACGCCTATGCCGTCGAGAGCCAGAAGCGCGCCGCCCATGCCTGGCAGAACGGCTACTTCAAGAACTCCGTCGTGCCGGTGAAGGACATCAACGGCCTGACGATCCTCGCCCATGACGAGCACATGCGTCCGGGCACGGACATGCAGGCGCTCGCCCAGCTCCAGCCCTCCTTCCAGATGCCCGGCGAGATGGGCGGCTTCGAGGCCGTCGCCATCCAGGCGCATCCGGAAATCGAAGGCATCAACTACGTGCACCATGCCGGCAATTCCTCGGGCATTGTCGACGGCGCGGCCGCCGTGCTGCTCGGCTCGAAGGAAGGCGGCAGCATCCTCGGCAAGAAGCCGCGCGGCCGCATCAAGGCCTTCGCCAATATCGGCTCCGACCCGGCGCTGATGCTGACCGGCCCGGTCGACGTCACGGAAAAGCTGCTCGCCCGCACCGGCATGACGCTCTCCGACATCGACCTCTTCGAGTTGAACGAAGCTTTCGCCGCCGTGGTCCTGCGCTATATGCAGGCCTTCGACATCCCGCATGACAGGATCAACGTCAACGGCGGCGCCATCGCCATGGGCCACCCGCTCGGCGCGACCGGCGCGATGATCCTCGGCACCGTGCTCGACGAACTGGAACGCCGCGATCTCAACGTTGCCCTCGTCACGCTCTGCATCGGCGCGGGCATGGGCACGGCGACGATCGTCGAACGGGTCTGATCATGACGAACCCGACGACACGCCGCAGCTTTCTGAGCCTCATCGGGGCCGGTCTCATCGCCTCCTCGGCCGAGGCGGACGACAGCTTCGTGCTGTCGGGCACTGTCACCTATGCTGCCAAGGGCGCCATTCCGCCCGGCCGCCTGACGATCCGGCTGGAGGAGCAGGGCGTCATGGACGCGCCGGCGCGGGGCATCGCCGCGATCACCGTCATCAGCAAGGGCGACCGGCATTCCATCCGCTTTTCGATGCGGGTGAAGCGCTCGGCGCTGCGCAGGGCGGTCGATCCGGGCTTTACCGTCCGTCTCGAACGGCACGGCCGCCTCATCGCCACCACCACGACGAAACAGGGATATGGCGGCCGGGGCAAGACCTCGCTGCAGATCGAACCCATTCTCTACTGAGGGGGAGAAAACCATGAGCGCCTACAAGAACTTCACCATCGAGACCGACGCCGACGGCATTGCGCTGGTCACCTGGGACATGCCGGACAAGTCGATGAACGTCTTCACCGTCGAGGTAATGGACGAGCTCGACGCGATCATCGACCAGGTCGTCGCTGACGCCGCCATCAAGGGCGTGGTCATCACCTCCGGCAAGTCCTCCTTCTCCGGCGGCGCGGACCTCTCGATGATCAAGGCAAGCTTCGATCTCCTTAAGGAGGCCGAGGCCGCCGATCCGGCGACCGCCGTGCAGAAGCTGTTCGACGCCACCGGGCGCATGACCTGGCTGTTCCGCAAGCTGGAAACCTGCGGCAAGCCGTGGGTCTCGGCGATCAACGGCACCTGCATGGGCGGGGCGTTCGAAATGTCGCTCGCCTGCCACGGCCGCGTCGCCTCGAATGCCAAGTCGGTCAAGATCGCGCTTCCCGAGGTCAAGGTCGGCATCTTCCCCGGCGCCGGCGGCACCCAGCGTGTGCCGCGCCTTGCCAACGCGCAGGATGCCCTGCAGATGATGACGACCGGCTCCTCGCTGACGGCCGCCCGCGCCAAGGCGATGAACCTCGTGCATCAGGTCGTCGAGCCGGACCAGCTCATTCCCGCTGCAAAGCAGATGATCAAGGACGGCCTGAAGCCCGTGCAGCCCTGGGACGAGAAGGGCTTCAAGGCCCCCGGCGGCGGCATCTGGACGCCCGCGTCCGCCCAGCTCTGGCCGGCCGCCCCGGCGATCCTGCGCCGCGAGACCGCCGGCAACTATCCGGGCGCGCTCGCCATCCTCAAATGCGTCTATGAGGGCCTGCAGGTTCCCTTCGAGACGGGCCTGAAGATCGAGCAGCGCTACTTCACCCATATCCTCCAGACGACCGAAGCCTTCTCGATGATCCGGTCGCTATTCATCTCCATGCAGGAACTCGGCAAGGGCGCGCGCCGCCCGGCCGGCGTGCCGAAGGCCGAATTCAAGAAGGTCGCCGTCGTCGGCGCCGGCTTCATGGGCGCCTCCATCGCCTATGTCACCGCCGCCGCCGGCATACCGGTCGTGCTGATCGACCGCGACCAGGAAGCTGCCGACAAGGGCAAGGCCCATTCCGAAGGCCTCGTCACCGGTGCCATCGGCAAGGGCCGCATGTCGAAGGAAGAGGGCGAGAAGCTGCTTTCCCTCATCACCCCGACGCCGGATTACGCGGGCCTTGCGGACGCCGACCTCGTCATCGAGGCCGTCTTCGAGGACCGCAACGTCAAGAAGGACGTGACGGAAAAGATCGAGGCCGTGCTGCGCGAGGACGCGATCTTCGCCTCCAACACCTCGACCCTGCCGATCACCGGTCTTGCGAAGAACTCGAAGCGCCCGGGCCAGTTCATCGGCATCCACTTCTTCTCGCCGGTCGACAAGATGATGCTGGTGGAGGTGATCCTCGGCAAGGAGACGGGCGACAAGGCGCTCGCCACTGCGCTCGACTATGTCGCGGCCATCAGGAAGACGCCGATCGTCGTCAACGACACGCGCGGCTTCTATGTCAACCGCTGCGTCTTCCGCTATATCGGCGAGGCCTATGACATGCTGATCGAAGGCGTGCCGGCGGCGATGATCGAGAATGCCGCCAAGATGGCCGGCATGCCCGTCGGCCCGCTGTCGCTCAACGACGAGGTCGCCGTCGATCTCTCCTACAAGATCTTCAAGGCCTCCATCGCCGATCTCGGCCCGCAGTCCGTCGATCCGCGCCACATGGAGCTGGTCACGAAGCTGGTGGAAGGCGAAGGCCGCCTCGGCCGCAAGGCCGGCAAGGGCTTCTACGACTACCCGCCGAAGCCGGCGAAGAAGAAGCTGTGGCCGGGCCTGAAGGAGCTCTATCCGCAGCAGAAGCCCGACGATGTCGACGTCAGGGTGCTCAAGGAGCGCCTGCTCGTCACCATCGCGCTGGAAGCGGCCCGCACCATGGAAGAGGGCATCGTCACCGATCCGCGCGAGGCCGATGTCGGCTCCATCCTCGGCTTCGGCTTCGCCCCCTATACCGGCGGCACGCTCTCCTACATCGACGGCATGGGCGTGAAGACCTTCGTCGCGCTCTGCGAGAAGCTCGCCGCGAAATACGGCGATCACTTCCAGCCGACGCCGCTCCTCAAGGACATGGCCGCCAAGGGCGAGACCTTTTACGGCCGCTTCACCGCCGGGACGAAGCAGGCGGCCTGACCGAAGGATACCCTGCACTGCGAAAGGGCGGCCCCGTGCCGCCCTTTTTGCTTGCATCCTCTTCAAGTTGCATAAAAATAAAACGGCGGCGCAACCTCTGAAACCGTCCGTATTTTCGGGTCGATTTCCGGGCGCTTTCAGAAAAATCCTGTCCAACCATTGCTCTTTTCGAAATAAAGCCTATATAGAACATATCGAAAACTGCTTGCGACCTTTGTCTTCGAGCTGAAAAGCTCTGTCAGATTTCCTTTCAAGATCGATCAATAACGGACAAAATATCGTCCGATTACACTAGCGATGGAAAGGATATCGTTATGAATTCAGGTACCGTAAAGTGGTTCAACAGCACCAAGGGTTTCGGCTTCATCCAGCCCGATGACGGCACGACCGACGTGTTCGTGCACATCTCGGCTGTCGAGCGTGCGGGCCTCGGCACGCTCGCCGAAGGCCAGAAGATCAGCTACGAGATCGTCCGCGACCGCAAGTCGGGCAAAAACTCGGCCGACAACCTGCGCGCCGCTTGAAGAAGATTGTCGTTCCTCTTCGCTGACCACGGATGTACTGGCAGCAGAGAGTCGAATGACGGGAGAGGTCGGGGTCACGCCCCGGCCTTTTTATTTCCGCTCCCCGCCCAGGAATCGCGCAGGCATGCGCATTGGAGCAATTCCAGCAAAAGTGCGCGGCGGTTTTGCAATTCGAAGAAAAGCGGAAGCGCTCCAGCGGGCATCCGCGAAGGAGAAGCGTCATGAGCCGGAAACCCTATGCCATCGGCGACCGGGTCGTCCTGAAGGCCGGCCTGACCCGCAGCCCGGCGGACGAGCGGACATGCCGCATCGCCAGCCTCCTGCCCGCCGACCATGGCGAGGTCCAGTACCGCGTGCAGCGCGAAGGCGAGACCTTCGAGCGGCGCATCGTGCACAGCGACATCGATACGGCCGAGAGCGCCGTGCCGGCGTCGCGCGACAGCCCGGCATCCCCCGGCAAGGCGGGCTCCTGGCTGAAACCGTCGAGCATCCGCGCCGGCCGCTAGCCGGCGGCACGGCCGCCCGGCCCGCTTCAACCCCGTGCGGCTCCGGCCGTAAGAGAAAGGACATCCATTGCAGGTTCTCGTTCGAGATAACAATGTCGACCAGGCGCTTCGCGTCCTGAAGAAGAAGATGCAGCGCGAAGGCCTTTTCCGCGAGATGAAGGCCCGCAGCGCCTATGAGAAGCCGTCGGAAAAGCGTGCCCGTGAAAAGGCCGAGGCCATTCGCCGCCAGCGCAAGCTTGCCCGCAAGAAGATGCAGCGCGAGGGGCTCCTGCCGGCGCCCCGCAAGGCGGCCCGCACCCGCTAGCACCATTCGGCCAATACCGGGTTCCGGAGCGTTGCTCGCTTTTTCGAAAAGCGGAACGCCCCGGGCCTATCGCCCGCGACGCCGGGCTTCCGGCGCCGCATGAATTGCCGCCGGACGGACAGCCTCGCATGGAAGCCGTCCGTCCCCCGGCCATCGCCCCGGGAGGGCAGAGATCATGACCGCAACCAGGGAAGAATTCTTCAAGCCCGCCAAACTGTCCGCACAGGACAAGGCGGCAAGGACCGACGACACCGCGCGGGGCATCATCGCGCAGGAGACCAACGCCCGCGAGGCGAAGACCGCCCGCCTGCGCGCCCTGCGCATCGGCCAGCAGGCTAAAGAGCCCGCACCCGCCCCTCGCAAGGGCCGGAAGACCGCCGCCGCCGGCAAGGTGTAAGGCGCAGCGCGCCCGAATTGGCCACCCTCATGGGTGGGCAGGCTGTTGGATCGAGTTCGGCCGCCCCCTGCGGCTCGGCATGCCTTCCAATGCCGTCATGGCAGGCGCGTGCGGCTGTGGACCCTCGGCTCAGGGCCGAGGGTGACGGAGGGGAGGAGAAGGGTTCACTCTCCATCGAATGGGCACGGCACGGTAAGCGCTGCTTCTGCCCCAGCCCCCTTCATCAAACGGTGCGGCAGGAAACGCCGCCCTTCACGCCCTCCTCCCTCTTTCGAACAGCGCGGCACAGGCGGCGCTGCTTCTCGCCCTCGCCCCTCTCTTGCCGGGAAAACACACGCCCGTTTTCCCCGCCCCACGAACCCGTGCCTACAATCCCCCCATCCCGCCACGGATACACTGCAAGGCGTTGCAGCGAGGCGGGATCGGCGCGGGGC